>Ga0209591_10001061_pt1 | contig 35251 bp, 26 predicted proteins | sample MAT01_FD_187207 | JGI IMG/M metagenome (GOLD analysis project Ga0209591, IMG submission 187207) | Freshwater microbial communities from Lake Fryxell liftoff mats and glacier meltwater in Antarctica - MAT-01 (SPAdes) (version 2) | ecosystem: Environmental > Aquatic > Freshwater > Ice > Liftoff... | reverse complement strand
CCCGTGGATCTTCGCCGAGTAGTGGTAGCCGGTGCCGTCCAGGGCGATGAGCGTGGAGTGGTGGACTCTGTGAAACTCCTCCAGGCCGTGTCCGTAGCGTTGGCGCCAATCCCAGCGCTGGCATAACGCGCGCGAAACCCCGGGTCCGATGCCAGTCGGGATGGACGGCGAGCAGCTCGCCGATCTCGCCCAGTTCCGCGGACCTCCGCCGCCGACCCTGAATGACTTCGTCTTCCCTCACCGGTATTGGATTTCCCGGTAGGAGGGGAGTGAGTCCCGCCAAAAGTGTAAAAATCTTTGGGCAGCGCGCTCCCTAGAACTCGTTCCCACTCCCACGTCCAGCCGCGCACTCAGGCCCCTCTCAAAATGAGAACTGCTGTCCCTCATTCAAGGCTATGGACAAACGGACGGGTCTTCAGGGAGGGTCAAGCCATTCAAAGTGATCGTTTAGGGCCTTCTGTGCTGTCCTCAGCCGGGAATTGCCGTACCGATCGCTTTTACCCACCCCATGAAGAAAATCGAAGCCATCATCAAGCCCTTCAAACTGGAAGACGTGAAGGCGGCCCTGAGCGAACACCAGGTTCAAGGGATGACCGTCTCCGAAGTCCAGGGATTCGGACGCCAAAAGGGGCACACGGAAATCTATCGCGGTGCCGAATACACCGTCGATTTCCTGCCCAAACTCAAAGTGGAAGTCGTGGTCTCCGACGATCGACTCAACGAGGTCGTCCAGGCCATCATCAAGGCGGCTAAGACGGGCAAGATCGGTGATGGAAAAATCCTAATTTCCGCCGTGGAAGAGGCTATTCGAATTCGCACGGAAGAACGCGGCGACGCGGCGGTCTGATGACAGCGTTGCCGATCCAAAAGCGGAAGCCGGACGGGTCATCCTCAACCAACCGTAATTCATTCACTCCCAGGGTTTCCCTGGTAACGAGCCAACGGTCCACCGGTCCAACCCTCCAAGTCTCCCTGGGGCTGGTCGGCGCCGACCTGCGGCGTGAACCAGGACGTTCCGTCAAACCACGTTGACTTAGCTTTTTGGCGGGCGAACCGCGTTGCTCAGCCGTGGTCTTCAAACTCAATCCCGCCGGCTGGGTTCAATGTGAATCAGCACCTCCCGCACCGTCGGATATTTCATCCGAATCGCATCCTTGACGTCGTGGGCCACGCGGTGACTGGCCGCCACAGTCATTTCCGGAGCCACCCGCACGTGCATGTCCACCAGCAGTTGCCAACCGCTGCGCCGCACCAGGACCTTCTCCACGTTGTCCACACCGGACAACGCTTCGGCGACCCGCTGAACCTCGGCTTGGAGGCCCGGATCCGGGGTCGCATCCATCAAATCCTCCAGCGCCGGCCGGAGCAGGCGCCAGCCGTTGACCGCAATGACTCCCGCCGCGAACAAGGCCGCTAGATCATCGGCGGCCGCCCAGGCCGGCCCCCCCAGCCAGGCCACCGTGATGCCAATTCCTGCCGCAAACGACGTAATGGCATCGCTCCGATGATGCCAGGCGTCACCCATGACGGCTGGGCTTTGCGTGGCGGTTCCTTCCCGGGCGACAAAGCGGAACAGCCCTTCCTTGATCACGATCACGCCAATCAGCACGGCCAATGTCCAGGGCTGGGGCGGTTGATGTGGAACGAAGATCGCCTGACTCGCCCGCACCGCAATGCCCACGGCAACCAGAACTAAAACCGTGGCAATCAAAGCGGCGGCAATGGACTCCGCCTTGCCATGACCATAGGGGTGTTTTTCGTCGGGCGGTTGCGCGGCAATCGTTAGACCCCGCCAAACAACGACCGACCCAACGATATCCGAAAACGACTCCACGGCGTCGGCCACCAAGGCTTCGGAATGCCCGAGCACGCCTCCCACGAGCTTGGCTCCCGCGAGGACCACGTTCACCACGGCGCCCAAGGCGGTGGCGCGGAGAGTGCGTTGAAGGCGGTGGCTCAAGGAGACGTAGGAATCGTGATCTGAACCTCGCGACCAAAAATCCGGAATCTGAATTCCAGGGGCGCGGCCGCCAGGTGGTGAACGATTTCCGAGCCGGATGCAAACCTCCAGCTTTAGTCCCGTACCACGGCGTTGGGTAAATCATCCCGATCCACGGCGTGCTTGGGGAAGTGCCGGGTCAATTCGACCCCGGTGCGACGAACGCCGGCGAAGATCGCCTCATTAAAGGCTCCCGCTCGTAAAAAAGTCTCCATTTCCTGAGTAATCGCCGCCCAAAACTCAGGTCCACAGCGTAGATGGATCCCTTCGTCCCCGAACACGGCGAACCGATTGGAGGCCGGGGCGAAATACAACAGGACCGCGTTGCGCAACGAGGTCGCCTGCATCTGGAGCCGATGGAATTCGCGACGGGCATCCGCCATGGGATCCTCCGAGGACTGTTTCGAGATGAACACGCGGATTTCGCCGGAGGTGGTTTGCTCGACTTGGCGGATTTCCTCGGCGATCCGCCCATCGTCTAGCTGCTGGGTGAACTCGTTGGTTTTCATGATCTCTCCCAACAGTCTACCATCCTCCGCTCGCTCCGCCACCGCCAGATCGACCGCCGCCTCCGCTGAACCCCCCGCCAAACCCTCCCCCTCCGCCGAAACCGCCCCCGCCTGATCCCCAACCGCCAGAACTCCAACTGCTCGAGTGCCAGCCGCGAGGAAAGGTGTCATACCGGCGGCGGCGACCGCGGGCGGTCACTTCTTCACCGCGTTGCCGCACCAAGAGAAACGCCCACGTGAACGCCAAGATGAACAACGCCCCCACCGCACCGCCCACGCTCAATAAGGCCGCGGCAATGGCGTGTCCGATCCCACCAAAGAAACCACCCCACACCGCCCGCCCCACCTGATCGAGGGCCGGGACGTCCCGATACAACCGACGCCGCACCAGCGCGCCCGCAAGCAGCCCAAAAATGCCCCCCCCCAAAGGCCACGCGAAATTCCCGCGGCTGATCCGTCGATCCGATGGCGTGCGACCCGTTCCCCGGTATTCACCGCGAGTGGCCGCCAGAATGGCATCCACGCCCGCGGTAATCCCACTGTTGAAGTCGCCGGCCCGAAACCGCGGCCGGATCTCTTGATCTAAGATCCGCCCCGCCAGGGCATCGGGCAGAACTCCCTCCAGTCCATAGCCCGTCTCGATTCGCATCGTCCGATCTTCGAGAAACACCGCCAGCAAAACACCATTATCGCGGCCCTTTTGACCGATCTTCCAAGCTTGGAAAATCCGATTGACGTACTCCTCCAAGGTCGTGCCTGCGGGCACTTTTCGCTCAATCCAAACGACCACCTGCGAGGAGGTATCGCGCTCGAACTGGGCCAATTGTTGGTTCAGGTGAGTGACTGTTTCCGGACTGAGGATTCCGGCCCCATCGGTCACGAATTGACTCGGCGCCGGAGGAAGAGCCGGTTGCGCCCAAACGGAGACACCGAGCAGGAGCCCGAGGAATAGGCGGGCGAGGCAGGACCTCACTTGACGGGCGGGTTGAAATTAAACTCCACCTTGGGTGCCATCTCGGCGCCGGGACTCGCCGCAAAATAGGGTTTGGGCTGGAAGTGGAACAACCGGGCGAGGAGCAGCGTGGGAAACTGTTGAACCCGGCTATTGTAGACCTGGACCACCTCGTTAAAACGCTGGCGCTCAACCGTGATGCGGTTTTCGGTTCCTTCCAACTGGACCTGTAAATCGCGGAATCCCTGGTTCGCCTTCAATTCGGGATAACGTTCGGCCACTACCAATAATCGGGAAAGCGCCGAACCCAGCGAATCCTGCACCGCCTGAAATCGCTGCAACGCCTCGGGAGAATCCGGAGCCTGGCCTCCGGTCAGTTTGACCTGACCGACACTGGCCCGGGCTTCGGTGACGGCCTGGAGCGTCGCTTTTTCAAAATTCGCGCTCCCGGATACGGTGCTGACTAAATTGGGGATGAGGTCGGCTCGCCGTTGGTAGGTCGTTTCGACCTGGGCCCATTGTTTGTCCACCAGTTGCCGCGCCGTGACCAAACCGTTGTAGGAGTTGCACCCACTGATTCCCAGCACCAGCAGGCCGGCCAGGAGCGCCATAAAAATGAGGCCAAGGATTTTGCTCATACCCACTCTTTGTACGCCGGACCCCGCGGTTGTCAGGCTGAAGTTTCTAGGCCCCAACCACGACCGACGTGCAAATCCGGTTGACCGAAGAGGCCTTCCAGTAGTTTTGTTGCAAAAGTCGGGTTAGCCCTTCCCAAGCAGCATTTCCCCGTATTCCATCCGCCCTTCGTTTCTCTATGGCAGCTAAAATCAAGTTTGGTACCGATGGCTGGCGTGCCGTCATCGCCGAAGACTTTACTTTCGATAATGTCTCCCGCGTCGCACAAGCCACCGCGGACTATTGGAAACAGAATCCGCCCGCTGGGACGATTCCCACAGCCGTCGTCGGCTATGACCGACGCTTTCTTTCGGATCGATTTGCCCGGCGTACGGCCGAGGTATTCGCCGGAAATGGCTTCTCTGTGATCCTGAGCGACTCGCCCGTCCCAACTCCGGCCGTGTCCTTCGCGGTCAAGGCCGTCAAGGCTGTCGGCGGGGTCATGATCACCGCCAGCCATAATCCCGCGGAGTTCAATGGCTTTAAGGTCAAAGCCTGGTTTGGTGGCTCCGCCGACGCCGCCATCTGTCAGGCCATCGAGGAACGCGTCGATCAGAGCACCGTCAAATGGACCGCTTACGACGTCGCCGCCAAGGCCAAGAAGATCGTCACCAAAAATCTGCGGACCGCCCATTACGCCGCCTGCCGCAAGCTCGTGAACTTTGATCTGATCGCGAAATCGAAGATCAAGTTCGCCCACGAAGCCTTGTACGGAGTCGGCGCCGGCTGCTTCGACGAACTGCTCGCCGGAACCACCTGCACGGTCACCACACTCAACGGCGAACACAATCCCGGCTTCGGCGGCATCAACCCCGAGCCAATCGCCAAAAATTACGTCAAGTCCGCCGCTTGGCTGGCCAAGAATCCGCACGATATCTGTCTGGTTACCGATGGCGATGCCGACCGAGTCGGCGGCATGATGGGCGATGGCAGTCCGCTGACGACCCATCAGTTGATCTGCCTTCTGCTACAGCATTTCGTCAAGAATCGCCGACAGACCGGCCGGGTGATCAAAGCCCTAACGACCACCACCATGGTGGACCGGATGTGTGCCGCCTATGGATTGCCCCTCGTCGAAACGGGTGTGGGATTCAAATACATCGCCAGCGAAATGATCCAGGGCGGCGTGCTGCTCGGCTTCGAAGAAAGCGGCGGCATCGGCTTCCCCGGCCACATTCCCGAACGTGATGGCATCCTCGCCGGGCTGATGCTGCTGGAGCTCTTAGCCACCGAGAAGAAGCCGCTCGGTAAGTTGCTCGCGGATCTGGAGAAGGAATTCGGACCGCATCGCTATGCGCGTATCGACACCCATTTCCCTTTGGAGAAGCGCACCTCCTTGATGGAGTTCTGCAAGCTCAACGCTCCGGCAAAGCTGCTGAAGTCCCCGCTCAAGGAAGTGAAGTCCTTTGACGGCGTGAAGTTCATCGCGGCGGACGGTTCCTGGCTGATGCTTCGCGGATCTGGCACCGAACCCATTCTGCGAATCTACGCGGAAGCCAAGTCCGACGCGGACGCCGAGAAATTGCTACAGCTCGGTGTGAGGCTAACGAAACAGGTTTAAGGCGCCAATCGACAAGCGCCCTGGAATCAGGCAGTGTGCCCCCGAATGGCTGAAGTTTCCCTTTGTTCCCGGTCGCCGCTCTGCGAATCGCACGCGGAGGAGCGGGCCAGCATGATCACGCACGGAATCGGCGCCGTGCTCTCATTTATCGCCCTAATCGTCATGCTGGCCGTCGCTTGGGGTGAGCCCGTTCGCATGCTCTCCGCCAGCATTTTCGGCAGCACCCTGGTGCTCCTTTACGCCTCCTCCACGGTTTATCACGCCTTCTCTTCCCCGCGCCTAAAGTCCCTCTTTCAGGTTATCGACCACGCCTGCATCTACCTGCTGATCGCCGGTTCCTATACTCCCCTGACCTTGGTTGCCCTCCGCGGACCCTGGGGTTGGACCTTGCTCGGAACGGTGTGGTTTCTCGCTCTGGCTGGAATCATCCTAAAATCGTTCATTCGCACCAATCGCGGAGCCTGGTGGTCCACCGCCCTTTACCTGCTCATGGGCTGGCTGATCGTGGTGGCCATCGGCCCGATCGTGCGCACCCTGCCGACCGCCGGTCTGGCTTGGCTGGTGGCTGGGGGTCTCTGTTACTCGCTGGGGGTCATCTTCTTCGCCTGGCAGCGTTTGCGCTTCAATCACGCCATCTGGCATCTGTTCGTCTTGGCCGGCAGCGCCTGTCACGTAGTCGCCACCGCTCGTTATATTTTACCTTAGAGGCGGTCCGAAAACTCCGTGGGGTCCTGCGGCGAGGGTTTTTAGCGGTGGGCCAGGCGGCAAGGCCGGCGCACCCCCGCAGCGGGCGGTAACGGCCGAGCCAACGCCGACCTCCAGCAAAAGGACCGCCGCCCGGAGGGTTTTCGGGGAAATGGCCCGCAGGCTTTGTTGCTCGTCGGTCACAGCCCCAGGAAGGGGATGCTCCCTCCTCGCGCCTCGCCCTCGGGCCGTTTCCCCGAAAACAGGACCCCTCGGAGTTTTCGGACAGGCTCTTAGTTCATCGCCCACACCCGCGCTCAACGGATTCGCGGCGGACCCGCCCGCAACGCTCGTAAATTCCAGCCTTTCCCATTCTCAAACGGCTCTACCTTCGCCGTCACTTCCAGCACCGGATACCGCACGGTCGCCAAACCATAGCTCCGATAGGTCTCAGCAAAGAGATCGGTCGAAGCCAGATCCGTCCGGTCCGCAATGGTCAGGAACTTCATCGGCTCGCCCGTAATCTGCTGATGCAGGCGTTGTTCGACCACCAGACCGCACACTGTAATTTCCTGTCCCAGGTACCGGCCGGCCTCCGCCAACGGACAGTAACTGGACCAAAGAATGGTATCGAAGCAGTCCAACGGATGAGCGGATGCCGTGAATCCCAGGAGTTCCCATTCGGCCTGCAACCGTTCCCGTAGGATCGGCTCACCCAACTCCCGCACCAGAAGCCGATCCAAGGTGGGTGGCGGCAAGAGCCATCCCTGGTTGGGCTGCACCGGATCGCCCGAGGCTCGGGTCAATTGCTGCACTTCCCAGAACTGTTCGGTCCGACCCTGACCGAATTCATCAAATGCCCCGACGCGCACCAACGCTTCGAGTTCCTCGGCGGTCGGCCCCACTCGCCGGGTGAAGTCTCCCAGACTCCGAAACGGTCCCCGACCCCGCTCCACGAGCAACCGCGCCCGCGAGCGCTCGCCCAGATTCTTGATCAGCGTCACCGGTACGCGAATGGCCCCTTCCCGGGCGACAAACTGCGGACCGGGCTCGTTCACCGTCGGAGGACAAATACGCAAACCCAGACGGTGGCATTCCAGGATGTACACCAACCGGGAATAGAAGCCCTTGCCATGAGTCAACACGCTGGCCAGGAACTCCGCCGGATACCGACTCTTCACCCAGGCCGCTTCGAAGGCCTCGACGCCATAGGCCGTGGAATGAGCCTTATTGAAGGCATATCCCTGGAAGCCGGTGACTAATTCCCAGACTTCGGCGGTCGTTTCCGGGGATCGTCCCCGCGCGGCGGCTCCCGCAAAGAACTCCGGTTGCAACTCGGCAATGAGCTTCGGCTTCTCCTTCACCAACGCCCGCCTGAGCTGATCCGCCCGGCCGGCCGAAAGTCCGGCGAAGATCTCCGAGATTTGCAGGATGTGTTCCTCATAGACGACCAACCCGAAGGTGCTGCGCAGGCACGGCTCCAGACAGGGGTGCGGATAGGAAGCGGGTTCCAATCCTTGGTACCGTCGGGTGAAGGCGAGCTTCTTGTTCTCATTGGCCGCACCCGGCCGAATGACGGAAACGATCGCCACCAACCCATCAATCTCGTTCACCTGCGTCTGACGGCAGAGATTCAACATCGCGGGGGATTCAATGTGGTGGACCGCCCGACTCCCGCCGCCCGCAATAAGCTCCCAGGTCGCCGAATCCGTCCACGGACTCAACGCGGCCAGATCCAGACTCACACCGTGGTTTCGCCGGATCGCTTCCCGAGCATCCCGCAAAACCGCCAATCCGCCCTGCGCCAGAATATCCATCTTCACCAGTCCGACCGACTCCGTGACATCCATGTCGAAGTGCGTCGTCGGCCAGCCTTTGTTGGAACAGAACGTCGGGGTCAGTTCATGCAGGGGTTGGCGGGATAAGACGACCCCGCAGGGATGCATTTTCGGATGACGCGGCCGGCCATCGAGGAGCACGGCCAATTCCAGAGCGGTTCGGTAGGGTTCTTCATGCAACGGCAAGTCCCGGGTTTCCAGCCCACTTTCCAAAAGAGCGCGCAAATCGGGTCCAGCCCGCCAGGGAAAGCGCTCGGTGAAACGGCGGGTCTGACCTTCACTCAACCCCAGGACCTTACCCACCTCGGCGAAGGCGCTCCGGGCTTGAAACGTAGAAAAACCGCCCACAACAGCACCGTGTTCCGGTCCGAATTTGCGCAAGAGCAGGCGGACGACGTCGTCCTTCCGATCGTGCGGGAAATCGATGTCGATGTCCGGAAGCTTGTGGAGCGCCATCCGTTCCGGATTCAGGAAGCGTTTGAAATAGAGTTCAAAGCGAATCGGACAGACGTGCGAGATATTGAGGCAATAACAGACCAGGGAATCGGCGGCCGAACCGCGCGTGATCCAGTCGATGCCGGCGGCCTGGCACTGCTGCAACAGATTCCAAGTATGGAGGAACAACGCCTCGTATCCGACGGTCGCGATGATGCCAAGTTCCTCGTCCACTTGTGACTGCAGGCCCTTTGCCCGGGCGCCATAGCGACGCTGCAAGCCCGCCAGCACCAGTCGACGCAGGAAGGCTCGAGCCGTCGAGCCGTCGGGCGGATGGAAGTCGGGAAATTGTGGTTTACCAAAGGGAAAGTTGAATTCGCAGGCCTCCGCCAGCGCCAGCGTCCGGCGCAACACCTCCGGTGGGCACCAAGCCGGCAGCTGGCCGGGCGCGCGAAAGCGAAAGTCACCGGTGCGTTTGTCCGGATGCGCCAGAGACAACAAGGTTCGGGTTCGGATGCTTTGAACGATCTCGAACTGGCGCTGTTCCAAGGCCGCCCCGTAATGAGTCCGCGGCACCAGTACGCCCCGCGGATGATTCGCCAACTCTCGGTGGGTCACCGCCCGATAGAAGCGGGCGCCAAAGATCGTTTCGAACGACTCCGCGGCGCTGACCGCCAGTAACCCCTCGGCATGTTCCGCCAGTGCCGCGCGCGCGAACGGTTGCCGCTGTCGGGTCGCCACAGCCGCTTCCTCCTCGTCCGCTTTCGTTTCGCCCGTCCGGGACAACAACCGACAGAGATTCGCGTAGCCGAGGGAATTCTGCACATAGAGGAACACCGGACCTTCGCGCGTGTTCAACTCGGCGCCGAAGATGGGTCGGACCCCTTGTTCCCGCGCCGCAATCGCAAACTCCCCCGCACCATGAAGATTACCCAAATCGGTCAGCGCGATGGCAGGCAACCCATGAGTTCGAGCCAGTGAAACCAGGCATTGTGGCGAAAGGGTCGAGTCGAGGAACGAGTAGTGCGAATGACCGCCCAACGGGACGTAACTTGGGGGCGACGGAACCGGCACCCGAATCACCAGGCGTGTCCCGGGGTTCGCCGATGCCCGCGTGGGATCAATGGGACCCGCGTTCAGAATGAAGTCGTGTCCGCGGGCGACGATTCGATTTCCAAAGCGCTCCCGCAGGCTATCGACGGCGCGGATGACGCGTTCCCGACGTTCCCGGCTGGCCCCTTCCCCGGGCAATTCCAGTTCGCCGGCAAAGCGCGCGTCGTAGAGGTTGGAGAGCTTGAGTCCCACCAAGCGCAGGCTGACTCGACGCACCCAGGCCCGGCGCAAGAGACCCGACAACCGGCCGTACAGGTCGGTCTCCAAGTTGGTGGGTTCCCGGAGGCTTTCACTCACTTGAGATTGGTCATGGTCGTTGTATTTGACCGTGACGCTCACCGTCCGCACCGCCCGCCGGTCCGCCCGAATCGTGGCACAAAGCTCATCCGCCATCCGGCGCAGGGTCGCTTCGGCAAAGGCTTCGTCGGTCAAATCCGCGGCGAAAGTTTGCTGGGCGGAATAACTCTTCTGCGGCGTTCGTTCCGGCAGGACGGGCCGGTCATCAATCCCTTGAGCAAAAAGCCGAAGTTGGCGCGCCTGAGTGCCCACCACGAGTTCCAGCAGATCGGTTGACAGCGCGGCAATCTGACGAATCTCGCCCAAGCCGGCCGCGTCCAGGCGGCTCGAAAGCTTGGGACCCACGCCGGGAAGCCAACGGTTGGGCATGGGATTCAGAAACGCCGCTTCCCCGCCCGGAGGCACGATCCAGAAGCCAGCGGGCTTGTGGGCTTTGCTGGCGATTTGGCTCACCAGCTTGTTGGTGCCAAGCCCTTCGCTGACCGTGATTTTAAGCGCTTGCCGGATCGCGCGCTGAACCGTCGAGGCAATTTCCGCGGGTGGTTTCGCCTGATTGGCCGTGAGGTCGTAATACCCTTCATCGAGTCCCTGCACTTCGACCAGCGGCGTGTGATCCTCGGCGTAGGCAAACATTAACCGGCTGAACTGTTCGTAACGCTCGAAATCACCAGGAATCACGATCAGCCCCGGGCACAACTTGCGCGCCTGAACCGTCGACATGGCCGCCTTCAACCCAAAACGACGAGCCTCATAACTGGCGCTGGTGATCACGCCCCGGCGTTCCCCGCCGACCGCCACCGGACGCCCCCGCAACCGTGGATCAGCCGCCTGCTCCACCGCGGCAAAGAACGCATCGCCGTCCAGATGAACAATGGCCCGGGGCCTCATGACGCACTCAGTCGATCACGCCCGGCGCCGAATGAGTGCCACGAGGACGCCTTGAATGACCAACTCGGCGGCCGGGATCAGATCTGGATGGTTCGGATTCTCCGCCCGCAAAAACGGGCGTCCCCGCTGAACCAAAAAGGTCTTGAGCGTGCTTTGACCATCAATCAAGGCGGCCACGACATCGCCTGGCTTCGGCTCCCGACCGTGTTCAATAACGACTACATCACCGTCCAAAATATGCTTCCCGATCATCGAATCGCCGGTGATGCGCAATGCAAACGTCCGACTGGTCGGACGAATCCCCACCGACTCGATATCCACGCTCACGCAACCCTCGGCTTCCTGCTGACGATCGGAGGGCGCACCCGCAGGGATACTGCCCAAGAGGGGGATGTGCACAATTCGGCGCTGGAGTTCCCGGAGCGGTTCCCGGAGTCGCAACGATCGGCTCTTGCCGTCCTGACTCGCCAACAAACCCTGACGCCGCAGCGCGGCGATATGGCCCGCCACGGCGCTGACGTGCGGCAGTCCGAGTTCTTCGCCAATCTCGCGGTAACTGGGCGGTGATTCTCTCCGGGCCTGCCGGGACTGTAGCACCCGCAGCACATCGCGTTGTCGGGGAGTTGGAGTTGCCATAAACGTGAACACCTGTTCACCCGCCACCGAACATCCCCGCTCCCGGCCGGTCAATGAGAAGTTATTCGCCAATGGCCGAATTCCCGATCAACGGGGGCGGCGACGCCTGATCCCGGGCGGCGCGCGCGGCGCGGGCCAGGACCGGGTCCGGGTCCGGGTCCGGGTCCGAGTGGCTGGCGAACCGCTCTAAAAACTCCAAAGTAACCGGACCGGGGCGACCACAGGTCCCGGCCAGGTTCGGAAATACCATTTCAACTCTGGATGGCGGAAAGGTTCACACGAAGTCACGAAGTCACGAAGGACTGAAACTCGGAGATCTCAATCACCCTAATTATTCGTAGCCGACGGGTTCCTAGCCGTGCCCCCCACTGGACACAATCCCATCACAACTCCACCGCCCGCTCCTCTGTATTCCTTCGTGCCTTCGTGTGAGCCCACTCCCCACTCATCCCACCGCGTCGCGATCCGTCGGCAACGAAACGGAATCAGGGACCCACGCGTACCCGATAAAGCCGGTCCGTCACTGGCTCCGTGAGATCGATGACCGTGGACCACGTTTCCGTCGGCACCACATTAGTGAGCACCTGCCAGGTTCCGCTGAGTTCGGTCGAAAACTCCACATGATTGGTGAGTCCCAGAACACTCGTCCAGGTTAGACCCCGCTGGCCGTTGGTCAGGGCGTTCGCCTGGATCGTTTCGGTGACGCCGAGAAAGATCAGGTTGGCATACACTTGGGAAAACTCCGAGAGCAGAGCGAGCGACGGAAACGCCGGCGGACTAGGACGAGAATCAAACGGGAATCCGGTATTGAGCAGATTGTAGAGCCGATTGGTCGTCTGTGTGGCCGAGGCAGAGGTGAACGTATTGAAAATGTTAAGCACATTCGTTCCGGCGACCACCTGACCGAACACCGTGAATCCGCCATTTTGACCATCCAAGTTGGCGGAATTGTCCGCCAGGTTGAAGAACCACTCCGAGGAAGCGGAATTGGGATCCCCACCGAGTTTGGCCATCGCAATCGTGCCGTAAACGTTGCTCCGTTTGGGACCCACGTTGAATTCATTGGTGATCGACCCGAAGTCAGATACCTCCGAAAAACCGACACTGGCAGAACCGCGATTGGTCACCGCAAATCCACCGCCCTGGGCAATGAATCCCGGCACGATTCGATGCGAAAACATGTTCGTCCACCGACCGTCCCGGACATACCGCAGGAAATTTTGCACGGTCACCGGCTTTTCTTCGTCGAGCATTTCGACCACGACATCGCCATACGCGGTGCGGAACCGCACCAGCGTTCCCGCCTGGACCGACAGGCAACTCAGCAGCACCGTCAGCAACCCAATCCATCGTTTCATCGGCACTAGCATGCCGACGACGGTCCCAACGTTCAAGAAAGGCTGCCGTCCATCCGCGGGCGGGATCGGGAAGGTGTGTTGCGCTGATCCCTGCATCCACACGCGGCTACCGAATCCCTGGGGGAGGGAAACTGCGGGGCAAGGTCAATTACACCGTCGCCGCCGTCCCTTCTCGCGCCCGCAACCGGCTCGTAACCTCCCCGGCGCTTCGCTGGTCAACCCCGCCATCCCATGAGATTCCTCGCTGGCTCTCGATCCTTTCCCAACCGCTCCGGGCTGGCCGGATTCGCGTTGCTGCTTTCCCTCGCCACGTCGCTGGCGCAGACGACCGCCGAAACGAAGCCCGAACCGCGGATCTGGACCACGCCGCAAGATCATCGGAACATGCTAGAGCAGTTGGGCATCCAGCGGCTCCGTCCCGGTCCCAGCGGTCAGCCCGGAGCCACCAACTCGGCCAATTACGATCCAGCCAAAGCCAATCCCTTTCCCGATCTGCCTGAATTACTAACGCTGAAGGACGGCCGCAAAGTGACGAACTCGGAGAGTTGGTGGCGCGGGTGCCGACCGGAAATCGTCGAGGACTTCGAGCGCGGGGTGTTCGGGCGGGTACCGAAACGCGTTCCGCCAGTGACGTGGAAGATCACCAACCAGGCGAGGGACCGGGTCGTCGGCTCAGTGCCGATCAACGCCCGGCAATTGGTCGGGACGGTGGACAATTCGGACTGCCCGGCCTTCGAGGTCAATCTGCAGATGACGCTAGTCACACCTCAGGACGCGAACGGACCGGTGCCAGTACTGATGATGTTCGGCGGCTTCGGTGGCGGTATTTTTCCCCGGCGTCTCGGCGAACCGGCACCGACCAATCGATTCGGGGCCGGCAACTTCACCGATCCGCCTTCGACCGAACAATTGATCGCCGCGGGTTGGGGCTACGCCACAATTAGCCCCGGAAGCATTCAGGCCGACAACGGCGCGGGATTAACCCGAGGCATCATCGGACTGGTCAACCGGGGTCAGCCCCGTAAGCCGGACGACTGGGGGACGCTGCGCGGGCGGGACTACCTGGAGAACCGATACCGCCGCAACCCACGCCGGAAGGTGCGGGTGAGGAGTCTTGCCCAGCATAAATACCATCGAAAGTGAACAGCACATAGTCCGGTACCGGCGGGGCGGTAGGGTTGATGACAATGCTGGCGTAGCTCACTCCCATGAACCCCTGGGACTGCCAGTTAGGCACGCCCGCTAAGTCGCATAGGGTAGGCAGAAAATCCACGTGCGAGACCATCGCCGTGGTGCTCTGGGTGGTAGGATACATCTGCGGGTTGGACCAAACCATTGGGACCCGCAGAGCTTCCTCATAGGCAACAAACGCTTTTTGTCGCAGCCCTCCGTGCGACAGCCCCATTTCGCCCTGGTCCCAAAGGCGAATGATCATTGTGTCATTCAGCAGTTGTGCCCCCGCGGCCTCACCGTTGTCGAACACCGCTAGCAGCTCCTAAAGATGCTGGTCTGCCAGGATCATCAGGCGGGCGTAGAAATTGAGGTAGTTCGTCTGCTGCGTGGGGTTCAACGTTCCTAAACCCACCGCCATGGATCTAAGCACGGCTTGCTGGGCGGCGGGCTTGTAATTGGCCGTCAGACGCTCGGTTGCCGTTGGGGGAAGTTGGATGGCTGGCACGAAGGGGTTTAGCCAGGGATCGTCGGTGTACCCTCCGGCGGGTTCACAAGTCGTCGCATTCGGCGGCGCGTTGTAGGACTTGGGATACGACAGTACGTCATGCGGATTCACCAGTGAAACAATGAGGCAGAATGGCTTCGACGACGGGTTCGCGATTCGGTTCTGCAGAAATGCCGTCACATCCGACATGAAGCGCGCGTCGTTGTTGGCTCCGCCGTTGGAGTCCCCACTGCCCCCAAACTGGCTGGCCCGGATATCCTCGCCGGCGTCAGGTGCATCCCAGCCCTCAAACCCATACCGCGAAATGTCGTCCTGAATATACGTATCCGGCTCCGCACTGAGAACTTCTTTGGTCAATGTGCCACTTGCCCTTGCAGATGACGTCGTACCCGGCCGACTTCAACGAAGTGGCCAGGTTGGGCAACGAGGGGTCCAACTGGTGCTCGTACGGCGACTGCGACTTGTTTTCAGTCAACGTCCAGGGCGATTGGTGCTGCGCTGGAAAAAGACCTGTAGAGAGCGTATTCCTCGACGGCGTACACATGGTAGCCGCGGCAAACGCTTGGGTGAAGGTGACGCCGTTCTTTTTCAAACAGGTCATTCCCGGCCGGTTCGCTGCCTCCCAGCCCGGAGGAAACTACATCACTGCCCGTTCCTGATCCGAGATGAAGATCACGAGTTTCTTCGGCGTGGCAAATTGGTTCGCCGCGCCTGCGCGCGTGACGAGGCCGAGGAACTGGGTGCCGATGGCAAAGCCCGCCGCCGTCTTAAGGAAGTCGCGGCGATCCCGCGAGAGGGGTGCGGTCGGCCTACGAAGGGGGGAAGGTGTACTCCTCATGGAATGATTCGGCGCCTGGTTAAGAATCGGCTGAAGAACTCTGGTAAGCCAACCCAGTGGGGACCCCGAAGGTTGCTCGGATAGCCGTGGTTCGCGGCATTTCCGCCTTGGGGTATTTCTGAAGCCCGATGTCGAACTGCACATCGGACGGGTTGGCTGTTTACCGATCGGGAAAACCGTCTTTGGAATTGTGCCTCGTGGAGGATTTCGATGGTCGACTCCATATCGTCCAAATTTATCGTCGCGAAGAAGGGGGCCCACATCAAACGAGTTTTCCAAATAATCCGAAGAAATTGCGCGCCCATCCCCGCCTCCCCGAGCGGTTCCACGGCGTTTTTGACCCGAGATGGAGGTGCCCGAACCGGGTGCTAGACCGTCTAAGGAGCGGATGTTTTGCACCTAATTTTCGCTCTGAGTGATAAGGACCGGCCAAGCGTGGAGGAACAACGTGCCAGGTCATTGGACATCTCATTCTTCGCCAGATAGTCAACAATACAGATCTGACCTATTTGTCTTCTTGGGAGCAACCTTCGCAACCCTCGTTTGCTTCTGTGAATTTCAATTCGTGTTTCCAAGCTCACTTCTTCGCGTGGGCTTCCTGCTCCGCTTTCAATCGCATGTAGTCGAGATAATGCAGGTTCGCCTGGATGTTGTCGGTGTTGGAATACACGTAAGCCAGGAAGAACTCCGTGATGGTCGCCGACCGCAGCTTCAGTTCCTCCACCAGCCGGTGAATGAGTCCCGGGCGGTGATGATTCTCGGTTTCAAACGCTTGCCACCATTTCCGCGCGCTCTCCGTGGTGCTCGGCCATCCGAGCGGCCCGCTCTTCATCTGTTCCAGCGAGTTCCAGATCTCTTCGTCTCTCCATCCGCTGAGGTCCGTGATTCCGGCAGGTAGCCGGACGCCCGGGTTGGCGGCCGCCAGCACCGGTTTCGGCCGGGGCGGCAGTCCGGAGAGGGACGTGCGCCGCAGATCCTGATCCATCCGCTCGGTGGCCGGACCCACGCTCAGCAACTCGGGGACGGCGCCGTGCTCGATGCATTGGCGGTTGATGACCACCTGGCGGATGCTCCGGTCGGCCAGTTCCGCCCATTGATGATCCACCGGGTCCACCGCCCGGCCGATCAGCCGGTGGAGGCCCCGCGCGCCGGTGCCGAGGGCGGCGGCCTCGTGGCTGAGCGCATCCAGGGCATCGGGCGTGAACACCAGATCGATCCCGTGAATCGCCGCCAGCCGCCGCTGCAGTTCCAGCGGCGAACGTTCCGTCCCGCCATTGATGATCTCGCGGAGATCCGCGCGGGCCAGTTCATGCAGCACCGTCACCGTGGCAAAGCGTCCGACGAACTCGGGAATCATGCCGAACTCCACGAGGTCGCACGTCTGCGCCTGGCACAGGGTGGAATAGACCGGCAGATCCGGCACGCTCTCCACCCGCTCGGTGGCGCGCGGGCGAAAGCCAATCGGGTGCCGACTCGTGCCCAACCGACGTTCGACGATCTCCCGCAGGCCCACGAACGCTCCGGCGCAGATGAAGAGCAGGCGTCCGGTGTCCACCGCCGGGTGGTTCATACCCTCCATGCCGTCGGTGGTGCGCCCGTCCAGCAGGGTCAGCAGCGCGTTCTGCACGCCTTCACCGCTGACGTCCCGCGTTCCGCCGGTTGTTTCCCGGCGGATCTTGTCAATCTCGTCGAGGAACACGATGCCCTTCTCCGCCTTCTTCGGATCACCCCCGGCGCGGTCGAGCAGACTCCGGACAATGCTCTCCACCGAGTTGCCCTTGTACCCGGCCTCCACCAACCCGGCGGCGCTGGTGAACCCGACCGGCACGTTGAGCAATTCCGCCAGCGTCTTGACCAGGTACGTCTTGCCGACGCCGGTCGGACCCAACAGCAGCACATGATACCGTCCGAGATCCACACCCTCACTCTCGCGGTAGGCTTGGGAGAGATAGTGATTATACACCGCCACCGCGAGATCCTGCTTCGCCCGCGCCTGCCCGCGCACGAAACGGTCGAGATGCGCAATCATCTCGGCGGGAGTGGGGAGGAGTGGGATGGTCATGGCTCTTTGCTGATTTCAACCGGTGGCTCGCTTCCGCGCCTCGGACGCGTGGCGGATCAAGTCCAGTGTACTAAAGGCGATTTGTCCCCGGCGTGGGGATGGGGTTTGCTCGCCACTTGGCAACAGATCGGGGTCGAGGTTCATCGCAAGGTCATAGAGGTTCAGTGCTCGTACCTTTTCATCGTGTTCCCATGCCCACTCCGCAAAATCGATGAGCACCTGTGGTCGGCCGATATTCTGGGCGATTTCATCGGCCCACGAGGCCAAATCGGATGGGCTCGGTTCGGTTGCGATGGGGAGGCAGGTCCACGCGCCAAACAGGCCATGCAGCAACTTCTTCAGCGATGCTTCCTGTCTGGCAAATCGGACCCAGTCCGCGTAGGCGAACAGGTTGATCACCTCTTCGTAAGCGACGGGGTCGGTGTTGTGGTTTTGCTGGAATGCAGGGACGTCGGCTTGGATCCGCCTGTAGAACGTCGGCAGCCAGTCCTTCCAGAGTTTCAAATAGTGCGCGAGTGGTCCCATGCCGGAATTCGGATGCCGTTCATCAACGTTTGTTTGGGAGAAGCGAGCGCTCGGAAATGACCCGAGCCGCAGGATTGCCGGGTTTTGCTGGCCATCACTCATCCGGTTAAAGACCCTCATCAGCTCATACATGCACCAGATCGATTTCAGAGAATCCTCGCTCAGGAAGAGGACGACAAAGTCACGGGAAGCCACCTTGTCGAGCAGTGCCTTTCGTCCCTGATCCTTGTGGTGCTCCTGCTTCATCTGCTCATCTCGGTACTGTAGGACTCCAAAACTCAATGGCGGTGCCTTCAGAATGGAAGCCAGTGCCAACGGCCACTTCTCAATGGAAGTGTCCGGCAGCGACTTCCAGTTCTCCACCGGACCACCTTGATCTCCGGCGAAGCTAATGCCGATTTCGACCACGTTGACCTGGCTCGGTTTTCCCTTGTGCGCGGCCAACTGGGTGGCTTCGACCGGACGTTCGATGCGTCTGCCCTCCAGTTCCATGTCAACGGGGATGGGTCGTTCGTTTTCGAGTTCGGCCGGCACCTTTACTTCCGGCAGGATGATATCCCGGAAACTTGCCAGTTCCCGGCATTCGTTCACGAGGGCCGCCAGAAAAGACTTGTCCGGACCATACAACGTCAGCCCAAGCGTACCTCCAAAGCTGTTTTTCCGTTCCTCCTTCCAATCCAGCAAGACGAACGTCGGCGAGCTGTTCCAGTCGTCGCCACGATACGAGCGAAACTGCCCGCCCCAGCGCCACAGCACGGGTGCCCGTCGCCAGTCCCGGCCCAGCCGGACCATCAGCCCCAGCACTGCATCGCGACCCAGCCGCCAATCCTGGATCACGACTTTCTCGCCGAACTGTGCCACGCCGCCACGCTGGGCTGCCGCCTCAAGCTGCATTTCGCGCGAATCGAGCGGTAGTGCCGATGGCAGCAGATATTCCGCATCGCCCACGCCTTCACCGGCAGAACGAAGTTCGAAGCACATCCCGCAAGCAAGCATGAACCTGAGGAACAACTGTTGCTCGTCCGTTGAAAATGGACCCTGGCCGGAGACCGGGTCCACCCGGTTCCAGGACCAATCCGCCAAATCCCCAGCGGTGAAGCGGCCTCGGGTTCCCAGAAGGTTCCGCCAAGCCGTCTTGCGGCGAAATGCGCCATACATGCCGCCCACAGCCCACCGTTGGTCGAGGATCACCGTCCCCGGCAGGTGCTCCTGATCGAAGTACAGAAAGCCGCTCTGATGCAGAAAATCCAGCAGCAACTCCGGCCGGTCGTAGTAGGCGCCGTCCGGAACATATCTCCGGACGATCTCAGCAAATACCTCGCGGTCCATCGTGGGATACCTCAAAACGGCCGGCCGCTTCATTTCCGTCGCTAGCTTGAACTCCGCCTCGTTCGCGCCCTTGAGCCGCTGCAGTTCGTGCTTCACTTCCATCGGGCGCCGGCCAAGTTCCCGTCGGCCTCTTTGGCCCAGCACTTGAGCCACGGCCACTTTCAGTTTTTCCCTCAATTCTTCAACGCAGGAGCCTTCTTCCCGTGCCGAAAATTCAATCATCGGCACCCCCTGAGTCTCGATACCGAGCGCCTGCCAATAATCGGCCGCCGAATGTTGATTTTCGTCATCCCTGTCGGCCTTCGTCCGAACCAACAGAATCGGTGGCGGGCCTCCCATGCCAGGAGCATCGCCGAGAGATGCCACCTGGTCCCACCAGTAGCGCATGTCGCGTTCAAAATCCTCGCCCTCATCCAGTTCGTCGTCATCAGTCTGATCGCCGGCTAGATCCGCCCCCTTGCCATGCTGCGTGCCGCACAGCACAAACACCGCCTTGCTCTGCAGGAAGAGCCGGTGCGTGTTATGATAGAGATCCTGCCCGGCGAAATCCCAGATATTCAACCGCGCCGTTGCTCGTTCTCCCGGCGTGGAATCTTCCGGGACGAACTCCAGGTCACAGGTCCACAACTGGATGCCGTGCGTCGTCGGCTGCTGGGCGTCAAACCCGCCACCCACGAGGCGACGGGCCACGGACGATTTTCCGCACCGTCCATTGCCCAGAAAGATAACCTTCACCTCGTTGTCAGCCAAAGTACCGAGCCGCGTTTCGCTCAAATAGGCCTTCACTCCTGCCGCAACATTCGTGGATTCCGACTTACCAAACAGCTCCGGTGCCAATCCCACGCCGGAGCCGAACAGAAAGAGCGTCCGGAGCTCCAAAGGCAATTCCGGCAACCGCGTCAAGGAGGAGGTCCCCGCCAGATCGAGATAGTCAAGCTGACGACCAACTGGAAGAAATTCATGGAGCGTTGGCAGCAAGCTCGCTCCGTGCAGCCCCAGGCGATAAAGAGCCACTGGCCAACCCTTTGGCAGGTCAGTCAAACCGGTGCAACCGTTCAGCTCGATCCGCTCTAACGGTGCCGGCCACCGCTTGATCCTGGTGAGTTGCGGACAATCGGAAGCATTGAAACTGTGTAGTTGGGGGGCCGCTTGCAGCAGGCCATTGATCCACGTTTCGTTCACTTCCTGACAGCCCTTCAAGCTGACCTCTTCCAACTTCGGGAAAGCCGCCGTCGAGGTCGGGAATGCGGGAATGGTGGACAATCGCGCGCACCCATCCAGCACAAGTGTGTCGAGGCTGGCCGGTAAATTCGTGATCCTTTCCAACTCCTGGCACCCGCGCACGTCCAGGCACTTCAGCCCAGCGGGTAGGGCGGGCAGCGCCGTCAAGCCTTCGATCTTCCAGAGGTACAGGTGCGTCAGGTTTGTGAATTCAGACAGATCCGGCAGGTCGAGCTTCAATGATTTGTCGTCGCTGCCGCTCCCGCTCCCCGGCGACGCGCCGATGATGATCTTCTCGACGATTTTGCAATCATAGACGTTCCACTTGCCAAAGTTCTTCGCCTTGGCCTCGGGCCAGTTGATGACCTTGTCGGTCGCAGGGGTGCTCATGTTGGTGACAATGGGTTGGGCGGATCGGTGGGGAGTGGGCCCAAGCCGGTAGGTGCAAAAAAATTCGACCCCGCTCCGCGGGAAATGGTTTCGTGGGCCAGATTGAACGACGCTCCTTCCGCTCCGGCCCCACCGGTGCCGTCCGTCTCCGGCACCCGCGGCTCCTCCGCTGGGCTGAACTGCTCTTGGGCTCCGCCCGCGCCGACCGGACCGCGGACCAGACAGACCCGGAATCCGTAGATCCAGTAGCGATACGCCGAGCGGCAGCGCCCCGCGGGGTCGAGCCACGAGCCGCCGCGCAGCACGCGGCTTGGAGTGTCGCCGGGTGTGATTGGTTCTAAGAAACTCGTCGCGTCATCGCCGGCGTCGGCGAGGTTCCATTCCTGCGCGACCCAGCCGTCCGGCCGCTTACGATAGGCTCGGGCATCCCATACGTCGCCGCACCATTCCCACACGTGGCCGTGCATCCCCACCAGGCCGGCCGGGTGCGTTTCGGGGCGGCCGTGAATCGCCTCTTCCACGTCGTGGGTTGTGTCACCGGCGTTGCCGTCATACCAGCCCACCTCCGCCAGTGCAGCGTCGCCGTCGCCGGAATAGTAGTCCGTGGTGCGATGAAGCGCCGGCTCCGCCCGGCACGCGTATTCCCACTCCGCCTCCGACGGCAGGCGCAGTTCGCGGATTTCAGCCGGCAGCCCGGGCCAAGCCCGGAGGGCCGCACACCAGGCCATGGCATCGTCCCAGCTCACCTGCTCGACCGGTCGTCGCGCGCCCTTGAAATGGCTGGGGTCGAGGCCGAGGCCGAACTTCGCCGGGAACTCCACCGCGCGGACCACCCGGGCATACTCCGCCTGCGTGACCACGAACTTGGCGAGCCAGAACTCCTGCTCCAGCACGACCCGGTGGCGCGGCTCTTCCCTCGCGTCCATGCTGCGCGAGCCCATGACGAAGGAGCCGGCGGGGATGCGCCGGAACAGCATGGCCAAGGGGGGCTCCCCCACGGCAGCCGGCTCCGGCAGCGCCAGCGGGTAGTCGGGCTCGGCGGCGAGGCCGGTCCAAGCGTGGGGGGCGGGCAAGTCGGTGGGCATGGGCTCAGGCTACGGGCAGGAAGGCGCGGCGGGAGGTCCAGTTGGCGAGCTCGCCCATCAGGATCGTCTCGGTCTCGAGCACGAGGCGGTGGAACTCGAGTTCGGTGTCGGCGTTCTTGAGGAGCTCGACGAGGCCGGCTTCGGCTGGGAGCCTGGGGGAAGTCATTTCGATGTCCGCGGCGACTCGGGCGGCGATCCTGGGGTTCAAGAAGCTCAAAGTGTCCAAGTAAGTGTGGACCCGCGCTTCGAGGCCGAACGCGGCCGCGAGCGACAGCGCCCCCACCGCCACCACCGGCAGGACGACACCCAGCATGCCCAGCGGAGTGGTCCAGGCACCGTGAGGCAGCGAGAGTTTGAGGGCAGTGGCGGCGATGGCTCCCCACGCACAGGTCTGGAAGACGAGGTCCGCCCGTCGCCGCTTGCAGTGATCCTTCGGAAGATTCGTCAAAAAATGAGCGACCTGGTCGCGGTCGCCAAAGCGCCCTGACGGGCCGGAAACATAGGTCGCCATTTGCCCAGCGAGCGAGGCCGCCGTCAGCCGGCTCGACGCGAGATGCAGCACATTGGCGGTGCGCAGCAGCGGGCGCAGCGTGGGTGGGAACGGCAGGTCAAACAGGTAGTCGAGCTGGAGGTGACAGCCGGCCACGGCCTTGCCCGAGGCACTGAGTTCGGCGGTCAGGCGGGAAACGGCCCAGATTTTGGCCGGCTGGAAATGATGCAAGACCATGTGGACCCCCCAGCCAGCCAGCAGCAGCACGATTTCGACGACCAACAGGGCGGGAAGGAACCGGAATTCATGGAATCCCAGGGCCGCCACGGCGCACAGCGTGGCGACGAAGTGAGTTCCGATGACCACCACGGCGGCGCGCTTGAAATGGTCTCGGTTCGCCCGGGCCACGCCGCTCCCGAACTGCTTGAGCGCTTCAAAGTAATCCCGGGCATGAAGGGGCACACCGCACGGTGGCGTGATGGTGGGGGCGGGCAGCCGGATGCCATCCAACGGTGCAGGGAGCCGGGGCAGCTTCCCGGAGTCGGTCTTTGCATCCCCGGTCGGCCAGTCCGACTTCTCCTCGGTGAAAATCGGTTCCCCCTCCTTCGTGGTGACGCAAATGAGGAGCGTGGGCCGCCGCCGCCGCCGGGCGTACTTGACCAGATCCATTGTGCCGCCCGGCTTGCCCGCCGGTGCCGGTCCGACCAGGCAGAGACAGATGTTGCTCACCCGGGCGAGCTCCAGATTGACCTCGCGGAACCGTTCGTGCCGGTCATCGGCGGAGCTCACCACCTGCACGTGGGCGACGTGGGGTGCTGCCAGCAGTTTACGGGCCTGGAACTTTTGCGCTGTGGTAAAGTCCACGCCGGAGGAACCGGCGGCTGCCAGGTACTGCTCGAGCGGCTGCGGCAGGAGAAACCGCTGAGCAATGGGAATGGTCGCGCAGGCGCGCGTGGATAGGGTGTCTCCGCCGGTCGCGATCTGGGAAAGGCCACAGAGGAAATGGTGCGGCGACAGACCTAGTTCGCCCGGCAGTTCCCGCAGCCTGTGCTCCAGATGTTCCTAGATCGACGTCTCGAAGGCGGCCGGATCGGCGGGCGGCTGGGCGGGATCAAACAAATTTCGGGCGCCAGCAAAGCCCAACTGGACGACGACGGGAAGTGTAGCGAGCGATCGCACGGAGATTGGAGTGGGTTGGCTCATGACGAATCCGAGACCAGTTATGGTTGGGAGAGGATTCCAAATCCACGGCAGGAAGCCAACTGAATGGCGCGCACTGCACGCGGAGGAAGAAGCGAGAAGGCGACCACCATCAGCCCGACGAAGCGAGCTGCCTCTCCTTTTTGGGGTCCAAAATGTCAGCGTCGGCGTGAAAGGCGTGTGAATCTGCCGGTTGGAAAAATTCGTGTAGTTCGGCAATAAGGGTGCTCTGGGAAAGCTGATCGCCCTTCCATCCGGCTGGTTACTGGTAGCCCGAATCTGGATCACGCAGTGGACCGGGAGCCCCGGTTACTGGCTGGCGGCCTATTCTGGCTAATCGATCGAGGTCGCTGCCCTTGTGCAGTAGGGTTCCCCCGGCGGTCGCTTTGAATTTTCCGAGGGGCTCGAAGGTTGAAAAAGATTTTGGTGACGTCTTTAACCCCGGTGGATGAACCTTTGCGTACGGATCATTTTCCCGATCTTCTTCCAGTCATTGATGACCGACGGCGCCTCAACGTTCGCGCGAATTGACTTCGCAGAAGGACCTCCTCGGGTTCAAGGCTCGAGGTCAGAGCGGTTTCGACCCGGTGTGCCCTCATTCATAGCATCGTCCGTACTCCGGGCGTTTACCGCGCTGGCGCTGGCGTCGGCCCTTGGTTTGATCCCACTCCTGGGGGACACCCTTGCTGCTCCTGGGCCGTCGGTAATCGAGCCCTTGCGGCAGTCCGCCGCCGTGACTCCGGTGAAGCAAACGTGGGAAGAGGCCTTCGCGCTTCGCCGACAATGGTGGAGTCTCCAGCCGCTGCGTCAGGTTTCGCCGCCCGGAATCACCGATGCGGCCTGGTCCACCACCGCAATCGACCGCTTTCTGCAAGCCCGTTTGGAATCAGAACAGGTGATTCCGTCAGCGCTAGCCGATCCGGCGACCCTCTTGCGCCGCGTCACGCTCGTGTTGACCGGACTGCCCCCCTCGCTCCAGGAAGTGGAGGCGTTTACCGCGGCGGCGAAGCTCGGCTTGCCCCGAGCGTATTCCGGTTGCGTGGATCGTTTGCTGGCGACTCCCGCTTTTGGCGAACGTTTTGCGCGCCACTGGCTAGATGTCGTGCGCTTCACGGAAACCCACGGCAATGAATGGAACTATGACGCGGCTTATGCCTGGCGATACCGCGACTACGTCATTCGCGCGTTCAACGACGACCTGCCCTATGACCAGTTCGTCCGCGAACACATTGCGGGCGACTTGCTGGCCCAGCCGCGTTGGAATGCCTCCGGACGCTTCAACGAGTCGGCCATCGGCACCGCGTTCTATCGCTTTGGCGAGGTGAACCACGACAGTTGCGTGCAGTTCGGCGTCATCGGCTACGACATCGTGGATAATCAGCTCGACACGCTGACGAAAGCGTTTCAGGCGACGACCGTCGCGTGTGCGCGGTGTCACGATCACAAGATGGATGCGGTTTCGGCCCGCGATTACCATGCGCTTTTGGGCGTCTTGAGGAGTTCGCGCTCCGTGATGCAGACCCTCGATAGTCCGGAGGTGAATCGCGAGCTGGTCGGGCAGTTGCGGGAATTAAAACAACCGCTGCGCGCAGAATTAGCGGCCGTGTGGCGAACCGAGGCGGTCGCCTTGACGCCGGAAAAGCTACATTCGCTGGTGCTGGCGGCCAAAGACAAAGCCCCGGACGTCAGCAGTCCGCTCCACGCCTGGTTTGTGGTCGGCAAACTGGAGGCCACGAAGTTGACTGACGGTTGGTCGACTTTGGCGGCGGCGCAGGCCGAGGAATTAGCGCGGCGTTCTGAATTCAATCGCACGAACTTTACGGTGCTGGCCGACTTCCGGTCGGGCCAGCCGACGGGATGGTTTGCGGATGGCCTCGGGTTGCGGGGTGAGGCGGAATCGGGCGGCGATTTTGTCGTGGCGCACGAGGGTGAAAAGGCGGTGAAAGCGTTACTCCCCGCCGGGATTTTCACGTTTTCGCTCTCGGATCGGCTCAACGGAGCGTTGCGTTCACCGACGCTGCGCCGAAGCCAAGCGAAGGTGAGCTTTGAGGTGATGGGCGGACGCTTCAGCCTGGCTCGACTTGTCTTCAACAACTGCCAGCTCAACTACAATCATCAGCATTCGATCCACCACGACGAGTGGTCGTGGGTGACGATTGATTTTCCTGAGAAAACCGAAGCGTTGTATCCCTACGTCGAGCTGCTGACCTTTTGGGATAATCCGAAGTTTCCGGACCCCTTGGGAACCCTCGGCAAGGACACCGAGAATCAACGAGGTCCCTACGCTGAGCATGCGCAAAACCCGCGGACTTGGTGGGGCCTCCGACGGATCGTCCAACACGACGTTGCGGAACCGCCGAAAACGGAACTGAGTCACCTGGCGCCTTTATTCGCCGGCGGCGTACCAGTCTCGGTGGATGAAGTGGCCGCCCGTTACGCGGCTATCGCCCGTGACGTGGTTGAGGCCTTTGCCGCGAATCGCGCCAGTGATGATCAAATGCGCTGGCTGGACTGGCTGATGCAGTCCGGTCTGCTTTCCAATTCGGCCAACGCCTCGCCTCGCCTTGCCGACCTGACGGCGAAGTACCGGACCGTGGAGAATCGGCTCGAGCCGCCCACGACGATGCCGGTTCTGGCGGACGAGGGCGACGCCCTGGATCAACCGATTTTTGCGCGGGGTGATCCTACCAGGCCCGGGGAGAAGATATCCCCTGGGTACGTGAGGGCCTTGACGCCGCCTGGCTTTTTGGGGAAAGCGAGCGGCAGTGGGCGGCGCGAACTCGCGCAACTCATCGCCCGGGCCGACAATCCGCTCACCGCACGCGTCCTGGTGAATCGTGTCTGGCAGTGGATCTTCGGCCGCGGTCTGGTGGCCACGCCAGATGACTTTGGGCACCTCGGTGAGAATCCCTCTCACCCAGAACTGCTGGATTACTTGGCCGGACGCTTCGTTGCCGAAGGTTGGTCGGTCAAACAACTCGTGCGCGCGGTGGTGCTGAGCCGGGCCTTTCAGTCGGCCGCTGCCCCGACCGAGGAAGCGCGCGAGCGCGACCCGGACAATCGATTGCTCTCGCATTGGTCCGTTCGCCGCGCTGAGGCGGAGGTGATTCGCGATAGTCTTCTGGCAGTTTCTGGGCGGCTCGATTCGCGACGTTACGGTCCGAGTGTGGTTCCGTTTCGGGAGAAGGCCGATCCGGAGAAACGGCTTTTCACCGGACCGCTCGACGGCGACGGACGCCGTAGTCTTTATCTAAAGTTTCAGCTGATGGAGGCCCCGCACTTTCTCAGCGCGTTCAATCTGCCTGGAGGCAAGGTCACTCAGGGACGCCGCGACGCGTCGAACGTGCCCGCGCAGAGTTTGGCCCTGCTCAACGACCCGCTGGTGGTGGCGCTCGCCGATCAGTGGGCTCGGCACTTGGTCGTCGAGGGCCGGGGCTCGGTTCCTGAGCGAGTGAAGACGATGTTCCACGCGGCGGTCGGCCGCCCTCCCAATGCGATGGAGCACGCCCGCCTCGTCGACTTGGTGCACCGTTTGTCAGGCAGCGATCAGACGTCCGAAGTGGATCTGTTGTCCGACCGCACTGTGTGGAAGGACACCGCGCACACGCTGTTCAACTTGAAGGAATTCATTTTCATTCCATGAAGCTAGGCTCCGCCGTTGCGCCCTACCTCGAACCCGGTGAGTGCCCGGGCCGGGCGCCGCGCCCCATGACCCGCCGCGAAATGCTCCGGTCCAGCGCTGCTGGATTCGGTCTGCTCGCCTTCTCGGCACTCGCACAACCGCCGACCCTTGGAAGGGTTCGAGCGCCCCATTTTCCCGGCAAGGCGAAGAGCGTGATTTTCTTGTTCATGGATGGCGGGGTGTCGCACGTGGACACCTTTGATCCGAAACCGGCGCTGGCGAAGCACGTGGGTGAGCCCTGGAGCGGTGATGCCACTCGCAAATGGCAGCAGAGTCCCTGGCAGTTTGCCCAATACGGCCAGAGCGGTACCTGGGTGAGTGAACTGTTTCCCCACATCGCCTCCTGCGTAGATGATCTCGCCGTCATCCGCTCCATGAAGGCCGATCTGCCGATCCACTCGACCGGGGTCATTTACCTGCACACCGGTCACAATCTGGCCGGTCGTCCCAGTCTCGGTTCCTGGATGAGTTATGGACTCGGCAGCGAGAATGAGAATCTGCCCGGCTACGTCGTGCTCAGCTTCGGGCATGTCCCGGTGGGGGGCTTGGAGGCGTTCGGCAGTGGGTTCCTCCCGGCGAGCCACGAAGCCACCTTGATTCGCGCGGAGGGTTCACCGATCGACAATCTGCTTCCGGCCGATCCTGGGGTGCGACAACGGACGAAACTTCAGTTCCTGAATCAGGAAGATGGCGAATTCGCGGCGCGGTTGCGCGGTCACGACGGGGTGGAAAGTGCCGTGCGAAACTACGAATTGGCCGCCCGGATGCAATCGCTCGTGCCGGATGTCCTTGATGAAACCCGGGAGAGTAAACCGGTACGCGAACTTTATGGGTTGGACGATCCCGATCTCAACACCCGGCTCTATGCCCGCCAGTGTCTCCGCGCCCGCCGGCTCGTCGAATCCGGCGTCCGATTCGTGCAGGTGAACTGTCCCTATGGGTTGTCGAATGGTACTTGGGATCAGCACGGAGGACTCAAGGCCGGGCACGAAAAGAACGCGCGCCAGACGGACCGCGCGGTCGCGGCGCTGATTAAGGATCTTAAACAGCGCGGCTTGCTCGACAGCACGCTCATCCTCTGGGCCGGCGAGTTTGGCCGCACCCCGCATGCGCCGGGTCCTGACGGACGCGATCATCATCCGGAGGGCTTCAGTGTCTTCCTGGCGGGTGGCGGTGTTCGCGGCGGCACCGTCTACGGTGCGACCGACGAATTTGGAGTCCACGCCCTCGAGAATGTCTGCGATATGCACGATCTCCATGCCACGGTCCTGCATTTGACTGGGCTGGATCACGAACGGCTAACCTTTCGCCATTCCGGCCGCGATTTTCGGCTTACCGATGTGCATGGGCAGGTGGTAAAAGCGATCGTGGCTTGAAACTGAACCTGGACTCCTGGCCTTGGGGTCGATAAATCATTCCGCACGCAACCCGCCCAAGCCCAAACTTCAGCGCGCGTTCCGGCGTGCGCCGTCCTGAACACAGGTGCCTTGCTGGGGATGTGTTATGCCCTAGCCCAGGCGCTGGCTCGCCGCGGAGTCACAGAGGGGCAGAAGGAGTATTCACGGTTGACCTTTGGCGGTCGGCCTATCGAGCGGGATCTCCGGCACTGCAAGGCACGAGGTGCGCTTGTGCAAACGGTAATAGCGCGAATCGACACCTACGGCCGAAGTGTCTGTCGGACCGCGGCGAGATCGTTGAAGGGGGTCGTTTTGCTGGCGTGGTTTTGGATTGGCTTCGGCCTGCTGGCGGCCCAGGCCCCTGGCTCGAATGCTCGTCGGGACACTCAGCCGCCGCTACTGACCACAGCTCAGTTTGTGGCGGCGGCCCACACCTGGCCGGCGACCAAGACGCTCCGGGTTCAAGGTGTGGTCACCGCCTCAATGACGAATAAATACTTTTTCCTTCAGGACGGTGATACGGGCCTGCAAGTCGTGCCCCAGACACAGATACCTTATCGGGTCGGCCAGTGGTTGGAGGTGAACGGGATTCCTTCGCTCGGGGGCGTTGCTCCCTCGCTCCAAAGGGCCACGGTAAGCCTCTTGGGAACACGTGAATCCCCGGTGCCCAAGGTGGTCACCTTCGAGGAGGCCATCTCGGGGACGGATAATAATCGGCTCGTCCGGATAAGAGGGCGTCTCACGGCGGAGCGCCCGCGCGGCAGGCACATGTGGATTTTGACATCGGAGCAGGCAACCAATGGTTTTTTGGCTGACCTCGAATCCGTTCAAGACCTCGGCCTGTTGGAGCAGATCAAGTCGGGCAGTCTGCTCGACTTGACCGGAGTCTGCTCCGTTCGAGCCCGATCCGATAAGCGTCTCAGTTATTTTATCATTTTTGTCCGCTCGCGCGCTGATGTCGTCGTCATTGGCGCGCCGCCTTGGTGGACCCCGACGCGGATGCTCGGGGCGCTGGGAGGGGCCTTCGCGGCGTTGGGACTGGCGCTGTTATGGGGAGGGACACTCCGGCGACAGGTGCGTCTTCGGACAGCGGATCTGCGCGCGCGTCTGGAAAAGGAGACAGTACTGGAACAACGCTACCGGCAGCTCTTTGAAGCAAATCCGCATTCGATGTGGGTTTACGACCGGAAAACGCTTGGATTTTTGGCGGTGAACGAGGCGGCCATTCGGCAGTACGGATATTCCCGAGCGGAATTTCTCCTCCTTACGTTGCCGGACCTTCGGCCTCGACCGGAGGATCGCGTCGGTGAAAGCAGTGGCGACCCTCAAGGGCCGAAATTGAAGACCGCCGGCTTCCAATGGCACCGAAAAAAGGACGGCCAGAACATCGAGGTGGAAGTCACCTCGCACACGATGGACTTCGACGGGCACCCGGCGGAAGTGGTGTTGGCTCTGGACATCACCGAGCGATGTCGCGCCGAAGCCGAGCTCCGTCGAAGCGAGCACTACCGCCGGGCCATTATCGAAGCGGAGCCGGAATGTGTGAAGGTGGTGTCGGCGAAGGGCGCGCTGCTCGACATGAATGCAGCCGGCTTGGTCATGCTCGAAGCCGATTCGCTGACCGAGGCGCAGGCCTGCCCCTTGATGCAATACGTTTTTCCCGAGTATCACGAAGCCTTTGCGGATTTACACCGTCGGGTGATGGCCGGAGGGAGCGGGGTCCTCGCTTTCGAGATCCATGGACTCAAGGGCACTCGCCGGTGGGTCAAAACGCACGCGGTCCTGATGCCCGGCACGGATGGCAGTCCGCCGGCTCTGTTGGGGATCACCCGGGACATTACCGATGAAAAGCGGGCGCAAGCCGCCTTGCAACGTTCCGAGGAACGGTTTGCAACCGTCTTTCGGGCCAGTCCGGACGGTATCCTAATTGTCCGCGCATCGGATGAACGCATCGTCGAGGTCAATCCGGCGTACGTGAGACTCAGTGGTTTTGTGGAGGAAGAGCTGAAAGGTCGCACGACCGCCGAAGTCAATTTGTGGACGGATCCGGAGCGGCGGTCGGCTGCCATCGCTCGACTCAAGGAGAACGGGTCCATCAGCAACTTGGAGTTTCTAATACGGACCAAGAATGGTCGGACTATCACCGTGCTCGGCTCAGGCGAGATGATTCAGTTTGGGGGCGAGGCGTGCCTCTTGAGCATCACGCGCGATATCACCGATCGTAAGAACGCCGAGGACGCTCTGCGCCGGAGCGAGGCCAGCCTGGCCGCGGCACAACACATTGCCGCGCTCGGCAGTTGGGAAATGGATTTGGGCCCTGTCGGGTATTCCGGCCATAACCCGCTCAGCTGGTCCGATGAAGTTTTTCGTATTTTTGGTTACGAGCCGGGTGGGCTCGAGGTCACCAGCGAGAATTTTTTCCGCGCGGTGCATCCGGAGGATCGTGAACGCGTCCGGCAGGCGGTCGTCGAGGCGATCGAGCAGCGCCAGCCGTATCGGATCGAGCATCGGATCCTTCGGTCGGATGGCGTCGAACGGATCGTGCAGGAGTACTGCAAAATCACCTTTGATTCCGCGGATGGACGCCCGCTTCGGATGTTGGGTGTGGTGCAGGATATCACCGAGCGCAAGCAGACCGCGCACTCCCTGATCCAGACTCAGCAAGCGTTGCAAAAGAGCGAACACTACTTCCGCGCGCTCATTGAGCGATCTTCCGATGGGATCGCCGTGTTCGCCGCCGACGGAACAATGCGCTACCAGTCGCCGACCGCGGCGGTCATCACCGGTTACGAAATCGACGATCTCCTGGGATCGCACGCGCTCAGTTACATCCACCCGGAGGATTTCACCGCGGCGGAGAACCGGTTTCGCCGGTTGGTCCGGACGCCTGGCGCGTCCGAACGATTTGAGATCCGCATCTGTCGCAAGGATGGCAAGACTGTCTGGATCGAGGAGGTCGCCCAGAATCTGCTGCGTGACCCCGCTGTCCAAGGCATCGTGGTGAACTTCCGCGATGTGACGGAGCGGCTCTCGGCGGAGCTGGCTCTGCGGGAGAGTGAGAAGCGTTTCCGTCGGCTGATTGATTACGCGCCCGAAGCGGTGGTGCTGTTAGATGTTACTTCCGGACGTTTTTTGCTGGCCAATGCGGCGGCTGAAGAGTTGTTCAAGATGAGCGCTCCCGAGCTTCGCCAACTGGGAACGATTGAGTTGAGTCCACCACAGCAACCCGATGGTGGCTCCTCGCGGGAGAAAGCCGGAGAACTCGTCGCCCGTGCTTGTGCTGGGGAAACGGCCGCCTTTGAGTGGACCTTTCGCAATGCCCTCGGCCGGGATGTCCCCTGTGAAGTTCGACTATTGTCCATGGAGCTGGAAGGGCGGGCGGTCATTCGGGGCAGTCTGACGGACATTAGCGCTCGTAAGGAAGCGGAACTGGAGCGGCAGCGAGCCTTCGAGACGCTTCAGCTCTTTATCGACTCGGTCCCTGGTTACATCTCTTTCATTGATGCCGACCAGCGTTACCAGCTCGTCAACCCACGCTATGAGCAATGGTTTGGTCGGACGCGAAACGAGATCGTGGGATGCCGGTTGGAGGAACTGCAATCTCCGGCCGCCTATGAAGAAATGAAGCCGCTGGTGGCCTCGGCCCTGGCCGGAGAGGTGATTCATTATGAGCGCTGTGTGGCCTCGCCTGATGGCGAAGCTCACTGGTTCGATATCCGGTACATTCCACGGCGGGACGTCGACGGAACGGTGACCGGAATCTTCGCCCTGGTTTTTGACATCACGATTCAAAAGAATGCCGAGCTCGCCTTGTGCGAGAATCGCGAGCGACTGGATGGCATACTTTCCTCGTTGGACGATGTGGTCTGGTCCTCGTCGCCGGATGGTTCGCGAATGCTCTACTTGAATCCAGCGGCCCAAAGAATCTATGGACGTCCCCTGGCCGAATTCTTCGATCGGCCGCACTTGTGGCAAGAAGTGGTGCATCCTGAGGACGTGCTCAAGGTTGGTGTCGCGTTTGAGGAATTGGGGCGACGTGGGACTTTTAACGCCGAATACCGAATCGTGCGTCCGGACGGTATGGTTCGCTGGGTGCGCGATCGAGGGCGTTTGGTGAAGGATTCCGCGGGTCAACCACTCCGACTCGATGGAATCGGTACGGATATCACCCGGCAAAGGGAAGCGGAGGAAAAGATTCGGAACGTGAATCATGAGTTGGAACTACGAGTGGCCCAGCGCACGAGAGAGTTGGCGTTGGCAAATCAGGAACTCGAAGCGTTCAGTTATTCGGTTTCGCACGACCTGCGGGCACCGCTGCGGGCCATCGAAGGGTTCAGCAAATTTCTCCAAATGGAGTGTGCCCCCCAGCTTGAGGCGAAAGGTTTGGGTTATCTCGACCGTGTTCGGGCTGGCACTCAGCGGATGGGAGCGCTCATTGACGGATTGCTTAAACTTTCCCGACTGAAGCGGATGCCCATGACCGAGGAGTCGGTGGATCTAAGCCTACTCGCGGAAGGGTGCTTGTTTGAATTGCAGGCCAGCGAACCGGGGCGTGTGGTGGAAACGGTGGTTGCCCCAAATCTGAGCGCAAAGGGTGACCTCACTTTATTGCGGGCCGCTCTGCAAAATCTCCTGGGTAACGCCTGGAAATACAGTTGCCGCGTGCCCAACGCAAGAATTGAAGTCGGCGTATTGACCCGAGAAAGCGAATGCGTGTTTTACGTCCGCGACAACGGCGCCGGTTTCGATATGACCTACGCCGAACGACTGTTCGAAGCGTTTCAACGATTGCACAGCTCCAGCGAATTTGAGGGCACAGGGATCGGTTTGGCCACCGTGCAGCGGATCATCCAGCGTCACGGCGGTCGCATCTGGGCTCAAGCGGCGGTGAATCAAGGAGCGACCTTTTATTTCACCCTGGCCCCACTCATTGAGCCTACCCTTTCAGATCATGACTGACCAACCCATTCTTCTCGTCGAGGATAACCCAGACGATGTGGAGCTGACTCTGCGTGCCTTCAAGGCTAACCAAATCCCCAACTCCATCGTCGTCGCCAAAGATGGCGTGGAGGCCCTGGATCTCCTCTTCGGTGCCGGTCCGTGTTCGGGCCATTTGCCCTTGAATCCTGCCCTCGTCTTGCTTGACGTCAATCTCCCACGCATCAATGGACTCGAGGTTCTGCGGCGCCTGCGGGGCGATGAACGCACGGCCTTGCTTCGGGTCGTAGTACTGAGTACATCACGGGAACAGTTGGACATCACGAACAGCTATCGTCTCGGGGCCGCCAGCTATGTCTGTAAACCCGTCGGATTCGATGACTTCGTCAAGAGCGCGGGGCAACTTGGCCTCTATTGGTTGGTGCTTAATGAGTCGGTGGATTCGCCGCCCCTAAGACTCTAGAAACGACCCCAGGGGTTCAGCGGAATTCCTTTCCCTACCTCGCCTTTCGCATTGCCGTCCGCGCGCCGGATTGGGCACCGTGTCGGCATGTACACCGTTGATAGCCTGTTCGACCTCAATCAGACCGAACACGCTGCGCTGTTCGAGGGGTGTCGGTATCCGTGGGAAGTGCTCCGGAAATTGGGTGAGTACTGCCGGAGTCGGGGTCAATACGCGCAGCAGCATCGGGCGCTGGGAACTGTTCACATCGGTGACCAGGTCCAAATCGGCGAGGGTACCGTGCTCGAGCCCGGGGTCGCAATTATGGGGCCAGCCATCATTGGGAAAAACTGTGTTCTCAGGCACAACGCGTATCTGCGGGAGAACTGCGTCATCGGTGACAATTGTACCGTCGGCAATTCCTGTGAGGTGAAGAATTCTCTCTTCTTCAACCAGGCCTCCGTGCCGCATTTCAATTATGTGGGCGATTGTGTCCTCGGATTCCACGCCCATCTCGGGGCCGGTGCCGCGCTTTCAAATCTGAAACTCGATGGTGCCAACGTCTGGGTCGAGGGCGACAGTGGGGTTCCCTTGGATACCGGACTCCGCAAATTCGGCGCCTTGCTCGGTGATTACACGGACATTGGTTGCAACGCCGTGCTAAATCCGGGTTCCGTGATTGGCCGCCACTCCGTGGTCTATCCCAACTTGTCGTGGCGCGGCTTTCTGCCCGCCAACATGATCGCCAAGCATAAGGCCCGCCCGGATGTCGTCATCCGTCGCCCGCGGACAGTTTGAACCTCTCCCGGAGCGCGGGAGGTTGGGCAGACTTACAGGCTCCGGCCTTCGCTGCCGGGGGCATCATTTGCCGCACGGCCTCTCCCGCCGCGTCAACCAAGGGGGTCAGCACCGAATGGCACTTAGCTAACGAAGGTCAAAAATGCCAAATAATTGCCCATGATTCGTCATTTTTTGCGGTGTGGTATTTCGCGGTAGCAGTGCCGATGTTTAGTCAGCAGTGGAAAGGGC
>Ga0209591_10001060_pt1 | contig 35320 bp, 32 predicted proteins | sample MAT01_FD_187207 | JGI IMG/M metagenome (GOLD analysis project Ga0209591, IMG submission 187207) | Freshwater microbial communities from Lake Fryxell liftoff mats and glacier meltwater in Antarctica - MAT-01 (SPAdes) (version 2) | ecosystem: Environmental > Aquatic > Freshwater > Ice > Liftoff... | reverse complement strand
GGGGGGGGTGGGGTGGGGTGGGGGGGGGGCAACAGATGGGGCGAGCGGTCGGAAGTCCGAGCAAGGCATCGACCGACGCGCTGCGTGCGGCAAGCGGTCGCGCTGTTGAAACCCCCGAAGAGGCACGAGAGCGCCCGCACAACCCGCACAGACCATCATGCCCGATGCAGCTTCCGCGCTTATCGGCCCCGATGGATCGTCCGCCCGCGCGGTGAAGATCTTGAAACGATCGCGCCTGTGTCCAACTTCATCGCGCCAAACCATCAAACGATCGCGTGTTTCGGCATTTCAATCGCGCGTGGATGCGTGTTGGTCGCGCTGAAGCGCCAGACCATCGCGCGTTTCATCACTTCGATCGCGCCGAATCACCCCTTGATCGCGCTTTCCACAGGTCGGCGCGAGCCATGCTCCCCGCCATCTGGAACCTGAGCATCCTCGATGTCTCCGATGGTCCGGGCCGTGAAGCACCACATATTTATCAATCCCCCAGCCCCGACCTCTTTAGCCCCAACACTGGCTTGAGTTTGTTAACTTCCGATCGACGCGTGATTGCATCGGGGACGGACTCAAGCGCCGTCCCGGCTGAAGGCAAAGAGCAAGATGGTAAGTCGAACGGCGTGACCGCAGGCCCCCCCCACCCACCCCACCCCCACCCCACCCACCCCCCCCACACCACCCTCACACCACCTTCCCACCCACCGTCAGCGGCACCGCGCCATAAAACTCCTCGGTGATGTCGTAGGTGCCGACCTTGATCTTGCGGGTCTCGGGGTCGATGCCCTCTTCACGCATCAGCTTCTTGAGCGTGGCGGGCAGGCCAAACTCTTCATCTTCGCGGAAGATATCGCGCTGTTCGATCACACCCCGGCCGTTGACCCCGTAGCGGGCGATGAGCGTGCGGCAGAGTTCGGCCACGAGGTCTTCGGGCGCGCTGGCGCCGGCGGTGACGAGCACGGTCGCCTCGTGCGCGGCCGAATCAAGCCCATCAAACCATTCATCCTTCAACTCGCTCACATCATCGAGCAGAAAGGCCGGGCACCCGGCGTTGCGGCTGATCTCGGTGAGGCGGACGGAGTTGGATGAGTTCTTGCTGCCGACCACGAGCACGAGGTCGCACTCGGGGGCGATCTGGCGGACGGCCACCTGACGGTTGGTGGTGGCGTAGCAGATGTCGCTGCTGGGCGGGTCCTTGATCTTGGGGAAGGCCTTCTTCAGCGCATCGATGATGATGGCCGCATCGTCGGTTGAGAGCGTCGTCTGCGTGAGGTAGGCGATCTTGCTGTCATCGCGGATCTTGAGGTGCGGGATGTCTTCGGGATGCTCGACGACCTGGATCGATTCGGGAGCCTCACCGCGCGTGCCGACGACCTCTTGATGGTCGGCGTGGCCCACGAGCAGAATGTCGTAGCCCTGCCGCGCGTATCGGATGGCCTCGTTGTGAACCTTGGTGACCAGCGGGCAGGTGGCATCGACCATCGTGAGGTTGCGGGCCTTGGCCTCGCGCTTGACCGCGGGCGAGATTCCGTGCGCGCTGAAGACGATGATCGACCCCTCGGGCACCTCATCAATCTCCTCGACAAACTTCACACCCCGCTCGCGGAAGCGGTTGACCACGTGCTTGTTGTGAACGATCTCGTGATAGACGTGGATCGGCTTGCCGGGGTAGAGGTCGAGAACCTGATCGACGACATCGATCGCCATGTGAACACCGGCACAGAACCCGCGAGGATTGGAAAGGAGGATGCGCATTGGGGGAGTTTAGGATGGATAAGCCCAGAAGGTATTGGGGGTCTTGAGCACGCGATGGATACGATCCCCGCGTGATGACCGATGCGACCACACCTTGCATAGACCCGACAACGCCGACGATGGCCCTGCTCGAGCGGTTCGGCCCGCGCTCCGAGCAATCGGTGAGCGAGCCCGAGGCCATCGCGTATTGCCGCGGGCTGGCCAACACCCACTACGAGAACTTCAGCATCATCTCACGACTTGTGCCCGAAGAGTGGCGCGATGACTACAGGGCGGTCTATGCCTTCTGCCGCTGGTCGGATGATCTGGCGGATGAGACCGGGCGCGATGCGGCGGCGCGCGAGCGGTCGCTCGAACTGCTCGGGTGGTGGCGCGGCGAACTGGACCGATGCTTTGCGGGTGAGGCCACCCACCCGGTCTTTGTCGCGCTGGCTCGCACCGTGCGTCTGCATGGCGTGACAAGCAGTGGCTGTAGTGATGGGGGGGGGGGGAGGGGGGCGTTGACCGCCACACCATTTCACCACCTCATCGATGCCTTCGAGCAGGACCAGCGTCTCACGGCCTATCGCACCTGGGATGAAGTGCTGGGCTATTGCCGCTTGAGCGCTGACCCGGTGGGGAGGATCGTCCTCGCCCTGGGCGGGTATGCCGACAACCAGGCCAACGCCGAACGCTACCGCCTGAGCGACCGCACCTGCACCGCGCTGCAACTGATCAACTTCTGGCAGGATGTGCGCTGTGACCTGCTCGAACGCGACCGGGTGTACATTCCCAGCCAAGAGACGGGCATCACACCCGAGATGTTGCGCGAGTGGGCCGATCGGCCCGGTGACCCACGCGCCCGTGTGCCCTACATCAAGGCCCTGCGCCCGCTGGTTGACCAAACCGCCGCGATGTTTGAAGAAGGAAGGGCACTCCCCGCCATGCTTGAGCCACGGCTGGCCAGGATCGTGCATCTGTTCGGCATGGGCGGCGGGGCTACCCTCACCGCGGTGGAACGGACGGGCTGCGCAACGCTGTGGGAACGCCCGCGGCTGAGCAAAGCCCAGAAACTCATGCTGGTGTGGCGGGTGGTGCTCGGAGCGCGATGTTGAATCAGGCGGCCCTCGCCAACCCAAGCCTCTCTCGAACCTCTCAGGCCGAGCCGGAGAGCGCGAACGGCGAAGTCAGCCTTGCACCGGCCGGGCCAGCACCGGCCGGGGCAGCATTGGCCGGGCCAGCGCTGGCCGTACCCGCGCTGGCCGTACCCGCGCCGGCCTTACTCGCGCTGGCCAAACTCGCGCTGGCCGGGGCAACCCCTGAAGAGTTGGATGCGGCCTTCGCCTACTGCCGCATGGTCACGCGCGCGCGGGCCCGCAACTTCTATTACGGCCTGCGCCTCACACCCGAGCCGCGCCGCTCCGCGATCTTCGCCATCTATACCTGGATGCGCGGCGCTGATGATGCTGTCGATGATGCCGGCACGCACGAAGAGCGCAAGGCCCGGCTTGTCGAGTATCAACGAACCACCGATGAGGTGCTTCGCGGCGAGCGCAAGGCCGCATCGCTCGGCCCGCACTGGCTGGCCTTCGCCGCGACGGTCGCCTCATACCCCGTCGATCGCGCGATCTTTCGCGACATGATCGAAGGGCTGGCCGCCGACCTTTCCGCAGCCGACTTTCAGACCGAGGCCGAGCTCTCGCGCTATTGCTACTGCGTCGCGGGCACCGCGGGCCTTGCGTGCCTGAGCATCTGGGGCCTGCGACCGGGGGTCGATGCGCAGCACGCCCACCAACTGGCCGTACATCGGGGTGAGGCGTTCCAGCGCACGAACATTCTCCGCGACTTCGCGCAGGACTTTGATGAACACCCACGCCGCATCTATCTGCCGGTCGAGTGCTGGCGCGCCCACGCGCTCGCCCACGAAGACCTTCGCAACTGGCGCGATGCGGCACGCTGCGAGGCTCTGCTGCGCGAGCAGATCGCCATTGCCCGCTCGCATTACGCCGCATCGGCAAACCTTGAAACGATGATCGATCCGGACTGTGCGCCCACACTCTGGGCCATGTCACGCATCTATTCCGGTCTGCTCGACCGCATCGAAGGCGACCCGCGACGAATCATCTCGAAGCGCATCCGCCTGCCCGCCGTGCAGAAGGCCTCGATCGCCCTCGGCGCCGCCATCAAGGCAAGGATGGGCCGGTGGTGAGCGCGGCATCAACATCGCCACGGCCAGATGTGCTCATCATCGGCGGCGGTATCGCCGGTCTTGCCGCGGCCATCCGGCTTGCCGAGGGTGGCGCATCGGTAAAGATCCTTGAAACACGCAAGAAGCTGGGCGGGCGGGCAACCAGCTTCACCGATGCCCGAACCGGGCAGGTGCTCGACAACTGCCAGCACATCGTGCTCGGGTGTTGCACAAACTACCTCGACCTGCTCGCCCGCCTGAACGCGGCCGAGAAGATCCGCTGGACACGCGAGCAATACTGGGTTGAAGAGGGTGGCCGCGTAAGCGAGCTGCGCCCCGGGTGGCTCCCCGCACCCGCACACTTCACCACCTCCATACTCAGCGCACGATTCATGAGCGCGCCCGAGAAGCTCATGGTCGCGCGGGCCTGCTCGAAGATCCTCCGCACCGATCGCCTGGCCTGGCAAGATCGCACCTTCGACGAATATCTCGCATCCTGCGGCCAGAGCGAGCGTCTTATCCGCCGATTCTGGGAGCCGGTGATCGTCAGCGCGTGCAACCTCAGTACCTCTCGCGTCGCTGCATCAACAGCCCTGCACGTCTTTCAGGAGGGCTTCCTCGCCGCGAGCAGTTCTGCAGATGTCGGTGTTCCCTCGGTCCCGCTGGTCGAGCTTTACACCGAGGCCGAGCGTGTGCTTTCGGCAAACGGTGGTTCGATCGAGCTCGGCGCAGGGGTTGAACGGGTCGATGCCGCATCGGCAACCACCACCGATGGCCGCCGCTTCGAGGCGGGCAAGATCATCCTCGCCGTGCCGGTTGAGCGCGTGAACAGGATCGTCGCCGATGAACTTCGTGCGGGGGGTGGGGGGGGAGATGCGCGATTCGCCGTGCTCGATCGCTTCACCCACAGCCCCATCCTCGGTGTTCATATGACCTTTGATCTCCCAATACTCGCCAACATGCCCCACGCAGTGCTGGTCGATCGTCCAACGCAGTGGCTCTTCCGCAAGGATGAGGCCGGATGCGCCTTGCACGCGGTCATCAGCGCTGCCGACGACTGGCTTGCGCTCACCGAGCAGCAGATCGGCGAGCGCGTTCTCACCGACATCCGCGCCTGCTTCCCGCACGCGGCCAAGGCCAGCCTCCTCACCATTCGCGCGGTCAAAGAAAAGCTCGCCACCTTCGCGCCAACACCCGGGCTTGATGCCCTGCGACCCCAGCCGACCGGAAGCTCGGGCCTCGTGCTCGCGGGCGACTACACCGACACCGGCTGGCCCGCAACCATGGAAGGTGCCACCCGCAGCGGATACGCCGCCGCCGCGGCTGTGCTGGGCAAGCCGATCGCCGATCTCTTTCGACCCCCGCTCAAGGTCGCTCGGCTCGCCTCGCTCCTCGGGCTTCGTGCGGCGGCCCTCTGATCACCCGGTATAACGACGGCCGACCCCCCTCCCCCCTCCCCCCTCCCCCGACCCCCCGACCCCCCGGTCCGCCCCGACCCTTTTCACCTTCACCGCCAACAGCGACTACCCTCAACGCATAACCCGATCCGGCAGCAAGGAACCCGTCATGCTTCACAAGTTTCACCCATTCAGTCATGCAGCCATCGCCCTCGGCCTCTCACTCGCCATGCCGATTTTGAGCAACGCGCAGCAGTCAGCCCCCCAACCCCCCCGACCCCCCCAACCTCCGACCGTTGATAAGGCCGGCCAACCGATCGAGGCCACACCCGCGGCGATGCAGCCACCCGCCTCGCTCATTCGCCACGGCTCACCCACGCCGATCAGCAAGCCTGCCGGTGCCCTCCGCATCGGCAACTACAACGTCGAAAACCTCTTCGACGACAAAGATGATCCCGCCCTCTCCGGTCGCTACGAAGATAAGGACAACCTCAAGCCCGATGACCACTGCAAGGCCGCCGCGGCCGCCATTCGCGCCATCAACGCCGATGTTCTCGCGCTTCAAGAGTTGGAAAGCAAGGAATCCCTCATCTGGTTCCGCGATAACTATCTCGCCGATCTCGGCTATCAGTATGTTGAATCCATTGATGCCGGCGATGAACGCGGCATCGAGCAGGGTGTGCTCTCTCGCTACCCGCTCAGCGATGTCAAGAACTGGGTCCACCTCGATCTCGGTGGCACCCATCCCGACAAGTGGGGCAACTCCAGCAACGAGAATGCCGGCAAGCCCATCACCTTTCACCGTTCCCCGCTGCGTGTGACCGTCACCGTCCCGCTCTCCCTGATCCCCGGCATGACCCCCGCTTCGGTCCCAGAGCCCTACACCGTCACACTCTTTGTCGTCCACCAGAAGTCCGGCGGATCCGGTAACTATTGGCGCGAGAAAGAGGCTGCCAAGACGGTCGAGCTGCTCAGCGAGTTTGAGACATCCAATCCCCAGGCCAACATCCTGCTCATGGGCGACTTCAACGCCCGGCCCGATGACAAGCCGATCAAAATCATCACCTCCGGCCTCCCCGGTCTGGTCGATGCCTTCGCCCCCGTCCGCGGCAAGCGCGACTCGCAATACATGACCCACGCCTCAGACCGCAGCATCGACTACATCTTCCTTAACGCCAACGCCGCCAAGGAACTCATCGCCGAGACACGCTTCATCCTCGGCACACCCACACGCCCGGCCGGAACCGACTACCGCACAACCCCGCCACCTCCCGGCTACGCCTCCGACCATTACCCGGTCGTCATCGACCTTGTGCCCGCAGACAAGTAGCACCACCCCCTGCCGAACGCTGAAACAGGGGGGATGGACGGATCGGGGGAGGGGCCTGTCGGTTGACGGAATCTTCAAACTCAGCGGGTAGAGTGTGGGGTACACTTCGCACAAGTTCATGAGCGGGGCTTGTTCAGGCTCCACACTACCCGTCTTCACTCCCTTATTCGCCGCACACTCTTCCCTCTCCGGAGTCTGTCTGATGAAGGTCAAGCCGTGGCAGGTTGCGGTGATCGTCATCGGGTTGTTGGTCGGCATTGCCTCGACCCTCTGGGTATTGGTGAGCCCCTCAGAGGTTCACCTCGCCGACGAGTGCTATCTACTCAATGTTGAATCCGGTGAGGTCTTCATCGCGGCCATGGGTGGTGGGAAACGACTCACCCTTCCCGCCGCCGACCCGGAGTCCGGCAAGTTTGCGCTCATCAGGCTGACCAAGGATGATCAGGGCAAGCTCTACGTCGATAACCGCGACCTCGCGTTGCTTTCGTATGTTGACAAGGATGTCGCCGTCAAAGCGGTTGATCGGGAGACTGGCGAGCTTGTCGCCCAACCCGCCTCGACCAGGAAGTATGTGCGTCCGGCGACTTCAGGCTCATGATCTTGGATGGGTGGTGGGTGGGAGGCTTTGGATTGGCGACCAACATGAAGACCATGCACCGCACGATCAACACTCCGCCCGCGCAACTCCGGCGCGCTTTCACGCTGATTGAGCTGCTGGTGGTGATCGCCATCATCGCTCTTCTGGTGGGTCTGCTCCTGCCCGCGCTTGGCAAGGCGCGCGAAATCTCGCGACAGATCGTCTGCGCTTCAATGACGCGTCAGCTCGCCACGGCGCAGTTGATCTACACCAACGACTGGAAAGATTTCATCGCTGGTCCCAACACCTCGGGGGCCGACGGCCAGCTCACCAACGGCGCGCTCTACTTTGGCGATCGCGCGGCCAGCACCCCGACCACCACGCACGACTGGGTCAGCCCCACCATTGGCGATTCCAACGGCCTCTCCACCAACCGTGCCGCCCGCACCAAGCAGATCTTCGAGCGTTTCGGGTGTGCCTCGGCCACGCGGCTGAACGACACGGTCTTCCCCGGTACGCACCCCTCCGCCGATTTCAGCGATTTCCGCACTCTCAACGACACGCAGGGCATCCGCCAGATCAGCTACCTCTCCCCCTCGGCCTTCCACTACTTCCCGCAGGGCACACCCGAAGTGCAGCGCAAGTATCAGGGCCTCACGCTGCAGAACGTCACCATCGGCACTCCAGTCGCGGTTCGTGCTGGGTACCGCCCGCGTATTGATCAGGTCGGCACGCAGGCCTCTAACAAGATCATCGTGGGCGATGGCACCCGCTACGTCGCCGACAGCCGCATCCTCGATTTCGATCCGGACCCTTACCCGCGCTTCTACGGCTCTTTCACGGACCCCGGCCCCATCTTCCGCAACTCTGCCGCCTACGGCCGCGACCGCTTCCCCGGCACCGGTGAGAACTGGAAGCTTAGCTTCCGTCACAGCGGCACCATGAACGCGGCGTACTTCGACGGCCACGCCTCCAACCTCAAGACCACGCAGGCGTGGAAAGATGCCACCCCCTGGTACCCTGGCGGCAGCACCTTTAACGGGGGCATGGCCACCCCCGAAGCCGCCAGCTTCCACGTAGGTAGCAACGTCAAGCTCCCCTGACCAAGCGAGCTCTGAGCCTGTGCTCAGTGTTCCCTTCATCCATCAACAGATTCGCCATCCCCTTGCCCCTTCCCTTCGTATCGAAGACGGTCTATATTCATTTCCCACCTATGCACGGGCGGGGCGGGCAACGTCACCACAAGGAGCAGACCGTGTCGCACAACTTCGGCAAGATGCTTGCCTCGGCGGGCCAGTTCAGCATTCTGTATGGCGAGAACATGCTTAAGGGCGTGAGTGCAGCACAGTTTGCGCGGCTGGCGATCGGCAAGGATGGCCAGCCCGTTCAGAGCAACCATCCGGCATGGGTTTATGGGCACCTCGCGACGTACACCTCGCGGTGCATGGAGTTGCTCGGGCAGCCCGTCGGTGTGTGCGCGAAGCCTGCGGGTTGGGATGAGCTGTTTAAGAACGGGACCGAGTGCAAGGATGACCCCTCAGGCATGATCTATCCGAAGATGGAGGCGATCACTTCGCACTACCTGAATGGATACAAGGCCGTGCTCGCGGCACTGCCGGGTGTGGCTGATGAGGTGTTCACAGGTCCGAACCCGGCCGAAGGGCGGATGAAGGAACTCTTCCCGACCATCGGTGGTGTGGTCGGCTTTCTGGTCACGGGTCACCCGATGAGCCATCTCGGTCAGGCGAGCGCGTGGCGGAGGTTCATGGGATTGGGCAGCGCCATGTAATAGATTGGTGTGAAGTGCGACGCGGTGCCCGAGTATGAGCATCGCTGGTATCATGGTGATATGTCAACGCCCCTTCCCCCCGTGCCGGCAACCACGTCCAGGAAACGGAAGCCCGCCCTTCACGTCTCTGCATCACATTCGGTCACTCCCGATGCAGCGGTCCCCGCGCCCCTCGAAGGGCGCGATGACCACCTGCTCGGGTCGATCGAAGCGGTGCTGCTGAGCATTGACCGGCCCGTCTCCGCCTTGAGGCTGGCCGATGCGATGGGGTTGATCAATGAATCAACACCGGGGCAGGATCTCGCGGAAGAGTCGGATGAAGCGGGTGAGGGGGGGCGAGGTGTTGTGACCGCCTCGGGGCCGCAGAAGAAAGTCACCCCGCTAGGTGTAGTTTGTGCCGGGGTCGCACTGCTGAATCAAGAATACGCATCATCAGGGCGGGCATTCCGCATCGAGGCGGTGGCGGGCGGGTATCGGATGATGAGCCTGCCGCGCTTTGCCGGAGTGATTGAATCGTTCCTTGGTAAACGCGAACGCACATCGCTCAGTCGCCCTGCGGTTGAGACGCTGGCGATTGTGGCCTACAAGCAACCCATCACGCGGGCCGCGCTCGAGTCGGTGCGCGGTGTTGCGTGCGGCGAAGTGCTGAAAACACTGATCGACCGCCGTCTGGTGGCCATCACCGGGCGTGCCGACGAGCTGGGGCGGCCGATGCTCTACGGTACCACACGCCCGTTTCTTGAGGCCTTCGGACTTTCATCACTCAAAGATCTGCCGAGTGTCGAAGAGTTCAAATCGCGGCACGCCGGTGGGGAAGATGAAGCGTCGTGATCTCGGGTTTGCGTTCGGTACGGATCAGTTGAAGCGTGGGTGCGAACAGATGGTTTAAAGGAGTGTGCCGCATGAATGAGCATGAACCGTCGGGGAATGAACTTTCACGTCGGCAGGCGGGCGGCATCATTGCTGGCACATTGCTGGGGGCGGGCCTCGCCGCGGGGCTGAGCAGCAGTGTGATCGCGTTTGGTCAGCAGCCGGGCGGAAAGGGCGGCCGCCCGCCCGCGGTTGCACCGAAACCGGCCGACCCCGCAACGGCGGTGCCACCTCCCAAGTCAATCCTCACCGGCGTCTTGACAGCCGGCAACACTCGTGACTGGCTGCTCAAGCCGGTGGTCCACGTGAGTAGCTATCAGGAAGATGCATCGCGAACACCCCAAGACAGGATGCCGACGATCGGCAACCTGACGTTCAAAACCGCCGCGGTGCTCTTCCCGGTCATTCGTGCAACGGCTTCAAGCAAAACGGATATCGACAGGGTGAAGGGAGAGCTGACCTTCAATGATCGGCCGATCGATGTGAAGCCCGACTACAACGAGGCGTACCACGCATCGGCACGGTTTGGCCGCTGGGAAATGAAGGATCAGACGGGGCGCGAGTGCGAGCTGAAACTCCAGATACCGATGACTTGCTGGCAGACGGTCTTCAATGAAAGGCTCGCATCGAAGGCGCAATGGCCCGATGCCGGGAAGTGGGGGAAAGTCGGCGCGAGCACGCTGGGCCCGCAGTTGATGGTGGATCAGGATGCTGAAGATGCGGCCGCGCTGCGAGATCTGGTCAAGAAGTGGACCGAGGGCAAATCGCCGCAGTCAGTCCCGCCGCTGTTGCTCGCCAAGACGTTTGCCGCCCGCATGGTCGAGCAGTTTCAAACAAGCGGGAACGGTGAGAGCTTCGGAAAGCTCGGAACCTTCATCGGGCTCGACCTTCAGCGACCTTCGCGCACGATCAAATCCGGCAGAGGCTCGCAGCACGATATCGCGGCGGTTTTGCTCGGTGCCTATCGCGCCGCGGGTCTTCCCGCGCGGCTGGTGATTGGGTATGACGGCAGCGAACAGAACGGTGACAGTACGGTCTTTGACAACAACAACGGCGCAAATTCATCTCTGCGATCGTGGGTGGAGTTCTGCCTCTTTGATGCCGCCACGGACACGGAAGTGTGGGTCCCAGTCGATGTGGTCAAGATCCGCGCGCGCAGCTCACGGGTGGGCAGACTGGAAGACCCGTGGAAGTACTTTGGCACACACGAGGAGCTTGATGATGTGCTGCCCTTTGCGCACCATTACCTGCCGCCGACGACCGTCATCTCGTACGGTTACGCATTCTGGGGCTGGTTCACAACCCCGCAGAGCCAGATCGCCAGTCACTTTGTGAGGTTCACAGCGTCAACACCATCAAAGCGTGCCGCGACCAAGCCGTCGAAGAACGAGGGCAAGAAGCCCGAGTAAGCTTGGCACCTGGTGGTCAACGACTACGGTCGCGGCCAGATCGGCTGCGGCTTGAATGTGTAATCGCGGGTCGTGTTGAGCACGCCGCGCGGCACGCTGATGCCGGTGCCGACGTGCATATCAAGAAACAGCAGGTTGGCGCGTGCAGCGCCGCTCGGCTTCGCACCGTACCAGTAGTGCTGGCGGTCACCATCACCATCAAAATTATAGATGGGGTGTGTGCCGAGCACCCAGGTCTTGGTCGGCTCGGTCACGGTCGGCATCTGCCCGCCCTGATTGGGAACAAGGGTCGCGATCTCTGGCTCGCCATCGGTTTGCTTGAGCAGGTGATCGTTGAGCGTGTAGCTGCTGCCGAGCAGGTCGTACATCGATTCGACACTTCCGATTCCGGGGATCGTGCCGCCGCGATCGGAGGGAGAGCGGTAGGTTTCGATCTCGAAGATGCCGGGGTCAGCATCGGGTGGAACATCGATATCCAGAAGGTAGCGGTTGAGGGGGCGGCGCTCGGCTCCGAACTCATCAATGCCGTATGCCGGGAGTGTGCCTTTCTTCCCGCCAAAGAGCGGGCCGATCACGACCTTTGAACCGAAGAGATCGACCTTGACCTGTGGCAGCGTGTTGTCGAAATCGTTGAGGTAGAGATTGAGGGCGATACCGAGTTGCTGAAGGCGAGTTGCGCACGTCACAGCGCGTGCCTGCTCGCGGGCTGAACCGAGTGCAGGGAGCAGAAGTCCGACGAGCAAGGCAATGACCGCGGTCACAACCAGAAGCTCGATGAGCGTAAAGGCCTTGCGGGTCGGTTTGACAAACAGTGTGAACAGTGTTCTATCGCACTTCAAGCATCGCATCAAGCAGAGCCTCCGAGCCGAGCAGGATAAGCCGGTACATCTCATCAAAACCCTCAGGCCCTCCATAGTACGGGTCTGGTACGTCGAGGTGGGGGTGTACGGTGGAGGCGGCGTACAAGAGAAACAGACCCGCGATCTGAGGCGGACAACCCAACGCACGGATGCCCTCGAGATTTCGCCTGTCCATGCCGAGAATCAGGTCGAAGCGCGCGAAGTCCATCGCGGCGTCAAGTTGGCGACCCCTGGTGTGGAGCTTCACACCGTGGCGCTCGGCCACCAAAATAGTGCGTGGATCGGGCGGCTGGCCGATGTGCCAATCGCCCGTGCCGCATGAGGCAACCGTGAACTGGTTGTGTATACCCCGACCTTGGATCAGGTGCTCGAACACACCCTGTGCGAGCGGTGATCGGCAGATGTTACCCAGACATACAAACAGCACACGACGACACCCGCGCGCATCGGGGATTGGCGGCCATGAGCTGTCCACGCTCAAGCCAGACTCCCCATGAGGGCCAAGGGTGTTGGAAGGCCCGGCCGCGCGACAGGAATATTTGCGACCTCCTGCCAGAGTCTGAGCAGCTCGGGCGCAAACGTCGATTCATGGGTGTTCGCGCGTGTGCTGTGCCTGCAGAGTCCGGACATTCGACTCCGCGCCGAGTCATTTTCGAGCAGCCAGAGCAAACGGTTGGCCACCGCGTTGAGCGAGCCATCGCGAGCGACCAGCTCGGGTGCGATGCTGCCGAGTGCGGCGATCGAAAGCTCATGCCGTGCCGCCACTGGCGGAACGCCGCTGGCAATCGAGGCCCTCAGCAACGTGAGGCCCGATGAGCCATCGATCGAGCCGCTGGCGCATGTTGAATCCCACATGGAAAGATCACAGGCCGGAAGGACCGACGAGAGCGGTTCTGGCGTGATGAGCAACCCCCAGTTGTGCCCGTGCATCCGGACAAACTGGCGAGCGCGGCTGGCATGACCGATCCCTCGTGGCACGATGCCGACAACACGTTGGCCCGTGGTGTAGAGAAGCCCGAGCGTAAACGCGAAGCGCTGCGCATCGCCAACATCGGCGGGGTCGGCGAGCAGAGCCACGGCAACATCAGCCGCTTGCAGGCCCAACCGCTGGCGTATGGCTAAACGCAGGTCAGGAGTTGGCACATTTGATAACGCGGGGGGTGGGAGCAATCGGATGTTCTGTTCGAGCAGGCATCCGCCGCGTCGGGCCGAAGCGGGCTCGGCCCAGGCCGCACGAACACTTCGATCAAAGCTGAAGAGCGTCGTGTCGTGAAGAGCAAACTTCGACCGGACCATCCACAGTGGAGAAAAGATCGATGAGGAATGCGGCGATCGCACGAGCGCGCCAACACGCGGAGGTGTGCGGCGACCACTCGCAAGCCGCGCGAGCCCGAGTGCGGGAACAGACCAGCACTGGAGCAGATCAGCCCACGGGCGCGTGCTGTTGCGCCCATTTCGATCGCCCATCAGATGACGCAAGCGTCGGAAAGCTGTTTCGGCGGCCAACCCGGGGGGAGTGATCAGGTCGGTTAAGAAAAGTCCCATCCGACCGGCGCGTGCCGCATCGGCGTTGGAACCAAGACCGATGACACGATGCTCGGTGCAACTGGCCTGGTTGGCCGCTTGACAGGCGAGGATGGGTTCATCACCCTCATGCCGGAGATCAACAAGGTGAAGAATCCGCATCGGTGCCATGTTGCCGGAGAGGAGGGTGGATATGCAGAATCAGTGTGAGGACGGATCGTTAATCGCCGACGCGCTGCGAGACATCTTCGGGTGAATATTCAATGAATGCGCGTGCAATATCGCGTCCGAGCATGTCGGCCAACTCATACTCCGCGGAGGTCCGATCGCTGAGATTCTGCGGCAGCAAGGCGGTCTTGGTCGGAACGCGGGATTCTATCGGGAACCATTCCTGCTGTTCCGAGGGCCAGAGTCGGAGCTTGCTTTTGGTGTCCACGACCTTCACCCGCGCGCGTGCGTACGGTGCAAACTCCTGACCATCAGGTGAAAGGGTGAAGCCATCGACGATTGCATAGACCACGATATCCGCGCCGACACTCTTGCCCATCTGGACAATGCCCGAGGGCTTGCCGAACCGCTCCTGTGTTGCGATCGGGATGAGCGCGTTGGATGAGATAATCTCAGACTTCGCAACGGCCTTGCCGTCGAGGAGTGTGCGCTCCGCGGCCTGAGAGATGCGCTGCCGGGTTGTGCGGCTCGGAAGACTGCTTCCTCGATCATCGATAAAGACGACCGCAGGACGGTCATTGGGAAGCTCAAACTGAGCCGGCACCTTCGTTGGGCCGCTGATGAAGTAGGCCGCTGGCCCGACGAGATTGCAGCCGGCCAATGCGGACAGAACCAGAGCGAAGACAAGCGGTGTGTGGAGGTGTGTGTGCGTGCGATTGGACATGGGGTGGAGGTCTTTTTGCATCAATACTTGATCACATTCGGTTCTTCATGATCGAAGAAGAGCCAGCTTGTCCGGTCGATAAACCGCTTGAGGAGGGCGAGCTGAATCGTACTGGCCGGCACCTGCTGCGGGCTTGTGTTTTCGTTGTCAGGGAACTTCACCTTGACGAACTCGCGAAAGACCGTCTCCATCCCCAACTCTGAAGTCGATTCGGCAACGCCGATGCTCGCCGAGACTCGCCCGCTCCATAGGTATGGGTTGCCCGGATCGGTGAGGGTGTACTCCTGCAGATCGATATAGACCAGACGATCAACGCTCAGTACCTTGGCGAGGTCAACCGGTGAGAGTGTCACCCAACCAGGATGCTGTGCCTGATACTTGAGTACATCCTCAGCGGTCACCATCCCGCTTGCGCCCGCGAACTGCGCGAGGCGGCGTGTGACTTCAGTCGTGATGATGGTTACCGCTTCGGGATAGTCGGCCTGAACGGCCCGGTCTGAAGCGACGACCACGGCGAATGTCTTATCTTCCAGTCCGGTGTACTTGGCCTCGACATCGTGATCGCCCGCCCGATACGCCGTATCCGCAATAAAGCCAACGGCCTGACACCCGCCGAGAACTGCTGGCATCGACAGCCCGAATGCCACAACTGCCCACACCGGAAAGGAGGCACGCATGCGTATGAAATGCTCTCTTGTCAGGCGTTTGGTGGTGGTGATAGGTTCATGCTGAACCGAGATGAGCATGTGTGATCCGTAGTATGAGCCAGCCCGTCCAGCCCGGTGATTCTCAAACACGGCATCCCTCGGTTCGTCCGGATCGCTGACCGGGTTCCCGATCATCTGGGTGACGACCACGGCAATCCTCACATTGAAGCCGCACTACATGGAAGCCATCTTATACACCCACGAGAGCCCCAACAACAAGGTGGTGATCCAGACGAAGCGTGGCCGCAGGAGTTTCGCGGCGATTGAGCCTAATCGAGAGCCAAAGATGGCGATGTGCAGCCCCGCCCAGAAGGCGGTGCTGGTCGCGAGGCTCAGGATAAACGCGAAGGGTTGAGTCGTTAGCGACTTAAAATAGCTGCCACGAGCCGCCGCGGCGAAGGCCGTGGTCATTCCGCACGTTGGGCAGGGCTTGCCGGTGGCCATGTACCACCCGCAGGGCCAGAGCCCGAGCTGCGTGTGGGTTTCCACGCCGCGCGGGTCGGGGTGAAGCGATGCGGCGGTGCAAAGCACGGCCAGTGAAATGAGTGCTAGCAGGGCGCCCGCCGCACGTTGTCCCGATGAGGCACGCAGGTAAGGGCGCGAGGTTATGGGGGGGGTGGGGGCCGTGGGCAGAAAGTCGCGGAGGTTGCTGCTCGCTGAAGACATCTGCTTAAAGGGTAGGACAACGTCCGTGCGATGGAGCAACGGATTGGGCACCGGTGATCAGGCGGCGCGGCGGATACGGCTCGCAACCGCAGAATCATGCGTGAGCATCGCCGATGTCGGTATGCGTGTCGGCGGCAATGACTCGCGGTCGCGAGCCTGCTCGCGGAGTTGCTGCTCGATTCGATACAGATCGCGGCAGCTTTCAAGACACCGCAGAGCGTTGTAGATCGTGAGGACACGAAGCGTTGGCTGTTCAACGCCATCGGCGGGCAATGACTGAGTATCAAAGATCTGCATCAGCGTTCGCAAGCGCGGCTCGAGCCGACCCGCCGGCGCGGTGACGAGGAATCGGTCGTCACCGAGGTGCGAGAGGAACGCATCTGGTTCCGCGGAGACGACCACCATGGAGATCAGTTCGGCAAGATCGCGGATGAGCTGATCGCCGCGCGGGCGACCATGCCGAGAGTTGAAGTCGTTGAAGGCGCGTATATCAACGAAAGAGGCATCGGAATGACGCTTGTGTGCGTCTGGCGCGGACACCTTCCATTGGCGGATGTGATCGGCGATGTGCTCATCAGCACGTTTGCGATCGGGCAGACCGGTCAGGCTGGCACGCCCTGCTGATGCAAGTTGCCCGTCTGTACCCACCACGCGAAGCACATCCCGCAATCGCACAATCCCGACCGGACGTGATCCATTCATCACAATGATGGGATCGCTCAGGGTCTCAGACTCGAACCGAACGACCTCGCAGATGCACTCACGCAGGGTTGTCTTGCCGTCGAGCGCGAGCACCCCTTCGTCCAAGTGCATTCGTACCGATTCGTTGCGGTGTGAACTCTCGCTTTCCAACCCGCGCCGACTCGTCCAGCCGATCACCTTTGCACCGGCCACCACGATGATTCCCGCAGCCTCGGGTGTGTTGGCTATCCGTGTTGATGCAACTTCCATGGGCGTATCGGCATCGCAGACGTCGCATGGTCGCGAGATGGAGATGAGCGTGGGTTCGGTGCTCTCTCGCGGCAATGAGGCCTCGACGGCCGCCCATCGCGTGCGCAGGTCGGAAATAAATCGCGGATCCATCGCCTGCATTCGCGTGCTGGGTCTGCCGAGGTAGTATCCCTGTGCGAATCGCACGCCCAGCGAGGTCACCGTCTCGAGCTCAGTTGCGGATTCAATGCCCTCCGCCAGCACCTGCACCCCGCTCAGCCGTGCGTAATGCACGAAAAAACGAACGAGGTTCTGTCGTAGGTTGTCGCGATCAATCCCGCGAACAAACTCACGATCGAGTTTGACCCACTGAGGACGCATCGCCATCATCCGGTTCAGGCCGCTTGATCCCGCGCCCGCATCATCAAGCGCAACTTGATAGCCGGCGGATACAACGCGTCGCACCTGTTCGGCAAGGTCGGCGTGCTCCTGGTTCTCGGAGAGTTCGGTAATTTCGAGCACGAGACGATCGGGTGTGAGGTCGGGCACGCGTTTGAGACTTGACTCGAGCGAATCGAGAAATCGAGGATCTGCAAATACCGCGGGTGTGGAGTTCAGAAACAGCTTGGTGCCGCGCGGCCAATCGCTCGACGCGACAATTGCGGTTCGACGAGTGATCTCTTCAAGTTCCCAGATCAGCCCGTGACTCTCGGCGGAGCGAAAGACTTCGCACACATCGGTAAGGCCCGTGGACATTGCCGGGCGTGAGAGGGCCTCGTAGGCAACAACCACACCATCGTGCAGATCGACGATCGCTTGGAAGTGAACATCCAGCGCATCGTTGGCAATGAGCGAGGCGATCTGTTCTCTTGAATACACTGGTGGACCGGTCATGAGTCCCTCTTGATCTGCCGCTCGGCCGTGGATGGCGAAAAGCAGCTATCGATCACTCAAGACATCGAACCGTCAGCCCGTAAGCTGAGTGCCTGCATCAAGTTCCATCGTTCAACCAACGGGCGGAAGGCCGCACAGACCATTTTTTCCGTCCAATCGACATCACCCCCGACCGTAGAATCGGTCCAACGTCAATCAAAGCGGAAAACACCCTTACGGATTCCGTAAATATAGGCAACCAGTGAGGTCGCTAAGAAGAACAGAATGCGACCGAGCCATATTACCGACTCGGAAGAGTGTTGGTCAATATTCGGGAACGTCGTTGCCCATGGGTACAGGAAGATGATTTCGATATCGAAGACCAGAAAGACCATCGCAATCAGGTAAAACCGAACGTTAAACCGCTTGCGGGCGGTTCCAATCGCGGTCATGCCCGACTCGTACGCCTGACCTTTTGTCGCACCATCTCTCCTCGGGCCAATCAAGCGGCTGGCGAGGACGTTGAAAACACCGAACGTCACGCCCATGGTCACGAGAATCATGATGGGGATGTAGGAGTTGACCGTATCAGAGGCGACGAGAAGAAGAGTGGGCATTGTGGTGACCATTTAGGTCCATGGTAGCGTTCAGCCGGAAGCCTGGCAGCAGCGATCAACCTTGGAGACAAGATGAGGTCGGGTCAGGCTTAGGCCCGACCCGGCCCCGCGCAATCAACATTCAGCACCCGACAAAATAAAGCGTCACGTAGTCGAAGATGTCCTGAACAGTCACTGTGCCGGTTGCATTTATGTCGGCCGCGGAGCTGCCCGTGAAGTAGGCGGTCAGAAAGTCGAAGATGTCCTGAACGCCGACGGCACCATTGTTGTTGAAGTCGGCCCGGCAAACGACCAGCGAACATCCGTAACGTGCGATGCCTTGCGAAAACCGTCCACCCGCGTTGTCGAAGAACCCTGTGAAGTAGATCGCCGGGGGCGTGGGGCCTGTACCGTCATCATCCAATACAAACATCCGTTCCGCATAGGCTCGGACATGATCACCCAGACTGTTCGGACCGTTGGCAACCGGTGCCCACGCCGCTCCGTTCCACTTGGCCAGACCGTCTGCGGTGACGCCGCCAATGCTGGAGTAGCGCCCGGCGACCCACAGCGCCGGCCCTGATCCATCGTCGAATGGCGCGAGGGCCGAAACGAGCGCTGACGTGGGAGTTTGCCCGGGAATCAGCGGCGGAAGCGTGCCGAGAGCCGCGCCGCTCCCGACCGGTACGAAACCGGAGCCTGTCCAGCGAGCGATGCCCGCCATCGGGGTTCCGTTGATGGCGGAAAACGAGCCGCCGATAAACATAGAAGTCCCGGAACCAAGATTGATCGCCGCTTGCGTGGTAATGGATCCTCCCGATGGTGTGGCGATCGTGGTCCAGGTTGTGCCATCAAGGCGAGAACCGTCTGCGTACAAGCGTTCTCCGGTTCCCTCGTTGAAGACCAGAAGTGATCTGGGCAGGCCCGTGAAACCGGTGCCGAGTTGCCGCCAGAAACTCCCATCCCACGCAATGATGTTGGGGTTGGGCACCGTCCCCTGGAGTGTGCAGTTGCTGGCGAGGATGAGCCACGGACCCTCCGGGCCGTTGCCATCAATGTCATGTACGATCCCGGCGGTGAAGCTCCCGGAACCGATATAGGTGCCGAAGTCGTCTGCGAGCTGTTCCCAAGAGGTCCCGTTGAAACGGGCCAGTCGGAGTTGTCCCTCGAGGGGTTGACCGGGCACATCCCAGCTTCCATAGGCATATAGCGCGTCACCCATGCCATCGTTGTAGCGGATGAAGTTCGGAACTGCTCCCTCGCGGGGGTCGGAATACAGGGGCGGCAGACCCGAAGGCACCCACCGCGAGCCATTCCACTGAACAACCGGGTCCGGCCCGTTGTAGTCGGCTGTGCGGCCAAGCGATGTTAGTCGAGGGGGCAGAGGTCCGCTCCCATCAAAGTCCACGACGTGTGGGTTGTATGTCGAAAGCCCGTGAACCTCTGTGGGGTATTGCGAGACCCACTGCGTTCCACTCCAGAATAGTGCGTTGTCCCCAAGGGCTGCACCTGCCTGCTCAAAGGTTGAGCCGCCGACAAAGAGCGCCGGTTCACCGCGAACGGTCGTCGCTTCGAGCGTGTACACGAACGAGAGGTCGTCGATCAGGTACCCATCATCGTACTGTGTCGCTTCGGGCTTCAGCCCCGACCCTAGCGGAGCCAGCGTTGCTCCATTCCAGCTCAACAGGTGTCTGTAGGCTGAGGCAGGCTGCCCCATTGGCGCCGGTGTCTCAAAGAAGCCGCCGAAGTAGAGTTTCGGCCCCCCACCGAGGTCGAGCACTTTCATCGTGCTGACCAACGGCTCGAAGATGTACGCGGGACTGGTGAGCGTGAACGGGAGAGGCGACCAGCTTGTACCGTTCCATGTCTGAATCTCACCTCCGTTGCCCGGCCCGGCATGCAGCAACGATGGCCGCGGGCCTGAGCCGTCCGGGTCATAGGCGGCCAGAGCGGTGGTACCTGTCGATTGTCCGAACGAATTCACCGGTTGAACGCTCAAAGGTTCATACTGATATCCGTTCATCCGCCAGATCGAAGCGGACTCATTCTCAACATTGACAGTGAGGTACGTCCGCGCCGGATTCGGACCCGAGCCATCGTCATCAAACGATGCGAAGTTCCCGGCGATGCCCTGCCCACCAAGCGCTGGGAGCGGATAGTTCTCTCCGGTCTGATCGAAAAACACGACCTTGCCGAAGAACTCTCCGCCAACGTACAGACGAGGTCCAAAACCATCATCGACGGAGAACAACGAAATGGGACGCCCTTGCAGCGAGTTTGGTACGGGTGCCCACTCGGTTCCGTTCCACTTGACCAGGTTTCTGCAAAGTATCACCGTCCCATCGGATTGGACCGCCCTACTAATCTGTCCGCCCGCATATAACGCGGCCGGTTCCGGGCCAGGCCCATCAGGATCGTGTGAGGCCAGGGCATAGACCGCTGCCTGTCCCGTACCAAGGTCGTTTGAGTACAAGCCTTGACCAAGCGGCACGAAGTTCCGCCCATCCCACTTGGCGATGCTGTTGCACAACCGGCCGCCCGCCCGTTTGAACGCTCCCGCGACGTATAACGCCGGCCCGGTTCCGTCGTCAAACACGGCTGAGGCCCGGATCTCCCAGGAGATGCCCGCATACTCGAACTGGTCCGACCATTTCGGGGTGCAGGGTTGTGCCCGAACGTGATCGGGTGTGAGCGCACACAGAGCGAACGCAACGAGAACTCTTGCGGCTCGAACAAACCATTGATTCGCAGACTTCAGCATCTCCATCTCCTCTTAAGCGTCAGTCACCCGCACACCCGCCGCTGTCTTACTGCCTAACACCCTACTGTTTTTTAAGCCAAGCTTGAACCGCATTCTCCGTCGCGTCGCTCTACAGCCGCTGGTCGCGGCTCAAGGCAATCGTGCCACCTTTACACCACGGCGTGCCCGTCCGCGACCCCGATGGGGCCACCGACAACTCGATCAGTGTGAAACCGCGACGTGCTGGTCGATCGGTTATCGGACGGACAGACCGGAACATACTCTTGCATTACTCCCAGAGTAGCAGCGAAGGTACTTGACAGCAGCCGTTTGTCAAGTACAATCTTCATGAGTTTTGCGGTTGTGGCAGTTTCATACTGGCGTGACGGCCAGAGCCCAGTTGGCCAAGGATCAGCATGCCGATTCTGCGAACCCGATCCGCCTCGTCACTCGCGTCGCCGCCACGGCCACTCTCGCCCGCCGAGATCGTCGAGGCCCAAGCGATCCTCGATCGTCTTCGGGGCGAAATGCTCTCAGCTCTCGAAAAGAGCGGCCTTTCCGGACGATCGGCGCTCGCGCTGTCGCGCGACCTCGATATCAACCGCAACATCTCCCAGCGCATTGCCGAATGGCTGAACTCCGGAGCGGGGGTGGGTGGGGAGGATGATTCGCTCGATGCGCTCACCAAACTACCCGGGGCCGAGGGTCTTGGTCGTTTCGCACGTGCCCTGGGCGCGCGGCTCGAAGGTAAAGGCCGTTCCGGTTCGGGTTTAAAGACTCCGCTGCTCCCCGCGGTTGTGGCCTATACGTGCATGGTCGAGCGAGTCGCGGGCAGCCGCGCTGAACTGATCCGACGCGTCGAAGCCACTTCGCGGCTGCGCGCCAATGTAACAGCCTCGGACAACATCGATGAACGCCGCCGCTTCTTTGAAGCGGCTGTCACTCTTCACGGCTGCGCGGTTGACGTGGTGCTCGCGATAAATGTAGTGCGGCCCATCCCTGACTCTCCGCGATTTGTCGAGCTCATCAACTCGTTTGGACTCATCGGTGTGCAGAGCCTGACCGCGCCCGTTGCGCTGGTGAGCCACCTGAACCACACCCGCGAGTATGCGGGGCAACTCGCCGAAGAAAAAAAGACCGTGCCGCTAGACCCCAACGCGCACGATGGTTCGCAGATGCTCCGCGACTTCTGCTCCGCATCTCTACCCCCAGCAACCCAGGATGAGCGCGACGGGTTCACCCGCTACGTGGTCGAGCCCGGCTCCGGCGGTATGGAAGAACATCCGGGCGGCGTCGATTTCGTGCGGGCCTCGAAGTCATGGCCCGCCGTCCATCCCGCCGACGAGGCCGATCCGAACTGGTATCAATCCCTCGCCACGCGCCGTCCGAGCCGACGCCTCGTGCTCGATTGCTACCTGCACCGATCCATGGCATTCGCCTGCGTGCCGGCGGTCGCTCCGTACTACTGGCACCCCGGTCTGACCGGCAACCCCCGCAAGCACTGGTACGACCGCCTTCCCGGCCGCTACGCCCTCGAGATGCTCGGACAAGGGCGGGCTCATTCAGCCTCCGCCGCTTGGCCACGTCACGCGGCTCTCACCCAACGCCTGTTTCAACTGGCCGGGTGGAACTCAGATGACTTTGTGGGGTACCGTCTCGACGTGATCTACCCGATCTGGGGTGCCGCGCATTACATGATGTTCGATTTCACCTCACCTCAGTGAGTACTGTCACTGCCAAAAAGGCAGGCATCGACAGTCTCACCTTCGGGCTTGTCACCACAACACCACTTTCTAGCGCTTATGGCTGGAACCAAGCACGCTGTCAGGGCCTACAGATCGGCGCGGCGCTTGCTAGGTATAGACTTCCCACTGTTCGCCAACTCAATTGAATCTCACCAACGGAGCGATCTACTCATGGCCGTCAAGGAACTCACTTTCGATGTCGAAGCACGTCAGGCTCTTCTCGCTGGCGTTGAAAAGCTTGCCCGCGCGGTCAAGAGCACGCTCGGCCCTCGCGGCCGCAACGCGATTCTGGACAAGTCGTGGGGCGGCCCAACCGTCACCAAGGACGGCGTCTCGGTTGCTGAGGAGATCGACCTGCGCGACAAGGCCCAGAATATGGGCGTTCGCCTTGTGAAGGAAGCCGCCAGCAAGACCAGCGACGATGCGGGCGATGGTACCACCACCGCTACGGTTCTTGCGGAGGCCCTCTTCCGCGAAGGGCTCAAGTACATCGCGGCGGGCGTTGACCCCAATGCCCTCATCCGCGGCATGAAGAAGGGTGTCGAGGTTGCGGGCGAAGAGATTCGCAAGCTCAGCCAGCCGGTCAAGGGCAAGGCCGACATTCAGTCAGTCGCAAGCATCTCCGCCAACAACGACCCGGAAATCGGCAAGATCATGGCCGATGCGTTCGAGAAGGTCGGCAAAGATGGCGTCATCACGGTTGAAGAGGGCAAGACTCAGGAGACCGTGGTCGATGTTGTCGAGGGCATGCAGTTTGATCGCGGGTACCTCTCGCCCAACTTCGTCACCAATGTTGACGACATGAAGTGCGAGTTCGACAAGTGTCTCGTCCTCATTCACGAAGACAAGATCGAGAGCGTGAGCAAGCTCGTTCCGCTTCTCGAGAAGGTGATGCAGGCCAAGAAGCCCCTGCTCATCATCGCCGAGGATGTCTCGGGCGAAGCGCTGAGCACGCTGGTCATCAACAAACTGCGCGGCACGCTCCAGGTCTGTGCGGTCAAGGCTCCGGGCTACGGCGATCGCCGCAAGGCCATGCTCGAAGACATCGCGACGCTCACGGGTGCCGAGCCGATCATGAAGGACACGGGCGTCGAGCTCGACAAGGTTGAGCTGAGCCATCTCGGCATGGTCAAGAAGCTCGAGGTCGATGCAGACAACACCACGATCATCGAAGGCGCTGGCGAGACGAAGGCCATCAAGGCACGCATCGAGCAAATCCGCCGCGAGATCGACACCAATACCAGCGATTATGACCGCGAGAAGCTGCAGGAGCGTCTGGCCAAGCTGGCCGGTGGTGTCGCCCAGATCAACGTCGGCGCGGCCAGCGAGGCCGAGCTGAAAGAGAAGAAGGCCCGCGTCGAGGATGCGCTGCACGCAACCCGCGCGGCCGTTGCCGAAGGCATCGTGCCCGGCGGCGGTGTGAGCTTTATTCACGCCCGCAAGGCCGTTGCCGCAATCAAGGAACACAAGGCGATCTACGGCGGCAAGGGCGACGACAAGACGGCCGACGATGTTGGTCAGGCCAAGTACGATTTCGCCGCAGGTGTCGATGTTGTGTACAAGGCACTCTGTGTTCCCCTTCAGACCATCGCCGACAATGCGGGCGAGAAGGGCACCGTCGTGGTTGCCAGGGTCGAAGAAGGTGGCGCGAAGAACAAGGCGTTCGGATTCAATGCGCTGACCCTTGAATATGGCGATCTGCTCAAGCAAGGGGTCATCACCCCGGCCAAGGTTGATCGCTCGGCCCTTCAGAACGCCGCATCGGTAGCAACAGTGCTGCTTGCCGCCGACTGCATCATCACCGAAAAGGCGGGTGAGAAAGATGATCACGATCATGGCCACGGTCATGGTGGTGGCGGCGGCATGGGCGGCATGGGCGGGGGCATGGGGGGCATGGGTGGAATGGGTGGAATGGGGTTCTAAGCCCGCACGCTCGACCTCGGTTCACTTTTTGATTCACAAACACACAGGCCGTCGCGGCCACATTGTCACGGAGATTCTGAATCATGGCCATCAAGCCCCTCGAAGATCGCGTCCTTGTCAAGCCCATCGAGAATGAGTCCAAGACCGCCTCGGGCATCTACCTGCCCGAGTCAGCCAAGGAGAAGCCCGTTCGCGGCCAGGTTGTGGCTGTTGGCCCGGGCAAGCGACTGGAGAATGGCCAGCGCGCCCAGATGTCGGTCACCAAGGGCGACACGGTCGTCTATGGCAAATACGCCGGTACGGAAGTCGAGCTTAAGGGCGACAAGGTTCTGATTTTGCGCGAGACCGAACTGCTCGGCATTATCGAAGGTTGATCGTTGATCGGGGCGTTCAATCGAGCGAGACGCGGCCCTGAACCGGCGTGATACCACGCCATCGGGCTGCGTCTTCATCATTCGCATCCATCTTCGCCAAGGTACCGCTCACGATCACCATGCCAGACCCGGCCGCTTCAACTCCTGCCGCAACATCAGACACTCTGGCCTCGATGGCCAAGTCGGTTTTGCCTCGTCCTGTGCGTGAGGCTCTCCGACCGTTTGCGGCACGGGTTGGGCTTGCACTGCCTCTAGCCGATGCAGAGGTCGAGACGGCACCTCAGGAAGACCCCGAGGTCTTGCTCGAACTTTCGCGTCCGAGCGTCAATCCGTGGACCGTCAACATCCGAGGGCGCGAGCGTCGCTTTTTTTTCCTCTCTGGGTGCTGGAGATCGGGCACGCACTGGGTCGCGAGGGTGCTCAACCTCCATCCGGCGATGAGTATTGTCGGTGAGTTTCATTTCAACCACCTGCTGGCGGCACTCGCTCGCTTCACCGCGACTGACGGCGCGGTGGGGGGTTGGTATCAGGGCCACCGTCCATTTCTTCAGGATATTGCCACCGAGTCGATTCACACAATGATCCGGCGGTGCGTGTATGCCGCGACGTGCAAGAGGCGAGCAGCAATGTGGATGGGCGATCATTCGCCCCGCTACCTTGAGGCCGCGCTTCCGGGCGCACCCAACGTGCTGGTTGTTCGCGACGGGCGTGATGTTCTGGTCAGTCAGTCGTTCCACAGTTTGCGGGCGCGGCGGATTGACTGGTTTCGCCCTTCTTTCCGCTCGTTCGCCGGAAAGTACATCGCGGAGTTTCAGGCCAATCCCGAGGCATTCAAAGACACGACGCGTGGCTTCCTGACTGAAGAGACCTGGGTGCGTGCGCAGGTACGAGACTGGGCCGCGCAGATCCGCCACGATCTTGAAGCCCGAAAGCGGATGGAGTCCGAGGGGACGCCCGTTCACATGGTGCGTTATGAAGCCCTGCACCGGGACTTTGATCGCCAGCGTGCCGCGCTCTATCGCTTCTTCAATCTTGATCCATCGCTTGCTCTTCCGCCGAGCGAAGAGACCAAGACTCTTCCCGGCTTCCGCACCGAGGCACTGACCAGCGACAACCGCAAAGGCATCGTCGGGGACTGGATGAACTATTTCGATGAGCGCGTACGCGCCATTTATCTAGAAGAAGCCGGGGATGTGTTGATCGAACTCGGCTACGAGAAAGACCTGAACTGGTGAGCCTCCGCATGTCGCAGCAACTCAAACAACTTGCCAGAAAGGTCGCGCGTGTGGTGGTTCCGCCGCCAGCGCCTCTGCCTCGCCTGCCGCGAAACGAGCCTCCGGTGCTCGGGCATCGCCCGGGCATCGACCGGATCGACTATGGACTGAACTTTGAGCAGAGCATGGAGTGGTCGCCGCGATTCACCGCAACCGTTGGCGATCGTCGGCACCACATTTTCTTTCTCTGCGGGCATCCCCGTTCCGGCACACATTGGATGGACAATGTCCTCAACCGTCATCCGCGTGTGCTGATCGATGGTGAGTATCGCTTTGAGTCGTTGCGTCGTGCGTACGACGACATCACGGGCAAGTTCTGGCACGCCGCCTTCAAAGAACCGATGCGCAGCGAAGCAGAACGCTGCTTTGAGGATGCGGTCTGCCGAATCGTGGGCAGTTCCAGCCAGCGCAAGCCCGGCGCAACCTGGCTTGGCGACCGCACACCAAGGTCGCTCAACGTCTTTCTGAAAGGTGCGCCGCACTTTCTGATCATCCGCGATCCGCGCGATGTGCTTGTCTCGTGGACGCATCAGGAACTGAAGAATGCCGGGCATCATTACACGACTGGCAACTTTGAGCCCGAGCTTGGCAAGTATCGGGAAGAGTTCCTGAATGACCCGACCTTCTTCAAGAAAAATCCAGAGGCACTTCTCTCAAACGAGCGCTGGGTCAAGACCCTTGCCGGGCGATGGCGCAACCATCTACGGCTCGATCTGGCCATGCTGATGAAGATTGATGCGGGCGAGTTGAACAATGGTGTGCCGGCGCGGGTTCACGTGGTTCGGTATGAGATGATTCACTCGGACCCCGAGGGTGAACGGCGCCGGATGTACGCGTTCCTTGGGTTGAACGAATCGGAAGCCGAGCCGCTCACCGAAGAATCGCGATCCAAGCCCGGGTTGAAAGCTGAAGATCCGCACCACATCTACCGCAAGGGCCAGGTGGGTGATTGGGAGAAGCACTTCACCCCTGATGTTCGCCTCTGGTTCAAGGAACAGGCGAACGATACATTGTGTGAACTCGGCTATGCCCAGGATGGAAACTGGTGATGATGCACGAGACTTCCCTCAACCCTCCGCAGCAAGCATCCGCGCCGCGTCGGCGTGCCGAAACGGCGCCGCGTTGGTTCATGCCGGTGGTGCGACGCTACCGACGGGTCATGCGTGCCCGCAAGGTCGCGCGCATTCGCATCTTCTTCATCTGCGGCCATCCAAAGTCCGGCACGCATTGGGTCGCCAATCTGGTCAACCTCCATCCTGAAGTTCTTTGTAGGGGCGAGCTGCAACTCCAAAGCATTCGGCGAGCCATCCTCGATCTTCGCGGCAACGCGGTCTATCAGGTCGGCAAGCGCATGCGCCCGACGATTGAGTTGCACTTCGCTCGCATGGTGCGGGAGTGCCTGGTCACGTTCAATCGTGACAGGCCCGGCGCCTGCGTGCTGGGTGATCACAGCCCGCTTCCGCTCATGGATATGGTGAGCGATCCGACGGTTCGCTATCTGCACATCACTCGCGACGGACGCGATGTTGCCGTTTCTTTCACGTTCCACTGGTTGCGGGCCAGAAAGCCGCAGTGGGTGCCTGATCATTTGCGCGAGCAGTATCTGAACGCCCGTCGTTCGCTCGATGGCTCGCGCGAGCGTGCGACCGAGGCCGCCAAATCATTGCTGAGCAGCGAGCTTTGGGTTAAGCACGTCGCTTCACTTTGGGCAAACCGCGTCGGGCAAGACCGTGCCACGCTCGCCTCCGATGATTCTGATGTCCGTCATCGGACCCTGCTGATCCGCTACGAACGGTTGCACGCCGATGTCGAGGGTGAGCGAAACCGCATGTACAAGTTTCTCGGTGTAGACCCTGATCTGGCCGCGCCACCTTCGGTTGAGACCAAGACCGTCGCCGGTTTCACCACCAACGACCCTCGGTCGCACTATCGCAAAGGCGAGTCGGGCGACTGGCGGTCGTATTTCGAGATCCAGCAGCGTGGCTGGCTGGATGAAGCACTGGGAACCGAGTTGATCGAACTCGGATATGAATCCGATCACTCATGGGTCGGGCGCGATGATGTCGTCGTCCGCAAAAACGAACCTTCGCATCGCGGCACAGTATTTGCAACGACAATGAACCTCAACCTTTAAGATACCAAGGGAGTTTGCACAATGGCCAACAAGCAGATCATGTTCGACGACGCCGCACTTATCGAGATGAAGAAGGGTGTTGCCGCCCTCGCTCGCGCCGTCAAAGTGACGATGGGCCCAACAGGGCGCAACGTCATCATCCAGAAGTCTTATGGAAGCCCCTCCGTGACCAAGGACGGTGTCTCGGTCAGCAAGGAAATCACGCTTCCGTCACCCTTCGAGAGTATGGGCGCGAAGATGGTGAACGAGGTGGCCAAGAAGACTGCCGATAAGGCGGGCGATGGCACAACCGCCGCCACCGTTCTGGCGGAAGCGATCTTCAACGAAGGCCTGCGCTTCGTCGCCAGCGGTGCGAACTCCGTTCAGATCCAGCGCGGCATCAACAACGCCGCCGCGGCAGCTTCCGAAGCGATTGATGAGATGGCCGTCAAGTGCAAGGGCAAGGAAGACTACAAGAAGATCGCCACCGTCTCGGCGAACCACGACACGCAGATCGGCGAACTGATCGCCGAAGCGATCTCGAAGGTCGGGCCCGAAGGTGTGGTCGAGGTTGAAGAGGGCAAGTCGGCTGAGACCACGCTCGATTACGTCGAGGGCATGCAGTTCGATAAGGGCTACATCTCCCCATACTTCATGACCGATCCAAAAACCGCCGAGTGCGTGCTCGAAGACTGCAAGATCCTCATCTATGAGAAGAAGATCGCCAACCTCGCCGACTTCCTCCCCCTGCTCAACAAGGTGGCCATGAGCAGCAGCCCGTTGCTCATCATCGCTGAAGAAGTGGAGAACGAAGCGCTCGCCGCGCTCGTCGTCAACCGCCTCCGCGGCACGCTCAAGATCTGCGCGGTCAAGGCCCCCGGCTTCGGAGATCGTCGCAAGGCCATGCTTGGCGATATCGCTGTCCTGACCGGCGGCATCTTCTTCGCCGAAGACCTCGGCCGCTCGCTCGAGTCGATCGAAGTCTCCGAACTTGGCGTGGCGAAGAAGGTCGTCATCAACAAAGACAACACCACGATCATCGAAGGCGCGGGCAAGAAGAAGGATATCGAAGCTCGCGCTTCGCAGATCAAGGCCCAGCACGACAAGTCTACCAGCGATTACGACCGAGAGAAGCTCATGGAACGTCACGCCAAGCTCACCGGCGGTGTTGCCATGATCTACGTCGGCGCGGCCACCGAGACCGCGATGAAAGAGAAGAAGGACCGCGTTGACGATGCGCTCCACGCCACCCGTGCGGCCGCCAAAGAGGGCTATGTTCCCGGCGGCGGCGTGGCCCTTCTTCGCACGCAGGAAGCGATCATCAAGGCCAAGGCCAAGGCCAAGGGCGATGAGAAGTTCGGCTTTGACATCGTTCACAAGGCCGTCGAGAGCTGCCTCTACCAGATCGCTGAAAATGCGGGTGTCGATGGCGACCTCGTGGTCGAGAAGGTCAAGGAAGGCAAGGGCGGTTTCGGCTACAACGCCGCCACTGGAGAGTACACCGATCTGGCCAAGGCTGGCATCATCGATCCGGCCCTCGTCGCCAAGACCGCGCTGGTCAATGCCGCAAGCGTGGCCGGCCTGATGCTCACCACCAACTGCCTCATCTCCGAGATCAAGGAGAAGGATGAGGCCGTGGTCGGCGCGGTGAGCTAAGCGGTTGAATCAAGAGAGCCCCGAGCGCATGCTCAGGAGTGCTCATGCAAAAGCGACGACATCACGGCAGCCATGCCGTGGTGTCGATTTTGGGAGCCTTGACGATGGAAGTGAAAGTCGTTCAAGGAGATCTGTTGGAGCAGAACGTGGACGCCATACTCAACGCTTGGAATCGCAGCTTCATTCCATGGTGGCTGTTGTTACCGCAAGGCGTGTCAGGTGCGATACGAAAGCATGCGGGCACGAAGCCGTTCAGAGAGGTCGGGCGATTTGGAGTGCTCAAAGTCGGGCAGGCAGTGTTCACAAGCGCCGGGAGGCTTGGATACAAAGGGATCATCCACGTGGCTGGGCTGAACGCATTCTGGAGATCAACGGAATCAAGCATCCGCCAATCCACCCGCAATGCTGTTGACTTGGTGATATCGAAGGGCTTTCAGACCATCGCCTTTCCATTGATCGGCGCGGGCACGGGTGGTTTCAAAACGCAACGGGTGAGGGAACTGATGCTATCAGAATTTTCTGCGATTGACTCAGCGATTCACGCGACCGTTGTCGAGTTTGTGCGTGGAAATGAAATGAAATCACACAAGTAAGACACGCCGGATATCTTCCCGTCGCCGTTAGCGTTCAAGTTCCAGAGTTGAGATTTGCATCGAAGACGCACGGCCGCTTGCTTCCGGACTGAAGGTCGATCGGCCATTTCAGACCCAGTGCATCGACGGGTTAGTATTTTGACGAGTTCTGCGACAACTTGCTCGACGAATAGACCGCCATCAACGTCGCTCGTGACAGCAACCAGGCCGATTAAACCATGCCCTCCATCCAACGCGATTACTACGAAGTGCTCAGCATCGAACGCACCGCCGATGGCGAAGAGCTCAAGCGCGCGTATCGCCGGCTGGCGATGAAGTATCACCCCGACCGCAACCCGGGCGATGCCGCCGCCGAAGCAAGTTTCAAAGAGTGCGCCGCCGCTTACGAAGTTCTTTCCGATCCAGAAAAACGCAAGCGATACGACCAGTTCGGCCACGAGGGTCTCAGGGGCGGTGGCGGTCCAGCCCCGCACGATTTTTCGCGAATGGATGTCAGCGACATCTTCTCGATGTTCAACGACATCTTCGCGGGTGGCGGCGGGTCGGGCTTCGGAAATGGGCGCGCACGCCAGCAGGGACCAGCACGCGGATACGACCTTGAGACCGAGGTCCAGATCAACCTCGAAGAAGTGCTGAGCGGGTGCGAGCGCGAAGTCGATTTCACACGCATGGATGCCTGCGAGAAGTGCGCGGGCTCGGGTGCCAAGCCCGGCACGAAGGCCGTCTCCTGTCCAACATGCGGGGGTCAGGGAAAGGTGCAGCAGACAGGTCTCGGCGGCATGTTCCGCATGGTGGTCGCCTGTCCGAGCTGCGCCGGTCGTGGCAAGGTCGTCAAGGAGTTCTGCGAGTCGTGCCGCGGCAAGGGGCGTGTGCCGAAGAAGCGCAAGCTCAGCATCCGTGTTCCGCCGGGAATCTCCGACGGTCAGGCCATCCGCGTGCGTGGCGAGGGTGAGCCGCCGCCCATCGAAGTCTCACAGAATGGTGAAGGGCTCCGCGGCGATCTCCACGTCGTCGTACGTATCGCGGACCACAACGTCTTTCAGCGCGAAGGCGAACACCTGCTCATGGAGTTGCCTGTTTCATTTGCACAAGCTGCAATCGGCGCAGAGATCGAAGTTCCGTCGCTGGAAGGTCCACAGAAGTTGACCGTACCGCGCGCGACCCAGCACGGGACACCCTTCAAGCTGCAAGGTCTAGGCCTGCCTGTGCTTCAAGGAAACCGTCGCGGAGATCTCGTCGTAGTTGTCCATATCGATATTCCCAAGAAGATAACTCCGCAACAGGAAAAACTCCTGCGCGAATACGCAGCCAGCGAGAACAAACCTGTCCTGCCCGAGGATCAGGGGTTCTGGAAAAACATCAAGGATAAACTCAAGGGCTGATTCTTCATGCACTGACCCGGCAAACCGATGCGTTCGCACTGACTTCAACATTCTGCGCCAGGCACACCAGCTTCGCAGCACCGATTCGCCAACCAACGGACCAAAACATGTTCGGCAAAAAGAACAGTAACCCATCCCGGCCCGATTCCGCCGGCGAACCCTCTCCCGAGGGACAGGCCGGTTACATTCCTATAGATGATGCCGCCGATCTCGGCGAGCAGATTCATGGAGCACCCAATCGCGACCACGAGTTGGCCGAACTTCGCGGGCAGATCGACGATGCAAACGACAAGTGGATGCGTGCCCTTGCCGACTTCCAGAACTATCAACGCCGCGCGCTTCAAAATGAACAGGAAGCACGTCGGCAGGGCACGACCTCGGTCCTCCACAGCCTGATCCCGGTCCTCGATCACTTCGATCTTGCCCTCGCGCAGAAGCCCGCCGATTCAGCATCGTCCGGCATTATCGAGGGCGTGAAGGTCATTCGACAGGAGCTCATCAAGGCCCTCGAAGCACACGGCGTAAAGCTCATCAACCCCGCGCTCAACGCCGAGTTCGATCCCAATCGTCACTCCGCACTCACGCATCAGCCAGCGCAAGGTGTTGAGCCGGGCCGCATCAGTGGCGTCTTTCAGTGCGGGTACGAACTTCACGAACGCACCGTTCGCCCAGCCAAGGTCGCCGTTGCTCCGGGTTCAGTCTGACCCATCATTCGATCAACCGCGAGCCAACCCTGCCTATGCCTACCTACGACTACCACTGTAAATCCTGCAAGCACCGCTTCGAGCAGTTTCAATCCATGAAAGACGGCGCGCTGCGCAAGTGCCCCAAGTGCGGCAAGAGCACGCTCGAACGTCTCATCGGCACAGGTGCGGCGGTGATCTTCAAAGGCACCGGGTTCTACCAGACCGACTACCGATCAGACTCATACAACACCGCCAAGAAAGCCGACACCGCCGCCAGTTCCAATGTGAGTTCCAGTGATTCAAAGAGCGGGTCAGAAGCCAAGTCCGACAGCGGCGGATCCACATCCGCAACGCCAGACAAACCCGCCAAGCCGGAGCCCGCCAAACCCGCACCAGCAAAGTCGGATTCGCAAAGGCGCTCGAAGAAGAACGACGACTGAGTATCCGAGCAGCTCCCCCACGCACATGCACGCAGATTGCACAATGCGCATCATCTGTCACGGTATTGATCTGGTTCCGGTGGCGCGCATCGCAAAGATGGTCGCCGATCATAACGATCGCTTCCTCGAGCGTTGCTTTACGCCAGCTGAGCGGGCATACAACGCCGACTCGCGTCGATACCACGAGCACCTCGCCGCGAGATTCGCAGCCAAGGAAGCCGTGATGAAGGCGCTGGGAACCGGGCTCGCTGACGGCATCTGCTGGACCGACATCGAAGTCGTGCGCGGGGCCGCGGGTCAGCCCGGTCTTCAACTTTCAGGCAAAGCGGCAATCGTTGCGGCCACGCTCGGCATTCATCATTGGGTGTTCTCGCTCACCCACACCGATGAACTCGCCATGGCCTCGGTCATTGGCGTATCGACCCGCAAATCCTGACTTCCGCGCTTCAGTTCCCGGCTTTTTTTGCAGCAGCCGCTCGCTCTGCTTCGATCTTCGATCGATACGGAACAAACTCGTCCGTGTACCAGGCACGCCACTTCTGTTCATCCCATCCGAGGCTCGCCGTGCTCTGACCTCCCCAGCCCTCGGTCGAGAGCGCGACCAGCGCGTTGTGAACATCAACCAGATACGTGATGACATACGCATCGATCACGCGCAGAACCACGCCATCGGTCGCAACACTGAGCGTCGGATCAAACGCCACCGCGCTGTTCCCCACCACGGGTGTGAGGTCAGAGACAAATGCGATCTGCTGCCCGACGAGAATGTACGCCAGCGCGGAGTCGCCTCCATCATCCGCCCCACCGCCGCCCACCGCAGCGCCACCGCCGGATACCTGCGCGCTGATCATCATGGGTATCGCCTCAAGCAACCCCAGCACACTCGCCATCTTCGCTGCCGCCACCACGGGTTCGGTCCTCTTCTCTCGCAGCCCGATCGCGATCACCGACTTCACCCGGTTTGATATTCCCGTCGTCTTTGTTCGATCGAGCAGCCGCTTGGTTGCCTCTTCGCGGAACCAGCGGTCCCCATCAAAGATCGCAGCCCAGGTGATCGCGGTATCCGCCTCATCGCTCTTCCGCTCGATGAGCACGTCCAGCACGGCCAGGCGAACATCCCGCTCCTCATGCCTGAACAGCTCAAGCAACGTCGGGTAGATCGAAGGGTCCGTATACGCCGCGAGCTTCGAGATGCCCACCTGCCGAATCTCGATGTTGCGGATGCCGCGAAAGTACGTCGCGCGGATCTTCTTCAGCTCACGATCCAGCTCGACTCGCTTCTTCTGCGTTTCGCGATACGCCTGTTCGACCGGGTCATCTGGATTCGGAGTCTTGACCACACCCACCGAACTCTTCGCTCCGCTCGAACCATCGCCCTGCGGGGCACCTTGCGCGCCAGCCGGCGGCGGAGAACCAGCAGCGGCGGTCGCAAGCAGTGCGAACAGTCCCATCGTTACGCCCGAGCGGCCCGCATTGCTGTTCATGCACCAACTCCTTGGCTTCGTGAAGCCCACCCCGCGTATCCCCAATGCACACTCGCCACGCCGCATCATCTTATAGATGCGTGTACGCACTCACGGTTCCGGACTTTCGTCCTTCCGGCTCCTCGTTCGTCGAAAGTTCGTTACGCTTGGTCCGATCAGCCGATCTTCCTCATCCGGACCTTCCCGATTCCAACGCCGTACTCTCGACATCCATGAGCATCCACTGGCCCATCATCCGCCGCCTTCTCGCCAATCCCCGCAAGGTCGCGATCGTCGATGATCAGCGCTCATATCGCGGGGCCGACATCCTTGTCGCCGCCCTTCACACCGCCGCGGCCATTCAGTCCTCAAGTCAATCGCCCCACGTCGGGGTGCTGCTTCCGACCGGCGGGGCATTCCCGATCGCCGCGCTCGCCTGCTGGATTCTCGGCCGCGCTGTCGTGCCGCTCAACTACCTGCTCAAGCCCGATGAGCTTCAGTTCGTGATTGATGACTCGGAGATCGACACCATCGTCACCGCCGGCGCGATGCTCGACTTCCTCGCGCACAGTTCTGCGGGGGCAATTGGGGGGGG
>Ga0209591_10001059_pt1 | contig 35346 bp, 28 predicted proteins | sample MAT01_FD_187207 | JGI IMG/M metagenome (GOLD analysis project Ga0209591, IMG submission 187207) | Freshwater microbial communities from Lake Fryxell liftoff mats and glacier meltwater in Antarctica - MAT-01 (SPAdes) (version 2) | ecosystem: Environmental > Aquatic > Freshwater > Ice > Liftoff... | reverse complement strand
CGGAGAGCCTGCTGCGGTCCCAGCGGTGCAAGATGCGGAGGCGGTCGGAAGAGATCACGCAGTGAGTGTGATCACTATCGCCGCACGGGCCAGCACACGCGTCGACGAATCTGGTCGAGCGCTTACGAACGATCGATGCGAGCGACCAGTCGATTCAGCTCGGTGAGATTGGTGCGACCGCTGGCTGGGAAGTGCTGAGTAGGAATCGAAATCGATTGGGATACGGTGGGTATTCGGCGGACTCGGCGACAAATCCAGCTTGGTATGCCCGGCACCGAACGTTGATTTCGGGACTCGGTCGGTGGTCGCGGCGCGATGACGGCGATAGCGCCGCGACTAACCTCTATTTTGCCTTCGACGACATGCCGCTACTCGGGCTCGACCCATACGGTCAAGTTACGCTGAAGGTCAGGATACGTCGCAACGGCAACGACCTTCCCAAGTTCAAGATAACGAACGGGGGCTGCGGTGGATTTCGTTGCGACTCCACATGGGAAGCGCATGGAACCAGTCAATGCAAGAACTGGATTGTGATTCAAAAACTAATTATCACCGCGCGCTGCGGGATGTGCGCCAGCCAAGACGCACCCTGCGCTTTCGGTGAACCGATGTTTGAACAGAAGGTATATGAAAGTTGGAAAGGGAAAGCACGCGTCGATCCCCCTCCATCGCAGGGTCCGTATGGACCGAACCACCCGCAACCGTTCGATGTCGATGTCGTAGATTCTTGGGTGTTCCCCAAGCTTCCCGACGGAAGTCAGTGCGGCAAGTTTTCAGTTGTGGCCGAGGCGCGGCTGTATTGTGTGGGCGACCTTCCCGAAGGATATGGAAAAGAGTTCACACATAATGACTACCCCGCATGGGGAGGTGGATGCAGCGACTGGCCCGCGGGGGGCCGGGAAGGAGAGGAAACATAAAAGGCACCACAAATGTGCCCACCTTCTGGAATAACGCCGCGGTCAACCCAGCAGATACGAATCGTCGACAGATGGAGGTTAAAGTTGATTGCTGCTGCAAGGGTGGCCAGCCGGATTGCGGCGAGAACAAGCCTTGACCGAAGACAAGGAGGTATCAGTTGTTGCGCCGCCCCTCCATCGCGTACAAAGAGCTCGCTAATCCAAGGAGACGAATGAATCTCTTCCGAGCGCTCAGCTACGCGGTGTTTTTCCAGGCGATGGCCTTCCTGCTACCCCTGCTTTGGTTCAATTGCAATGGATCCGACGAGATAGCGCCTTGGGTAAGCGCCGATGAGTCAGGATTAAGCTCGGAATGGAGTAAGCCGGGAATGCACATGCACATTCACCTCTACGGAGTCGATTCGGCGGGAGCTCACACGATGAAAAAGGACTGGAAGGCCTGGTGGGGTTTTCCGATTCCGTTTTGCGGCTTCGAAGCCAGCGTTAGTTCACCGGGGAGGACGGACCAGCGCGTGGTGAGTACTGGCGTCATGCTTGCAGAAAGGGAGATCTCAAGCGGCCACGGGGGCTCGGGAATAATCACAGCGCCTCCGTGTTGGAGCCTTCCTAGCTCCGTCGCCCTTGATTGCCTTGCCATTTCGAGCGCCGCCGCGCTCTTCCTCGGTCTGGTGATGTCGCTTTTTATTGAAGTTGTTCGGGCGGTGTTGAGACGCAAGCCAACAATGGGAACAGCCTATCTACTCGCGCTTGCAGGTCTCTTATCTCCACTGGTTTGTGTTCTGGTGAGCTTAGCTCCTTGCTTTATCGATAATCCAACCGCAGGATGTAAGCGCTCGACCAGATTCGTCGACGCGTGTGCTGGCCCGTGCGGCGATAGTGATCACACTCACTGCGTGATCTCCTCCGACCGCCTCCGCATCTTGCACCGCTGGGACCGCAGCAGGCTCTCCGCGGCAGCTTTCGCGCCGTCCGTCGGCCTCAGCGCGTGGACGCTCTACTCTTGGCGGCGTCAGGCGAGGCTTGCTGAGGGGAAGCCTATTGGCCACACACCTTCGACTGCAGCTGAAGCCCACACACACAGCGGGGCGGTAGGGATGGTCGTGTGAATCACGGTCATCCCTGCTCTCCCGCTGTCTATCGCGGGCCGCCTCGTACGCCGACATGTGCGGGCTTCCTAGGCTGGACCTACGGACACGGACCCCACGCCCCCAGCAGAATCGCCAAGTCGGCGGCACCAACCGATCCGCCCCCGTCGAGGTCGCCGACTCCACTGCCCGACCAAGCGCCGAGCAGGATGGCGAGGTCTGCTGCACCAACTATCCCATCACCGTCGAGGTCGGCAGGGCACGTGACCGTTCCAATGCGGACGTCATCTATGCCAGTGTTGACAATGGCGCCAATGTCGCTGGTCCAATTCAGATTGGCGATGGGTTCGCTGCTCGTGAATCCGATGAAGCCCTTGGTGTTAGGGGGCTGCGGGCTGATGATCGTTTGCTGACCACCTCCCACGAACGTGATGGTATAGACGATCGGCTGGCCGCCGTTAGAGTACGACACGAATCCGACTGCGCGGAGCGGTGCTGCGAAGACGAGATCGATGTCCTCATCGCCGGATGAGGTCAACGTTTGTGACGACAAGGGGCAGCAGAAGTGCGTTTCCCTCGGTGGCGTGATGAAGAGGTTGGGAAGAAGGACGGGCGGCGATGCGATCGGCACGAACGTGATTCCGCCGCTCGCAATCGATCCGAAGAACTCGTGACTGACCGCCACATTCCACTCGCGCTCTTCGAAGGTGACGACGATCGACGTGTTCGTTGCATTGTCGAACGCAGCCACGTCGACATACGTCGTGACGGTGGCGCTAGCGCTTGCCCTCAAGAGTCCAATGCCGCCGATGCTGGCGAGCATAGAGACTCGAAGAAGTGTTGGGCTCATAGTTGATCTCGCTCCTAGAACTTGTTAGTTGCAAGGACCCCAAAGGACCAGCAGTATACCCAGATCAGCCGGACCGACTGAACCGGAACCATCGAGATCCGCGCTGCCCGCGCCGCCCCAGGCGCCGAGCAAGATCCCCAGATCAGCCGCCCCGACGGTGCCGCTCTGATCGATGTCGGCAGGAGAGCAACCCGCTCCGCCTCCGCCGACGCATGCGCCAATCGCGATGTTGTCGATATTGTCGACGTTGGTGTCGTCTGGGCCAGACTTTCACTCAGTGTAGATGAAGACGCCGTGCAGATCTCCAAGCACGACGAGCATGTCAGTCTCTGTCGCAAGCGGTCCGAAGATCGATCCGACGTGCCATGATCCAACCACCAGCGGAAAATCCCAGTGCAACCAAACATTCAGTTTTGGCAGCTCGTGAGCTTGGTACATCGTTAGTCCACCGCCTTACAAACCTATCGCGGCGTATGTATCGCGATCGGGGTTCATACGAGACACACACCTACACAAACGTGCGAGCGGCTCGCGCACTCATGGCACATCTCGAACCCGCGATGTCACGGACCAAGACGCGACGCGCTGGGCGAAGCGCTGGGTAGAGCCCGGCTCATGGCCTGCGATCTTCCCAGTCGTCCCACTGCACATCGTGCGCCTTGAGATAGTGACTGACTGCGGAGCCCACGGTCGGAAAGAAGGTCTGTTCGCCGAGCCGCGCGAAGAGGCCGAATCGCCTCAGCTTGTCCTTGACAGGATCCTTCATCTCGGCGAAGCAAAGCTCGATACTCGCGTTGTGGAGCGTCTCGTCCAACGCGGCCAACATGTCGGCGGAGGTGATGTCAACGCTGGTGACCGGCTCGGCCGCAACGACTAACCAGCGCACGGGTGTGGGCGATGACGCCACCGCGTCTAGCACGCGGTCGTGAAACAGTTCGGCGTTAGCAAAGAACAGGGGGGCATCCCAGCGAAACAGCACCAGCCCCGGGATTCGGCGGGCGTCGCGATAGCGTGTCATGTCGTGGTAGCCCTTGACGCCCTCAGCTCTGCCCAAGACCGCGGAGTAGGGGCGCCACCCGTCCCACAGAAACTCGATGACCGCAGCCACGATTGCCAGACCGATGCCCGGGATCGCGCCGAGCCAAGCCACGCCGACCGTACAGGCAATCGAGAGCCAGAACTCCCAACGCTGGATGCGATAAATCCGACGGAGGTCGGCAACGACAATCAGTCCGATGGCCGAGGCGATCACGACCGCGGCGAGTGCGCTTGAGGGCAGGTTTCTCAGAAGGTCCGGCGCGGCCACGAGCAGCAGTGCGACCGTGACGGCGCCGACGACTCCGGTCAGTTGGGTCTTGGCGCCCGCTGCCTCGGCCACCGGCGTGCGTGACGAACTGCTGCAGATCGGGAAGCCCTGAAAGAAGCCGGACGCGAGATTGGCTACGCCAAGTCCCACCATCTCCTGATTCGGGTCGACGAAGGTGTTAGTCCGCGCCGCGTACACGCGCGAGAGCACGCTCGTGTCGGCAAACGAAACGAGTGCGACGGTGCAGCCGCCGATCAGGACGGGAACGAGATCGTCGTAGGTGATCCACGGGATCACGAACCTGGGAAGGCCCTGCGGCAGCGATCCGAGCACCGAGACTCCGGCGGTCTCGGCAAGTCCTAGGAACCCCACGACGGACGTGGCCGCAACCACCGCCAGGAGAATGCCTGGCACGCGCCTCCAGCCCTTGAGCGACAGAATCACCGCCAACGTCCCTGCGCCGACGAGGAACGCCGTCCAGTTGGCTCTTCCTCCCATCACCCCTGTTGCGATGGACCACAAGTTTTGCAGCGGCCCGAGGTTCTCGATCGAGAATCCGAAAAGCTTCGGCAACTGGCTGATGAGGACCGTCAGCGCGATGCCGTTCATGTATCCGTAGCGGATCGGCTTCGAAAGCAGCTCGGTGATGAACCCCAAGCGCGCTGCACCCGCCACGATGCACACCAATCCGGAGACGACGGCCATCATGCCGGCGAGGGCGACGGCACGCGCGGGGTCGCCCCCAGCATGCTGCATCACAACGGCGAGAATGAGAGCGACCAGCGCGGAGTCGGGTCCCAGCACTAGGATGCGGCTGGGACCGAACATCGCGTAGGCCAGCAGCGGAACAATCGTCGCATAGAGACCGTAGATGCCCGGCAACCCCGATGCTGCCGCATACGCGATGCCAACCGGCACCAAGATCGCCGTCAGCACCAGTCCGGCGATGACGTCGTGACGCAGCCAGGCCAACTCATAGGTCCGCAACGTCTGAAGCCCGGGCAGCCAGCGTGTCCACCCCCGTCGATCACTGGCGCCGCGCCGCGTCGCAATACGACCGGGCACCATTTGGTGAATGGACGAGGGCTGGTCGGTCATGTCGATCAATCTTGGTCGGAGGCTGTTGTACCGACACGCCCACGCGCGACCCGGTTGCGAGGCTGACGGGATTGCCCCGCGTACCGCGCGTACCGGACACACACGTTTCACCCGCGTTGCATCCACGATCCAGCGTCGTCAGCGTACATCGGACACGCGTATGCAACGGCATGCAAGGTGCAACGGGACGCACACGTACCGCCAGAGGTGCCGCCGAAGCCGTAGCGGGATCTGGTAGCAAGCGGCGGATGCTGTCTGCCTTCGGTGAGTTGATCCGACCAAACCAGGGTAGCAAGCGGCGCGTGCTCTTCTGAGCGTGCGCGAGTCGTACTGCGAGTCATACTGGACGCACACACGCCATTCAGGTGTGTCCTGTTGGATCTCGATAGGCTTCGAGCAGCCCGAACGCGAGCTCGAGTTGGGGACGCGATCGCTCGAGGCGCAGCGCCTTCCGTTGGCCTTGCGAGAGCCTCAGTTTACGGAGCGATCAAGGAACGAAATCGCTCGGCCTCTTCCGGCCTGTTCCATCGTTCGTACAGCTTGACCAGACGCGCGAGACAGTCACCGCGCACTTGCCCTGCGCTCGTTGGAACATTGCGAAGCACTTCCCATGACGACACGAGCGATGGCTCGGCGTCCGCGTAGCGACCCTGTTCGACGAGCACGGCACCGAGAGCGTTCCGAACCATCATGATGCTCGGATGATTGGCGGGCTGGTTGCGCTCGCGGATCTTGAGGCATTCGCGCAGCGGCGCCTCGGCCTCATTCGCGCGTCCTAGGTCGAAGAGCGACACTCCCTCTCCGCCCAGCGCCTTCGCCAGCTCCAACTCGTCGCTCAACTCTGGCATACGGCGCAGCTCCACCACTTGGCGGTACATATCAAGCGCTGGCTCCGGAGCATGACGCGCCCGCATGATCGTGGCGAGATTCATCAGTGCCACCGTCGTAGCGTCCGTCTGCTCGCCGTAGAGCTTGCGTGACACAGTCAGGAGCGAGCGGGCCAGCACCTCAGCTTCGTCGAGTTTCTCTTGGGCTCGCAGGCTCGTAAGCAGGTTGTTCATCGACAGGATTGTTTGCTCGTGCTCATCGCCGTATTGCTGGAGGGACAGTTCCACGGCTTCGCGACCGAGCGCCTCTGCTTCGGGACAGCGCTGGAATAACTTGAGCATCGTCGCGTAGTCGCGCAACAGCACCAAGTAGTCGCCCGGCACCGGATCGGAGCGGATCTGTCGATACATGTCCAGCGCCCGCTGGTACGTCGCCTCGGCTTCCACCACTCGATGTTGCGTGGCGAGAATATCGCCGAGCGTGTGCAGGCATTGAGCCGCCTTGCGTGGTTCGCTAGGCAATCGCTTCGAAGCCTCCATCGCCTCGGCTATGAGTGGTTCGATTTCGCCGTGCTTGCCTTGAAGCTGCAGCGGATGGCCAAGTTCGCGGATCGTCGCCAGCACGCCTGAGTCCGCTCCACCAGCGCGTCTTCGATTCAGGTCAAGCGCGCGCCGGAGCGATTGCTCAGCCATCGGAATATCGTTGGCCCTGAAACACTGCAATCCGTAGTGGTGCCACGGGTCGATCAGGCGCGGATCGTTTTCATCGAGGAGCGTGGCGAGCAGATCCAGCGATCGCTTCGAGTGCAACGCGGCTTGGTCGAACACGCCGAGCTGCTCGTAGCCCACGGAAATCGTCTGCAAGAGCTCAGCAGCGATCTCGGGCTCATCCGTGAGTTCCGAGTCGACGCGCCGACTCGCATCATCGAGCACCTGCCGCAGCGTGATGTCGTGGCCCTTCGTCTTACTTGGATCGAGGAACGCGATCATCCCCTTGAGGTACTCGTTCAATCGCCCGGCTTTGCGGGCCTCGCTCTGCGCCTGAAACATTCCAATGCTGGTCCCGATGACGCCAGCGATGAGGACGACGATCACAGCGATCACGCCACCCACCAGCACCTTATTCCGCTTCGCGAACTTCCTGAGCTGGTACGTCGCGCTCGTCGGCCGCGCCAGGATCGGCTCGTCGCGCAGAGTGCGCCTGATGTCGGCGGCCAGTTCTGCAGCGCTTTGATAGCGTCGCGCGCGATCCTTCTCCATCGCCTTCGCGATGATGGTGTCAATGTCGCCGCGAAACCCGCGACCGAAAATACTCAGCGGCGCAGCGTCGCGCTCGCTGATGATGCGCACCGCGTCAGGGATCGTCTTGCCGCGCACGTCAAACGGCGGCACGCCCGAGAGCAATTCATAGCCGATCACGCCGAGGGCATAGACGTCACTGCGGGTGTCGATCTGCGACGAATCACCCGCCAACTGCTCGGGGCTCATGTACGCGATCGTGCCAATGAGCTGTCCCACATCGGTCTGTTGAGTGGTCGTCTGAATGTCGGAGTCGATCGCGCGAGCAATACCGAAGTCAAGGACCTTTGGCTGCGGCGCGTCGTTCCCTTCCACGAGGATGTTGCCTAGCTTCAGATCGCGGTGAACCACGCCCTTCTGGTGCGCGTGCTCGACGGCGTCGCAGACGTTCGCCAGCAACTCCAGTCGCTGCCGCGTGCCAAGCTTGTGCTCCGCAGCAAACGCGGTGATCGTCGGGCCGTTGACGAACTCCATCGCGAAGTAGGGTTGCTCGCCCTCGTCGGTGACGTCGGTGCCAGCGTCGTAGATGCTCGCGATGCCGTGATGTTGAAGCCGGCCGAGCATCTGTGCTTCGTGCTCGAAGCGCCGCAGCAACGAGCGCGACATCAGTCCGGGCCGGACGATCTTGAGTGCGACGGTGCGGCGCGGGTTGTCCTGCTCGGCCTCGTAGACCGTGCCCATGCCGCCTTCACCGATCAATCGCACCAGCCCGCCGCGAGTGGTAGTGGGGGTGCGTCGGACAACGCCGCCTCACACAAGCGCACGGATCCATAGTGGACAACACCTCTTCAGGAAACTCCTCGCCGCTCAGTGCCCTGGTCATCGCCTTCGCGACACCAATGTGGATATTCGACGCGGTTCGGCGGCTCTCGCCAAATCACCCGGCCGCGGCGGTCGCGTTACCGCGCCGCCTCCAACGTGTGTGTCGCGTATGACGTGTCCGGAACACTTCGTTCGCAAGGCTCCGGCTCCGCTCCCGTCAGCCGTCTGGATCAACAATACGACGACGGCTGTCGCCGTCGTCGCTCAGTAATCTTTCTTCGTTGGGTGTCTCAGAACCGTTGACAACTACCGGACTCGCCCTATAGCGCGAATCGCTGCCGACTCATACGGTGCGTCCCGCCGCGATGTGTGTGTCACTGTCGCGATGGCTTAGCGCTCACTGGAAGGGATGCGGGAAATGAATCAGCAAAATCGAAACACTCGGGACGGGCTGCTCCGCGCAGCAAGCGTTGCGTTCGCCGTCGCGGTATGCCCAGTCGCCTACGCCGGCACCGACGATCATCTCTTCGTGGCACCCGGATACACGCTTGTTCCGCTTCTCGGAGGCTTTGACTACCCGACTAGCCTTGTCACCGATGGGACGACGATGTGGGTGGCCGAAGCAGGTCATCTGCCGACAAACCCGCCGAAAGTGAAGGCCGTTTCGAGCGACCTCACTGTCACCACCATTCTCGGCGTCACCGACCTTCCGCAAGGGACCTTGATGGGACCCTTCAACGACTTGGCGTTCCGCGACGGATGGCTGTGGCTCTCGCACCGCCAGGTCGGCGCCAACGGATGGGCGGTCGGTGCCATTTCGAAGTTCCAACCGAGCAATCCCGTACGCACGTTTACGACGGTGATTACGGGCCTGCCGTCGTCTGGTGATCACCACAGCAATCAGATTGTCTTTGCCGCGGACGGCCGGGGGTACTTCTCGCAGGGGTCGGTGACGAACTCGTCGGTGGTCGGTGCCGACAACTGGATCGTGGAAGGCTGGCTCGAACTCTACCCGACGTTGCATGATTTTCCGCCAGTCGCGATCACGTTGAACGGGACGAGCTTTCAGACGGTTGAGCCCTTCCCGCTCGATCCCACCGCGACGCTCATGACCGCGCCGTATCGACCCTTCGGAACGGGGCCCGTTGCGCCCGGCACGACGCTACCCGCCGCGACACCATCGACGCCGCAGGAAGGAATCATCGCGGGCGGAGGCTCGGTGTATTCGTTCGACCCCGACGCGCCCGATGTCACGGCGTCGCTCACGCTGGAAGCGTGGGGACTGCGCAATCCGTACGGCATCGGTTTCGATCCTGCAGATGCGACGACGCTCTTCGTAAGCAACAACGGTGCAGACATCCGCTCCGCCATGATCGACGGCACACTGAAGCCGGTCGGATCGCGTTCGATCGCCGAGGACTATGACGACCTGTTCGTCATGACGGTTGGCGGCGCGGTCGAATTCTTTGGGTGGCCCGACTTCTTCCACGATGCGGACACGGGCGGCGTCGCGAGCGTGACCGAACCGATCTTCTGCGCTGCACCGGCGATTCTGCCGATTCAATGCCCACAGCCCGTGCTCGACACGACAGGACTCGTGGTCGAGCCGGCGTTCAGTCAAGTCGCCAATCACCCATCGCTCACGAAATTCGACTTCTCGGAGAGCGACACCTTCGGATTCATGGGCGACGTGTTCCTTGCCGAGAGCGGTTCGTTCAACCCAGCCACCGGCGCCGTCGGCGAGCACACCGGCCATCGCGTGCAGCGCATCGATCGGAACTCCGGTGAGGTGCACGAGTTCATCGCGAACATGGGCAGCACGCCGGAGGAGATCTTCAATCCCGCGATCATCGTGGCGCCGCTTGATGTCGTCTTTCAGGGCGATGCGATGCTTGTCGTTGATCTCGGCATTTTTCAGCCTGCGCTCATGCTCACGGGGCCCGGCACCGGCAAGATCTGGAAGGTGCAGAAGGTTGCCGGCAGCCTGAATGACGATGGAAAGATCGACGGTAAAGATCTCTCGATCTTGCTCGGCGAATGGGGCGTTCGCAAACGTGGGAGCATCGCTGATCTGAACGGCGACTCGGCGGTCAACACAGCGGATCTTAACATTCTTCTTAGTAACTGGTCGTCGTGATTGCGCGAGCATAGCGCGACACCACGGACTCGGAAGAACATCAGCGCCGTCCTCGAGTGAGGGCGGCGCTGTTGTGGGATTGAGAGCGTCTGGTGGATCAGCTAACTCGGGAGTGCACGCTCCCCACTTCGCGAGAAGCGCTGCGAGATCGGGGCCGCCGACTTCGCCGTCTTGGTTGATGTCGCCAATACGTTGTGACGGACAATCCCCGGTCGCGCCCCACGCGCCGAGCAGAATCGTGAGATCGACGCCATCGACGTTGCCGTCGAGGTCGAGATTTTCGTCGCAACCCCGACGAGCGCCGGCGCGGTGCCGCGACAGATGAACGGTGCGAGTCATACTGGACACACTCAGGGCATTCGGGTGTGTCCTTTGGGATCTTCCAAGGCCATCCGCAGATTTCGTAGATTTCGCAGATTTGATGCAGCGGGAGGCTTCTGGACATACGCGTTCGCGAACGGGTTCGCGAAGAGTTTGTCCACGTTGGATCCCTGGCGCGCCGATGGTTCCGTCTTCGCGGGCGATTGCAGAGCGATAGAGAACGTGCAGAGCAGCGCGGTAGCAACGATGGTGAGCAGGAGGCGCGTCATGAGAAAAGCGCAACTGGGTTGCTGCGCCCCTCTGTCGCTGTGCGACATCTCCCCATCGCTGAAGCAGCGATGGAGAGAGGAAGAACAGAGCGCGCGGCGATGCCGATTCGTCTCCCTCTCCCCATGACCGCTTCGGTCATAGGGAGATGTCGCGCAGCGACAGAGGGGCCTTGATCCTTAGGATCCATAGTGGACAGCGCCCCTTCAGGAAACGCCTTGCCGCTCGCTGCCCTGATCATCGCCTTCGCGACACCGAGGTTGGTCATCGACGCGGTTCGGCGGCTCTCGCCTAATCGCCCGGCCGCGGCGGTCGCGTTACCGCGCCGCCTCCAACGTGTGTGTCATGTATGACGCCCCAGCAGCTACTTCGGACCGATCGATCTCAACGGCAAGGCTATTCACTTGGTTGGACCTTCGGGCCCCGATCTCACGGTCGTCGACAGTCTCGGTGCCGCGCACACGGTGTAGTGCACGAGCGGTGAAACTGCGACCACCATCATCGAGGGACTGCGCATTATCGGCGGCAGCGCCGAGTCATACTGGACACACAGACGCCAGTCGAGTGTGTCCGGTTGGATCTCCCGCTCCGCCCCGTCCGCCGCTCGACCGCGAACCAAGAAGCTGGGCGGCGGAAGCAAGGAGGCGGTGCATTACCGCCCGGTGTCCTTCGCGACAAAAGACGATGGCGACTGGATCTTTGTTGATCCGGGTGCAAGGTATTGCTCGGCTGGACGCAGTTGCTGCGGGAGGTATCGAGCGATCGCATGTGAGTGAATCGACGATGCTCCCGTGAAGTGCAGGGAACCCACCCTAGGAGATGCCCAATGAGTTTTAAGAGATCGCTCGCCGCAGCAGTTGCTGTTCTCGCGCAGGCCAGCGTCGTGTGCGGGCAGAGCGCATCGCTTCCTGTCGATCCGGGCGAATCGGTTATTACGCACTTCTCGGGTTTTCCGGGATTCGTCGTGACGCTCGTCAACACAGCCAACCCGGCGGGGCAGGGCGCGCCGGTCGGTGGGCCTTTCCCTTCGACGAATTGGCTTGCGCCCAAATACCACAACACGTTTCCGGGCAATCCGACGAACAGCCCTGCGGATGTTTGGAACGTTGCCAACCTCGGGCAAGTCTTTGGCGTGGTTCTCGACGATGCCGCGCCGCCCAACATCTATGTCACCGCGACGACCGTGTACGGCAACCTCGGGTTTGGACCGGGCGGTATCGGCGGCGAGATTTATCGAATCGACGGAGTGAGCGGCCAGATCTGCAAGCTCGCCGTGCTTCCGAATTCGGGACAAGGGTTAGGCAACATCGCGTTCGACGCGGTGAGCAAGATGCTCTACGTCACCGACTTCGACGACGGCAAGATCTACGCCGTGCCCGCCTTGCTCTCGGGCCCATGTGCGCCGCCCGTCGAGGTTGCTTGCAATCCGGGAGTCAACTGCTACGACCACGGAGTCGTGGGTCGGCCCCAGGAGGGACTAGGCATTATTGCTGACAATGCGAGTGCGGGATTCACGAAGTTGGGTCGCCGTGTTTGGGGTGTTGCTGTACACGAAGGTCGTCTCTACTACAGCGTCTGGTGGGAAGACGCTCGCCCGGGTGGCCAGAGTGTCACCGAGGCCAATGAAATATGGTCCGTGGGCATCACCGGCACGGGCGCCTTTTTGCCTAACAGTACGGTGCGCGAATTTCTGATGCCTCAGGGGCCGATTCCTTCGGGCTCTGGCCCGCTGCTGCATCCGGCCGATAGTCAGGTCATTCCGTACTCCAACCCAGTCGCCGATATTCACTTCTCGCAGTCCGGTCACATGTTCCTTGCCGAGCGCACGCGGCTCGCGGATGTCGGGACTCTCATCCCCGTTGGTCCCACCGCCAACGATGCCCACAGCTCGCGCGTGGTCGAGCTGACCGGATCTTCTCCCGCCGCTTGGACGTTCGCGCCATTGAACAAATGGAAGGTCGGTTACCTTGACCCGATGGGCGATTGCGACGGCGTGAGTCTCGTTAACGAGGGTACGAACAGCTCAGGCGGAGTATCGACCGACTGTGACGACAACGTGTTTGCAATGGGAGACGCGCTCTTTGCTTCGTGCGTGAATGCAAGCCTGCCGTACATCTACGGCCTCGCGATCATCCCGGCAGGTGGAAACTCGGCCACGGTGCCCTTGTGGAGCAGCCTGAGCTACCTCATTGACTCCGACGGCTTTATCGGCGAGCAAGCTAAGACCGGGCAGGGTGACGTGGCCGTACGGAGCGACTGCAAGTGCGCGGAGATTGAGACGTCCTCGATCGAGTGCAAAGCCGGAGGCCAGTTCACCTGGACGTTCACATTCACGAACAACTCGGGCACGAGCGCGTCGGTGCTGATCCTTCCCGACCCATCGATGTCGCCCAACGTGATCCCGCTCAATCCGCCGGTCGCCAACGGTAATACGTCGGCGCCGATCACGGTGACGATCACGGGGCAGCAGCCGGGGTCCCAGTTCTGCTTCGACTTCATTCTGGGCGACGTCAAGGGCAACGAGTGCTGCCATATGAATCCCTGCATCGACCTGCCCGACTGTGTGTGCGGCCAAGTCTCGCACGCGGGCGTCGTCGCCACCAGCACGCCCGGGACGTTCCAGTTCTCGTTTACCTTCACCAACCTCGCGGCGTGGAACACGGGACACTTGGTGTTCGTCCCGGCGAGCGGCAGCTCGATCACTCCGGGCATTCTCAACGTCGGCCCGATCGCGCCGTTCGGCTCGCAGGTGGTGGGTCCGGTGACGATCGTCAGCGGACTGCCAGCGGGGTCGCAGTACTGCTTCACGCTGGGGAACCACAGCGCGAACTGGGCGCAGTGCTGCTTCATCGAGGTGTGCGTGACGGTGCCGAGCCAGAGCCCCGCGACGGGGAGCCCGGCGGACCTCAACGGGGACGGCGTGGTGAACGCGATGGACCTGTCGATCCTCCTTGGTGCGTGGGGTACGCGCGGCGGTTTGGCCGACCTTGACCACGACGGCATGGTCGGCGCGGGCGACCTCGGAATTCTCTTGGGCGCCTGGGGCTGAATTGACGGAGTAGTCTGCTGCGAAAGTGATCTTGGCTACGAACGAGGCTGAGCTGGCACCTGCCCGCTCAGCCTCGCTCTCGCCACGGAGGACTTTCGCCACAAGCTGCTACGCGAACCGCACGTGCGATTGATTGCGTCCACGCGACTCGTCTTGGTGGGCGCACAGCCGCAATCACATCTCCCCGGAAACTGTAGCTCGGCCGTCACGCCGTCTCGCACTGTTTCCTTGGCAGCGCACTGGACTCGTCGCCGCCTCGACAGAGATGGTCGGGCGAGAGCGCCCGCCATCGTTTGGCGACCTCGGTGCGCGCATCCATCGCATCGAATATTCCTGAGTCGTCTGCTCAGCCGGTCCACGCGCCCAGCAGGACGGCGATGTCGCCGCCGTTCACGATGCCGTTGCCGTCGAGGTCGGGCGCCGACAATCCCCACGCGCCCAGCAGGATGCTGAGATCTGCGGCGTTTACGTGCCCGTCGTCGTTCAGGTCACCGGGGGATCCCTGCGGTCCGCAGGTGTTCAGCAGCACCGATGCGTTGTCGCTGCTGAGATTCGCCACCGCGAGGTCCGCGTCGCCGTCGTTGTCGAGGTCACCGATGGCGACCCACTCAGCGCCGTCACCGGTGCCGAACGGGAGACCGGCGGGGAACGTCCCATTGCCGTTGTTGAGGAAGACCGACACTGTGTCCGTTCCGCTGTCGTTAGCGACGGCGATATCGAGATCGCCGTCGTCGTCGATGTCGCCGATCGCGACCGACACGGGATCCGCAGTCGGATAGGTGGTCTGCGGGCCGAACGTACCGTTACCGTTGTTGCGCAGCACCGAGATCGTGTCGCCGAATTGATTTGCGACTACGAGATCGACATCGCCGTCGTCATCGAGATCGCCGAGCGCGACGGCCTCAGGCCCTTGGCCTGCGGCGTAGGCGACACCCGCCGCGAACGTGCCGTTACCGTTATTGATCAGGATCGAGGCGGTGCTGCCGTTGAAGCCGCCATTCGCGACGGCGAGATCGGGCGCGCCATCGCCACTAAGGTCCGCGACCGCGACAGACGACGGCGTGCTGCCAGCGGCGTATGCGACCGGCGCCGCGAAGGTCGCGTTGCCGTTATTCATCAGGATCGAGATGCCTGGGCCGCCGAAGGCGTTCGAGACTGCAAGGTCGAGGTCGTTGTCACCATCGAGCTTGGCGATCACGATCGAGAACGGTGTCACCCCGGCGGCGAACGACACCGCCGACGCGAACGTGCCGTTGCCGTTGTTCTTGAAGACCGAGACAGTCCCGCTGCCGGTGTTGGCGGTGACGAGATCGGCGTCGCCATCGCCGTCGAGGTCGCCAATCGCGACCGCCTGCGGATGCGCTCCGCTTGCATAGAGCACGTCCGCCGCGAAGGTGCCGTTGCCGTTGTTGAGAAGCACCGAGATGTTGTTGCTGTTCTCGTTCGCGACGACGAGATCGGCGAAGCCGTCGCTATTCAATTGCCCGATCGCAATCGAACGCGGAAAGTCGCCCGCGCCATACAGTTGATCCGGCGCGAAGAGGGGCGGAGGACACGAGCCACCCGCCGCGAACTGGCTGTTCGCGAGGGACAAGAGACTGATGAGTAACAGCGAACCAGCAGACGTTGGACGGTACAGCGTGGACATGTCGTTTCTCCTTGAAGGGGTTGCGGATAGCGCAGCAGAGATCCGGCGATGCACGGTCGTCGAGAGTCAAATCGCTCTCGCAGCGCACAGTCGCCCGCCGATCGTGAGAGGAGCGAACTCCTCGACCGCGCGTGACGGTCTTATCCGCTTTCGCGAGGGCGACGGTGCGATCCGCCGGACCGTCCGTTGTGCGCGAGCTGTTCCGCATCGCGCCGTCGCCAGCGCGCGTTCCAAGTCTGCGGTGAGGTCGTCCGGACGCTCGATGCCGACGGAAAGCTGCACCCGCTCAGTCGCCGATGCCGAGTTCGGCAACATTCTCTTTAGCAGTACGCGATCCCGAGAGTGAGCAGCCTTCTCAGTGCCGTTGCGCCTCGTGATGGTGGGCGGGGGGGTGCTGGACGTCGGCCGCACCCCCTCCACCACGGCTGCGCTTCGCTACGCCGCGGTCCCCCGCCCCCCTAGACGCAAAGCGTCTGGGGGAGGATGCGGCGGTAGCGGACGCTCTGAGTGTTAGGCCGCTTGCATCCTCCCCCAATGCTCTGCATTGGGGGAGGGGGACCATCGCGCCTCGCGATGGTGGAGGGGGGACGTCAGGCGCACCCCCACCACCACGGCTGCGCTTCGCTACGCCGCGGTCCCCCGCCCCCCAGACGCAAAGCGTCTGGGGGAGGATGCGGCGGTAGCGGACGCTCTGAGTGTTAGGCCGTTTGCATCCTCCCCCAATGCTCTGCATTGGGGGAGGGGGACCATCGCGCCTCGCGATGGTGGTGGGGGTGGTGGGGGGACGTCACGCGGCGCGCGAAGCACGATCGCGATAGTTCGCCGTCCCGATACTTTGACGTTCAAACCTCGGGCCACACTTGCCACACTTGTTCGCGTGCAGCTCGGCGGCCAGCGTTTTCGGCTGAATGGTCGAACGAGACGTCAGTCCGGAGCGCGTCGTGCGCGTCGCGGTTGTATCGCGAGCTGGCGTGATGTCCGCTGCGAGAGACGCGATTACGAAAAGTCACAGCCAGCTCGCAGCGATCGCGCGGACGCGCACTCGTCCGTTCGCCGGTTCGCGTCCGTTCGTCGTGGGATCGCCTAACAGTGCGCCGGTCGCGGCAGTTCGCTTGCGCGGGGCGGCGCGCGCTCGGCTGCGACACGTCGCGCCGCGCCCGGGACGAGCGCCGCCATCGCAAGGACGAACCGCCGGCCCGTCTCGCAGGCCTCGCGCGCAAGTGCAGCCGCGCCTCCACTGAAGTTGCCCAGCGGGCTCGCGAGCCCGCGCGCCATCGCCGACTCGATTCCCGCAAGCGGACCGCGCATGAGCTCGGCGAGCGCGCGTCGCGTCCCGATTCTGTGGCGCGGCATTGACCATACGCGAGATGTACGATTTCCCGCCCCGAGCGGAGCAAGCCGGCCCTTGGTACTCGGCACGCGCGAACGAAGTCCCTGCGTCGCTACCCACACGACAGCCCGAAGCGCCATTTTTCTGTTGTGGTTGGACGCATGGGGTGTCCATTGTGCGCTCCAGAACGGCGCGCTGAGCGTGAACGGTGAGAAGGCGTCGTCCGAGCGCGCGCTGACGAGTGCCGATCTTCTCCACGGCACGACGACGTTGCTGCGCCACGGCAACAAGCAATGGCACGCGCTGGAGTGGAGCTAGAAGCGCGGCACTCTTGCAATTGCGAGCAGGCCAGCGACAATCGCGTGTCATGGGAGCAACCGCATGACTGGCAAGGGTGGAAAGCCCAACTCTGTCTTCATCAGCTACGCGCACGAGAGCGACAGGTTTCGTCGGGATGTGGGTGACCTCGTTAGCCGCTTGAAGGCGCTCGGCCTTGATGTACGCTCGGATCACGAGTACGACCCGACGCCACCCAAGGCGGGGTGGCCGAATTGGATGCGCTCCTGTGTGCGCGATGTCGACTACGTGTTGATTGTCTGCTCGCCCAAATACCTAGAGCGCTATGAGGGCAGGGCACCGCCCAACGAAGGAAACGGCGTCAATTTCGAGGGCGCGATCATCACTTCGGCGCTCATGCAGGATGGGTGGCAGAACCGCAAGTTTTTTCCGCTCCTGCCGGATGGTGGCAGCTTTAAAGACATTCCGCTTGAGCTTCGCGCGTGGGCCAAAGAGTTCGTGTTTCCAAGCAAGTTCGGTCGGATCGCGGCGCTCGTGAGTGGCACGAGCGTGTCCACGGGGGGCGCCGCCGTCAGCGATCCCGGTCCAGCGCCCGCTCCTGACACCCTTCGGCTTGATCGCGCGCCCGACCGAATGCGGCGGCACGAAGCGCGAACGACTGAGCTACTAACACATGACGGTGTCGCCAGCTTCCGCGAAGCGATGCGTCACATTTGAATCTTCCCGCTTGCAGCGATCCTCGTGAACTTGCGGCAACTATCGCGGCGCAATTTGGACACGCGTTTCCAGTTGGCCAGCAGCCTGAGTCGCTCTTCCAGCACGCACTCGATGCTCTCGATCTTGTCAAGACACCGGACATGACGCCGCAAGCGCGCTCTTCGGTTGAGCGAGCGGCCACTGCGCTGATGTGTTCCGCTGCGATGCATCTCGTCGATGCTCTGCCCTCCCTGAGAAGCGTGAGGCACCGACAGATGGATCGTTCATTGTTCGCGTGCCGACGGCGGAGGAAATTGTCTGCGCGATCATCGGCCGCGCAATCTACGGAGGTTGCGTCAACGTTGAGATTGTGGTTGATCGAAGGCTGCCGGTAGCGCGGGACACGCATCGAGTCTCGTTGGTAGGAACGTCCCACCGAAAGGTCAACGTCTTCTACCGGGAGTTGTACGCGGCGCTCTTGGGGAATCACCCGAAGCGTCTCAACCTCACAATCGATGACGATCCGCTCGTTCCGGCGGATCAGGCCGACCTCGAGGTGCGGGTAGCGCGCTTTCGTGACTCATCAGTTCGCGAGACTCCGATCATTGTCGTGACCGGATGTCCGGAGCCATCCGCCCTAGCTGAAGTCTCGGCCAAGCTGCGGATTCCGATCTTGGTTGAGGTTGAACGTCACGACCCCGTCGCCAGCCGGATTCTCCGCATGGACGTGGACAAGCTCATCGCGTACGTGAAAGAGTTCCACGAGTCATTGACGCGTTCCTAGCGCACAGCTGTCGCGAGTATCCGCCCTCAAGGCGCCGCTTAGGCCTTCGTCCCTTCCTCAACCAACACATGACGCACTTGACGCTCAATCCTTTCCAGACTCTCGCTGCTGGGTCCACCACGCTCCTACCAGCGGACGATCGATATGGCCAAGCTGCACATCGTTGGGATGCGAATGAGATCGACGCTCTCACCTTTGCAGTTGCGGCGCAGCGACCGCTCTTGGTCCGTGGCGAGGCCGGGTGCGGCAAGAGCCAGATCGCGCGTGCTGCCTCGCGCGTCAGCGAATCCAAACTCTTTTGCGAAGTCATTCATCCGCGCTTCGAGGCGCTTGATCTTCTCTACCGTTACGACGTTGTCGCTCGATTGGCAGATGGGCAAGTGAGTCGCATTGACGAGACGAACAAGAAGTACGTCAAGCACGGCGCATTGTGGGACGCCATTGACGCAGTGCAATCGAACAGCGCGTTGCCGGTGTTGCTGATCGATGAGATCGACAAGGCCGATTCTGACATTCCCAACGCGCTCCTCGAAGTCCTGGGCAACCGAAGCTTCCAGGTTCCACATCTCAAGGATGAGCCGTCCAAGAAGTCGGTTGATGGACGACTGCGACTGATTGTCATCACTACCAACGAAGAGCGTGAGCTTCCGGCCGCGTTTGTTCGTCGCTGCGCCGTACTGAACCTGAATCCGCCGCGCGACCTCGGTGCGTTCGAGGAGTGGCTCATCGAACGCGGCTCTGTCCACGCGCACCTAGATATCGAACCTGCGGCACGTCGAATGGCAGCGGAACAGGTGGTCGCGGATCGAGAGGCCTCGCGGGCAGCGGGCTATCCGACGGTCGGTCTGGCTGAGTACATCGATCTCCTTCACGCGCTTCACGATCTCACGCGCGACGCACGCAGAGAGGCGAGGCCGAAGAAACAGATTGAGTGGCTGGGCCGCCTGAGTCGGTACGCCCTCGTCAAGAATCCCGAGCAAGATCAGAATCGGCCCGCAGTCGGTGAACCTACTGGCGACGGAGTCAAGAAGGCGTGACTGCGCGCGATGCGACAGTCGACCCGATTCGAAGTTCCAGTCGTGGCGTGATCTGCCGCGCGGATCTCCTCCGGTACTTGGCGGTGCGGCGCGTACAGGATCCGAAACTCGAGATCGATCGCGTCGCACTGGAGCGCGGCGCCGATTGGTACGGCTATCAGCGGATTGCCGCCTCCATAGAGCTCGATGGACTTGTCGATGGCGGCGATGTCAGCCAGTCCGGCGTACCAAGTTCCGATGGGAAGCAAGCGGGGCGAAGGCGTCCGGCACCGCAGGTAGCGCAACTTCGCGCCGTGACCGAACGGGTTGCGCGGAACAAGGGTTCGGCTGGGTCCGACGGTCAGATCGCGCGAGACGCGCGCTCGTTGTCACCACTGCTGCCAGCCGACACGCAGGCATCTTCGCGCAAGCGCCTGGTTCAGTACGAGAATCTGATCCCGCGCGCGCGACTGATACCAGCGCTACGACGCGTGCTTTCAGCGACCCGCCATGGACCGATCGATGCGGTGCGGCTCGCGACATGGCTCGCCGAGCGCCGCGAGTTCGCACGCGTTCCTCGCGGTAAGACCAAACGCTGGAGCCCTGAACTCGTGGTGGTGCTCGACTTCGGCGAGCGCATGACGCCCTACGCATTCGATCTCCATCAGCTGGCTGAGTCGCTGCTCGCGCAGTGTGGAGGCGGTTCCATATCTCTGCGGATGATCGAGCATGATCGCTTCGACGAGTGGACCGATTGGGTCGAGCTCACTCGTGATGACGATCTTGGTTCGAAGCGCGCAGTCGGAGTGACTAGGCGCCCGTGGAGGATGCCCCCGCAAGGCTCGCGCGTCATGCTCGTGTCCGATCTCGGCGCATTCAGCGGTCACGCCTCTCCCTCGAGTCGAGCATGACCAGCGTTCGCGGGCACGCTCGTGCGAGCGCGAGTGCGTCCGATTGCCTTGGTTCCGCTGGGTATCGAGGACGTGGATGCGTCAAGCTTTCCAGGGACCACGATCATTCGCTGGAGTCCTGATAGCCGCCTTCGACCAGAGCGACGTCGAGCCAGCGGGCAGGATCGAAACGATCCAAGTTCGAGCGATTCACAAGCGCTGGCAGCGCTTCTCTCGATGATCGCGGTGATGGTCCGAGTCGATCCGCCGCTTCTCAGGGCGATGCGGCGCATCAATCCCTACGCGCCCGGCGACGCGGGCCTAGAAGGTCGAGCTTGGAATCATCGAGACGCGCTGACTGGCTCGGCGGTCACGCTTCGAGCGGATGCGCGGCGCTTGCACCGAGAAGCGTTTCGAGAGATCGCGCCGGTTTTACAAGCGGCGCTCGAGCGCGAGCGCGAACAACACCATGCCCACCTCGGTGCGTCGCTCACGCATCTCGAGACACGGCTTTTTGCCGACTACGCGAGACACTCCGTGCTTGACTCTACCAAGGTGGCACGGGCCGACGAGTTCGCCGCAAAGCTACTCGCGACGCTTCGAATCATCGGAACGGAGAACTCCGTTGCGTGGTGGAATGTTGCCCGCGATTACGTTGACACCATCGATATTCAGCCGGGATCAATCATTGTCGATCTCGCCGAAGAAATGTATCTCCGTGACAGAGCCCTCCAGCGGTCGAGCTCGCTCCCGAGCTCGATCGATCCAGCTGACGTTTCGGACCAGCTTCGGCGAAGCGCTACCGACGACTGGTGGGTGGTCGAGGACTGGGCGAGATCGCGCATTCGATTGACGCGAACCAAACCCCAGACAGATGCGACTGCACTGGGCGGACCGCTTCGCATTGATGGCGGCGGAGCGCTGGTTCGCACGATTCCGTCCGCTGCATCAGCGCTGGAACGATCTCGACTTCAGCGACCGCAACGAGTACACGCCCACGATCCCGATGTCGATCTCCTTGCCTTAACCGATCGATCGACTATCGAGATCGAGACTTCGAACGAGCGACTACGAGTCGAGATCGTCAACCGACCGCGCGGTGCACTGTCGTGGGGACGCGAAAAGGGGCATCTTTTCGTCGAGGCACCTCCACTTGCTGGACTGCGCGCGAGACTTCAGTCGCGCGGTATTGTTGTCGTCCGCGACGAAGCCGAGGGGGTGAAGTGGCTTGAGCGCGAAGGAACGTCGGTACCAGTTCGCTCGCATGCATCCCCTGGAAATGAGGGCGTCTCGTTCGGCATGGATAAGTTCGGTATCTTCGGCGACCTCACCATCACCACCACTCACGGCACCGCCAGTCAGCGCTTCCGGTGGATCGAACCAGGTGAGTTCATAATGGGTTCGCCAGAAGGCGAGGCGGGGAGAGACTCAGACGAAGGTCCGCAGCACGCCGTTGAGATCACTCGTGGTTACTGGCTTGCCGACACGGCGTGCACACAGGCGCTGTGGAAAGTGCTCACAGGCAAGGATCCGAGTCACTTCAAGGGCGACGCGCGTCCAGTCGAAAACGTAAGTTGGAGTGATGCTCGCGAAGCGCTCGACGGCCTGAACACACTCGTGCCAGCGTGCGCGGCCGACCTTCCGACCGAAGCGGAGTGGGAGTTTGCGTGCCGGGCGGGCAGCACCGGACCGTTCTCGTTTGGCGAGACGGTGACGACTGATCAAGCCAACTTTCACGGAAACTTCCCTTATCGCGACGGGCCTCGCGGTATATACCGCAGCGAGACGCTGCCCGCCGCGTCGTTCGCTCCCAATCAGTGGGGCCTCTACCAGATGCACGGCAATGTGTGGGAGTGGTGCGCGGACGGCACGCGGGGGTACCAGCAAGCATCCGTCAAGGATCCATTTGGCGAAGCCAAAGGCGAGTCTTCCCGCGTCGTGCGCGGCGGCTCTTGGTTCGATGTCGCCGGGGGCGCTCGCTCCGCCTACCGCGGCGCGATCCCCCCGGGCTACCGCTTCCGCGACCTGGGCTTCCGTTTCTGCCTGAGGTCCGTCAAGCCAAGTACTCTTCCGCCCGGAGGGCGGCCTAGTTCCCCTGAGCCCGGAGGGCGGCCTAGTTCCCCTGAGCCCGGAGGGCGGCCTAGTTCCCCTGAGCCCGGAGGGCGAGGCACTGAAAAAAGTGCCGACAAGCCTGCGAAGGGGCTGGTCGATCGTTTGGTTGAAACAGCGACGAAACCGTTCAAGGGCAAGCGCGGGCGGAAGTCATAAGGGAGGGTCTCGGATGCAATTTCGATTCTTCAGTATCGACGCACTCCATCCCGAGCAAGGGCAAGAGGAGCTCAATCGATTCGTCGCGTCACACCGCGTTGTTGACATCGTTTGGCATTGGTTTGATCGGGGCGAGACTCCCCATTGGGCCGCCCGTGTCTCAATCGCCTCTGGACCAGGTCCGCTTCCATCAGGCGACAAACGAAACGGCAGCGCTGCAACTACTAAGGACAGCCAACGAGTTGATTATCGCGAGGTGCTCAGCGCCGAAGATTTCAAGCGATTCTCTTATCTTCGTGCATGGCGGAAGTCGGTTGCCGAGGCTGACGGAGTGCAGCTCTTCGTTGTGTTTACGAATGAGCAATTAGCGCAGATCACGCAGCGAAACGTGCGAACTCTACGAGAACTTGGTGAGATCGAAGGCGTCGGGCGCGGCGGCTCTTGGATCAATGGCGCCAGGAACGCACGCTCCGCCTACCGCAACGCGAACCACCCGGGCAACCGCAACCACAACCTGGGCTTCCGTTTCTGCCTGAGCTCCATAGCAACCTCTGACTGAGGCGACCAGACGGTCACCGTGCAGGAATCTACGGACCAGACTTCTGTCCCGCGTCGAGCGCGAGGTATGCTCGGCCAAACTGCAAGGCCCTCGGGGTGTTAGTAGGCGAAGCTCGCCGAGACCGGCACCGAACGCTCCCCGAGTGGCCGACCTTCTCAGATGACGACGTTCACCGCTCCATTCCAATTGTCTTGGCTGCCCGCTGGTATCAACGCGTTCGGTGATGACGAGTGGGGTGTGTGGTGCGAACTCAGCGTTGCAGGTACCGAACGTAGCGCGCCAGCGGTGCAGCGCTTCCGTTGGATCGAGCCGGGATCATTTCGCATAGGCTCACGGAAGGATGATCCGCAGGGATTTGACGACGAACGCCCGAAGCATGAGGTCACCATCCCGCGCGGCTATTGGCTCGCCGACACCACATGCACCCAAGCGCTCTGGCGGGCTGTCGTGGGCAACGAGCCGAGCGGGTTCAAAGGCGATCAGCGACCAGTCGAAGAGGTGAGTTGGAACGACGTGCAAGAGTTTCTTGCGAAACTCGAAGCGAATCACCTTGGATGCGGTGCAGGTCTTCCGACCGAGGCGGAATGGGAGTATGCGTGCCGAGCTGGGACGACGACGCAGTTCTCGTTCGGCGATGACGTGACGCTCGATCAGGTGAACTTCGGCGACCATGCAACTGGCCCCGATCGATCTGCGGAGGGCCATCGGCGCGAGACCGTCGATGTGAAGAGTCTGCCCGCGAATCCGTGGGGCCTTTCCGAGATGCACGGAAATGTGTGGGAATGGTGCGCTGACGGCAAGCGGAGCTACCAGCCAGCATCCGTCAAGGATCCAGTTGGCGAAGCCGAAGGCGATGCCTTCCGCGTCGTGCGCGGCGGCTCTTGGATCGATGGCGCCAGGCGCGCGCGCTCCGCCTTCCGCATCGCGAGCCGCCCGGGCGACCGCGTCCGCTACTTGGGCTTCCGTTTCTGCCTGAGGTCCGTCAAGCCTGCCAGCTAACAAGTGCTTGATCAAGTCCGCCTGCGGAGCAGGCACCAGCGGGTGAGGGCACGCGCCGATGTTGGGGGTAAGATGCGGGGCAAGCCACAGCGGCCACACACCTTCGCGCGCAGCTCGGCGTTCGGCGTTTGCGGCTGAACCTTCGAATCGGACGTCAGTCCGAGGCGCGTCGCGGTTGCATCGAAAGCTGGCGGGTCGGGCGCATGGGTCGTCGTCGTCGCGTGCATCCGCAAGCTCTTCACCATCCGCTAGAGCGCTCGTGACGCGCGGCAAGCTCACTACGGTCGGCATGCGTGGATGGCGACTTGAGCTGGGTCGGCGTTGCGCCGCGTCGTCGCGCGACACGACGAAACTCAAACCGGGTTACGCTCAACTGTTATGGAACAGTCGCGAGCTGTCGATCGTCCCCTCATCGCACCCGCGGCGCGAACGGATGATCATGGGCCGTTTCAAGCGCCGTGGTCGGTGCAGGGCATCGACGAGTGCGACTTCTATCACGTCATGGAATTGCCCGGTTTCGGGCAAACCAGTGGGCAATGGGATCTTCGCCGCACGGTTGCCGCGTATCTCGGCCATTCCGATTTCAGCGGCAAGCGCGTGCTCGACTTGGGATCAGCGAGCGGATTTCTGACGTTTGCCATCGAAGCGCGGGGAGGATCCGTCGTCGCATTCGACTTCGACGCCGCTGAACACATTCAGAAGGACCTGATCCCCTTTCCCGCCAACCAACTGCACAGCCAGCAGCGCATCGACGACATGAATCGGTACTCGCGGCGGCTCAAAAGCTCGTATTGGTTCGCTCATCGGCTGCTGGGCTCGAAGGCGAAGGCGTACTACGGAGATGTGTATGCGCTGCCGGACACGATCGGTCGCTTCGATGTCGTCGTCGTGGCCCAGATCCTCGTTCACTTGCATGACCCGGTGCAAGCGCTCGTGTCGGCAAGCAGACTGTGCGACGACACCCTCATCATCGTGGAAGGAATGCCCGATCTCGCCGCGCCGATCGCGATCTTCTACGCGACGCCCGATCGGCCCGACCTCAGCCATTCCTGGTGGGCATTTTCGGTTGGTATGTATCGCAAGCTTCTGCGCATTCTTGGATTTGGCATCGTGTCGGTGACGACGTCGCGGCACCGCTGCACCGTGCCGGGGATGCGGCCGATGCACGGCGTTACCACCATCGTGGCCCGCCGCTCTGCGCTAGAGTCCGTCGCGGATTACGAGCAATCGTTCCGATACCGACTGCGGTATCGCCTAGGACGAGGAGCGCTGCGCGCAGCGGAGATGTTGTTAGGCGAGGCCAAGCGAACAAAATAGCTCAGGATTGGTTCGCGAGCGCCGTTGACCTCGAGCTCTGAACCCCGAACCCTTTCGGCGAGACGCCGCATCACTTTACAACCTCAGTCCGCCACACACATTCGAGTGCACACCGGCGGTCGGCGTTTGCGGCAGAACGCTCGACCAAGACGTCAGTCCGTCGGAGTCAGGAGGAAGAGCGCGAGCGAGCCAACGACAAGGGGTGTAGTCTTTCCCTCTATGACATTTCGCGTCTCTCAGTATCCGCTGCCGACTGACGGCGAGTTAGTTGAGCTGAACGTCTACCTGCGCTCGCAGCGGATTGCGTCGGTGAAACGGTTCCGATGAACTCAACGCGCACCTTGGCGCTTGTACAGTTGCGCGATCCGCGCCCCTTGTCGCGAGCGAGCAAGCAAGCAAGCGACAGCAGCTGCGATGAGCAGTTCCGCCACTTCTTGCCCGCGTCGGAATCTGCGGAATCTGTGTAATCTGAGGATGGCCTTCGACTTTACGTTCTGTCGTGAACGTTCGCGACAGTACGTTCGCTGCGGCGTCGCCTTCGATCTGTCCGCAGATTACGCAGATCTCGCAGATTTGGGCTCAGCAGCCTGTGGCGAAAGTGTTTCGGTAGCGAGAACGAGAATGTTGGCACAGATGCCCAACTGTAGAGTGGGAGCCGCGACGCAGCTTTATCCGCAAGATACGGCAAGTCGCGGCGACGCCGCAGCCACCCAATATTGGGGGCTAACAGCCTCGTTCGTAGCCCGAATGACTTTCGCCACGGGCTGTCAGGGCTTCAATGGTGCGAGCGGTGCATCGTGGTTCAGTGCCGCCCCCAGTGCCGCCCCTGTCGTTGCGTGCGAACGAGCGCGAGCAGGCCGTTCGATGCGCAGTTGCGCCACCCGCCTTGATCAAACCAGATTCGTATTAGTCGGAGCAATGCGAGCGTGCTTGGGAACGCGGGGCAATCAGTAAATCCGACCTGCAAACGCGCACTAGGTCAATGTTTGCGCATGCCCTCCAAGCTGGCGACGTCGCGTGGCGGCGTGCAATGCTTCGCTTCTCGCGATGCAACGCCGCTCATGCTTTGCATGGGGAGTCGCAGGAACAAGTGGCAGACTTCGCGTGGCACCGCAAACCGCGTCATCCGCGGCGGCAGCTGGAACAACCCGGCGGAGAACTGCCAGTCAGCGATCCGCAACAGGAGGTGGTCCGACGGCCGCGACTGGAATCTGGGCTTCCGAGTCTGTCTCTTCCCCGGCACGACGGTGCCACACCGACGGACGACGCGACTTCCCGTTCCGGTTGTGTTGACCACCGGAACGAAACCTCGGGTCAGGTGCCCGGAGAACGCTGAAATCTGCATTGCGGGTATAAGCCCATTCATGTGTGCGGAGAAGGATGTCGCCGGGTTGCCTGATCCAGTTCGTTGCGAGCGAGTTGCTTCATGAGCAGTCGCCCGCGCCATGTGATCGAGTTCCCTGACACGAAGATCACCATGGCGTTTCGGCTGATACCCGCAGGAGAGTTTCGGATGGGTGCTCGCGGCGTGCACCCACCCGAAGAGCCTGTCCATCGCGTGCGTCTTTCGCAAAGTTTCTGGATGGCCGAGACGCCTGTCACTCAAAAAGAGTTTGCAGTGTGGACGGGCTCTGATGCCTATACCCGTTGGCGCCAGCTCACCAAGGTTACCGGCGTTCACGAGAACGGCTTCGATGATCGACCGTCGCATCCTGCCGAGCATCTGACCTGGTTCGAAGCAACGGCGTTCTGCGAGTAGATGTGTGCCGAGCGCGGATTCGCGTTGCCATCGGGTTCGGTCGCCATGCTTCCGACCGAGGCCCAATGGGAGTATGCGTGTCGAGCGGAAACGGAGACCGAGTATCACTCCGGCGATGGCGAGGCGGCGCTCGATCAGGTGGGATGGTTCGATGGCAACTCAAAGAGTTCGACGCAACCAGTGGGAGAGAAACGACCTAACAAGTAGGACTTGTCCGACATGCACGGCAACGTGTGGGAGTGGTGCAGGGATGTGTTGGATGAAGACGCATACAAGCGACGAGCGGATGGCATTGAAAATCCGCAGACCGAAGCCAAGGATGAGTCTTCGCGTGGTGCCGCGGACCGCGTCGTGCGCGGCGGCTCTTGGATCTTTGGCGCCGGGTTCGCTCGCTCCGCCGCCCGCGCCGCGATCCACCCGGGCGTCCGCGGCCGCGCCCTGGGCTTCCGTGTCTGTCTCTTCCCCGGTCCGTCAGAATCACAAGGAACAGAGTGACGAGCGCAGGCGCAGCCCGCTGCGGGAGACGAAGGCGAGGGACGAAGCCGGAGTCGTACGCAGAGGGCGGAGCCGGACCGCGAGGTGTCGTACAGTCCGAACGCGAATGAGTGACTCACTATGACGAGCACCAAGGAAACGATCGATCCGGTGATCTTTGCGGCAGACGGCGTTGTTGACTGGAAGGCGGAAGCGGATGCGCGTGGCCCATACATCACGAAGATCGCGATCGGGAAGCTCGGCTCGGACGACGACAGAGCAAAAGTGGCGGGCGCAGCGATTCCGACCGACCTCGCGACGCTCTTCCCGCAGCTCACCCACCTCTACCTCTGGAACGTCATCGAACTAAATTGTCTTCCGCAGCTCCCCCCGGCGTTGAAGTGCCTCGATGTTCGCGATGGTCCCGATCTCGCTCGCCTCACGACGATTGGTCAGCGTCTGCCGGTGAGTCTCGACACCTTGATTGTCGAGCGCTGCCAGGCGTTAGCGATCGAGCGCGAACAGGTGCAAGGTCTGGCGGCACTCCAAGATGTGAGTCTGCGCGGCTGTCTGGTGACCGACGATGTCTTGAAAGAGCTGCTGGCCGGAGCGCAGCGGCTTCGTTTCCTCGACGCACGTGATTGTCAGAGGCTCACCCGCATCGATCGCTGGCCGCCGAAAATCGTCGACATCCGACTCGACGGTTGCCAAGCTCTGAAAATCTTGCCGGGGCGATGGCCTGCGTCGCTTCGTCGGATCGGACTTCGTCGAGCCCGCGCGATTCAAGTCATTCCTGATTTTCCGCCGTCGCTCGACTACATCGATCTTGCGTTTACCGAGTCACTGAAGGCACTTCCCCGCCAGCGGGGAACGCCACGCACGCTTTTTCTCTTCGGTAGTGGCGTGCTCGTGCCGCCCGCGTCCGAGCACGGCAAAACAGCCGAAACCAATGTGGCCGAGCGCACGGACTCGTTCTTCAGCGACGTCGAGTTGACGGGCACCGGGCACGTGCGGCGCTGCAAGGTGTTAGTACTCGGCAACGGCGATGCCGGGAAGACTTGTCTCTCTCTTGCGATTGATCCGGCCAAGGATCCCCGCGAGGCGAAACGGTTTGGTAGCACCCACGGGGTTCAGCTCCGGGATTGGCTGATCGATGCGGATATCGACCAGCAGAGCGAGGCAGTGCATGTCCACCTGTGGGACTTCGGAGACTTCGGAGGGCAGGAGATTTACCACAACACCCACAGCCTGTTCATGGGCAAGGGTGCGGTGTTTGTCGTCGTGTGGAAGCCCGAGCAGGACGGTGAGCAGCCGCAGCACTCCGGGCGCGGATATCAGGATGAGTGGCGGCGGTTGCAATATTGGATCGACTTCATTCGGCTCGCCTGTCCACACAGTCCGCGCATTGCCGTGATCTGCTCGCACCATCCACAACGCACCGATGAGCTTGTTGACCGCTTCAGGAGCGAGCTCCGGCCGCAGGACGCTGAGGTCTGTGCCCTCTTCTTTGTCGATTCGCTCGAACGCACAGGAGAGATCGAGGAATTGCGGAAGTGGATCAGGGACGAGGTGCAGGACGTTGTTGCCACGCAAGGCACGGCCGTTCCGACCTATTGGGAAGTGGCGCAAGAGATGGTGGAGGGTTGGTTGCAGCGGCTATCGCACGACGCGACCTTTGCGGCGGGTCACAACCAGATCGACCGCGATCGCTTCCGCGATCTGCTCACCGAGACGATCAACGACGCAGTCAGCAACGACACCGAGAGGCGGTTGGCGACGCTGGATCAGGCGATCAAGTCCGGCGAGTTTGCGCTCGACGACGACCGGGTTCGCCGGACGCTGGAATTCCTAACCAACAGCGGCTGGCTCTATTGGGATCCCGAGCTGATCGAAGGACGAGTGATCGTGGGACAGCAGTGGGCGCTCGATGGCATCTATGCCGTACTGGACCGTCGGCCGGGAATCGCGAACTATGACGAGCTATTGCGCCGTCGAGGGCGCTTCTCTCAGTCCTACCTGAACATGCTCTGCTGGGCTAACAAGTACACGGAGAAGGAGCAATCGCTTCTGTGTTCGTTCATGGTGCGCTGTGGCGTGGCATTCCGGCTGCGGAGGGCGGAAGACGCGTGGCGCGATGAGGACGTCTACGCGACTTTCGAACACCTACCGGACGCCGGAGAGCTGAGCCTTAGGCGAAAGTTCGAACGGTGTGTCGCAGGCACGGATGCTCGACGTAAGTTGATCAAGGACGAGCGGCTCCATCGCCTGCATTGGCAAGCGTTTCTGACGGATGCTGGCGATGAATTTGGCGGATCAGCCGATTACGCCAATGATGGTTTCTACGTCGAATCGAAGGAAGGCAACCACGCGTTCATCTCGGCTCACTTCGACGCCGATGGCTTGGGAGGCGAGATCGAGGTGCGAGTTGCGGGCGAGAAAGCAGACGATCTGCTCGACTCTGCGATCGCGCGGCTTCAACGGTTCCTTCCCTCCGACGACGCCAGGGCTGTCGGCCGTTCTCGCGCGGACTCGCCGCATGATGCCTCACTCGGCACCAAGAGCGTCGCGCCACGCGTCTTCATCAGCTATGCGTGGGACTATGCGCCGGAACTCGGCAAGCCAGCTCCGACGGTGCCCTACGAGGCGCCGGTGAACGCCATAGAAAAGCTGCTTCTGACGCTTCCGGTCAGGCCGGTGCGCGATCGAAGCGTGAACAAGCAGGGCGTCGACCTTCGTGTCTTCATGCTTGAGGCATCGCGCTCCGACTTTGTGATCATCGTTCACAGCGACAAATACCTAGAGTCGCCGAATTGCATTTTCGAACTAAAGGCGCTCTTCGATGAGCTGACGGACGAGGAAGCGAAGAGCTTCGCCAAGGTGGCAATTCCGATCGAGCATCCGACGAGCGGGATTGCTGACCGAGAGCGCCTTGAGAAGTACCTGCAGCACTGGACGAACTATCAGGGTGAAGTGCCGCAACGACTTGGTTGGGAGAAAGCCGAACTCATCGACTTCGCGAAAGGTGCCGTCCGCGGCTTCAGTAAGCGAATCAGTGGGTGCCTTGACATCAACATCCGCTGGAAAGGGGACGGTCGGGCGGCGCTCGCTGCTATCGAAAGCAGACTCCCTAGGCGCGCGTAGGCGCCGTGCAGATCGTGTGGCAGGTCCAGCGCTGAGCGATCGCACATTTGTTAGAAGTTTGCGAAGTGCTTCGCATCAACCACCTTCACTGCTGCCTTGGCGCCGACCTCCGCCAGGTCATCGAGGAACTCAATGCTGTCCATCTGTTGCACGTCTTTCGACTTGCACTGATCGACGTGAAGCGATGCCAGTCCCATGGGCGAAAGGTCGGCGTCGTAGCGCACGTATGTGAAGAGCTTCTTCGCGGCCTCGCCAATCGGCTTGCAGGAGTGGAGTGAGCCAACCTCGCGGTCGAGTTCCGGTCCGGCAAGGCAGTTCCCGAACGCACGGCAGAGCAGGTCCTGTTCACGCGCCGCCGCGTACATCAGGGCGCCAGCAACGCCAAGATGATCGGCAAGCCACATCTGGTTCGCGGTCTTGTCCGAGACAGCGGCGGCGCTACCCGTACCAACGGATACGAGGAGCATGTCGTCTTCGCTAGCCTTCCACTGAAGACGGTAAGGCTCGAGCGTCGCCATGAGAAACAACTGAAACGCGGGATTGTTGTACATCGTGACACCGCCGTCGACGAACACGAACGGTGTCGATCCATGTTCGATCGACTCTGGAGGAAAGAAGTAAGGTGCCGCAGTGCTGGCGCGAACGACTTGCCATAACGGCAACCCGAGATTGCAATCGTCCCTTCCTTGGTTGTTGTATTTCGCCTGTGGATTATTGCTCAGCGGCCACGGCGAATCGGTCGTTGCGTTTCGCAGCACCATCATGAGCAAGCACTTCAGCGTGGGGTCGTCCAGCGTCGTGTTCTCGTCGAGTACCTCACGCAACTTCTTTGCGAGCGGCTCACTCTCATACTTGTTGGTGAATGACAATCGTTTCAACAGATTTGCCCGCACGAACATGTCTGGTCCGCAGCGCTTGTAGAACTGCTCGATTTCCGCGACAGACATTCCTCGCGCGAGGCATGCGGCGATGATCGCGCCCGTGCTCGTGCCAGCGATGTAATCGAAGTAGTCTCCTAATGTCGTCACACCAGGAAGCTCCTTCTCCAGCACGATTTTCTCGATCCGCTTGAGGATCTGGAGTGACATCATTCCTCTGATGCGGCCGCCGTCGAGTGCGAGCAGACGTCGCTTCCCCACTTTGGCTAATACGGTATTGACGTCCATGGTTCACCTTTGGTCTGGGACCCTATGTGTTGATCGAAATCGTTGGCCGCGGATCTATCAAGCGCGGCGTGCAATTCAACGAGAGCAATTCTCTCTGAAAGTGCGAGGTTCCACCGGGGCCGTCGCCGCTGTCCTTGCCGTCCCAGACAAGCACGCCGAGAATCGGTCCTGAGGAAAGCGTGACGGCAGTATTCAGAATCCAGCGGTTCGTCTGTTCGTAGATTGATACGCCCGCTGGCGGATTGCCTAACAGCTCGTCGCGGGCAAACACGACTGCGCCGTTTCTTGCGAGTTCGTCAAACAGCTCCGCCCACGAGAAGTCATTGTTTTCCAGATGAAGCGACTCGCGACGAAACTCGGCGATAGGCTGCGCGATCTGGAGTTGGACCTGGCTGCCGCGCTCGATCGCCAGTTCCGCAAACAAGTGTCGGCACCGCGGGCGCCACCGCAGAGCGCCAAATCGTTCGGCCCGAGCTTCCATGCGTCCATTGTCTCGGCGATTCGCTCGCGGACGAATTGCTCGCGTTGCTGAGGAAATCGCGGCGTCGATCGCGTGAGCTGATCGATCATGTGTCCGCTGCAGACCGCGACGCGAGCGAAGCCCTTGGCTCTGGGTTGATGCAATGGTTCGAGCTGCGCGATGCACGCGCGAGTCTCATTCGGTCGCCAGCCGAGCAGTTCGTAGAGCCGCAACTGAGTCAACATCGAGTCGACTTCAAACGGTTTGGGATCGGCCCGCACCGCATCGTTGTAACAATCTTCCGCGCCAGCTGAGTCGCCTCCCAAGAGCGCCAACTCTCCCCGCGTGGCATGGCACCAAACGGCGTCAGAGCCCCGATTTCCTGGCGGTGCAGCGACCCGGCGGATCTCCTCGCCGAGGGCGCACCGAGTAGCGGCGTGCAGATCCGCGAGGTCTTGCTCGTTGACCGCGCGAGCGCGCGTGTTTGTCATTATCGCAAGGTGCTGGAGCAGGCGACCCATCGCTATAGCGTTGACTCCGACATAAAACCGATTGAGATTGGGACGGGCCGCGCCGGCATAACAGTCGAAACTTCGCTGCGCATCGGACAGTGCCTCGACCGTCGTCGCCAGCTTCAGACGCTGAGCGGGATCGCTGGACATCTCGAATCGGGCGCGCCAACGATCCTTGAAAACTCGACCGAGCATGCCTGCCGTCTCTGAGTTCGTCGCGTTCTTTGCCCCCAACTGATCGAGCAGCGACTTCGCATCGTCTCCCCGGCCCACGCGATTGAGCACCATGCCGCGCAAGGACTCCATCTCGACGTCGTCAGGGACGTCGTCATGATGTTGCTCAAGTACGCGAAGTGCACCGACGTACTGCCGCATGTCGATCAACGCTCGGGCGGCTTTCCGCATCAAATGCCGCCGCAGCGTCGACGTGGGCGCAGTCTGGGCGATTGTTAGAATGTCGCCGGGCCTGTCGGACTCACGAGCATTCGCGATGCGTTCGATCAATTGCTCGACTTGCATGCCGAGCGAGACCGCCTCGCCGGCGGTGATCGACGACGGATCACACGGCTTGAGTCCTGTGAGGTGGGAGAAGATCGGACTTCCGATTCTCGTCGTTTGCGCTGCAATGGCGTCGCGGAGACTTCCGGCGAGTTTTTTCACGAGCGCGTCTTTCGGCGGCACGGGGGTGTTCGGCGTCGGCCCGCTGTTCGGCTCGACCCACGGCGACGCGTCATAGAGCATTCGGCGATCGGGACCCGTGTCGAACGGAGCTTTGGTACCGATTGCTCCCACCAGAATTGCGCCTCGAGGCGTGGTCATGTGCCGCACTCCGATCTCGTAGAACACATTCACGTTCTGCATCGAGGTGTCCGCGATGACCACGTCTGCGGTCACAAGCTCGTAGAACATGTCAGTACGGATATCGCCCGCTGCATTCTCCTGATCTGCGCGGAACGCGACACACCCGGCCTTCTTCAGCGCCGGCTTCAGCAGTTCGTCGTAGATCGCATCGAACCGTAGCTGCCGACCGTCATCGATTGGTCGAATGCCGTACGGCATGATGACAAAGACATGAAGAGGTGTCTTCATGTCGGCAGAGTACTCGCCATTCTGAGCAGTGCCGTAAGCGGCCGCACCCCTTCACAGGTTCGCTCCATGCTGACATCCATATCCGCTGGGCTGGTAAGGTTCAGAAAGCGCTTGCAGCAATCGATCGCCGACTTTCGCCGCAGGCGTAGACGCAGCGTTGCCGCGCAGTACGCGGCCTGCATCTTTCACGGGGCGGGGCGCATGGGTGTGTCCGCCATGCGCTTCTGTCCGAGTGCCAGAGCAGCGGCCAGCAATCTATATCTTTGCGATCCTCAGTCGTCACTCTATACAAGCCTTCAGCCGCGCGGCGGCTCGCTTGGTCGCCACTCGCCGTGACGCGGATCACGTTAGCAGCTGCCCCAACGGAATCGCAAACAACCGCTCACCCAAGTCAACTGCTTCTTTCCCGTTGTAAGCCAGCACTGCGGCCACACACGCTGGCGTTCGCTCAAGGAAGGCTCGCAAACCGGAGAGGTTATTCGCGCTCCATCGCGTCGCGGCCTTCACCTCGATGGCGAAGACTTTGCGTCCCACTTCAATGACGAAGTCCACTTCGTGACGACCTTGCTCGTGCCAATAGCCCATGTGCGCTTCGGGGACATGAGCCTCAAGTAATCCGGCGATGTTCTGCGCAACATGTGTTTCGAACAGCGCGCCGCGCAGCATGTCGTCGCGTCCCGGTTCAAGAGAAGTAATACCCGCGAACTGCGCCGCGAGGCCGCTGTCGGTGAAGTGCAGCTTTGGCGATTTCACGAGGCGCAGACTGCGGTTCTTCAAGAACGGCGGCAGTCGGCGGATAAGGAACGAGGCCTCAAGCAGATCGAGATAGCGCGCCGCCGTAACGGCATTGAGTTTGGCATCGCGCGCTAGCACTACAGCGCCCCTTATTCTCTCTGGCATCGCCGCATGCCGGTGAGTCGGAAGCCTAGATCATGCAGTTTTCTGATGGTCGCGCGACGATGCGCCGCGGCTGCGACGAGACCCCGGATCCGGTACCGCTCGAGCCTGCGCGTGACGCGCTCT
>Ga0209591_10001058_pt1 | contig 35350 bp, 30 predicted proteins | sample MAT01_FD_187207 | JGI IMG/M metagenome (GOLD analysis project Ga0209591, IMG submission 187207) | Freshwater microbial communities from Lake Fryxell liftoff mats and glacier meltwater in Antarctica - MAT-01 (SPAdes) (version 2) | ecosystem: Environmental > Aquatic > Freshwater > Ice > Liftoff... | reverse complement strand
CCCCAACCCTGTTCGCGGTTGTCCGGTTCGTTGTGAATTTCCCAATCATCAACGCCGTAGTCATTGCGAACATTTAGCCAATAAACCGTAGCAAAAACGTGTTCCCACCACTCATTCCAATCTTCTTTGGTGCGCGGCGGATTCAGTTGCAGCGCCCAGGACGGATTCCAGCTACTATCAACATTGCGAATGCTGACAACCGGGCGAATATTTGCTTGTTTCAGAGTATTGAAAATAGTCCTGGCATTACCTGGCCAAACTTTATCGGCTTCTCCAGACCACCAATAATCGCTACCCTGGGGCGGATCGGTCATAATTTGATCCCAATGTGCCCAATTAATTGTATTGGGATTTGCCTTAATTTGGGAAATTTCCGGCCAGCCATATTTACCATCATCATCTTCGGGTTCCCACCGAGACATCCCGCCGTAAATGCGGTAGGTATTAATTCCCAAATCTTGTAAATCTTTGAGATCAAAGTTGATGTTACCTTCCACAGCACCAATGTAGCGAGTGCTGACACCCGCAGGAGTGCCGGAGAATTTGATTGTTTCGATGTTTTGAGCAAAAATTGCGATCGGGCTGCACAACTCAAGGAGCAGGGCAATTAAAAAACCAAGAAACAAATTCAGAATTGTTGTTTTTGATAACACAGGGCTAATAACTAATGGACTAACTACCAATTACCAATTACCAATTACCAATTACCAATTACCAATTACTAACTGCCAATTACTAACTGCCAATTACCAATTACCAATTACCAACTACTAACTGCCTGATACCGACTGACTAATTGACTTCAACCGACGCCGAAGTTCCCCCGCCGTCGCCGCAATTACGATCGCCAAAATCGGGTGCAACGGCTCGCTGTAGCGAACTTCTGCATAAGTGAGCGAATGGATCACAGTAAAATAGCCACAGACTAGCAACAGTGGCAAAAACTCCCGCCAGCGATGTCGCAAAACTATCATGCCCAAAGCAGCAAATACAGGCAAAATTCGCGACGCTAAAATGCCGACAATCCGTTGCGGCGAAAAGAATGGCCGCATTGCCTGCACATTAAACATAGCGCCATAGGGCCAGTCACTTATAGGGTTTCCCAACCACAAATAAACTGCCTTTTGCAAACAATACCAGAGATAGACAGCCGGCTCGCGGAGGATTGAAGCGATCGCCCGTTTGGTAAAATAGCGATCGCCCTCAATTGTAAAAGCATTGTGTCCCCCATTTCGCGCCGGATTAAGTTCTTCCTCCCAAATCTGAATCATATTACGTTTTGGCAATTTTTCATAAGCCAAATGATAAAACTCTGGACTTCCTTGCCACAGCAGCGCCGTAGAAACACTGTAAATCAAAAAAGTCTTGTGAGTTCGATAATTATGGTAAGTCCAAGGCGCAGTAATGATAATAATTGCGCCCAAATAAGCAACAAAATAAGCAATCTTGCGCTTCAAATGCCATTGGCGCGGCATCAATAGTGGCACAATTAATGGAAGCAACATCCCTGTCGGCCGACAAAGATTCGTAATTGCTAACACCGCACCGGCTAATGCAAAATTTTGCCATCGCGGCCGTTCCAATGCCCACAGCAGGCCCAGCACTGTTAAAATTATTAAAGGAGCGTATAAAACCTCTGTTTGCAGCAGCCTGACATGAAGAATCAGAGAGGGATGCAGCGCAATTAATCCAGCCGCTACTAAGGAACTTTGAGCACCAGTAAAACGGCGTGCCAGGATAAAAGTTAGCGGTATGGTTATCGCCCCCAAAAAAGCTTGTACGTAAACTACAGATGCGGGAGAACGACCAAAAATTGCATAGCATCCAGCCACAAAAAAGGGATAAACTGGTGTCCGGCCTGGCCACTCAAAAAAATGACCCTTCAGCAACCAATATGCCAAACCCTCATAACCCGGTTCGTCGCCTCTGAGACGGGCGGGGGTATCGGGGAGAGTTTGGTTGGTGCGCCATGCCAAATAAAGGCGGAATGCTAGTCCCAACAGGGTCAGACAAATCAGCGCCCAAACAATTCTGCCGTCATTTCTTTGCTGCGGCACTTCTGATATGTTTGATGTCATAAAAACTGACTGCGAAGATTTGATTGGATCGCTCCCAACAATTATATCGAAACTTGCGTATCCAGACCAGAAACCCGGTTTCTCTGTAGATATCTCGTTGCTGGGCTGAGATTTCTCAACAGAAACCGGGTTTCTTAGTGGATATTAAGCTGTTACAGCTACCGAAATGCGGCGGGCGTGAACCAAACAGGAACTCGGGCTTATCTGCTGAAGGCGATTCCGACAACTTAAATTAGTTGAGACAGACGCAGATATCTAAAAAATATCTGCGTCATTGGTTCGTAGTGCGGACTTTAGTCCGCTCGCTTAGTTGCGGACTAAAGTCCGCACTACGAACCTTTTTTGTTATGGTAATCCAGCGGACACGATATTAAGTCGTGCAATGTCACCGGTAAAATTCTACAAATCAAGACGACAAGCTTTGTTTTCGATTCAACCAGCCTGTCACCAATGCTAGTAAAAACATTCCCAACAATGCAAATCCTAACAACAACTTACCTCCTTCGAGAACGCCTGCTCCCAGGGCAACTAATGGGGGTTTAGCAACAACAATACTCAGCGTCAAGGCAGGGATAAATCTCCGCCATTTCATTTGAGTTAATCCGACACCGTAGCAAACAAAGTCAAACAGCCCCGTCATCAGTAAAGCCGTGACTAGAAAGATATTACCCTCTAGGTACTTCTGATTAATGGCATCTACTTTGTCCATGAACTTTTCCCCGACAAATTTCTGGACGAGGTTGCGTCCATAGCGTTTGGCAATGTAGAAATTAATAGTACAGGCGATCGCATCGGCAATGGCGATCGCAATTAAACCCTGAGTAAACCCAAACAATCCACCTGCTAGCAGCGAATAACCAGTACCAGGTATGGCAGGAATCACAATACTGATCATTCGCAGCAACATCAACACCAATGGGGCCCAAAGGCCAAACTGACTGATGTTGGCTCTAATTTGATCGATGCCGTAGTGGTTGATTAGGACGATCGCACCGACAACGAATAAAGCTGTTAGGCTAAATTTAAGCCATTTAATCCAACGGTGCTTCATGCTTGATACTCCAGCTTGAATAAAACGATCGTTCCCATAGCAATTAACCCAAATCCGACCAATTCGTGTAAAATCGCAGTTGTTCGATCGCCAATATACCTCCTCAAAAATGTCCGACTATTATTATTCCAGTAGGCTGGTGGTTTGTAATGTGTTAGGAGAATCATCATTAATCCTAACAGAATATAAGTAATGCCGTTCATGGTTTTGATTGAGAATACAAGATTAACGGACTGCTGCACAAATCCTCACTAACAATTATTGTTCCTGGGGGATAGTAGAGTTCTTGAAACAAAATCCATCCGGTTCTTTGCTGAATGTACGCATGGGTACTCAGTTTTAGCTGCTTTGCTGTCATAGCCATCTCTCGATAGTTGAGCTTGAGGCGATCGCCAAGTTGTCGTTGTCGTAATCCTTCCATCTCATCCATGTTCATTCATCGCCCATGACTTTAAAAATTATTGCAGATTTTGTGAACGAGATTTATTTCTTTTAATTAACCGCAGAGAACGCAGAGGAATAGCAGAGGAAAGTAGTGAAGAAAACAGCAGCTTGATTAAACTCAATCAAACTGCTGCTGACCTGCCAGAAAAAAGATGTACAAGTTTAACACTTATACCACAAAGATTTGATCTATTGTGTATTGGATTTAACCATGAGTTGCAGTATTGTAGCGTTCATTGACGGCATCCCAATTGATCGTATTCCACCACTGCTTTAGATATTCTGGACGACGATTTTGGTAATTCAGGTAATAAGCGTGTTCCCAAACATCGTTGCAGAAAATTGGGAAATGCCCGTCTGACCAAGGACAATCCTGATTCGGCAAACTGACAATCTGAAATTTGTTGTCTGCTGTTCGTACCAGCCAAACAAAACCACTACCAAAATGCTTGGTTCCGGCATCGTTAAATTGAGTTTTGAAGCTCTCGAAGCCACCGAATACATCGTTGATTAAAGTTGCGATCGCCCCTGTGGGCTCGCCGCCGGCATTCGGTGCCATAATTGACCAAAATATCGAGTGGTTGAAGTGTCCGCCGCCGCTGTTGCGCACCCCATTCCGCACTGCTTCGGGTAAACTGTGCAAATTCCGAATCAAATTATCGATCGACTGATTTTGTAAATCGGGATACCCTTCTATAGCCGCATTCAGATTCTTGACATAACCGCCGTGATGAAAGTCATGATGAATTTGCATCGTCCGCGCATCGATATACGGTTCTAGCGCATCTTCAGCATAGGGTAAGGACTGTAGTTCAAATGCCATGATGTTGATCTTCCCTGGTTAGTTTTAAGTGGACACTTTGTCTGCTAAATTTTCTTGATTCGGGGCGGGAACGAACTTGATTAGACCTCTAAAAAATTGTACTTGTTGGGCTGCATATGACAAGATTTCCTGCGCTTTCGCGACTTGATTGAGGTCGCAGTAAAACCGATTCATTTCAAAAGCAACCATTTTCAATGCTTGAAATGATTCAAACCTGAGAGTGTCAGACAAACTGCTATTTCCCATGATTTCAACAACTTGGTTATAGGTTTGCTGAAGCACGGCTTCGGCCTCCTGAACATTGCCTAAATGCAAATAAATATCTGCCCGGTTATGACAGGAGACTACATAGGGATGAATTGCATCGGGATGAGTTTCTCCCTGCATTGCTTCTTCAAGCATCAATTGAGCTAGTTCGAGCGCCTGCTGATACCATCCCTGTGCTTCTGCATACAGATTTGCCTCGATCTTTAGGTTGCCCATTTTGGTGCACAACTGCCAGTTGAGTTCGCGCCCTTCGTAGGAGCTTATGTCTGGTTCCATACTATAACTCTTGATTGTTTGGATAGATGGTTTTTGGGGAATCGCAGGTGCAAATTTGCGATCGGGCAATCAAACAATGCAGATCGGTTTATGCTGGCTGTACTTTCTGGTAGTTAATTGGGTTGTTTTGATTGTTCATCCGGGTCTGGCTGCGAGATTTTTGCTGAATAATTTGTTCCAAACTTGGCATTTCCTGATGACAGTCTGGACAAAACCAGTAGGTTTTTGACTGTCGAACATGATGCAGTAGCTGACCTGAACAACACGGACAATTTGGCATAACATATTCTGGGGAGAATTGAAACAAATTACAGATTCTCGCGACCGAGGATGACAAAGTTTATTTGGTGATGGTGTTAGGAGATAGCACTTGACAAGCACAAGTTTAGGAGTCAGAAAGTTCGATCGACTCTGACTCCCAAACACTCAGGTTTAAACCAGCGCTAGCTGTTTTTCCATCTCAGGGCTGTATTGACCCAAACTCGCAGCACCGTTGAGTTTTGCCCGTTGATAGAGCAAATTTTGCGCTGCTGCAACATTGGCATCATTGCCTGACCAATGTTCTAGGGCTGTTTGTTGGATAGCACGGGCATAGGAGAAGGTGACGCGCCAAGGACACTGGGTGCCATACTTGGCGTTCATTGCGTTCAAGTGGGCGCTAGATTGTTCGTTGGTTTGCCCGCCGGAAAGGAACGCAATGCCTGGAACAGTTGCAGGTACGTTATTTCGCAAGCATCTAACTGTCATCTCTGCGACTTGCTCGACAGTTGCTTGAACTGGGCAAGCCAAGCCGGAAATCACCATACTTGGCTTGAGAATCATCTGGTCAAATTCGACTTTGTTTAAGCGCAGTTGATTGAATACAGCTTGCAAAGTTCGATCGGTAACCTCATAGCAGCGTTCAATTGTATGATCGCCGTCAATCAAAACTTCGGGTTCCACAATCGGCACTAAACCGCCTTCCTGACAGAGTGCCGCATACCTAGCCAGCCCGTGAGCATTTGCCTCAATGCAGGTGATGCTGGGAATGTCACTGGCGATCGTAATTACGGCCCGCCACTTCGCAAAACGAGCACCCATTTGATAATACTCAGCGATACGTTCCCGCAATCCATCGAGACCTTCTGTCACCTTCTCATTGGGACAAGCTACCAAGTCTTTCGCACCAGTATCCACCTTGATGCCGACAATCATTCCTGCATCTTGCATCACCTGCGTAAACGGTACGCCCGCCTGAGATGACTGCCGGAGCGTTTCGTCATAAAGGATTGCTCCGCTGACAAACTCGCTCAGATTGGGGGCAGCGAGAATCAATTCTCGGTAAGCCCGTCTGCGTTCCTCAGTAGCTGGAATGCCTAATTTATCAAATCGCTTATTGCAAGTGGCGTTGCTTTCGTCCATTGCCAGAATCCCTTTGCCTGGAGCCACCATTGCCAGTGCCGTTGCTCTCAACTCCTGAGCATAATTACTCATGTAGATATCTCCTAAACAGAATTTGGTAAAATCTGAGCCTGAGACAATTATTGCAATAAATTATCAATATGTCTACAATTTATTCAACTTAATTTTGTTGTGTGCTTGGCGGTGGTCTGACCGAATACTTGCCTAAAACTTGACCTATGATGGCTCAAAAGCCAGCAGCACTAGAGTTTTAGGAGGATTTACGAGAGACGAAGTGGCGATCGCATACTTGGGACGAGCTACAAGCGTGAGATTTTTTCTCGTAAAAAATTCTCAATAGGCTGGTATGCTCCGAAGAGTCTGCGGGGCGCTGTGAGATCGATCGAGATTTGACCCACTTTCACAAAGCACTCAATAGACATCTAGCATAATTCTTGTGGAACAGGCATCTTGCCTGTTCAAAACAGGCTTTTTGGGACAGGTCTAATTATTGATGTCAATCCATAGGAGTATGAATCGTGAATGCGGCAGAACAGGCAAATAGTATTGAAATGACCAGCAAGATTGCTGCGGTGGTAAATCTTTTCCATTCCTATTTCCCCGGCATTTCAGTAGATCTCAATCCTTGGCTCAAGAATGCAGAAACCGAGGAGTTTGACGATCCAAACGCACTTGATTTTGCCTTTCATTTTCAGGGGCGCAATTTTTCCTGTTACAGCAACTGTATATTGATGCAAATTCGGCTGTCCGATCAAGATAAAATCGATCCATCAAAAATAATTGGTATCGAACTATCCGGCCATGATTATCAAGGACAACAGTGGCGCTTTTCGACTGTTGGAAAATGGGAATTTTGGGGAATTGGGCTACCCCTACCAAAAGAACAGGAAAAGTTTAAACAAATGTGTCAGCGGATGATGCACATCTTTGACCGAGCTCACAAAAGTGAGGTTGATTCAAAGCCAGACCTTTTCTGACATTTAACGTTAGTCGCGAGGAGGAAACGGTACTGCTGTTTCCCTACCCCGATTAATTGTAGGGAAACCAGCAGCAGCTTGAGAAACTGCCATTTTGAATAAAACTTTGACCAAGAATTTCTTGATGGTACAAGCCCCCGGATTTATCCGTGGAATCAATCCAAAATTGCGAAGCATTGCGAGCTCTGCGTGGCAACCTCTCAAATCCTCAAGCCCCCGCATTTATCCGTGGGGTCAATTCTTCAATTCTTCAATTCTTCAATTCTTCAATCGATTGACGGTGGAATCATTGAGAATGCGACTGATTTCGTCTACCAAACTGCCATGTCCGTTTGAAGTGAAAGGATTGAGGGCTTAGATTTTATAATTCACCCCACGGATTCATCCGAGGGGTGATTAACCAGTTGTTTTCGGTCAAGTCTTGTCTGTAGCTTAAGCAACCTGATGTTAATGTAGACATAATAGGTTGAAAATGTCACAGACGCGAAGTTAAAACAATGTATTGAGGGCGAGTGCGATCGATAATTCCCTCCTGCTCCAACCGACACATCAGCCGCGTTACGGTAATCCGTGTAATTCCGATCGCCTCAGAAATCTCTTGATGAGTCAATCTCAGATCGATCAAGATTCCTTGTGCCACTTCCCGACCAAATTTTTGTCCCAACCAAGCTAATAGTTGCACCAATCTATCCCGCAGAGATTCGCTACGAACAATGCAGAAAAATGCTTGAGTTTCCTGAAAGTGTCTGAAAATTTCATCTAAGGATTGATAGCACAAATTTTGAGGAATGTAACTCACTTCTACATGAGTTTTGCACTCAATTTGATAAGGTTGAACACCTGACAACGACTGACCGAGTACGTCTCCAACTCCCCAATATCCCAGCGTCATTGCTGTTCCCTGTTCGCTCCAAGTCACGGCTCGGACAGCCCCCCGTTCAATTCGCAGTAAGCCGTTAAAGGGCATCGTCACTAACTGACGGCAGGTGAAAGTCTGCTGTCTTAAATTGGGGTACAAGGCTGGAGTGTAGGTTGAAAAAGCCATAGTATTTAGGTTGAGCGCGATCGCTACTTTGGATGATGATGTACAGTTTAAGTTAGTTGATAATCTATGTCAACTAATTTTCTAGGATTTACCGATTTTCCTCTCTCCTAGGCAAGAGCGGACGATCGATCTTTGTAATCACAGCTACTATGGACGGCTAAGGTTGAAACCCTTTGCGGGTGCTTTAACAGTTGACAGTTGACAGTTGACAGACAGATACAGTTGACAGACAGATACAGTTGATGATGGCTCTTGAGAGTCCAGAGTCTGTACCCAGTTATTGATAATTTTTGGCTGTAACTGATAGTCAAATGCTAAGCTCGCAAAACAAAGTGTTAGGATTAGTGCCGATCGCGCGATCGAGTAACCGAGGACACGGCACCGTGCGGTGTGCCTCCCTGCCGATGAATTGTAATCCAAGGGCACTGCCGTGTCCTGATTTCGGTAATATTAATAATTCCGAAAAAAACCCGGTTTATGTGTCGGAGTGCGTCCAAGACTGAAGTATCCGCGCTTAAAACAATTGTCTTATTTCAACATCAAAGCAACTTCCTTAGCAAAATAAGTCAAAATCAAATCAGCACCAGCTCGTTTGATACTCGTCAAAGTCTCCAAAATAATCCGTTCTTCATCAATCCAACCTAACTGTGCAGCAGCTTTGATCATTGCGTATTCGCCGCTGACATTATAAGCAGCTACGGGCAAATTAGTTGCTTCCCGCACTTTGCAGATAATATCGAGATAAGCCAAAGCAGGTTTTACCATCACAATATCTGCACCTTCTGCGATATCCAAAGCAACTTCTTTCAGTGCTTCCCTAGCATTAGCAGCATCCATTTGATAAGTCTTTTTGTCTCCAAACTTTGGGGCAGAATCGAGGGCATCCCGAAACGGGCCGTAATAAGCAGAGGCATATTTTGCTGAATAAGCCAGGATTGCTGTATCGATGTATCCTGCGGCATCTAAGGCTTTGCGAATTGCGCCGATTCTGCCGTCCATCATGTCGGAAGGTGCTACCATATCTGCACCGGCTGCGGCTTGAGAAACTGCCATTTTTACTAAAACTTCAACTGTCGGATCGTTGAGAATTTTACCACTTTCGTCAACTAAACCGTCATGTCCATGTGAAGTAAAAGGATCGAGGGCTACGTCGGTAATTACTACTATTTCGGGAATGTTTTGTTTGATGGCTTTGACTGTTTGTTGGACTAATCCTTCTGGGTTGTAGCTTTCGGTTCCGGTGTCGTCTTTTTTGGTTTCTGAGATTACTGGAAAAAGGGCGATCGCACATATCCCCAAATTCCAACATTCGGCGATTTCTGTTAGCAATAAATCCAGGGAAAAGCGATAACAACCCGGCATGGAAGCAATCTCAACTTTTTGCCCTTCTCCTTCCATCACAAACATCGGATAGATCAGGTCGTCAACGGTTAAGTGATTTTCCCGTACCATGCGCCGCAAAGCTGGTGTACGGCGGAGGCGGCGGGGACGGATGGTGATGAGGGAGGGATTTTGATTGTTTGGAGTGGGAACGGCGGACTCGACGTTATTTGCAGATGACATAGGAACTAGAATGCAATAATGATAATCATTATTATTGTATCATTAGACCTCGACCATATTTATTGTGGAACAGGCATCCTGCCTGTTCAAGACTTGGTTTTCTAGAGAGGTTTATTGGAGTGAATTCGCGCGCAGTGGTAGCGCTACAGAATTGAAAAAACAACTCCTCACGCCTGTGTGACAAGCTATTTCACCAATCTGTTCTATTTTGAGCAGAATAGTATCCGCATCGCAATCGTAGAATATTTGTTTGACTTTTTGGATGTGCCCGGATGTCGCGCCTTTGTGCCAAAATTGCGATCGCGATCGGCTCCAATAGTGTGCTTCACCTGTAGCGAGAGTCTGCTCGATCGACTCTTTGTTCATCCACGCCATCATTAAAATAGTACCATCTCGATCGTCTTGGGCGATCGCCGGAATCAAACCTCGATCGTTAAATTTTAAAGCTTCAATCCACAAATATTTTTGATCCATATTCAGTTTAAGTAAGATTTTTTACCGCAGAGGTCGCAGAGAACACAGAGGGAAAGGAAAAGAGAGAAATATGGTAATCCAATATGACTCTCTTTTCTTTGTTGGGCCTGCAAACACGCAAGTTTTTGCAGACAATTCTAGCTAGTGAAAGCTTGATTTGTGCGCGATTAAACTCATGAATTCTTGACGAGTTCTGGCATCTTCAGCAAACACGCCCCGCATCGCTGAAGTCGCTGTCCAAGAACCTGGTTTTTGCACGCCACGCATTACCATACACATATGAGTTGCTTCGATCACAACTGCTACACCTTGAGGTTTTAGCAATCCTTGAAGTGCATCAGCAATTTGTGCAGTCAAGCGTTCTTGCACTTGCAATCTGCGCCCATACATTTCACAAATTCGAGCGATTTTTGACAGTCCAATTACTTTCCCGTTGGGAATGTAAGCAACGTGTGCTTTGCCAATAATTGGCAGGATGTGATGTTCGCAGGAACTGAAAATATCAATGTCCCGCACTAACACCATTTCGTTAGCATTTTCTGTGAACACTGCTCCGTTAAGCAGTTCGTCGAGGGATTGACGATAACCTCCAGTTAAGAACTGCAAGGCTTTGACAACTCGTTTCGGTGTATCTCGTAACCCTTCACGGTCTGGGTCTTCTCCCAATCCTAGCAGCAATGTACGCACTGCTTGTCTCATTTCTTCATCTGAGACAGGGGGTTGAGATTGGGTAGGAATTGATGACACTACACCATTTGGAGAAGTCAGTTCTGGACGAGTAGATAAGGTCATGCTTGCAGTTTGTGAAAATGTTTGACAGTGGGTATGGACTTTTAGTTGCCCTTTGATTATAACAAGATTTACAAAATGCAACATTAAAATATTTAGATTTTTTTTGGATGGGTTTTATCGATATAAATGTAAAACTTGCCGTTGATAGTTACACGATTTTTGCTGTTCAAAAATCGCAACTACTAACGGCGGAATTAAATAGACATCTCCCAAAAAGCTTGTCTTGAACAGGCAGGATGCCTGTTCCACAGGAAATATGGTCGAGGCCTAATATAAAATGTGTCGGCTATAATCCTAGACGTGATGCTTAGATTGACAAAATCCTAAACTAAGCAACTGTTAAGTTGTTCTCGAATTTCAGCGGTATCTAAGTTACGGCCGATGACTACGAGTTGATTTTTAGGTGGAGTCAACCATTCGCAAGCCTCTAGTTCATAGCGCGGCCCGCTGAGTTGAAAAATGTGTCTCATCGGACTGTCTGCAAACCAGAGTATACCTTTTGCCCGAAATACATTGAAGGGCATTTCTTCGGTGAGAAATTCTTGGAATTTGTGGACATCAAAAGGTCGATCGCTCTGAAATGATAGCGAAACAAATCCGTCATTGTCTAAGTGATTGGAGTGATGTCCGTGATGCTGATGTTCATGATGATGCTCATGTTCGTGACGCTCATGTTCGTGATGCTCATGTTCGTGATGCTCATGTTCGTGATGCTCGTGTTTTTCCTCAGTTTCAAAACTATGGAAAAGATCGGCTTGCGTCAAACCTACACCCAAAATTAAGGGTAAAGGAACTTCACCATGTTGAGAGTATAAAATTCTCGCTCCTTCCTTGATTGTGCGAATGTAAGCTTCTAACTCTTCTACTTTTTCGGGAGGAGCTAAATCAGTTTTGTTCAGCAGCACAATATCTGCAAATGCCACTTGTTTTAAAGCTGATTCGCTCTCAAAATGATCGGTAGTGAATGTTTCGCTATCGACTACAGTTAGTACAGAATCTAGACTGGTTAAATCGCGCAATTCTGTGCCGAGAAATGTCAGGATAATTGGCAGTGGATCGGCAATCCCGGTGGTTTCAATTACCATGCAATCGATGCGGTCTTCCCGTTCTAAAACTCGGTAGACGGCATCGACTAAGCCTTCATTAATTGTACAACAAATACAGCCGTTGCTCAATTCTACCATGTCGTCTTCGGTAGAAACTAAAAGCTGCGAATCGATGTTAATATCGCCAAATTCGTTAACTAAAACTGCTACTTTTAAATCTTGGCGATTTTTGAGTATCTGATTGAGTAAAGTGGTTTTTCCGCTGCCGAGAAATCCGGTAATTATAGTTACGGGCATTCCTTTTTTGGGAAGTTCGGAAATTAAATCTGGGGTTTGTACAGTGAGATTAGTCATTGTCCCTCGTTAATTAATTGTAGAGGCCCTGCTGTCAATTTGGAACGCCGCTAAGCATCCCAAGGCATTTGCCGATCGCACTTCATAGCTGAAATCCAGGCGATACGGGCGATCGAGCGCCATCAAGTATGATAATCATTCTCATCATACCCTAAGATGTTCTTGACGCGCAAGCCCCTAAATTTATTGCTCGGCTAGCTTAGACCTCACTGTGACCCCTTTTCCAGATCAATACTTCCCCTCCTTGTCCACCCGCAGCCAGTTTATAGCCTTGAGGATGCCAAGCCAAGCAAGAAAAACCACCGCTAGCACCTGTCAGCAATTGAGCAAGTTGTTCAGCTTCATACCACAACAAAACTTGACCATCATCAGAAGCAGAAGCTAAATGAAACGTCCCCGGTTGAAAAGCAATATCTTGCACAATGTCTAAATCAGAATCTAACACCCAGCCATCCCATCCAGCCGATTCATCAAATTGTTTTTCTAATATTCCCACTACATTACCACTAGCAACTGCTATTAGTGGCACTCCTAATTCAGTATTAATATCAGACCAAGCTAATTTCCGAATTTTACCCGGAAAACCGCCCATAAAACCTGGTTTGAGGTCGCTCAATTTAGCAATAGCAATGTTATCATCAAGATTAGCAACAGCAATCCGTTGACCATCACCAGACCAGGCGATCGCACCACTAGCCGAAGGTATTTCCAATCTTCTAGGTACTTCATCCCAGCGTAGGGCATTCCAAATCTTCACACCTTTAGAACCGCTAGCCGCTAAATGCTTGCCCTGGGGATGCCAAGCAATGCCAAAAATCGAAGAATTTTCAAAGTTCAATTCGGCGATCGCACTTCTGGATTCAGCATTCCAAATTTGAACTTTTTTACCCAAACTAAAAGCAACTTCATTGCAACTAGGATGCCACGCCAGTTGGTCAATCCACCGGCGCGGATTTTCCAACTCAGCGACTAACTTCAGCGAATTGGTACTCCAAACTTTCAAAACTCCATTCTGTCCGCCCGCTGCCAAGAATTGCCCATCATAGGAAAAGTTTAGACAATCTGTTGAAGTGTCTCCCGGTGACTGCAAAAGGAATGATTGTTCCTCTATATCTTGCCAGAGTAAAACTTCTCCAGCGGCAGAACAAGCGGCTAATAGATTCCCATCTTTTGACCAGGAAATTGCAGTGACATAATCTGAGAGATTCTCTTGCCAATGCACATCAAAAGACCTTCTGTGGCTGGCTGATTTCATAATTATAATAACGATAATTTTGTTGAAAAAATAGCACAAAACTTAAGCTTGGTGGCCCAGAAACCGGGTTTTTTTACGAAAAGACGTGTTGTCACCCGCAGATTCGGTAAAAACCCGGTTTCTTTAGCCGGAGTGCGTCCAGAATCAAGCTAGATGATATTAAATACCCCCACAGCTTCCAAATCAAAACCTCCAGATGTCACAGGTGGCGTAGTTGCCCAAGGATCGTAAATTGCTCTATTAGCGCCATCTTTGAAACTGCCGCTACCGGGAATATCCACAATTCGCACAAAACGAATCGCATTGAGATTGACTTGGCCAGAAGTTACTAGCGCATCAGTAGCCAGAGTTTGTAAATCAAAAGGAGTTCCCCAAGAACCGCCTAACAATTCTCCTTGGTCGGTGGTAAAAGCATTATTGACGTGCTTTCCAGCTAAATTGTAAATGTTAGTTGGATCGATCACTCCTTCTTCACCTACAGGTTCGCCAGTCAACGAATCGCCTTTAAATCTGGCAAAGTTTATACCATTGCTAGAAACTTCTACATAAGCTAATTCCCCGAAAACACCTCCTGCGTTGTTAAAGCTATTTTCAAACACGGCAAAATCTTGACCAGAACCATTGCGAATTCCTGAACTAAAAGTTAAGGTAATCTGACCAGGTTTGACTCCGCTATCGATCTGATTGCGATCGAGATCGCCGAGAGAAGCGATGTCAATAAAATTATCTTTGCTAGCAACAGGGCCCAAGGTTTTTTCAGGAGTTTGAAATCTGGCATCAACACCGGGGGCTGGTTGATAGTTTTCAAATCCTGTAGCCCAAGCAACAAAACGCGGATTTACCCGATTATTTGCCGAGATTTTGCCATCTCCATCCGTGCCAACAAATCCGGGAATTCCAGAGTCTATCTTGCCCGGATCGGCGGTAGAATTCGAGTAGGGCCCACTAGGATGCACAAAAGTTTTGAATTCACCAGTGACAAGTTTGCTGCTGTCAATTCCTTGGACGATCGCCAAAAATTCACCAGTAACTTTATCTTGAATAATCGCACTATTTGCTAACTCTCCAGTGCCATTGGAAATGTTGAGATTTTCAAAGCTTAATCCCAACAAACCAATGGAATCTTGTTCTACATTGTAGTCTGTAATAATGTCAGCATCAGCGATGCTTAAACCGCCTGTTGTTCGCGGTGTACCGCTGCTGCTTCTACTGAAAACAAAGTTATCAAAACCATCGCCACCTGTCAATGTATCGCGGCCACCGTCGCCATAAAGATTGTCGCTACCCGCGCCACCGTCAAGGCTGTCATTGCCTTTACCTCCACGCAAAATGTCACCGCTTTCACCGCCGTTGATGACATCGTTGCCGCTATTTCCGTAAAGCGTATCTTGACCTTGCAAACCGCTAATTGTATCATCTCCATTTAAGCCGAAAATTGCGTCTGTCTGTGGAGTTCCATTCAGTAAATCGTTACTGTTTGTACCTGTTATATTTGCCATTGTACCTGTTCCTAAACACCTTAATTGTGATTTGAGCTGTTTCCCAAACTGTTGACTATCTGTCCTTAAAGTCAGGGAAATGTATATCTGTAAGGGCGATCGCAAAAGGAGGCCCTCTACAGATAGCGCAGGAGTTTAAGTCTTGTTCGATCATCTTATCATAGTTGTGAGAATCATTCTCATTCTGTTGGAAATTGTTGGTTAACTGACCCAGGATGCTTGCTAAACTAGGCTAAAAGCTTCAAATCCCAGTAAGTTGGCTGACAAGTCTGGGAGGATGGCTAAGATTCGATTGGTGGTGGCTAAGGCGATCGCGCTACCATCCTTCATTTGCAATACACGGATTTGGTCATAAGTCAAGCCCCCTGCTAACAAGAACAAATCTTCGCCATTCTTAAAGTCGCTAATCACATCACTTCCCTGTTGTAATTGCAAAACAAATTTGTCGCGCCCCTTTCCTCCTACTAAGATGTCATCGCCATCACCGCCGTTGAGGGTATCATTTCCCCTACCGCCGAACAGGGTATCGCTGCCTGATTTGCCGTCCAAAAAATCGTCGCCTTTGCCGCCAGAAATCCCATCGTCGCCTGCAAAGCCAATCAGCGTATCATTCTCGGAAGTGCCGCTGCTGAAAGCAACAGGGTGAGAGATAAAAACATCTCTGCTACTGTTAGTATCTTGAGGCAATAAATTAGTAGCAAAAGAATCAAATGCAATCACATTTCCCGTCGCAGAAATAGCGGGATTGAAGGATGTTATATCAGCACCTTGACCTTGGGAATTTACTGAGATGCGAGTTGTGGTGGCTGTGTCTCGATCGCGCACAAAGATATCATTAGTGCCGTTGGTATCTGCGGCCGCGAGATTGTCAGCTAGCGAGTCAAAGGCGACCAATCTACCGTCGGCAGAAATCGAGGGCTTGAAGGAGCTTCTATTAGCGCGATCGCCTGTAGAATTAACAGAGGCCATGCTAGTAGTATTCGTCAGCCTGTCATGGACGAAAATATCGGAAGTGCCGTTAGTATCTCCGGTGACTAAATTGCTAGCATTTGACTGAAATGCGACAAAGCGACCATCAGCAGAAATAACAGCAGAAATAGACCCGAAATTTCCCTGATTTTGCGATGAATTTACCGATACGCGAGTGGTAGTATTGGTCGGGATTTCATGTACAAAAATGTCTCTAGTGCTGTTAGTATCTGCCGCCACTAAGTTATCTGCTAAAGAGTCAAACGCAACGAAACTGCCGTCAGCGGAAATTGAAGGGTTGAAAGAGCCAATATTTCCCTGAGTTCCTGTTGAGTTGATTGAAAGACGAGTGGTGATGTTAGTGAGTCTGTCGCGGACAAAAATGTCTGAGTTGTTGTTAGTATCTCCTGCTACTAAGTTGGTTGAATTAGATTCAAAGGCCACAAAACGGCCATCGGCGGATATTGAGGGATTAAGTGAAGGGCGATCGCCCTCTTGGCCTGTAGAACCTACTGAGATGCGGGTTGTGGTGCCATTAAGGCGATCGTGCAAAAAGATATCAGAGATATTGTTAGTATCTGCTGCGACTAAGTTAGTTGAATTAGATTCAAATGCCACAAAACGTCCATCAGCAGAAATAGCCGGGTTAAAAGCATCAAAACTCCCTTGATTTCCTGTTGAGTTGACGGAGATGCGGGTGGTAATTTCAGTCAATCTGTCGCGGACAAAAACATCTGATTTGTTGTTAGTCTCTCCGATGACTAAATTAGTAGCAGTGGATTCAAAAGCGATGAAGCGGCCATCGGCAGAGATTGAGGGATTGATTGAAAAGCGATCGCCTTCTTTGCCTAATGAATTTACAGAGACACGGGTGAGGATAGTTTTAAGTTCAGGCAATTTTGGATTCATTTGTATTTCTGTTGATTCATTATTATTCATCTCTCTCTTCTCTGACTCTGTGATCTCTGCGCTCTCTGTGGTTAAATCATTCCGATCCAACCGTAAACGATATGAATAGATGAATCAGTCCATAGAAACTCCCTCGGAAACCAAGCGGTATCCGATGCCAAATTTCCGACACAAATGCCATCAGATTGCAAAGAAAACTCAATGCAAAACCATCTGAATTTGTAACAAAGCCAGTCCTGAAACCACGGGGGCCAAAAACCCGGTTTCTGCCTCAATATTTATCTAAAAACCGACGATTTTTGGAAGAAACCGGGTTTTTTACGTCAGTCCTAAGAGCTATAACAAAGCTGTTAGAACTTACAGCAGGCAAGAGCAACGGCAATATTTCTGGCATTTGAAACTAAATAATGCTGTTCAGGCTAAATTTTTCAAACTCACGATATCCCCCTAGAAACCAATTCCACCACAGGTTTCTCACAGGTTAAGGAGTATAATCGCTCTTCGTGCAGCGTCGGTGAAAGAGAATCAAATTGAAAACAAAATGCTGAATACATCCGTACCTCGCAGATGGGTTAAAATGAACAATACAATCGGCGGGCATCCTGACTAAGAAACGACTATACGCTTCATCACAGTTGCGGGACAGCGCCGGGTTCGCACCGGACTTTCCCCGTTTCCTCTAGTGGGTGATCTCCACCGGAACCGATTACTTTTGACTATACCACATTTCTGAAAATTTGCAACCCCTTCAGACAAATGTGAACCAGCCTTTCAATTAAAAATCATTTAATATCAACTAAAAGGCTAATCCAATTACCCTAAATCGTCACTTTTTCCTCAACAGCCAACTGTAGCCGACTTTGCAAATCTGACATACTTAACGTACCGATATCTCCCTGTTTCCTCGTCCGCACGCTCAAAGTTTGTTCTGCTACTTCTTTTTTGCCTACCACAAGCACAACTGGAATTTTCTCTAATTCAGCATTCCTAATTTGTTTACCCAAACGTTCGGCGCTGCGGTCAATTTCAACTCTAAATCCTGCTTTTTTTAATAAATCAGCAACAGATTTAGCGTATTCTTTTTGGTCATTGCTAACAGGCAAAAGTCGCACTTGTATGGGTGCTAACCACAGAGGAAAATCCCCCGCATAGTTTTCGATCAAAATTCCAAAGAAACGTTCTAGGGAACCAAATATCGCCCGGTGAATCATAATTGGTCGCTGTTTGGTTCCGTCAGCCGCGACATATTGCATATCGAATCGTTCTGGCAAATTAAAGTCTACCTGAATAGTAGAACATTGCCACAGTCTGCCGATCGCATCTTGAATCTTAATATCAATCTTCGGCCCATAGAAAGCACCGCCGCCCTCATCTGTAACATAATCCCAACCTTTAGCATCCAAAGCTTCGATTAAAGCTGCTGTCGCCAAATCCCACACCTCATCATTTCCCACAGACTTAGCGGGACGAGTGGACAAATTTACCTCATAATTCTTAAAGCCAAAGTCTGATAAGATTTGCTCTGTCAGGTGCAAAACTCCTAGAATCTCATCCGCAATTTGGTCGGGTAAACAGAAAATGTGAGCGTCATCTTGGGTAAATCCGCGAACCCGCATCAAACCGTGCAAAACTCCCGATCGCTCATAGCGGTAAACAGTCCCTAATTCTGCCCATCTTAAGGGCAATTCTCGATAAGAATGAAGTTCGTGTTTGTAGGTTAAAACGTGAAAAGGACAATTCATCGGCTTGATTTGATAAGCCTGTTCTTCCACATCCATCGAGTCGAACATATTCTCTTTATAGAAGTCAAAATGTCCCGATGTTTTCCAGAGTTCGAGATTGGCTACGTGAGGAGTGTAAAGCAATTCATAGCCAGAATCTAGGTGAGCTTTACGCCAATAATCCTCAATGATATAGCGAATTGCTGCTCCGCGAGGATGCCAGAATACTAAACCGCCGCCAGCATCTTCTTGAATGCTAAATAGTTTTAATTCTTGACCTATTTTACGGTGATCGCGCAATTTAGCTGCTGCTTTTTGCTGCAAATAAGCTTGCAATTGTTCCGGTGTTTCCCAAGCAGTACCGTAGATGCGTTGCAGCATTGGTTTCTTTTCATCACCACGCCAATAAGCTCCAGCAACACTTTCTAAAGCAAAAGCATCGGGATTGATTTCTCCTGTAAAGTTAAGGTGCGGCCCCGCACACAAATCCCACCAATATTGGCTGGGAGGAAGTGTAATTGGTTCAAGTAAAGAAGGTTCTGAATTGATACTTAAATCTGACAATTTACCCGTATCGGGACTGCCAATAAAGTAACGAGTAATTGTCGCTGTTTCTGGGATGCTGTCGAGTATTTCTAGTTTGTAGGGTTCCCCTAATTCGATGATTTCATCCCGAATTTGTTCGCGCTCTACAACTTCGCGAATTACTGGCAGATTAGCTTGAATAATCCGCCGCATTTCTGCCTCAAGTTTGCTCAAATCTTCGGGTGTAAATGGTTGTTTTCTGTCAAAGTCGTAGTAAAAGCCGTTGTCTGTGGTTGGCCCGATCGTCACTTTTGTCTCTGGAAACAAAGTTTGCACTGCCATTGCCAAGATGTGAGCGCTGGTGTGGCGAATGCGCTGCAAAGCTTGGGAGTCTTTCTGGATCTGATTTTGAGCTGGTTGTGACTGGGCTTGAGATGTGACCATAAATTGTAGCGGTGATAATCATTCTTAGTTTAACATGACAAGGAAATACTGGCAGGACTTATGATTGGAAGCCCTTTTTTGCTCCATAATGCACTGTCTTAAATTGGACGCGATCGCTGTCAGGATTATATAGAGTATAGATTGCTACTCCCGGTTTGCGACCGACATTCCCAACCCCGATCGCCCTTCGTGCAGTTGCTGACACGGTTCCAGGTGGCTCCTGAGAGTCCAGAGTCTGTACCCAGTTATTGATAATACTTGGCTGTAATTGATACTCAAATGCTAAGCCCGATCGCCCGCAAAACAAAGTATTAGCATCAGCACGGATCGCGCGATCGAGCATCACAGGCGGCGGAGTCTCCGGGGTAAGCTCATCAGACGCGCCAACCGTACTCCCGTGAATCAACAAACAGTCCAATTCATGAAAACCAAAATTCAAAGAGCGCAACCACTGTACAGTTTTCCGGCTAACAGAATCCCAGAGCAACTTAATCGTGTCTGCACCGTATTTTTCTCGCAATTCTGTCGCATCAGGGCTAGAACCTATTCCGTGTAAGTTAAAACACTGTTCTTCCCACCACCCGATACAGATTTGAGGTGCTATTTCTCCTCGTTTGGGCGATCGAACTCGCTCAACTAATTTTTCGCACTCCGCTGTCGGCCCAACTAAATCGCCTAAAATATACAATTCGTCAACGCGAATTCTCAGGCGCTTTATGTCAGCTAGTACAGCTTCATAAGCAGCTAAATTTCCTTCGATTCCTGTTAAGATTGCCCAGTTTTTCATTATTTGTTTGTTGATTATTGGTGATGCTAAAGGTTTTCTTCGGATTTCGTTTTGAACGAAGCGCTTAGACGCAAAGGACGCGAAGGAAAGGAAAGAGTTAATTCTTAGTCCGCGGAGGCGGACTTCGTTCGTGTAGTAGCGGTTTCAACCGCCGATTCAGATCATTTCCGGTTGCATTGGAATGATTGAACTGTCAACAGTTAACTGTCAACTGTCAACTGTCAACTGTCAACTGTTTAACTACCTCTCACAAACATGAGTCGGATCATCAGCTCTTTCGGCATATTCCAAACCCCTAGCCAAACGCCAAGCAAAAATCGGCGGCAAACCTTTTTCAATAATTGCAGCGCAAGTTGCTTGATAGTCATATTCCACTTCTCGCAATGTCACCTGTTGCGCGTCAACATCATAAATCACGTAAGTAGCATTCGGTCTTCCGTGGCGCGGTTCTCCTACAGAACCAACATTCACAATCCGCTTTAAAGGAGCAGTGAAACTTAAATCTTTGTCTCCTTCAAGGCTCGGCCCACTGACTCGAACTTGCATATTTCCAGCATCTAAAGTACGAACGTAGGGTACATGAGTGTGACCGCAAAATAACACGTCAGCACCCGCCGAAAATACCCGCTCTAAGGCTGAAAAAGCATCCATTGTCGGCAGTAAATATTCATGATTGCTGTGAGGGCTACCGTGAACAAAACACATATTGTCTTCTCGCAAACTGTGCGGCAAAGTGGCTAAATATTCCCGCGTTTCTGGGAAGATTTGACTGTTAGTCCATTCGTGGGCTAATTTGCCTCTTTTTTCTGCTAAAGCTGAGGGATAGCTGCATTCGCAGGAGTTCAAACCTTCGACAATATCTTCGTCCCAACAGCCGACGCAGGTGGGAATGTCGAGGGAGCGAATCATTTCTACTACGGCGTGAGGATTGGGCCCGTAGCCGACTAAATCTCCGAGACAAAAGATTTTGTCGGCTTGTTGTTCGTCAATATCTGATAAAACTGCATTTAAGGCTTCATAGTTGCCGTGAATGCAGGACATAACTGCTATTTTCATGTTGTTTCTTCTGCTAATAAAAGTGATTCTTTGACTTGTTGTTGGTAATTCAACATAATTGTTTCGGACAAACAGCAGTCTGCGAGAGTTTGTCCTAATGCTATTTCATCGAGATTTTCGCCGACTATTTCTATGCCGCTAAATCTTTGGGGACGCCCTTCGAGCCAGCGGGGAAGTGGCAATTCTTCGTGGGCGGTTTCTTGGAATTTCGCGGCGAAATCGAAGTAGAAAGATCGCCCATCGGCTATGTCAAAAATACCTTTGGCTCGGTGGATTTTGCCGTAGGCTCCTTGGGTCATTTCTTCGTACCAAAACAGATCGAGGCTGGCTGGATCGAGGACTTGTCCGCTGGTGGGGCTACGCCAAATCGATAGTTTTTCGAGTTCCCCGCTGACGGCTATTCCTTCTACAATTACATCGCCCCATTGATGCCATTCGGTGTCTTTGATTTCTGGCGGTACTACGCTGATTCGGCGGCTGGGGAAGCTTTGGAGCAGGTTTTCTAGTGTTGTCAGTTGCAGGTGAAATCCGAGTTCGATGTAGGCTGAAACGCCGTTTTCCAGGTGTTTTGCGAGTAGGGACTCTTCGTCGTCTGTCAGGGTGATGATTTGGCTAAATTCGGCTGCGATGCAGGTTTGGTCGATCGGCACATTGCCGGTTCCGGGACACCAATACAGTATGGGTGCTGTCTCGGCTGCTAGCTGCTGGCGAATCCAGGTTGTTTTCCCGCTTCCGGGCGGGCCCGCTACGGCGGTGATTGTAGGTTGACTCATAAATACAATGATAATCGTTCTCGGTTAACTTGGCTCTTAGATATCTAGATTTAATTTGGCGATCGGGCGGAATGCCCGCGCAGTAAAGGTTATATCATTTTAGATTTTATATTTTGGATTTTAGATTCTAATCTAAGTACAAAAGTATGTGATGAGCATCATATATCTTTGTGTCTTATATCACTGATACACAAATTAACACTCTGTTACATTTATTTACATAAAGCAACAAAACAAAGAAAAGCACATGACTTCACGTAACATGATCGTAGATGACCAAGGCCTGATGAACAACTTCGCAGTTGAACCCACGATGTATGTAGACGCGAACGTCAGCACCGGTTTCACCAAGTACGCCGAGAAAGTTAATGGACGTTTTGCAATGATTGGATTCGTTTCTTTGCTGGCGACTGAAATTTTGAGCGGACAAAGCTTTATCAGCTTCATCAAAGATTTTTTAGGTTAGGACATTGTATTGCGATTAACTCAGGCTGACACAAAGAAAACCGGTTGCTGTGAAAAATGCTACCTTCAGTGACACAGACTTGTACCTCAACCGGTTCTCATCTTTCCCAAAACATTTTTTTAAACACTTTTGAAATAATCACGAATTTAGAACAACAATAAACCCTCAGCAATTTCTGGGGGTTTATTCATTTATGTCATCAGCTTTATGACAAAATCCCGATCGCCATACAGCCGATCGCGATCGCACAGAAACTCAGGTACGCTATCCTGTAATTGTACCTATCTCAACCATTAATATCATGTCTGGCGATCGCCTACAAAAAATTGCTAACGGCTTGACAGTTCGTCTCAATCGTGATGTATTAATAGAAAAATCACTATCGGAAATTCGAGGAGTCTTGCAGAGCGATCGCGCCGTACTGTATAATTTTTACAGAAAGTGGCAAGGTCAAGTGACTTGCGAGACGTTAAGTGCGATCGAACTATCAATTTTAGGTTCCACCGGGGCTGACGAGTGTTTTAATGACGAATATGCTGCTTTGTACGAAGGCGGTAGAGTCAGAGCAATTGCAGATATTGAAGTAGAACCACTTCACCAATGTCACCGAGAGTTTCTGCGTAGCATGAAAGTTCGCGCCAATTTAGTCGTGCCAATTTTAACGGCGAAGGGGCTTTGGGGACTGTTAATTGCTCATCAGTGTAGCGGGCCACGTACTTGGTTGCGATCGGACATTGAATTTATGCAGCAACAAGCCCAAAATATGGCGATGTCTCCCACAATTCAAGATAGTTAATACAGAATTTCACGCACGAATAACTGTAACCGATCGCCCAATTGGAGTAGTATGAATCTCAGTGGTTAACCGTTCTTCCAATTCCAGTGCATTCTCGCGGCGATCGAATATTACCAACCAACCCGAATCCTGTCCCAATCTAGCCAGATATCCATCTAACTGTTCCAAACCTTTACTCAGAGGATCGACTTTTCTAGTCCGCCAAACTTTCAGTTCAATTCCCAATGTTACCTCACCGTAGCGCAAACATAGATCCATGCGATCGCGCCCGATCGCATATTCGCGTTCCAAAGTTCCCCCGCCATTAATCACCCGATGCAGAAACGCCATCAGCACCAAATGAGGAGCAATTTCGGGATAAGAAGCACTTTTGAGTAAGGGTTCGCCATGCTGCAACCAAAATGCCAGAAAAGCTTGGAGTAAGGCATCGGTCATTAGTTCTCCGCGAGAGTTCAACCAACTCGGACTGATAATCGGTAAACTATCCTGTGGCCCTTGCACCAAAACTCGCGGCAAAACTTCTCGATAAATCGGATTGGCGATGACCAAACCCCCCGCCGGATCGCGTTTGAGCAAGCCCAAGTCTACGAGATATTGGCGATCGTCATTAGAAGACTCTGGCAGTTCTTGTCCTGCTAAAATCGGCTCGATAATTGCTTTGACTCGGTTTTCTCTGAGTCGTTCTGCCAAACTATCCAAGTGCGTATCTTGGCGTTTGATTAAAATTTCTTTGGCTTCTAAAATATGTTCTGTAGTAATTTTTATAGATTCATCAGTAACTAATTCTTCTACTATTTCCTTAGCTAGCGCATTCACCAACCAAGGCTGTCCCTGAGTCAGTTCAAACGCTAAAGCTGTTGCTTCTGGTGTAAAAACTTGTCCGGTATCTTCGGTATGTTGCGCGTAGAGTTCGGCGACTTCCTCAGCATTAAAATTGCGTAAAGTGAGCGATCGCACTTTAATATTAAACGGACTAGAAGTATTGAGTCTGTCGCTACCACCCCCAGCGACTTTGTAATCGCGAACATCTCGCAAACCGATTAAGCCAACTGATTGAGGAAAAGCTTTAGGGCGATTGGGATAAGCATCGCGCAGTTGACGCAAGATAGAAATCAAAGCTTGGTCTTGTAGTGCATCAATTTCATCAATAAAGATTACTAAAGGATGAGGGGATGCTTGCGCCCAAAGACTCAGTGCATCGCCGATTCGCTGTCCCGATTCCAAGGAAGGCCAAGCTGGAGGTTGTAATTCCTGGGGAAGTCGGATGGAAATCGCCCGTCGCCAAGCAGCCAGAATCGCCTCTTCAGCACCGGCAATATCTTGACTGAAGGGTGCGCCGACTTCTACTGATAGCATCACAGCGGTGTATTTTCCGCTGTCGGTGAGTTGTTTGGCTAAAGCTAGCATCGCCGTGGTTTTACCCACTTGTCGGGGTGCATGGATGACGAAATAGTTGCGTTGAGCGATTAACCGTTCTAAGCCAGGTAAGCGTAACGTTGGAGGTAGCAAGTAATGAATGTCTGCTTGGCACGGGCCTGCGGTATTGAACCAGCGTGGCATAGTTTAATTGGGGCTAATGGGGTTGCTCTCAGTTTACTATGCTGTTCTATTATTAGGCGGAGGTTTGTATTGACTGATAGGGCTGGATCAGAATCTCAGCGGGAATTCCTAACTCTTGATTCAGCCTCCGAATCATTTCCAAAGTCAAGGAGCGTTTGCGAGATAATATCTCAGATACTCTAGCTCGACTGCCAATACATTGTTCCAAATCGCTACCAGACCATCCGCGGGCGTCCATGTAGTATTGAATGGCTGCAATTGGATCGGGTATTGCGATCGGAAAATGTGCCTTCTCGTAAGCTTCTACTAGGGTACTGAGGACATCTAGGCGATCGGACTCAGGTTTATTAGGAGCTGCATTAAACAGCAACTCAACCTCTCGAAGGGCTTCCTGATAGTCAGTTTGGGTTCTAATTGGACGTATTTCCATATATCAATTTGTGTTTAGATTGTTTCTGCATCTACCTTGATTAACTGAGCATTTGCGTCATTTTTAGAAAAGTCTTCGAGAAAGTCACAAACAATTTTGCGGTATTCGTTTAGTCTATCCATTGGTCGATCGCCTCACGAGTTGGATTGTAAATAAGCAGATGTAAACTTAATGCTCTACAATATACACATCTATAACTTATCCTAAAAGCTTTATGCCTTTTACTGAACTTGTTCCTCTTCTTAAAGAATTATCTCACGCCGAGAAGCTATTGCTACTCCATTTCCTGGTAGCCCAATTGCTGAAGGAATCTGGTTTAGTACCATTGAGCGATGGAGGAATACCCGCTAGTCAAGGGTTGCATGATTCTTTTGAGGCTGCTTCTGTACTAGCAAGAGCATTGGCAGAAGAGAAGGTTGCAACGCATGGTTGATCGAGTTAGATTTGCCTTCACGGAGGTCGATCCAAGTCTTGGTGCATTAAGTACGCTTCCTTACCTGCCGATAGTTATAACGTATCAAAATCAATCTCTGAGGGTATATCGATTATATGACATATTTTAATTGTAGTGTGCGTCAGGTGAGTTTCTTAAACGATTATTGAAGGTTTAAATATCTGACGCACCTGACTAATTGTGATAATTGCGTAACAGTTGTTACTATTAACTAACGGCTACAGCCTCCCCCAAAGTGTTTTAATTGTAGTGTGCGTCAGGTGAGTTTCTTAAACGATTATTCAAGGTTTAAATATCTGACGCACCTGACTAATTGTGATAATTGCGTAACAGTTGTTACTATTAACTAACGGCTACAGCCTCCCCCAAAGGATGCTGCTCTAAAACAGCTTTCAAATACTTCCCAGTATAAGAACGAGAATTTGCTGCCACATCCTCCGGCGTCCCCGCCACAATAATTTCACCTCCCTTATCTCCCCCTTCCGGCCCTAAATCGATCGCCCAATCGCAGCACCGAATCACATCCAAATTGTGTTCGATTACCAAAATTGAATTTCCCTTATCCACCAATCTTTGCAGCACATTTAACAAATGGTGAACGTCATAAAACGACAAACCAGTCGTAGGTTCATCAATTAAATAAAGCGTCTTCCCAGTAGCGCGGCGCGACAATTCTGTTGCCAATTTCACCCGCTGTGCTTCCCCTCCAGAAAGCGTCGGCGCGGGCTGTCCCAACTGAATGTAACCCAAGCCAACATCAAGCAAAGTTTGTAGTCTCATGGCCGCCCTGGGAATATTTTTAAACATTTCCAAAGCTTCCTCAACAGTCATGTTCAAAACATCAGAAATTGACTTGCCTTTGTACTTAACTTGCAGCGTTTCCCGGTTGTAGCGCGCACCTTTACAAACCTCGCACTGCACGTAAACATCCGGCAAAAAATTCATCGAAATTACGTTCACGCCTTGACCGCCGCAAGCTTCGCACCTTCCACCTTTCACGTTAAAAGAAAACTGCCCCGCTTTGTAACCCCTTGCCTTCGCTTCAACGGTTTCGCAAAACAAATCCCGAATCACATCAAAGACTCCCGTGTAAGTAGCGGGATTAGAACGCGGAGTGCGGCCGATGGGAGATTGATCGATGACAATTACCTTATCAACCACATCCTGAAGAGAGCGTTCACCCTTCGTTTTTAGGGCTTCCATATCGGGCGGCAAAGGAACTTTTTTGGTGAGATAGTGTTGCAGCGATGGGTACAGCAATTCATTGATTAAAGTGGATTTTCCCGAACCGGAAACGCCCGTCACACAGACGAGTTTTCCCAGCGGAATTTCCACATCAATATTTTTTAGATTGTTGCGCGTCGCATTTTTAATCGAGAGAGCTTTGCCGTTGCCTTTTCTCCTTTCATTCGGAGTTTCAATTACTCGTTTTCCTGACAAATAAGCCCCGGTCAAAGATTCCTCGGCTGCCAGCAAATTTTCTAAACTTCCTTGCGAGATGATTTTGCCACCGTGAACGCCGGCACCAGGCCCGATATCGACAATATGGTCGGCCGCGCGCATGGTTTCTTCATCGTGTTCTACCACAATCAAAGTATTGCCTAAATCACGCAATTTTGTTAATGTTTGCAGTAGGCGAAAATTGTCTCTTTGGTGCAGTCCGATGCTCGGTTCGTCCAAAACGTAGAGGACACCAGTTAAACCAGAACCGATTTGAGTGGCAAGGCGAATTCGCTGGGCTTCTCCGCCAGAAAGTGTCATGGCTGCACGGTCTAATGTCAGATAATCTAACCCGACATCGAGCAAAAATTGCAGCCTTGCTTTGATTTCTCTCAGGGCTAAGTCTGATATTTGGAATTGCCGATCGCTCAATCCTAAATTATCTACTCGTTCGCGACATTCGCGAATCGAAATACTCGTCAAATCGACAATTCCGTAGTTTCCTAACCGCACTGCCAGCGCTTCTGGTTTCAACCGCTTGCCGTGGCAAACATGGCAGGGTTGATCGACTCGATACTGTTCCAACTTCTGCTTGATCAAATCGGAACCAGTATCGTCGTACTGGCGCTGCAACATGGAAATGACGCCCTTAAAATCTCTCCTCAAATCGGTAATGCCAGACTCTCGCTTCTTACTTTCTGCGGTTCCTTTGGACTCATTGCCGTACAAAATCACCTGCTGATGTTCGGGGCTCAACCGGAACCAAGGAGTGTCGATATCAAATCCGCAAGCATCAGCAACACTGCACAGCAAAGAGAGATAATAAGAGTTGTCTTTGTCTGACCAAGGGGCGATCGCACAATAAAGAGGCGCTTTTTCGTCGGGAATCACCAACTCCGGCGCAAAAGTCCGCAAACTCCCCAAACCGTGGCAATTTGGGCACGCACCGTAGGGCGAATTAAACGAAAACAACCGGGGCGAAAGTTCTTCCATTACCGCACCGTGTTCGGGACAAGCAAAGTTTTCGGAAAATACGATCGGCCCATTTGCTGGTTCAGAATTTTCGTCACTCGGTAACTCTTCTACGATCGCGATTCCCTCAGAATGCCGCAAACAAGTCGAGAGAGAATCAACTAAACGTTCTTCTAAACCCGGTTTTTTAATTAACCGATCGACAACTATCTCGATGTTGTGCGTATGATTTTTATCTAATTCGATATTTTCCGAAAGTTCTAAAATCTCACCGTTAACTTTGACACGACTAAATCCTTCGGAAGCTAAACTCGACAATAATTTGCGGTGAGTCCCTTTTTTTCCGCGCACAACTGGCGCCAGAAGGTGAAAGCGAGTGCCGTCTGGAAGGGCCATGACTCGATCGCACATTTCATCAATTGTCTGGGGCGCAATGCAGCGATCGCAAATCGGACAGTGCGGTTCGCCGGCTCTGCCGTAGAGTAATCTGAGATAATCGTAAATTTCTGTAACAGTGCCTACAGTTGATCGCGGGTTGTTAGAAGTTGACTTTTGGTCGATCGAAATAGCCGGACTCAACCCCTCGATTGCGTCCACATCGGGTTTGTCCAACTGTCCCAAAAACTGGCGCGCGTAGGCGCTGAGAGACTCCACGTAGCGGCGCTGTCCCTCGGCAAAAATTGTATCGAAAGCCAAGGAAGACTTACCGGAACCGGAGACACCAGTAAACACGATCAGTCGATCGCGCGGCAGTTCCAGATCGATATTCTTAAGGTTGTGCTGTCTCGCACCGCGAATCCGAATTGTATTTTGGCTGTTGGAGTTAGAACTCGTCACATTATGCCCATTGTGGGATGCACTTGGCTGACTGTGTGAGGTTTTGGCGCGTTGGGACATGAGAGTAGTGCAAAACAGTGCTTAACCATCTTAGCGCTGCCTTTGGAATAGCTGGCATCCAAACTCAAGAATATCAAAGAATCTTAAACAGTTGACAATTGACAGTTGACCTGTGACAGTTGAGGGTTCAATTTTAATGCCCGCTGCTGTTTGCACAGTAGACTGCATAATGTTTACTTCCCCTCCATTGAGATTAACATCAAAGAATTGTCAAATAAGTTTCCGTCGGCCCGTCGGGCAAAACCTTCAAACTTTGATGCTTCAAATCCACTTCAATTCCCAGCGCTTCCATCGGAATCACGCCCAAAAGCGGAGTTTTCCCCTCTGGCAATTCCAGACACTCAAACGTGCCTTCGCGCCCGCACAGAGAAATTTTAGCATCTTGAAAAATCCTCGCCTCACTAATACCTGTGGCTGTTTCCACAACCACTTGCTTAAGGATTCTCAAACCTAGTCTCGCAATGACATCTTTCGGCAAACACAAAGTTGTCGCGCCCGTATCGACTAAAACATTTTCCAGAATGACAGACCTGATTTGGTCTACTGGAATCATACCTCGTTCGGCATCAGCTTGATCTATCAGATTTTGAATCGCTAGCGTTGTTGTGACTTTTCCCATGAGGCTTTCGGTAGTTGACTGCATAATTTTCATCCGAAAAATTGCTTTCTTAATTTTAGCATAAACTGCTGCATTTATACCATCTCGCCAACACATAAAATATATATCTACTCTATTTGATTCAAACGAGTCTAGGAGTGCGATCGTCCAGATAGCTTTGCTATATTTGTTGTTAGCGTTTTTTTCTTTAAAACTGCAAAAAAATAGGTTTGGAGTGAGGAATTTATTCCTGTAATGCGATCGGGACTTGCCTTGCGAACGATCGCACCGCCAACCAAACCGCAGCCAGCGAAATCAAATTTATTTTGCAACAGCACTCGGTGCAACCATATTCCAATTTACCCGAGAAACACCGTACAAAATAAAATTATCCAAAAGTCCGTAAGCATCCCCGCAATTGTAACCTTTAGCCCCAACACATTTTTTATCCGCCCTCTGATTCACCGCCACAAAAATATCAACTCCATCCGGCAACACACCCGCATACATCTTCAAATTAGCAAAATCATCAAGAATGCGACCTCGATCGTCCACAGGCGGCAATTTCCACTCTTTGGGATTGTTACTTCCCCCTAACTGAATTGCCCAAGCATGAGTACCATCAAGCGCTCCGTTATGAGCAGTATATCGATTCCAAACATTATTGCGCTTTTCCCCGATGCGCGGATTATTTTCATAACCTCCAACCCAATATTGTGACATGAATTTGAGAAAAACTCCAGCTTCCGCAGCTAGCAAACCAGTGCCAGGACTCAAATCTGTGTGTCGGCGGGCAAAAGGAACTTGGCTTAAATTCCAAGACCAGTTGATCGTGCCAGGATTGGGATTTATCCAGCTCGAAAAGTCGCAAAAGTTACCCTTCAAAATGCAATGCGGTCGCTTCAAATCCCATCCCTTACCATAGTAGTTTTTTCCGTTCCAGTGGCGTTTTTCCGGCTCGCGATCGCCAAAGTTTTCTACTCCTTGGCTCATGAAAATTCCCTTGGTAGCCGTAGTAGGAATTCCCAACTCTGTTTTGAAGAAAACTTCCAAAGCAGAGCCTTGATGAGTTTCTAGTTTCCCCGTTTTTGCAGCATATCTGCCGGAGGCTACAAGCTGCTCCAATATAATTGTAGGAAATGCCGGACTGGTATTGGAATAATGATATTGACCGAGGGGATACTGAAGGCATCGCCCAGCCAAAACCATCAGAGTTTCTTCTAAATTAGGACTTGGCAGAAAATAGCCTGCGTTAGCAGAGATGCCGAGTTGATTTTTAGCGGAACTGACAGATTTGTTGCCCCATTCATTGACAAGTAGCTGTTCTTGTGATTTAAAATTGGCTGGAGTTTTAAGATTGCGAAGTACGGCCAAATTTGCAGTTACGTCTTGACCGTATCTGGGGGCGCTCCGCTGAAGTCCCGATCGATGCGATAGCAGGTGTCCGAGGGTGACGTTTTGCCACTGTTTGTCGGCAAATCCTGAGTTGAGATTGCTACAATTACGGTCTTTAATTGCTACGGGAAATTTTACTTTCCCCGAAAATACGGCGTGCAATTTTTCAGGGATAATCGCGACTGGATATTGCTTGTTCAAACCGGGAATTAGGGGCGGATAATGCTGGGGATCGAACAATTTCATTCCTTCGATTTGCTCGTCAGTCAGTTCTAAGCCCGCCCGATCGCGCGCCGTCTGTTTTAGCGCCCAGCGCACCATCGCAAAGGTAACAGGCTTGCTGATGCTGCCCATACGCATGGGGGTATCTGCGGGTACGATCGCACTTAGAGGAGTCTGCATATCGTCACCGCAAGCCGGATTTGCGTTATTGGTCGATCGACCTTTCATGCGCCCCAAGCCCCAAACACCCACGGGCTTACCTTTGACAGAAACACCGAGAACAGCCGCACCGACGCAGCGGTAGCGCATGAACTCTGTCAGGGATTGCAAAATCGGCTGTAGTTGCGCGTCGCCGCTACCGCTAACGGGGATGCTTTCTTCCGCTAAAGCTATGTTGTTGTTCGACTCAAAAACCTTTCCGAAGCCTCCTAAGAGGATAGCACAAATTAAGGTTAGACTCGTGTAAAAAAATCTGTTAAATTTAAGTTGATTGACAGCTATTTTTATCATAAAAGCCTCTGGTTTTAAAATGTAGGGCGGTATTTAATTTCCCGCCCTTTCGTAGCGAACGTGAACGCGATTTGATAGATAATTCAACCGCAGATATCGGGCAGATGCAACACTGATAGACGCAGATGATTTCAAGATAGGCAAGCGATTTTTGCAATTTAACTCTACTATAGAGGGACGGAAGGCGCGGATAAGAATACTTTATTTTGGTTGACACTCATTAATTTTTGGTCTTGCACAACCCCAATCAAATTGTCCTTGTAGAAGATACCGGTATCTTGAACATTGTTGCCGTTCCAATCGCCACCTTTGAGAGAATAGCCGTCTGCGAAATTGCCTTTAATTTGGATTTTGTCTTCACCTACACTAAAATCGGTAATCGTCGCATAGCCAGTGCCGAGATAGTAAACATTGTTAACGTTGCCGAGTACAAATGTGTCCGCACCCGCGCCGCCGTAGAGAGAATCCGATTCAGTACCGCCGCCGATACCGTTACCAGCACCCGAAAAATTAGCACCGTCAAGGTAATCGTTACCGTCGCCGCCGCTCAGATAATCTTTGCCGCTTCCTCCGAATAAATGATCGTTGTGAAATCCGCCGCTCAGATAATCTTTGCCAGCACCTCCATACAGCAAATCTTCGCCAGCTTCGCCGTATAATTTATCATTACCCGCGCCGCCATTTAGCTTATCGCCGCCGTAGCCGCCGTAGAGGATGTCATCTCCGCCGAGACCTAACAAGATATCATTGCCTTTATTGCCGTAAATTGTATCATTTGAAATCTGAATTTGACCTTGACCGTTGATTGTCCAATCATCTCCAACTAGGGATTTGTGCAGTTTACCGTCGCCATTGACAGTATTGTTGTCGTCGTAGTCAGTACCTTTGATAACTGATGACATTTTTGTTGCTCCTTGTTGTTTTCAAATTGGTGCAAGGGTGAGAAAGACTCAACTAACTTGCTTGATGTCTCTAGTTTCTCCTCTAATAAAGCAAGCGACAATGGGAATAAAATCAGGTAATTTAAATGACTGAAAAATCGTGTTTGGTAAATATTAATAGGAATAAATCAGGGAGTAAAATATCAGAATTGGGAAAAGTCAGGTTTCATTGGTGTCAACAACCGCGTTAAATCCGCAGTCCGGCAGTCCGGCAGTCCGGCAGTCCGGCAGTCCGGCAGTCCGGCAGTCCGGCAGTCCGGCAGGGGTTTAAACCCCTGCCTCAAAGCGCAAGTCCTCTGAAGAGGACTAATGATTCTTCAGTCCTCTTCAGAGGACTTCAGCTATTAGCCAGGGGTTTAAACCCCTGGCGGTATTTTGGGTATTGATAGATTAAAAAGTGGAATCAATAAATTAGGTGAGTTCAACTCTGTAAAATTGATTTGAGCAACAGATAGGTTATTGAGAGTGGCTAAAATTTGACCTGTTGCAGTCAAGCGGATTAAGGTGTCGCTGTTTGCTTGAGTAATTGACAGTTGAGAGGAAGTCAAACCTCTAGTAAGGGCGATCGCATCTTTTCCGGGTTCAAAATCTCGAATGGTATCCATCCCTGAATCGGCCCAAAGCAGAAAACGATCGTTCCCACTTCCTCCAATTAAAACATCATCTCCCAAATCGCCACTTAAAAAGTCGTCTCCCGCTCCTCCAAATATGGTATCATTGTCTTCCCCTCCGAAAATCGTATCATTTCCTTCACAGCCATCAAGTAAGTCGTTATTTTCATCGCCCCGCAAGTAATCGTTGCCACCGCCACCACAGGCTGTATCATCACCTAAATTTCCCAACAGAGTATCGTTGCCTTCACTGCCTAAAATTAAATCTCGATCCTTACCTCCCAATAAGAAATCGTTTCCTTTGCCCCCATCCAAGAAATCGGAGTCTTCGTTGCCATTAATGAAGTCGCTATCTTCTCTGCCATTGAGTGAATCTTCTCCTCGATTTCCTAATAATGTATCTCCTCCTTCATTGCCAAGAATAATGTCTTGATTCTTGCCACCAAAAAGCCAGTCATCTCCCGATCCGCCTGAAATAAAGTCATTGTCTTCATTGCCGTTACAAAAATCATTTCCTTCGCCGCCAAACAGGTTATCGTTACCTTCTTTAGCCTGGAAATAATCCTCGCTGCTGCTGCCGTCGAATCTCTCATTGCTAGCAGTACCTGTGAGGGGTAGATCGATCGCACTATTCACAACTACCTTTTCTACAGGATTTGGTTGGTTGAGATTTGGGAGGGATAGAGAGTTACAAAGGCAATCTTCTGTCGGAATTTCTGTCGGAATTTCTGTCGGAGTTGGCGTTGGTGTCGGAATTTCTGTCGGAATTTCTGTCGGAATTTCTGTCGGAGTTGGCGTTGGTGTCGGAATTTCTGTCGGAATTTCTGTCGGAGTTGGTGTTGGTGTCGGAATCGGTGTCGGAGTTGGCGTTGGCGTTTTTATGGGAATCGGTGTCGGAATCGCTGTCGGAGTTGGCGTTGGCGTTTTTATGGGAATCGGTGTCGGAGTTGGTGTCGGAGTTGGCGTTGGCGTTTCTGTCGTAATCGGTGTCGGAATTGGTGTTGGTGTCGGAATCGGTGTCGGAATTGGTGTTGGCGTTTCTGTCGGAATCGGTGTCGGAATCGGTGTCGGAGTTGGTGTTGGCGTTTCTGTCGGAATTTCTGCCGGTGTTGGAATTGGTGTCGGTGTTGGAATTGGTGTCGGTGTTGGAATTGGTGTCGGAATTGGAATTGGAATCGGAATTGGAGTTGGTGTTGGAATCGGAATTGGAATTGGAGTGGGAGTTGGTGTCGGAATCGGAATTGGAGTTGGAGTGGGAGTTGGTGTCGGAATTGGAGTTGGGGCATTATCATCATTGATAATGATGCCTGTACTTTGGTTAGCAGCCGGATCGATCGCGCCGTTGGTAGCATTATTGAGGATGACGCTGAAAGTTTCATCCACCTCGATTTTGTCGTCGCCCTTAGCAAGTACAACGATCGCCTTTGTTAGCGCTTCTCCTGGATTAAAGATGAGATTACCGTCATTATCTTCGTAGTCTAGATCGGCCGTAGTAGCAGTGCCATCATCTGTCTTGTAGTTAACCGTAA
>Ga0209591_10001056_pt1 | contig 35370 bp, 18 predicted proteins | sample MAT01_FD_187207 | JGI IMG/M metagenome (GOLD analysis project Ga0209591, IMG submission 187207) | Freshwater microbial communities from Lake Fryxell liftoff mats and glacier meltwater in Antarctica - MAT-01 (SPAdes) (version 2) | ecosystem: Environmental > Aquatic > Freshwater > Ice > Liftoff... | reverse complement strand
TGCAGAGCGGTGATGCCGGACTAGCCTTGAACAAGCCCCTGGAGTGTAAGCTCTCGCGCTTCCGCTTCACCCTCAGCCGACTCGACGTGGGCTTCTTTCTGGAGGGCAAGTACCATCTTTACTTTATGCTTACTGGTAGTGCCGAGTTTGCCCTGCAGCCCGGCGATGATGTAGAAGGTCCTCTGGCCCTGCTGCCGAAGATCAAGATTGATCTGGTGAAGGCCCCGCTTACCGGCGATACCTCGGTGCTCATCAACCATGTGGACTTCCTGATCACGCTGCCTCGACCAATCTCGTTCTCCTTCCTCTCCTGCTTTGAGATGGAGGTGCGCTCGATCGGGTTTCGCCCCCAGGCCAAGGTGTTCGACGGCGACGGGGCCATGCAGATCGGCGGACAGATCCGCTTTGCCCAGGGCGAGGGCGACAACGCCAGCCCCCAGCGCGATTATCACTCGCTCTACATCGGCCTGCCAAAGCCCGGCGACCTCTTCCCGCGTATCTTCCTCGAAGAGCTGCCGGTCAGCCTCGCCATCCCCGGCGCCTTTACGATCGAGGCAGTTGTTAACTTCATCAACACGGACGAGCAGGAGGGCTTCAGCGGCAGCGGCAGGCTTGATATTCGTGGTATGCCCAGCCTGGAAGCAGCTTTCAGCTTTGTGCGGGTGCGCCGCGATGCCGATGGCGCATGGGTGCGGGCCTGGTTCATTGCGCTGAATGTCGGCAAGCTGGCGATTCTGATCCCGGTGGTGCAGATCTACATCCGCGAGATCGGCCTCGGCTTCGGCTACCGTTACACCGTGACGGCGATCAAGGCTGCCGACGAGATCGATGATGTCAAGAAGCTCATTGCGGCCCTCGACGTGATCTCGCGCTCACAGGGCGATCTGTCACGTCTTGACAGCTGGAAGGTAGACATTGAGGGGCCGAACCGGCCGGTGCGCTGGACAATCGCCTTCCGTGCCCTAATTGCTCAGACCGCTGCCTCGATCGGCGCCGGCTATGATGATGAGGTTGAGGAAAAGCTGCGTTGCCTTTATCTCTTCGATGCCCTCTTCGTCTTCCGCAGCAACTTCACCTTCTTCATCAACGCGCGCGGCTGGATCAACACCAATTACAACGACTACCTACACAATGTGAAGGGCGCCCGCACCCGGCCCTTCGTCACCGGCTACATGCTGCTACACCCGCAGAAGAAGCGCTTTCTCGCCCGCCTAGTGAACAACCCGAACGGCATCCTCGGCCTGCACCCCGAGATGCCCTCGTTTATCGAGGCGGCCCTACGCAGCGTGCGCTTCTCGATCACGCTGCTGGTCGAGCCCGGCTTGGTGCATTTTGATATGGGCTGGCCCGATAAGCTGCGCTGGCAGCTGAGCCTTGGTCCGCTACGGGCCGAGTACCGAGGCGGTATGATCTTCCGCGTTGCCCTGCGCGGCGGTGAGAAAGAGCTGGTCATCGGCGTCAGTTCGCTGGTGAAGGCCACCCTGGACTTCCGCGCCGAGGTGGATCTCGGCTTCATCGGGGTGCGGGTGCGGGTCTTCGCTGAGGTCGCCTACAGCTTGCGCTATATCGGTGTGCTGAGCCTAAGTGACCCCTTTGGCGACTCGGCTTTCTATGCCCGTGTCGGATTGGAGATCCGCGTTCGGCTGGAGCTGACGGCCTGGATCGACCTCTTTCTCTTCTCGCTCAGCGGCACCTTCAGCCTAGAGATTCATATCAGCGCCGCCCTTGAGCTGGCGATCAACGGAATCAAGCCCGATGGCATCGGCCTGCGCGGCACGGCCCACCTGAGCCTGGAGGTCTTCGGCCACGGGATCGGTTTCGACGTCAACCTGTCGGTCGGGGGCGAGAATGTCGACGCGGTGATCGCGCGTACCGCCCGTTACGACGCGATGGGCATGAGCAGTGACGATCCGACCGACGCGCTGCCGGCTCCACCTGGCGAGCCCGTCAAGCCTGCGGGCGCAGCGATGGCTCTCGGGGCAGCGCTGGAGTCCGCCCAGCTGATTCTCGGCGGCTCCGCTGACGTGCAGACTCTGGAGGCGCCGGAGTACACGATCTTCGCTATCGAGCAGGACGGAGCTACCTTTTTTGCCATCTTCCCGCGTGGCGAGGCCGAGATACTGGCGGATGGCACCCGGGTGGCGGCGCGCGGCTTCCTACCGGTGCCGCCCACCCGTTCCGAGGCTGTGAGCGCCGACTTCGCGTTGCACATCCCCGGCGGCACCCTGTCCCAGGGCAGCTCCCTGGTGCAACTGGTGCCCAGCGTGGATGGCGGCATTGTCGACCGAACGCTCGATCAGCGTGACGAGGTGGGCGACATTACATACAGTTGGAAAGTGAACTGGGACGCAGCTGTGATGCGCGGTCGGAATCCACAGGATAGCTCCGGCATTACTCACAACTTAACCCTGGGCAGGTACTTGAGAGAGATGTTCGCGGGCCAACCCGGCAGCTTGCACGACCCGGTGCCCTTCACATCGGTCGAGCGCAGCCTGGAGGACGCACGGGTGGACAACCCGAGCGAGGCCGACTATGAAGCCGCTGTGCGCGGGGCCTTCGAGCAGTTCCGTGGCTCGCCCTACTTCAAGTTCGATGAGCGAAGCGCCTATGATCAAGCGCTGGCAGCGGCCTTCTCACAGAACACAACTGTCTACAGCGAGGACGGCAGCAACCCAGTAGATCAGGCCACCCAGGCACGCCAGCGCGTCGACCAGATGCGCGGCATGGTTATCCAGACGATTGTAGATGACCTGCGCCAGTATGTCGAGGACCCACAGAGCTTCGCCACGCGCGCCAGCGAATCGGTTGCCTTTCAGCTGGGCCTGGTCTTTCGCTGCGACGGACCTGCGCCGTTGTGGCTGCACACGATGGTCAGCGGCAAGGCCGAGCTCCCGCAGATCAGGCAGCGTCTTGGGGAGGGTGCTGCCGCGCCGTCAGACGACCTGGCGAATCCGCCGCGCTATCTGCGGGTTTTCAATACCCTGGATACGAGCTTTGCCGCCCGCCCGCCGGCCTTCAGCCGCGTGCGCAGCTACAGCAGCGCGAACACAATCGCCATCAGCTGGAGCCTGGCCTGGGATCATCTGGACACGACGCTTTACTCGCCCGCTCAGGCCAACCCGAACCACCATCTCTCGCACTACCTAGTGCAGCGACGGGCGCTGGACAGCAGCGAGCGCGCCCTGAGCTACCGCGTGAAGCCGGCCCAGGTACTCCACCGCCAGCAGAAGGGCGGGCGCAGCGAGTTGCTGCGCATCGTGCCGCGCTTCCAGGTGATCGACCACTTCAACCACGAGACGGCGGACGAGCAGGCGGCGCTGCCGGCCAGCGGTCTGCGCTACCTCTACACAATCACCCCAGTGGACTATGCGGATCGCATGGGCCGCCCTCTGACGATGGTGGTAACGCGCTTCCCTGACGAGCCGCCACAGGTGCCAGCTGACGCACGCCTGCTCCTGCGCTACCGCATCGACAGCGTGACAGACCCAACCGCCCCACTCGAGGCGCTCCCGAAGCTACGCACGCCTCAGCTCGTCCTGGTTGACTGGAGCGAGCCGCCGCCGCCCCAGGCGGGACCCGCCGTAGCTGTGGCCGGCTACCGCCTGATCTTTCGGCGCGACCGCATCCTGGCTGTGGGCAGCTACGGCCTCGACTCGGCCACCAGCGGTGACAGACTGGCCCTGTTGCCGTCGAGCCTGGCCCGTACCCTGCCAACCGACATTGTGATCGACCTCAACCTCGATCTGCGGGTAGAGGGAATGGTGTCGCTGCTCGTCGAACTGCTTACGACAAAGGGTGTCTTCCCCGCCAACGGTGTGTGGCGACCTGAAGCGTGGCATGTCTTCATCCAAACGGTGGCGATCAACGGCACGCCCTCATCAATGGCTCCGGTACAGATTGCTCTTGAGTTTGAGCGAGTTGATCCGAACAGTGGAGACGTGAGGAGCGAGGAGCGCCAGCCGTCGAGCCTGGAGTGGTTGCCCGGCCCGGCGTCGCTGCCGCTGCTTCCCCCCGAGGACCAGCGTGCCCAGGTGGGCGACGCCCACTTCCCCATGCCCATCCTTGAGGGTGCGGGGGCCAGCTTCCGCTTCGCCGGGTCGGTGGCGGGGATAGCATACCAGCGACACCCGGCGGCCATCCGCTGCGTGCGCTTCCGCTGGAATCAGGGGCCGAGCGGCGCCTCCCTATACCCGCTCGAGCTGCACGCAGGCTACCGCCTGCTTGAGCTCGATGTGGACGCCCATACCGACCAGACCTTCGCCGACTCCACGCTGCTCGCGGCCGCCTTGCGTCCCCTCCAGGAGGTACAGCTCATCCCCGACGACGAGGTGCTGTTGTCGCCGCAAGACACCCTGGGGACAAGTCGCTGGGAGGCGTGGTACGCGAGCGCCGTCGTTCGCCACGATGATGCCGTGAAGGCTGAGCGCGAGCTGCCGTACGGGCCATGGTATTCCTGGCGCGACTCGATCCTGGAGTGGCCGAGTTGGCCAGGGCTTACGGTGGCCGACCGCTACGAGCGTGGCCCCGACGACCGTATGCGGCTTGTCGGTCCAATTCGGCGTTCGGGACGCTTCCACCCGTTCCTCACCGCGCTGATCGAGGCCCTGGCTGGGCACTGCTTCGACGCTAGCCCCGCCTACGCTGTCGACCTCGACCGTGGCAGCGTCAATAACGAACTGGTGACGCGCTTCCAGGTGCTCGGCTGGCCGCTCGTTGCGCCGAGGGCAACGGTAATTGTGCCTGGCAAAAACTGGGAGATCCACGAGTCTGGGTCGGATCAGGTCTTCCAGGTGCGCCTACCCAAGCAAGGCAACCTGGAGATATACACCGAGAGCGAGTACATTGTCGACCAGATGGTACCACCGCCGACGCGGGCTGCCGATCTTCCCGGTCTGCTCAATGCCACGCCGCCGACAGCGGACCCCTACGGCTGGGGAGTACTCCAGCAACTCGGTCTGAGTGTTACCTTTGGCCTGCGCTATCGGCGGACGCGCGAGCCCGTTCCGGGCGAGGTGCTGCTGGCGGAGATCCAGCGCGTGCTGCTGAGTGCGGCGATGCTGGAGCTACAGCGCGCTCCGGAGAGTACAAAAAAAGTGCTGGTCTCGCTGTACAGTCGCTTCCTGCACATCGAGGCACTCTTCCAGCCCGGCCGTAGCGTCGAGCTGCGGGAGCAAGACGCCGCCCCCGAGGCCCTCCTCGGCCTCGTGCAGGTGAGCCTGCGCCCCACTATCCGCCAGGTTCGAGAGTACGGCGCCTTCAGCATTAACCTTGGCAGTTCGCAGCCCGCCAGCTTTGACCTAGTCTTCGACCTTCCTGAGGAGACCACGTGCAGTGTGATCGACGCGGCGAATTCGGCCGCCGGGCAGATCGAGCTGCGCCGTAAGCAGGGTGAGCAGGCACCCACTATTCCGATCTTTCTGCCGAAGGGCGGTAATCTGGATATCCGTATACGCGCGGCTAGGCTCCCGGCGGTAAGCCTGCGTGTGCCGCCAGTCGACGGCGCCGACCCGCTGGTGCTGAAATACGTCGTGATCGATGAGAGCGACGACTGGCACGCGCCGCCTGAGGACGCTACGCGGGAGATACGGGATGCGTGGGCAGCGAAGCGAGCGGAGCATCGCGCTACGCTGGCGCAACAATTGGAACAACTGGGCGATCATCCGCTGCGCCGGGCCAGCTTTGGCGAGCCGACGATCTTCGCGCCAACCGACGATCGGGCGGCAACCTTCAGTGTGCCTGAGAGCCTGGTCGGCGAGCTGGCCTCGTCGGGACGCAGGGCAGATCTTCAGACCCCAACAAAGTGGAGCTGGATCGGGCTCAAGCGCTACCTTGAGGCTCTGAACCTGGAGCCGGAGCAGGTGATCAACGTGCCCCTGGCCGAGCCCGATATTGCGCCGATTCTGCCGGCGCTGTTCTCGTGGCTCCAGCGTTTCTTCGACCATGGTGGCGTGCCCTCGCAGATCCTGGCCAACGCCCTACTCCCAAGCGATATAAGCGGCCCCGCTCAAATTCCCGACCCCGGCGCCGGTCGCCTCAACGCTGTCCCCGACGGCCCCTGGATGGCCAGTGCCTACCCTCGCGTCGCCACCCCGGCCCTCGTCGCGCCTGACAGCGCAGGGCGCATCCGCTACGACCATCTACTCATAGATCGCTGGGGGCATCTGCTGCGCTACTATGTTCAGCCCTACAGCCGCTACGAGCGGCTCTGGAGCCAGGTGCTCACCTCGACAACGCTCTTTGGCGAGAAGGAGCATGTGATGCCGCCGTTCGCCAATGCGCGGCCGAAAATCGACGAGGGCGCCCTCGATGTTGTGGTGGAGCGCACTGAGCCTGTGGCCCCGCCCGTGGTGCTGCGCTCAGGCCGGCTCGATCCACCGAGTGCTCCTGGTACACCAGCTGCACCTGGGCGCGACTGGGAAGTGATCGTCGCCGAGCACTCCGAGCAGCGCCTGTCCGAGAGCAACCAGACCCTGGCCCGCCGGCTGGAGTTCCGTCAGTTGGCCTTCACCCTGCTGCGCCGCTTTGCCTATAACTGGTGGACAGCCTATCTTCAGGTTGAGTCCGACAGGTACCAACAGCCCGCCCATATCTACCCGGAACCCGATGATGCCCTGCCTGGTGCATACCCCGAGGTGCTCGATCACTTGGATCTGACAGTGCCGGACAAGCCCTCAGATGCCTATGATATTGCTCTCCGTAGCATCGAGCTGCCATTGCGGGTGCCAACCTTTCAGCAGGGGTACATGGCGCTCCAGTGGCAGGGGCTGCCATTTTATTACGAGCATCGCCTGCTGTTGATCGCCCAGGCCGCCGGCCTGGTCTCCAAGCCAGCGCAAGTGATCCAGCGTGACTTCGCATACCGCTCGCCCGCCCCGCTCCAGACGACTATGGCTGGCAGACTGCGCGAAGGCTGGATGCTCCAATTGCTCGCATTCCCGACGCGCCCGCCCGTTGAGGTTGTAGACCCTGCCCCAGTCCCCGTCGACCCACCGGCTGAGCCACCTATAGAGCCAGCCGTTGACGACCCACCGGTCCCGGTAACAACAGAGATGCGTGGGCGCCGCATTCGCATCAAGCTGCGTAACTTCTGGGAGAGTCTGCCGGATGAGGCCAGAGAGACCTGGCCCGCCGAAGACCCAGCCCGGCCCAAGGGGGTCAATCGCGATGCCCACAAGTCTGGCGCACTGCCCGACCCCGAGGTGGTCTATCAGCTAATCGAGCGCTTCAGCGGCAATGTCGAGGTACAGGCCGAACTCTTCTTCAACCGCAGAACGGACACCGATGCACCGCCTATCGCCGCCGATCCCGACGACATCGCGAATGAATATGTCCGTCGCCAGCTCGGCCGCCGCTTCCTGATCGAGCGCCCGGTTCTGCTCCCGCCTAAGGCCGACGACCCGGAGGCTCGTTATCTGCTGGAAACTGTCGCGTATGCAGTGAGCGAGGAGCCGCTGAGCCGTCGCTACCCGCTGCCGGCTGACCTGGCCTTTCGTGAGCGGATCGCCTTTCATGAGAAGATGTTGCTCGTGTACGGGGTGCTAAGCCTGGCAGACCGCGACACCCTGTGGGCCGCAATCGACGCTCGCCAGACCGATCCCATTGACCCACAGATCACCCAAGACCGCGAGCGGGTCGGCGCGCTCTACGAATCCTGGTTTAGCGAGGAGCCTGTGAGCGTGGCGCCAACGCCTGAGCAGCTGAAGGCTCCTGCCCTGAGAGAGCTTGTGAGTACGCTCGCCCCTGTTGAGTGCTCCTTGGTTTGGAGTGGGCCGCTGAGCGCGAGCCAGCGCGATGCATTGCTAGCGGCCCTCGACGCCGCTCCGCCGACGCTAGCCGATGGCGACGCCGAATTCAAGGCGGCCCTGCGGCGCCTGGCGCGTGCCGCTGCCGAGCCGGGGGTTGTCCCCGTAAGCCGGGCGAGTGTGCCACTTGGGCTCGACCAGGTGCCGGGCGGGCTCGACCCAGCGGTCACTCTCAGTGTCGAGCCAAAGCCGATCATGAGTATCACGCTGCCCGCCACCCCTGAGGGCGAGCCAGAGGCGACATCGAGCCTGACAATTGATGCCAACGCCACTCACTACATCGGCCTGGAATGGCAGGGGCCGCTTTATGATAGTCGGCAGCTGCAGCTACTGGCTGATAGCCTGGCCCGTTGGTCGACCATCAGCGCCTTTCGCAGCGCAGTGAATGCGCTCTTGCAGAAGATCGAAACAAGGGAAGAGTCGCGCGAGCTTACCCCGGGACGCCCGATCCGGGAGGATCTTCCCGACCTGCTGCGCGACCAGCTGAACATTGATGAGCGAGCCCCAAATCCATCCCTGAGCTGGATCGGTGTCGGGCCTGATCTGGCCCAGCAGCGGGCACTGCGTGACCTTGTGGCCGACAAGAACTTTGTTCAGGCGGCGGAAGGCCTGCTCACAAGGATCGACGCCCCGGCGCTCCAGACGGACTACCCCGAACCGCCGCCCGCGCCTCCGCCAGGTGAGGGCGAACTGCCGCCCCCGGCGGTCAACCCACTTGCTGGGCTGTCGGATCTGCTGCGCAATCGTCTTGTGCTCACAGTCGTGGACGAGCGCCGCACACTGAGCTGGAGCGGTCCGCTGCCCGCAGACGATACGATCCTTGATCCACCGCTCGGCATTGTCCCCGCCCTGGCAACTGCGCTGGTGGCCCTCAAGCAGGATCTGACCGCTCGTCGCAAGATTGCACTCCTCCCAGGGCCAAAACGTCCGCGCCAGAAGGAACTGGCAGGCATCATCGCCGAGCAGCTCAGTGTTACATCAATCAGTGTGAGCTGGCGTGGTCGCATTGTTAGCCACGACGCCCGGAAGGCGCTTGAGGCTCTCGGGAACAACACCACGCTCGATCAGGAGTTCTACACAGCGCTCCGCTCCATTATCGCGGCCCTGGACAAGCCGGTGACAGGCGATCTCGCTCTGCCCCGGCGACGTCTGATCGACCCGCCGTCCTGGCTGAACGAGGGCTTGTTGATCGGGCGGGCCAGGCTGCGTTACCACGGTCTGATGGATAGCGCTGAGGGGAACGCCTTGCGCCAGTTGTTTCCTGCGGCGCCAGACCGTGCAGCTATTCAGCGCATCTACGAGGCCAGTTTGAGCAAGGGGATGCGCGGTCGGGCCTTGCTCATCCGTACGCGCCGAGGTAGCGCAGCGCCAAGCGCTCCCCAGCCGATCAGCCCCGAGATCCTCGACTGAAAGGTGGTGTGCTATGAGCGACCCGCTCAACCTCCAGACGCTCTCGATTAGCGGTCCGTTTTGGACCGCCGAGCTTACGGTGGCCGAGATTGAAGTGCCTGAGCGACAGCGCGCCCTGCGCACCATCTTCGTTGACCGCACCCCACGCACGGTGGGCGGCGTCGCGCAGGTATTGTCCCCTGGCACCCTGCTGGTCTTGGGCATTCCGCGCTGGGTTGAGCTTCGTCTGAGCCGCAGTCCCACCAAGACGCTGCGTTGGGAGCGGCCCAGTGCTGCCGCACTGCCCCGCCTGGATACCCCGGCGGCGGTGCGCAGCGCCCTTGATGCCGGTCAGGCTTGCCTGCTCCTGCTGGCCGCCAACCCAGAGCAGTGGCCGACAAAGGCGCGCGGCGTCCTGCCGCCGTTTACCTGCCTCGCCGGTGAGATCGCCCTCGAAGTAAACACTCTGACAGCGAAACCAACAGTTCGCGAAGCGCTCTACAAAGGGCTTGCGCTCAAAGAGCTCGCGTCGGCGGCCCTCAAGGGGCGCGCAGGGTCGGCGGGCGTGATCAGTTCGATTGCCGTCCATGCTTCCGGGGTCTCGCTTGCCGGTGCTGCCACCCTCCCCTGGAGCACTGAAAAAAATACAGTACCAGGAATCTTCCAGCTCGCCCGCGTCTTTGATTCGCCGGAGGATGATCGCCTGCGATTTCGCTTGACCTTTGAGCTTGAGCGGCTCACAGAAGGCGAGACCACGGCACTCGTGGAGGCGTGGTACGCGCTAAGCGCTCTAGTGAACCCACCCCACCCGCTCAACCAGCGCTCTGAGGATGTCCGCAGTGCGCCGCGCTGGGTCACGTTCGAGATCGTTGCGCCCGATCAACCGCCGCGACTGTACTGGGAGATCGACGCCTGGCAGGCAGCACCGGGTCAGCTGCCCCTCTTCTTTGCCAGGGGCGAGATCAACGTGCTGCTGAGCGACCGCCAGCCATATGATCAAGAGTCTCCGCCCAGCACATTGGCGCGGCTCATCCCCGACCGCGTTGCCATTGGCCGGCGTGCGATTGCCCCCGCGCCCGGGCAGCCTATCGACCTCGCCCGGATGGGATTAGTGATAACAGTGGGGGCGCCCCGAGAGTCCGGCCCAAACACACTCGCCTATAGCGCATTATCGCCGGCAGGGAACGCCTCGGCAGGTTCGTTGTGGAGCGAGCAGATTAGCCTGACTGAGACTGAGCTCAGCTACGAGCCGGTGAACATCGCGCAGATTCTGCGCGAGGGGCAGGCCCTGATCACGCCGGTCTGGGACCGCGATGGGCTGAAGCCGCTTACGCCCGCCCTGCTCTGGGGCGCGGTACCCATCGCTGACGGCTGGCTCCAGATGCCAATCCCCAACCTCTCTGCGCAGAACTACGCCGACGCCGAGCTCGTTGGACCCTTGGAAGGCCCGCCCCAGGCCCTGCTGCAGGGCGCGGTCATGTTTGCAAATACAGACGCCGCCCCGGCCCAATACCCTCACGAGCAGCCCTGGAGCTTGACACTGATCGACGCCCACGAGATTTTCGCTGAGTGGGTCTTTCCCGAAGGTACAGCGGGCTTCCGCGCAGGGTGGGTCCGTCTGGTCGCCAGCGAGCCCGTGCTCGTAATCGACGGGTTGCTCTGGCTCTCCAGGAGCGCCCCCAGCGCTGCCGACGCCCTCCCCGATTTCGACAACTGGGTCTCGGGGCTGCACAGCGTGCCGATGCGCACGGTGCGCACCGTGCGCTCGCTAGACAGCGACAAGGTGCGCCTTACCCGTGATCCTTTCCCGGCGGCGTTCACATTCGCGCTGCTTCAGCTCGCCCTGCGCCCTACCGCCAACCCCGACGTCGAGCCGGGGGCGGCCCATCTCGGGGCCTGGGAGCTGCGCTGTCAGGCTAACACTGCTCGCATTCGCGCCAAGGGGCCAACGATCTTCGACGCGATCTTCAACGGGCACCTGCTGGACGCCCATGCGCTAAGGGAGCAGCTGGTGCTGGCATGGCGCCGCCATCCAACGCTGCCCATGATCCAGGCCCTTGCCCTGACCCAGAGCAATTTTCCGCCAGATATGCCAAGCGCGAGTCGCCAGCTAATGCCATTTGCGTTGCCCCTGGATGCCGACGGTCGCGCGCCGGACGGCTGGGTCATTGGCAGCTCCACCGAGAACGGTGCGGCCACCTGGCCGCAGCTCCTTGGGGCTACGCGCAGCACTGGCGACTGGTGGAAGGCTGGTGCGCACGCGCTGGCTGATCTACCGATGGCTGCTCTGAGTATTCCAGGTATGTATGTCGACCCTGGCCAGACCGACGGGTTGATCGTTGTGGCCTCGGGCTGGCCGCAGGGTGGCTACCGCTTCGACCTGCCCTACGCCGACGAAGTGTATGCCCTGGCCGCGCTCCCAAAAAAGCCCCGCGACCCACGCGAGGTCTCGCCGCTACCAGATGACCCACCACCAGAGCCACCAGCGCCCCTCGGCCCGGCCAGCTACCGCGACCACTGGCGACGCCTTTCAGAGCTGGCCAGCCTGGCCCGGGGCGACGCGACCGATGCCCTGGCGCGAACCGGCCAGGCGACTCTGATCCGTGGCCTTGTCGAACCCTACGACTGGCCGATACGCATTGCCGTTGACACTGTGGCATACCCCGGCTCCCTCGCCTTCGCCGATTCTGCTATGGTGGCCGACCCCAAGCCGGTTTTGCCGCACGAGCAGCTGCGCGGCTTCCAGGGCGCGTTTACCCTAGACGAGACGACACGTACCCTGCGCACGGCCAGGGACTCCGACTCGCAGCGTTTCGCGATCACGGCAGGCAGCATGAGCGCCCTGCGCACCGCTGAGGGAGCGGTACGCGATCAGCGTGGCCTACATCGCTCGGCGACGACTGTCCACGGCGCTCTGCTAAGCACACCGATAACTCTGGAGCTGCACGCCGACGCCATCCCTACGCCGATGAGTCTTATCTCAACGCTTCAGCCCTGGGAGCTCGAGATCAGCGATGGGCAGATCTGGCGGTTCTGGTTCCGCGATCTGCCGCTCAGGTTAGATAACGCCAATCCGGCCGCCCTCGATGGTGACTTCATCTGGGATAACCTCGGCTCGCCCGCGCGCCAGGACGTGAACGACCCCGAGGCCCACGCCCGCGCGTACAACTACCTGAGCGGCTACGAGTGGCGCCTCGGGGAGCTTGTCTCCCGCGCTGATCGCTCCTACCTGGAGCTCTGCGGACTGCACCTCTACCCGCTGCGCCTCGACCAGGTGAAGCTGAAGGACGGCAAGCCAACCACCGTTGTGCTTCACGGGCGCCTCCAGCTACCGCTCCCCGACGCAGTTGAACTGGCAGACCTCAACAACGCGGTAGCGCTCACCTTCGTGGCCACTGAGACGGGAAGACTCACGCTCAAAGCGGTGGATCTCGTGGGCGAGGCCAAAGACAAAGCGCCCGAGGGCGAATGGCCATTGGCCCTGAAGCAGAGTGAGCTCAGCGATGCGCCCCGCATTGTTTGGAAAAAGATTGTTCTCACCGACGCGGGAATAACCCTGGATACTCCAAGCCTAACATTTTCGCTCTTCGATACCCCCTGGTCGGTTGAGCTGGAGACGCTATTCTTTCCACGAGCAGGCGTACTCATCGAGCCGGTAAAAGCGGCCCATACGCAAAACCCGCCCACAGTGGGCAGCTTTATCGTCCCCACCCACGTAGCTCTGACGCTGGCGCTACAGCCCTCAGCGAACGCAGCGCTGAGTCTCGCACATAGTGTCACCGTGGAGTTGAGTATGCGCTTGGCGCGCACAAATACGGCGGCCTCCTTTGATGCAACGGTAAGCATTCCCATTCTTGGGTCGAAGGATGCCGCTATACACTGGGATAGCGGTATTCTCTTCAGCGATCTCCAGATTCCCCAAACCGATGAGAGCGGTGCATCCGAGATGCAGCAGTTCGGGCGTAGCTTCCAGTTCACCTGGAGCATGTGCGAGGCCGCCGCGATCACCGAGCTTCAAGTCCTGCCCGGCATGCATCTTGCCGAGGGGCCGCTGCCCGGCTGTGCGGCCATTATTGTGGCTGTGGGCGAGGCCATAAATGGTATTCCTCAGTTACAGATCGAGCGCGGCTTCGTCGAAGCCCAGCTTGCTGCTCGCTGGGGTCAGCCTCTACATGACGGCGTAGCTGGCCTGGTGTTGACGGAGACAGCTCTGGCTCAATCCTCATCTGGCGATCTGAGCATTGGTTATACCGGCCACTGGCAGGGGCAAGGGCAGGAGGGGTTCGAACAGCTGCTGCTTAACGGCTTCATCGAGCTGACCAGTCTGATCTCCTGGCCGACCGCACTAGACTACAATGCCGAAAACGCCTACGTTCATCTGCCCGCTATCCGGGACGCGACAAGCAGCCTCGGCCATACCCGACACACCATGCGCTTGCTGCTCAACCAGACTTTGGCCGATAGCGCGACCATTGCCACTGGCGATGGTGCCCGGCTCTTCCAGCTACGTCCGGGCAAAATTTGGCAGCTGCTTGCCGTGGTCGAGCACCAGTTCTTGGACCTCATGCCCCAGCAGGGTGGGTACCAACGCGGTGTGACAAAGAGTTGGACCCTGGTGCAGGAGGTACGTCTGTTGCGCCCGAGTACTATGCGAGCAACGCTGGAGGGCATCGGTCAAGCGCGCACGATCGATCCGACAGCGGGCATCGCCGCGATCTCGACCCATGGCGATAGCTACGCCCAGAGCGACGCACGCGCACTCCTTGTGACCGCTCTTGATCGGCTTGGATCAGAGGACCCCGACACCCTGATCGTCGAGGCTAGTGCGGCGCATTGGGTAGGGCATGCGCCAAGGAATGAAGCGCGTCCCACGGTGATCCAGTACCTCCCCGGCGGCAGTCAGCACGCCGTGCTCAGCAGCCCAGGCGACTACGGGCCGACTGACCCGCGCCATCCAGGGTGGCTGCTGTTAGACGTGGCCTTTCTCGGTCGACTCCAGCAGCGCGACCGCGATCTCGCAGCGGTAGATACAGCAGTGCGCCAGAAGGCATCGCCGCTCGCGCTCGACCCTGTCCTCGCGCTAGCCGCCCAAACAGCAGTTCCCGATGGTGCTATCGACTTGCTGATCTTGATGCTCACTAACCGGGGTGATCGGACACCGATCAGACACTTCTTCGTACCGATCGACACCGACGTCGGCCGAAGTTGGGCACGGCTCGACCCAACGACACTCGAGGAGAATTGGCTGCGTCTCCAGACCCCGCCGCCCGAGGAGGTGCCGGAGCTTCTCCCGAGTATCAGCGCGGCGCTTCTCGACACGCCGGCGCGCCTCAGTCGAACTGCCAGCCTTACGGCACTCTACGATGTCTTCAGACCGGCCTACCCACCTACCACCGTCGAACTCGGTTTGCCCGCACCTATTCAGAATGACACAATCGTCTGGCGCCCCGAGAGTATCCTGCTGCCGCAGCGCGTGAGCAAAACCCGTAACACCACAGGTCTCATTGCACTCTACAGCTTCTCCGAGGGCGAGGGTAACCTTGTCCGCGATCGCTCTGGCCTGATGCCAGCCATCGACTTACGGATTGAAAAAGGTGGGACGGTACAATGGCTGCCAGGTGGCGGGGTAGAGATTACGAGTCCGGCGCTCATCCGCTCGACAGCCCCTGCTAGCCGACTGATCACCGCCTGCAAAAGCAGCAATGAGATCACAATCGAGGTTTGGGTCCGACCGGCGCAACTGGTCTTGCCCGAGCCTGAGCATCCGGGGCGGATTGTTACTCTCTCCAAAACCTTCGAACTACGTAATGCCACCCTCCAGCAGGGTGATTTCAAACGCACTGAGTCGTCATACTATCACGCCCGCCTACGCACTTCCAAGACGAACGATGAGGGCGATCCGCCGCTCCCTAGTGCCGAGGGCACGCTGAAAACGGTGTTGACCCATGTCGTCTTCACACGCGACTCGGCGGGAAATGGCCGACTCTATATCGATGGGGTCGAACGCTCCACACAGAAGGTCGGTGGAACCTTTGCCAACTGGGAGACCGGCGCCGTCTTCTTATGTCTCGCTAACGAGCTTGAACGAAATCGGGCATGGCTGGGCAGCCTCCACTTCGTAGCACTGTACAGCCGGGCACTAAGCGTGAATGATGTGCGCATCCATTATGCTCTAGGCTGGGCGGAACGCAGGGCGCCGTGGGCGCACACCGGTATGCTGCTCAGTGCGCTCGATACTTCGACGGAAAGTGCGACTCGCCATGCTGCTGCGACGCTCCTCCCCGCCCGGCTGCGCCTCCTCGACCGGCGCCCAGGTCGCACGGGCAAGCCACGTCCAAACTCCAGCCCGCTTAGCTTTGTCGTAAGCCCTTACATTGATCTAGAGTTCCGACGTGCACCGATAGATGCCGGTACGACCGGCGCACTCACGCTGCTTGCGGCAGAACTGGTGACGATCGACCCACAGACCAATGCGTTGCGCGGGGTCGCCACGCGTATCTGGGAGGCCAGTGAGGGTACGCCGGTCGATGCGCAGTTACAGGTGTGGGCACGCGACACGCATGCCTTGCGCGCTCCCGAATCGCCAATCGCACTTCTGCGTCTGCGTGAGATTCGAACGATCTTAAATCCGGCGGTCGGCCAAGCCATTGTGGTAATCGTCTACCGCTTCGCGCTCGTCGCCGATATGACCAGGCAAGCCACAATTACTCGCCGTGCCACACGGCTACGGGCAGAGCTACGCAGCTTGCGCTTCCGCGATGGACACTATGCCGGCAAGGTCATTCCCGAGGCGGTGCGCCCCTTCGAGATGGCACCTCCACAAGTGGTGGGGGTCCAAGCAATCTATCAGGAACCACAGACACAGCCCGGGCAGAGTCGTCCGTGGCCCTGGGGCCTGAGCGCGCTACGCCTAAGCTTGCGTTACACCCCCAGAAGCGAGGGCATCCTTGGCGCACCAATCCTGCCTCTGCATGAGGTGACCCCAAACGAGCCACAGCAGCGGGCGGAATCTGGCCCGCGCCTCTGGTGGCAGACTGTTGCGCGGCGAACACAGTTCCGCGTGGGGGGAGGCGACAACCGACCAGCGGCCGGACTCCCCTACCTCTTCCGTGCTGCCTCAGTGAGCAGCCTGCTGCCGGCGCCGCCAAACTCGGCGCTGCCCGCACTACGTCGGCTGCGTGGTATGCCGACGGGCAAGGAATCCGACATCTCACTGGTCGGCTGGCAGCCTGTGCTGCCGGGGGCCGTTCGCTATGTACTTCACGGCGCTCGCTCTGGCCTGATGGCTGCCATGCGCCACCACCTGCTCAGCCAGCCTCTGGATGGTGACGGCCCCGCCGTGCTCTCAGGTGCAGTGCCTATACAGCACCGCGCCCCGCGCCCGGTGCCGCTGCCGCCCAACCCAGAGCAGGACACCCAGAGCGCCAACAGACCGGAGCAGATCGCGCTCCTGCCGTGGGCAAGCCCCTTTGCTCCCACACAGCAGCTGCACGCCAGCCGGAATCCCCTCGACGAGGCCTTCTTCATCGGGACTCGCGCCGCCAACGCCGAAACATCGGTCGTCCCAGCCCGTGGGCTGCGCCTGCGCCTAACCAGTCCTGCACGCGGCCTGCTGCTGCCTGCCTGGTCGCGCAAGCGCTCGACCCTCGACAGCAACACCGACCTGGCAGTCCGCCCTGAACAGCAGGGGGAGCTCGGCTTTAGCATCGAGGCTCTCAGTGACGGAGCGCCCTGGAATTGGCAGCTCGATATCGCCATTGTCGATGGCACGACGCGTATACTCTATGAGTATGAGCGCCCGCCAGAACCCCCTCAGGCTGCCGACGCTGGGAAGCCTCGCACAATTGTGGCGCGCCTGAAGGGGGCTGGTGATCTGAATCGGGCCCTTGATCCGCTCCATAAGCTACTTGCCAACAAGGCAAGTGGTAGCGTCATCACGGTACAGGTCCAGGTGCGCGACACTGACGCTGATGATGGGCTTATCCAGATCTTGAGCATCCCATTGCGTATTGGCGGCGGCTCAAAGCTGCCGCTGCCCCTAGAACCGGCCTTCGTCCACTTCGAGGACCCCGAGTACAACCGCCGTCTCGTCTCACAGACAGCTCGTGCCGCCCAGCTAGTAGCTACCAGCGAGGGCGGCCGCAGCTCGACCCGTAGCATCGCTCTGGCCAGCGATCGGCGTGAGTATAACGTTGACAGCCTGCTGGCGCTTCGCCACGACTGGGAGGATAATCGGCGCTCCCATAAGGTTGTGGAGACCACGCTGAAAGCGGTGAGCCAGGCCATAGCCACCCAGCTGCTCACCCTGGAGAGCCCGCCAGTTGGCCTGTCTGAGGGCGATCTGATGCTAGTGGAATCCAGCGGTGCCATGCTTGCGGTAGAGGTGCTCGGTATCAACGACGGCGACATCACCGTGGCAAAAGCCCCGCAACTTACAGCTGGAAGCCCTGTAAGCTATGGCGGCGCCGCCCTTCCACAGACTGCGGTTCAAGGCAGCACGCGTTACAGCGAGCTACAATTGTTGACACTCAAGCCACAGCTGAGGGGTCTGCACGAGGGTGACGTGCTGCTAGTGCAGCCGCCGCAGGGGCTTGCGCTGCTCGCTGAGGTCGAGCGACTGAGCGGAAACGAGCCCATTGTCCGGGCCCAGCGCGCCATCCCCGTAGCGGCCACGATTATGCTCGGTGCTGCATATATCGAGCTGCGGAGGATTGAGCCAAGCGGTATCGTATCACCCATGGCCGCCTACGCGGTGCGAGCGGGTCAGCTGCTCAACATAGATCTTGCCGATGTCCAGCTGCGCAGCGGCGTAACCCTCACGCCCGGCGACCTGATTGAGGCGCGGCTACTGGTGCGTGAGACTGCGAAAGTAGAGAATGAGGAGCGAATCTACAAACCAATTATCGTCCAGGTGAACGTCATCGCGAGCCCAGTGATCCCCGCCCCGGAGGCAGCCTATGGGCTGCTGCGCAGTCAGACGTGTGCGGAGGTATCCTCAGTAGAGTGTGTACGGTTCGCTTGGTCGCCCAGGGCAAGCCGAATCGAGCTGGTAAGTGCCGCAGATCTACGGGGGGAGCTCGTACGCAGACGGGCTGTCTTTCAATGGCGCGACGCAGCGCGCCCGCAGGGCGCAGTGTGCTACGCGCTTCAGAAGATCGCTCGCAATGGATCCACCGCCATTCCAGCGCTTGAGACATTTCTCAGCCTGGAGGAGGCTCATGAGGAGCCAGGCAACAAGAGATAATGGCTCAAGGACTTCGGACTCGCGGCCAGGCCAAAGAGTAGAACAGCTGCACGTATCAGATTAGGAGGCTGCATGAGCGCGATTTCGGACAAGTATTGGTCAATGGGTGGGACGGCAAGTTTTCTGGGGAATGCTGTCACTAATGAGATACAGACACCAAACGGCAGGGGGTTCTTCCAGCATTTCCGCGGCGGCTCGATCTACTGGAGCCCGGCGACTGGCGCCCAAACCATCTATGGCTTTATCCGTGACAAGTGGGCCGCGCTCGGCTGGGAGAACAGCTTCCTCGGCTTCCCCACCACCGACGAGTTTCCTACCCCCAATGGGCGCGGACGTTTCAACCACTTTGAGGGTGGCTCGATCTACTGGAGCCCAGCGACTGGCGCCCAAACCGTCTATGGCTTTATCCGTGACAAGTGGGCCTCGCTTGGCTGGGAGAACGGTTTCCTAGGCTTTCCCATTACTGATGAGCTGCCTACCCCCAACGGGCGCGGACGTTTCAACCACTTTGAGGGCGGCTCGATCTACTGGAGCCCGGCGACTGGCGCCCAAACTATCTATGGTTCTATCCGCGGCAAGTGGGCCTCGCTTGGCTGGGAGAACGGCTTCCTGGGCTTTCCCACCACCGACGAGTTGCCCACGCCCAACGGGCGCGGACGCTTCAACCACTTTGAGGGCGGCTCGATCTACTGGAGCCCAGCGACTGATGCTCAAACTATCTATGGTTCTATCCGCAGCAAGTGGGCCTCGCTTGGCTGGGAGAACAGCTTCCTGGGCTTTCCCACCACCGACGAGTTGTCCACGCCCAACGGGCGCGGACGCTTCAACCACTTTGAGGGCGGCTCGATCTACTGGAGCCCAGCGACTGGGGCCCAAACCATCTATGGCTTTATCCGCGACAGGTGGGCCGCGCTCGGCTGGGAGAACGGTTTCCTGGGCTTTCCCACCACCGATGAGCTGCCATCGCGAGCAGGAATTGGTCGGATCTCTCACTTCGAGCACGGCTCGATCTTTTGGTCTCCCGATGTGGGTGCACGTGAGCTGCGAATGGCCGTCCGGCTCCACACCAAGGTGCTGACCTCCCCAACGATCAATCTTGATACTATGCTCGACCGCATGCAAGAGGTGTATTCCACGGCAGGCATTCGCGTGGATTTCATCTCCAACGAAGTTCTAGCCCTGCCACTGCTAAACGACCTGGACGTAGGAGCATGCACCATGGGGGGCGTAACGGCGGAGCAGACGACTCTTTTTGCCAACCGCAACACGGTCGGGGCAAATGATATGGTCGTCTACTTCGTTCGATCGACTGTCCCACCCTTCAATGGCTGTGCAGCCCACCCGGCTGGTCGGCCAGGTGCAGCGGTGGTACAGGGTGCAACCCAGTGGACTCTGGCCCATGAGCTCGGCCATGTGCTAGGGCTAAATCATGTCAATGACAACAATCGGCTGATGACTGGTAATGGCACGGGCAATATCACCAACCCGCCTCCTGACATTATTAATGCCGAGGCGGTAACGATGGACACCAACGTGCTAACGATTAACCTATAATGTACGGAGGTAGTGTTATGAAAGTGACAATGGACGAAGTTCGTGCGGCGCTCAGCCCCGAGGAGCCTGACTACGGCAGGGCGGCTCAGCTTGGCCCCGATGCACTACCATATCTGGAGGCGATTATGCGCGCCTCCGACCCGCTGATGGCCGCGAAGGCTGTCTATCTGGCCGGTCTGATCCCCACTCAACGGTCAATATCTATTCTAGCTGAGGCCGCACAACATCCTCAGCCGACAGTTCGTGTTGCGGCGGCGGCGACGATGTCCAACTTGACGCCGCCGGACGCGAGCCAACTGCTGCTGCGCATGATGAGCGACAGCGATCTGGGAGTAGTGAAAGTAGCGCTACAGTCGGTGCCTCAGGGAGCGAGTCCGGCTCTCCGTGACCAGCTGCATAGGATGGCCGTAGGCAGCGGTGACTCGCCACTAGGGGCGATTTTACAGCAAGCGCTCGCCCGTGCCGAGGCGGCGATATCACCAAGCGTTGACCTCGACTAAATAAGTGACTTTCGTGACGCCAATCCACGTTACGGCGAAGCAGGCTGGATGCCGAGGAACCGGCTATGGTTCATTCATGCAGCTATTGCGCGTATAGTACCCAGGCCGAGCGGCTCTTGCTGGCCTTAGCGGTGGCAAGCCTCTGGATGCTGAGCGTGGGCAGCGAACTGGAGCAGGAAGTGACGACATTGAATGTGCCCGTATTGACCTGCCTGCTGCTCGCGCCGCGACGGGGATAGGTGCGTGTGATCCGGCTGCTGCGCTTGATGCTCATCTGGCTGGTCGTGTCGCTGCCGTATGGTAGTTGCTTCACAATGCCTACTCGCCTGGGACCCGACTCTTGGTCAGAACGCTCAGCTTCCTGTGAGTAAACGGCAGTGTCACAGTCGGCGCGATTTTTGGATCAAGACGCCGAAACAAATGCTCGTCAGTCCGCTCCAAATCGCGGACATCCTTCCCTCCAACATCTGGCCCACGCTGTCCTGTGGTGCTACCTGGCGATTATCCAGGCTACTAGCTGCTATAATACGTATCAAGATAGCTTCCTGCCGATTTCCTAACGAATAGTCTTCTATGAGCACCAGCACGAGCCTACGTACGGCGCTACTCAGTGTCCTTGCCCTCGACAAGCGCCACCTGATCGACGAGATCATTACGCATATCGAGCGGCGCATTGCGACCAACGATTTGACGCCGGAGCCGATCACGACGGGCAATGTACGGGTTGTTCAACTGAACTCGCGTGCCTTAGTCTCGTTTGAACACGCGCAAATTGGAGATTTGCGCATCGACGAGATCGTTGGCGGTGACAAGATCGAAATCAAGATTCAGCTGCCGGATCGCCCTTCACGCCCAGACCTCGACGTAGAGTTGCTGGCCGACCCGAAGCCGCTCTACGGTCGAGCAAAAGATCTCGAACAGACGCGGTTGCTCCTGGAAGAGCGGAGCTTCGTCGCCATCACTGGTGGGCCTGGGGTGGGCAAAAGTGCCCTGGCAACATTTCTAGTCCATCAGATCGCGCCGCGCGAGCAGATCCTCTGGTGTGAACTGCCGCCGCGCGGCGGCTTTGCCATCCTCGTCTCGAAGATCGCGGCCTTTCTAGCTAGTAGGGACGACTGGACGGTCTATGACACGTTTAGCGAACTGCTTAAAGGCCAGTCCATACTTACCTCAGCCGACAACCTGATCAACCAGATCGCCGCCCAGTTGCGCGGTCTCAAGGTGCCGATTTACCTGTCGTATGAAGAGGTGACGGAAGAGAACACGGCAGGAGAAGATGATGATGGCCCCCTTCATCGTTTAGGGAAGCGGCTACGCAGGCTGGCCAAAGAAGGTTCGATCAAGCTTGTCATCGCCGCGCAAGACCCGCCGTCCTTTATCAATGAGGATGAGGCCTATAAGCTGGAGAACCTCGACCGCAATGCAATCGGCGCAATGTTGATCGGCATGGGGCTATCTGCAGAGCTGGCCGACGATCTCGCCCTGGCCACTGAAGGCACACCACTTTTCCTCGTTCTGGGCATTGAGGGTCTACGCACGGGCAAGCTCACCCGCGCAGCCCTTGTGCGCCTGGCAGAGACCCCGAGGGCACGGTTGGAGCTGTCTAGGCGGATGTACGACGGGCTTGACAACGCCGAGAAACTTGTGATGCAGGGGTTAGCTCTGCTGGATGGCTACCCGGGCACGGCCGACGCCCTCGGCGCGATGGTGGAGATCCCCGATCTCCGGCTCGTGATCGACCGCCTGTACAGACGCTCCCTGGTACTTATGAGCAGCGACGCTGATTACGTATTCCAGGCGTACACCCAGCATCGTGTGGTGCGCGACTACTGTGCAGCGCAGACCTCGCGTGGGTGGCGCCTCGACGCCCTGAAGCGGGCAGGGGCCTACACGATAACCAGGGGACAAGCTCTCAGCCTCGATGGAAAGCATCAGCGGGCTGTTGCGGCCCTTGAACACGGATTCGCCCTACTACCGCCCGACACAGGCAACGAGCTGCGCATCACTGGCGCGCTGGTGCTGAGCGCCCTGGCATTTTAGCAGGGTGACTACAAGGAGATGATCGCCCATGCCACCCGCGGCCTTGCTTTGTGTGCCGAGCACGACCGCATCAACCGGCCGAATCTGCTGTTGAACCTCGGCATTGGGCTCTCCTGCACAGGGCAGTGGCAGAAGGCATTGGAGAAGTACCACGAAGCGTGGGCTCTCACAGGCGAGCACTCGGTTCTGGAGCGCATCGAGCTGAAGACGAACCTCGGCTTCCTCCAGCACAATCTCGGCGATGATAACGCGGCCCGGAGCCACTTCGACTGGGCCCTCGAGCACTCTCTGACTCTTGAGCACCCCTGGCGTGCTGTTGAGTGTCTGACCGGCCTCGCCGATGTACTGATCTCGGCAGGGGCGCTCGAGCAGGCCACAGCAACATGGTTCGCCTCGGCGTGCTTGCGCACATTCGTCAGCGCCTCCTGCGCTACCCGGAAGAGCGCCACCTCAATCTGCCGCGGCAGCCGGCCCTCGCCCGGACCGATGCGCTCGAACGGCCCAGCTGGTCATGGAGGTAGCGGGCAATGCGCAGTCGCTCCTCATCCTGGGCCGTGGCCAGCTGGCGGAGCACTGCGCTCTCGCGCTGGGCCTCCTCGGCCTGCTTGAGCTCCTCGATGTCGGTCGCCGTGCCAAACCAGCCGGTAATCTGGCCGCCTCTGTCGCGCAGCCGTCGGCCCGCGTTGCCGCACCCGCCGTCAGGCAGTGTCCGCATGATAGCCCCCGACCAACGAGTAGCTCTATAGGTCTGGTGTACCACGGCGTTTGCGCCGCAGCCAGGGGCAACAATAGATCCGACAACAGCTCCGCAGAGCTAGGGCGAAGCGCCTGCACTCCCGTATGATCAACGCACGTGTAGCACAACGGCAACGGGCCAGGCTGTGCGAACACAGAACTGCTTGTGAGTAGTTCACATTGCGAGGTTGACATGAACAAGATAGTCGCTCCTCCAGCCGATAACTCGACCACGTTCGTGCTGGTGCATGGTGCATGGCACGGTGGCTGGTGTTGGAACAAGCTGACGCCCATGCTCCGCGCCGCGGGACACCAGGTCTTCACACCCACGCTGACCGGCTTAGGTGAGCGCGCGCATTTGCTGACGCCGGAGATCGATCTTGCGACCCACATCAAAGACATCGTCTCGGTGCTGGAATATGAGGCCCTCCACAATGTGGTGCTCGTCGGCCATAGTTACGGCGGCATGGTGATCGCTGGCGTCGCAGAAGCTCTCGGTTCGCACGTCGCACACTTGGTGTTCCTGGATGGATTTCTGCCAGAGAACGGGAAGGCCCTGACAGACTACGCTCCCATGCTACCGATGCGGGATGACGGCTGGCGTGTACCTGCGATGGGAACCAGCCGCGATTTTGGTGTCACTGATGAAAGCGACATCGCGTGGGCCGAGCCGCGCTTAGGCGACCAGCCGTACCGGACCATCACGCAACCCGTGCAGTTGTCTGCACAGCTGTACGATGCGTTTGCCAAAACGTACATTCAGCTGACCGAGGCGCCGTGGTTCGTGGAAGCCGCAGAGCGGGCGAAGCGGCAGGGTTTCCGCTCGTACACGCTCCTCTCGGGTGGGCACGATGCCATGATCACCCAGCCGAAGGCGGTATCGGAGATCCTGCTCGAAGTTGCACGATCCTAACGGCGCGCCCAACCAGCAACGTTTGCCGCCCTAAGCAAACGCTTGCCGCTAACCCCAAACTGATCTGGCGGGCCGCCGCTCTCTGCGCCGGGGCGGCTCGACGGGCTGTTGGAGTAGGCGGGGCTCCTGCCGCTAACCAGTGGCGAGAGCGATGAAAGCTGCGGTGCTGGCGGTGCGTCGTCGAGTGCGACAAGCGGCCAGCCACCGCCGCATGCCGCGCAGTCGAAGCGCGCGGTAGGCGAAACGATGCGAGCCACGTTAGGGCTCGACGGGTTTGTGGGGCTGTAGCGGGGGGATCGCCAGGTCGCGCCCGCGCAGGGCCGCCTCGGTTCGCGTGGCCACACGGAGCTTGCCGAGGATGCTTGCGACGTGATGCTTGACGGTGAAGCGGCTGATCACCAGAGTGTCGGCGATCGCCGCGTTGCTGGCGCCCGCCACGAGCATCCGCAGCACCTCCACCTCGCGCGGGCTCAAGGTTTCCCCGGTCTCAGCGACGGTGAGCCCGCCGCTGATGCTGTGTTTCGGGCTCTCGTGTGCCGTGAACGCTTGGAGGGGAGCGGTGGCTGGCCCAGGCTCCCGAGCGCAGAGCGTCTCAAGCCAGGGCAGCACTTCCTCGGCGAGCGGGGGCCTCCACGGAGCGAGCTGCCGACGGGCGCTCCGGCGTTCGAGCGTGGCCTGGAGGGTAGTGGCCTGCCCCAGCGTCACGTGTTCGCCAGGAACGTGGTCGAGCGCAGCCAGAATCTGCGCGGCCTCGTCGTCCCGTCCCTCTGCCACCCGCACCAGCGCCAGGCCGTACACGACCTCGGCCAGCGCCAGCCGGGTGTTTTCGCGCGCGATCTGTAGCAGTTCGCTACAGCCCTGCCACGCCGCCACCAACTCGCCTCGGCGAACCTGCGCCTGCACCAGGAGCGCGCGGCTCCGGCTGTAGCTCCACCAGTCCTCCAGCTCGCGCATGATAGCGCAGCTTTCCAGAAGCAGGTAGGCTGCCTCGTCGATATCGCCGCGCTCCAGCGCCAGCGCGCCAAGCTCGCGCAGGCTGCGGGCGATGATGTGCGGATGGTGGGTGATGCTCCCGATCCGCAGGCACTCGCGTCCATACGCCTCGGCGCTGTCCAAACGTCCCGTCTGCCGGGCGACCTCACTCAACATGACGAGCGCTGTGGCCTCGCCCCGCTGGAAGTTCTGGCTGCGCCACACAGTTAGCGAGGTGCTGAACTGCCGCTCGGCGGCGTCGAGGTCGCCGCTGCACAGCGCAACGATCCCCTGAGAGAACGCTGCCCATTGCTGTGTGTACGGGTCGTTCCCTGCGGCGAGCCGGGCGGCCGTCGCGTAGTGGTCGTGCGCCTCGGCGAGGCGGCCTCCGTTGAGCGCCACGGTGCCGAGGTGTACACGGATGTAGGCGTAGCCATCGATCTGCTCGCTGGCCTCCAGCAACGCCACACTCTGTGCCAGCAAGGAGGCACCTTCGGACGCTCGGCCCGACCAGAGCAGGAAGTAGCCCCGGTAGCCAAGGGCGATGCCGCGCACGGTGTCTGATGCCCCGGCCTGCTGAAGGGACTGGGCCGCCCGCTCGAAGAGCAGCGCGCCCTCACGAGCCCAGCCCTGATTATTGTATAGGATGGAGATGCCTCGCGCCATTGTCGGCAGCGCCGCCTCGTCCGTTGCATCGACGGCGCGCGCCCACGCCACACGCACATTGTCGCTGTTGCGGGAAAGTGCTGCCCAGGCCTCAGGCGCGGAGCTGCCCGTTTGGGCGTCGATGCAGCGCCGGAGCAGGTCGGCGTAGGCGGTAACGTGGCGCTGCTCCGCCTCCCGCTGCGCGGGTGGGTCTTCCGCAAGACGCAGTGCGGCGTACTGGCGCACCAACTCGTGCAGCGTATAGTGCGTGACCCCGTCAGTCGCCGTGTGCCGCAGCAGCGACTTGTCGACGAGCGCGGCCAATACAGACAGATCCGCGCCCGCCACGATTGTGGCCGCCTCGCGTTCACACCCGCCGCGAAACACCGATAAGCGCGCCAGCACTGCGCGCTCGGTGTCGGTGAGCAGCTGCCACGAATGATCAAGCGCCGCACGCAGGCTGCGGTGGCGCTCGGGGCTATCGCGGTTCGCGCTGGCTAGCAGGTCGAGCGAGCGGTCGAGCCCGGCAGCAATCTCCTGCGGGGTCAGCACCCGGACGCAGGCGGCGGCAAGCTCGATCGCCAGGGGCAGCCCCTCCAGCTGCCGGCACAGCCGGATCACGGAGGCCCGGTTGGCGGGGGTCAGGGTGAACGTGGGCTGCACGCGCTGTGCCCGGTCAACGAACAGTTGCACCGCGTCGGCGCGGTCGGCCCGCGGCCCAGCATCAGGGTGGGGCAACCCCAGGCCCTCGACCACGACCACCTGCTCCTCGCGCAGGTTCAGCCGCTCGCGGGAGGTGGCGAGGAGGCGTAGGCCCGGCACGCCCTCGATCAGCCGAAGGAGCAGCGCCGTGAGCGCCGGCGCCTCGGCAGGGCCAAGCAGCTGCTCCAGGTTGTCGAGCACGAGCAGCAGACGGCGCCCGCGCAGGGCGGCGAGCAGCTGCTCCTCAGCGGGGCGGGATCCGTGCAGGGTCACACCGAGGGCCTCGGCCAGGGCCAGCGCAACATTGCCGGCGTTGGCCAGCGGCGCGAGCTGCGCGACACCGACCCCGTCGGGGAAGGCGGGGTCAGCGGCGAGGTCGGCGGCAACCTGCAGCGCCAGGCTGGTCTTGCCGACGCCGCCCAGCCCCACAAGCGTCACCAGCGGGCGCGGGCCGTCACGCAGCCGCGCCACGAGCGCAGCCCGCTCGGCGTTGCGGCCGAACAGTTCCACGGCAGCAGCAGGCCGACGTGGCGCAAGCAGCGCCGGCCCGTCCTGGTTCGGCGGCGTCCCGTCCTCCGCGTGGCCATCGGCCCGCGCTGCCGTGCCGTGCCCGCCGTCCGGCACTGTGCTCATGATGGCCCCCTGAGCCGACGAGTAGCTCCGTGGGCCCAGTGTACCACGGCGGTCGCGCCGCAGCCAGGGGCGACAATAGCTCTGGCAATAGCTCCGCAGAGCCAGGGCAAAGCGCTCGTGCTCTCGTATGCTCAATCTCATCCGCGCCTGGCTCCAGCAAGGTGTCAGAAGCGCGGCGCTACCTTGATAACACGCGACGCATACCCCTGCGATGCTAGCAGGAGCAATGCTCCAAAGGAGACACAGCCACATGGCTACGACAACGCTTTCTGCTCCCGAGCAGACCAAGCCGGCCCCCCGCCGCATCTACCACCCGATTCAGAAGGACTACGCCACGTTCCTCGAAACGAGCGCACAAACTGGCGGCAAGCGGACGCTCATCGAGGTCGAGCTCGCGCCCGGCGGCGGCAATGTACCGCACTACCACGACGCCTTCGACGAGCGCTTCGAGGTGCTTGAGGGCGAGTTGGAGGTGTTGGTGGGCACTCAAACCCACACGCTGCGCCCGGGCGACACCAAGACCGCCTTCGCCAACACGCTCCACAACTTCAAGAACCCCACCGGGAAGACAACGCGCTTTCTGAGCGACATCCAGCCGGGCAGCACAGGGTTCGAACAAACGCTGCAGATCCTGTATGGCCTCGCGACCGATGGCAAAGCCAACAAGCAGGGGCTGCCCACGAACATCTACCACCTCGCCGTTCTGCTTGTGCTCGGCGACTCGCGCCTGGGCGGGGGGGCTTCGCTGCTGATGCCCATGTTCCGACTTCTCGCGGCGCGGGCGCGCAAGAAGGGCATCGAGCAGGAGCTCATCCGAACGTACTGCCAGTAGGGCGGCGAGCACGGTCGTTGCAAAGGCGCGGGGGTGAGGCCGGAACTGCTCGCGGGCCTGCCCGCCATCAGCACCCCCGGCATGAGCTTCGACCAGACCGAGCTGCGCGCCGCCGTCGGGCAGACCGTCGCCCTGCCGGGCCACGCCGAGGCGGGGATGCGCGGCACGCTTGTTGTGACGGAGTGAGCGCGTGGTGCTCACCTGTAGCACGCGCTATCGCAAACAATAGCTATTGCAACGGCGCATGGCCTGCTCCATGCAGCGCCACGCGCCGTACATAAGGAGACCCACACTATGCAACGGTTTACCTGGCTCTTCGCCGCCCTGATCCTGTGCCTCGCCGCACCCCTGCTCGCGCAGGCCCAACCTGTTCCGCCGCCGGATGCGGCGATCCTCGAAGGCGCCGCCGACACGTCGCAGCGCGACCTACACTGGGCGCCCTGCCCCGAGACCGCCGCCGTTGAGTGCGCCGCGCTCACTTTGCCGGTGGATTATGAGAAGCCCAGAGGCGCAACATTTGAGCTGGCCGTGGTGCGCGCCAAGGCGCTCAACCCGGCGGGGCGCATTGGCACCTTATTCGTGCATCCTGGCGCCCACGCTTCGGGCGTGCGTTTTGTGCTCAATGGCGCGAGCGACCCCAGCGTTACTCGCGTGCGCCAGCGCTTCGACATCGTCAGCCTCGACCCGCGCGGCGCGGGCCGCACCCGCCCGCTCGCGTGCAACTTTAGCCTGCCGCCCTTTACGGGTGGGGACGACGCCGCGCTGCAAGCCTTCTTCGACGATCGCGCGCAACGGTTCGCCGCCCAGTGTCTCGACGAAGACCGCGCTTTTGTGCTGTCGATCAGCGGCAACAACTTCGCCCGCGACATCGAGCAGTTCCGGCGGGCGCTGGGCGAGCGCCAGCTCTCGTTCCTCATGATCTCGAACAGCGGGCCAGTCGGCGCTGTCTACGCTTCGCTCTACCCCAAGCGCGTTCGCGCCATGCTGCTCGATTCGCCGGTGGGGCCGGACTTCCGCGACTACAACATCGAGCGGCCCGCCGAACAGGCGGCAGCCAAGGATTTCGCCCTTCAGCGCGTCGGCCAGATCTGCGCCCGCACCCCAAGCTGCCCGCTTCACACAACGGGCGTTGTTGCTGCCTTCGACACCGTGCGCGAGCGGCTGCTGGCTCAGCCCGTTACTGCGCCCGACGGCTCGCTGTTCACCGCAGGCATGTTTTCAAACGCGATCGGGTTTGCGCTCTCCATCGAGAGCCAGTGGCCGCTGGTCGTGGTCGCGCTGACAAACGCGCTGGCAGAGAACTACGCCTTGTTCGCGCAGGTGCCGGGCCCACCCGCGCCCGGCGATGGCTTCACGGCCCGCTTCTGCAACGACTACGGCACGCGCCGCGCGGCAGCCGACTACCAGCCGATCATCGAGGCGCTCGGCGCGACGTACAAGCGCTTCACGGGCGCGTCCGGCCTGGCCTTCCCCGTGTCGAACTGCATGGCCTGGCCCGCCGCCGACCCGCCGCGCATCCGCAATCTGCAGCGCGAGCTCAAAACGCCCATCCTGCTGCTCGGCAGTGAGTTCGACACCGACGCGCCCTTCCCGTGGACCAAGCGTATGGCAACGGCGCTTGGCATGGACGACACGGTGGTGCGCTACGCCGGCGGCGGGCACGTCCTGGCAAACCGTAGCGACCTGCCCTGTATCACAAGCATCATCGACGCCTACCTGTTCGACTTGAGGCTGCCCGCAGCCGGGACTATCTGCCCCGCCGCGCCGTTCGGCGCACCCTAGTAGACCATTGAGGCGAGCGAGCACGGTGCGCTCGCTCGCCTGCCGCGTATCACACAAAGAGCAGGTTTCAGTATGGCGTTATATCGTCACTTCGTCACCCAAGCTGAACTCGACGCCGAGTACGATGTTGGGCAGTCCGTCGCTGACTTCACGGAAGTTCTTACAGGCTATCAAAGCGCCAGCGCCCAGGCGCGGGAGGAACTGCGCTGCGATCTCGATGTGTCATATGGTCCAACGCGGGCCGAGCAGCTCGACATCTTTCGTGCCGCGCGGCCCAAAGCGCCCATACTACTATTTCTGCACGGCGGCTACTGGCACACGTCGTCGAGCAAGGACCATAGCTTCGTTGCTTTGGGTCCCGTGTCTGCGGGCGTGACCACGCTGATCGTCAACTACGCCTTGTGCCCGCACGTCACCATCGATGAGATCGTGCGCCAGTGCCGCGCTGCTGTGGCGTGGGCCTACCGCAACGGCGCGAGCTTCGGCGGCGACCCTGAGCGAATCTATGTCGCAGGGCACTCGGCGGGCGGACACCTTGCTGTGATGGCACTGCTCACCAATTGGGAAACGGATTACGGGCTGCCTACCGACCTGATCAAGGGCGGTTGCGCGGTGAGCGGCTTGTTCGACCTGGCACCGCTACCCTTCACTTTTGTGCAGCCGTCGTTGCAGCTGACATGGGGACAGGTGCTGCGGAACAGCCCAATCCTACACCTGCCCGCCGTGGCCGCGCCGCTGCTGATATCCTACGGCGGGCGGGAACCGGGCGAATTCCAGCGCCAATCCGATGCGTTTCTAGCCGCGTGGCGAGCGCAGGGACTCGAAGGCGCGTTTGTGCCCCAGCCCGACAAGCACCATTTCAGCGCCATTAATGGCTTCACCGATGCGGCTAGCCCGCTCTGCCGCACGGTGTTACACCAGATGCAGGTTGCTCATTGACAGGACGTGCATCGGCGGCGGACACGTCCTGGCGACGCGCAGCAACCGAGCGTCGCAGCTGCGCTTGTGTCCTAAGCATAAGGACCAGTCAAAGGAGTTCACGCAATGACTATTGGCTTGTAGGTAGTTCAAGCACTGCTCGCCCTCATGTTCGGCTATTCCGGCAGCAAAAAGCTGCTTCGCTCGAATGACCAAATCCGCGCGTTGCCCTGGGCGCGCGATCTTTCGCCGCGCCTCGTGCGGCGAATCGGCGTCTTGGAAGTAGTCGGCGCCGTCGGAATCGTGCTACCAGCGCTGACGGGCATCCTGCTGTGGCTGACGCCGCTAGCAGCAGGAGGGCTGATGATGCTCATGCTTGGCGCGGCCTGGATCAATATGCGCCTGAAACTGTTCCCAGCATTCGTGACCAATGTCGTGCTGCTCGCACTGGCCGCATGTGTCGCATATGGGCGCGGGATGTTCGTCCTAGCGTAAACGGCCAAACGCAAACCAATAGCCCATATCGGGGACTCGATAGGAGACGTCAATTGACCGCATGCAGGAATTGATCGCCACACAATACAGCGTAGTATATGGAGGAGATATCAAGAATCGTATGAACATACACGGTGTTCAAGTAGCAAGCCACGCCCGCATCCTCGCCACCGTCGAGGACTATATCCACGGCTGGTATAGCGGCAACCCGGCGCGCACCACGCGCTGCCTCCACCCGCAGCTGGCCAAGCGCCTTGTGAGAGACGATGCGACGATCGAGGAGCTCGACGCTGCCACGCTGATAGGTTATGTGCACGGGCGCGTGGGCACTGCGCCGCCCGCTACGCAGCAGCAGGAGATCGAAATCCTGGGTGTGTATGGCAACACGGCTAGTGTGCGTGGCTTTCTAGAGCCAGCGCGCAGCACTATGAAAGGCCGGGGGTTGCCGGCGTACGGCCCCAACCCCCGTGAACACCAATGCTGATGGACAAACAGACTGTGCTGGTCACCGGGGCCAGTGGCGGCATCGGGCTCGCAACGGCCATGGGTGTCGCGCAGATGGGCGCCCATGTAGTGCTCGTGGCCCGCGACCGCGCTCGCGGCGAGGCTGCGCGTGCCGCAGTGCAGCGGGCCGCGCCCAAGAGCAAGGCGACGCTGCTTGTCGCCGACCTCAGCGCCCAGGCTGAGATACGCCGACTGGCCGAGGAGGTCGGGCGGCTGGTTCCCCGGCTGGACGTGCTGATCAACAACGCGGCGATCATCCCGCCGCAGCGCGAACTCACAGTCGACGGGATCGAGCGCCAGCTCGCCGTCAACCATCTTGAGCCCTTCCTCCTGACCAACCTGCTGCACGACCAGTTGCGCTTCAGCGCGCCGAGCCGGGTGGTCACCGTCGCCTCGGCAACCCATGCGCAGGGTCGCATCGATCTTGGCGATCTCCAGCACGAGCGCCAGTATCACGTGCCGGGCTACCCTGTGGCCGGCTGGCAGGCCTACTGCAACACCAAGCTGATGAACGTGCTCTTCACCCACGAGCTCGCCCGGCAGCTGGCCGGGAGCGGCGTGACGGCGAACTGCCTGCACCCCGGGGTGATCGCAACCGGGCTGACGCGCAGCTGGCCCCGCTGGGCGCAGCAGCTCTACAGGCTGCTGATGCCAGGGCCGGCACGTGGTGCGCGCAGCGTGATCTTCCTGGCCTCGTCACCCCAGATGGCTGCGGCGAGCGGCCAGTACGTCGACCAGCGTGGGCGGGCGGCCGAGCCAGCGCCTCTGGCTCGCGATCCGGCGCTGGCCAGGGAGCTATGGGATGTGAGTGCGCAGCTCGTCGGCTTGCATGTGCCGGCGACCGCAGCAATAAACAGATAAGGTAGCTATGAAGCCGTCATCCTGGCTTTTGGCTGTTCGTCACCTTCGCGGCCAGCGCGTGACAGCACGCAGCACAGCTTCAACACCCGATAACTCAGGAGTAGCACGCCCTATGTTTCTACGAATACCTCGTTTGCTCCAGCGCGCGGCCCAGCCCGTGCTGCTGCTGGCCCTCGTCGCGGGCACACTTGGCGTGGCCGTGGCCAGCCCCCACGACACCCTGCGCACGCAATATGGCCCAGTTCGCATCACCCGCAGCGCCGTCGGCGTGCCGCACATCAGCGCCCGTGGTGAGGCCGGCGCGCAGTTTGGCCTCGGCTACGCCCACGCCCAGGACCGCCTCTGGCAGATGGAGTGGCAGCGCCGCCTGGCCAGCGGGCGCACCGCCGAGTTCCTCGGCGCCGACGGCCTTCAGTTCGACGTGCTGTTCCGCACCGTCGGGCTGCACCGCGCCGCCGAGGCCGTCTGGGCCAGGCTCCAACCCACCGACCGCCGTCCTCTGGAGGCCTATGTCGCCGGCGTCAACGCCTACCTGGCCCTCGGCCAGCCACTCCCCCCCGAGTTCGCCATCCTCCAGGTGAAGCCCGAGCCTTGGACGCCGGTGGATGTGCTAGCCTTCAGCAAGCTGTTCACCTGGGGCAACGGCAGCAACTGGAGCAAGGAGCTCCTACGCGCCCAGCTCGCCGCAGCCCTCGGCCCTGAGCGCGCCGCCGAGCTCACCCCGGCCTACCTCCCCGACGGCCCGTCCATCCTGCCCGGCGACAGCGCGGGCGGCGACGGCGCCGCGCAAGAGCACCCGCAGCCCGCCGCCCTCACGCCAGAGGTCGCCGCAGCCTACGCCGCTCTGCTCGGCCTCCAGGCCGAGGTCGCTGCGCGCACTGGCGTCGGCGCCGACGGACGCGGCAGCAACGCCTGGGTGCTGAGCGGCCACCGCACGACCACTGGTGAGCCGCTGCTGGCGAACGATCCGCACCTCACCGCGCAGGCGCCGGCGATCTGGTACCTGGCGCAGCTCTCCTTCGGCCGGCACGAGGTGATCGGCGCCACGATCCCCGGCGTGCCCGGCGTGCAGATCGGCCGCAACGAGCGGATCGCCTGGGGCGTCGCAACGCTCAACGTCGACTCGCAGGACCTGTATATCGAGCAGGTGAACGAGCGAGGCGAGGCGCTCTTCCAGGGCGTCTGGGAGCCGCTCACGATCGTTCCCGAGACGATCAAGGTGCGGGGCGCCCCGGACCGCGTGCTGAGCGTGCGCAGCTCCCGCCACGGCCCGCTGCTCTCCGACGCCGTGAGCCCCGCTGGGCCTGCGCTTGCCGTGCGCTGGAGCGGCCACGACCCGCAGGACGCCGGGGTGCTGGCGACCCTGGCGGTGAACCGCGCGCGGAACTGGCACGCCTTCAACCGGGCGCTGCGCACCTACCGCTCCGCCGACATGAGCTATGTCTACGCCGACCGCGCGGGCAATATCGGCTACCTCGCCGCCGGCACCATCCCCATCCGCCTCCGCGGCGACGGCAGCTTCCCGGTGCCGGGCTGGACCGGCGAGCACGAGTGGCAGGGCTATGTGCCGTTCGCTCGGCTACCACGCAGCTTCAACCCGCCCGAGGGCTTCATCGTCACGGCCAACAACCGCGTGTTCGGCGGCGCTGAGCCGTACTCCATCGGCAACAGCTATGCCGTGCCCTACCGCGCCGAGCGCATTGTCGAGCTGATCGTGGGGCGGGATCGCCACAGCCCGGCCGACATGGCAGCGATGCAGACCGACGTGCTCGCCGCCCACGCGCGCCGGCTCATGCCCATCCTACTGCGCACCACGCCCACCGATGAGCGCGGCCGCCAGGCCCTCGAGCTGCTGCGCGCCTGGGACTTCCAGACGGCGGGCGGCAGCGCCGCGGCGGCTGTGTTTGAGGCCTGGTACATTCGTATCGCAGAGCGGCTGTTCGCCGACGAGCTGGGCGCCCTCTGGCCGGTCTACGGCCGCGAGCTCTACTTTGTGGGGATGGCGACCGAGACGGCCCTGCGCGAAGGCCAGCCCTGGTGCGACAACAGCGCCACTCCCGTCGATGAGAGCTGCGCCGACACGCTCGCGGCCGCCCTTACGGCCGGCCTGGCCGACATGGCCGCAGCCCAGGGCAGCGACGACTTGCGGGCATGGCGATGGGAAACGGCCCACCGTGCGCAACTCCTCCACCAGCCTCTCGGCGGCAGCCCCGAGGCAGGCCCGACCTTCAACCGCAGCACGCCCAGCGACGGCGACCGCTTTACCGTCAAGAGCGCCTCGTCGTTCCAGCGCTGGGAGGCGTACGACCAGCGCCACGGCGCCCAGTACCGCCAGATCGTCAGCCTGGGGGACCTGAGAGAGTCGCGCTGGATCGTGGCACCCGGCCAGAGCGGCCTGCCCGCGAGCCCGCACTACGACGATCTGCTTGCGCGCTGGCAAAGCGGCGGCTACGTACCGATGCGCGCTGGTGACGACAGCGAGTAGCCCGACGAGGACGCCGCACCGCACGGATGGCAACGTCGGGCAACGGGGTCGTGCGGCGAATAATGCACGACCCTGCCTTGATTCGGGCGGAACCGTTGCCAGAGATCCGTCTCCGGTCGGAGCCGGCCCAGCTGCGCCGGGCTATGTTGAGCCGACCTTCCCCTGTGCCTGTCCACAATTCACCTCTGGAGATCACTGCGCCCTCCTGGGGCGGCCGCCTCGGCCAGGGCAACGGGCAGGTCACGCCGGCGGCCAGGCGCGCGCCGGGGGCACTATCCACGTTCGCTCGCGGCCGTCTGTAAAGGAAGCGTGAGGGACACCTCAAACGGATACTCATATTGGCAGAAAAAAGAGGCTCTTTGGG
>Ga0209591_10001048_pt1 | contig 35428 bp, 31 predicted proteins | sample MAT01_FD_187207 | JGI IMG/M metagenome (GOLD analysis project Ga0209591, IMG submission 187207) | Freshwater microbial communities from Lake Fryxell liftoff mats and glacier meltwater in Antarctica - MAT-01 (SPAdes) (version 2) | ecosystem: Environmental > Aquatic > Freshwater > Ice > Liftoff... | reverse complement strand
CACCGAGTAAAATTTCATTTTAAAACCTTTTTAATATTACTGATTTTCAGAGGTTTATTAATGCCGTCTGTTAACTCGTTAAGTTCATTATTACAGCAAACTTGTATAATGCAATCTTCACAGCTTATCGCAATTCCTCAAAATACTTAAAGCCACCGCCTCTGCAACTTTGATGCCATCAATACCAGCCGAGAGAATTCCCCCAGCGTATCCCGCGCCTTCACCAGCCGGATAAAGTCCGACTGTATTCAAACTCTGATAATCCTCATTGCGTTTAATCCGAATTGGTGACGACGTGCGGGTTTCCACCCCAGTCAATACGGCATCATCCATCGCAAATCCTTTAATTTGTTTGTCAAAAGCGGGAAGGGCTTCACGGATGGCTGCGATCGCATAATCTGGTAAACTCTGGCTCAAGTCGCCCAAATGTACCCCAGGTGTGTAAGACGGCTTAACTGTGCCCAATGCTGTAGAGGGGCGATGGTTGAGAAAGTCTCCCACCAACTGCCCTGGAGCTTCATAAGTCCCGCCGCCCAACTCAAAAGCCCGTTCTTCTAAGCGACGTTGAAAGTCAATTCCCGCTAAGGCATTTCCCGGATAATCTTCGGGGGTGATGCCCACAACGATCGCACTGTTAGCATTGCGCTCATTACGAGAGTATTGGCTCATCCCATTGGTGACAAGTCGCCCCGGCTCTGATGCGGCTGCAACCACCAAGCCCCCCGGACACATACAGAAACTATAGACGGAACGATTATTTTGACAGTGGTGAACCAGTTTGTAATCGGCAGCACCTAAAAGCTTATGACCAGCCTGAACGCCAAAACGACATTGGTCGATCAAAGACTGCGGATGTTCAACGCGAAAGCCGATAGAAAATGATTTAGCCTCAATGTAAACCCCGCGATTAAATAACATTTGGAAGGTATCGCGGGCGCTGTGGCCTACCGCCAGAACCACATGATTGCTGGCGATATATTCCCCACTGGCAAGGGTAACTCCCCGCACCTGTCCATTTTCGATGTTGATATCTTCCACCCGACTTTGAAAGCGAATTTCACCGCCGAGAGATTCAATTTGGGCGCGGATACTTTGGACGATTCCCACCAGTTTGAATGTGCCGATATGCGGTTTATTAATATATAAAATTTCCGGTGAGGCTCCCGCATTGACAAGTTCGGTTAACACCTTGCGTCCATAATGCTGAGGATCTTTGACTTGACTGTAGAGTTTGCCATCAGAGAATGTACCCGCCCCACCTTCGCCAAACTGGGCATTAGATTCTGGGTTGAAGTCTGATTTTTTCTTCCAAAAGCCAAAAGTATCAACAGTGCGATCGCGGACTTTTTTCCCACGTTCTAAAATGATTGGGCAAAAGCCCATTTGCGCGAGCATCAAACCCGCAAACAAGCCGCAAGGCCCTGTACCAATCACAATGGGGCGAATCGCCAAATTGCTAGTAGCTCGTGCCACTGGGCGATAACTCATGTCTGGCGTGGCAATCACATGGGGATCTTTTTTCAGCCGCTTGAGTAGATGAGTCTCCTGAGTCGTTTCTACATCCAGAATATAGACAAGGCTGATCTCTGCCTTCTTACGGGCATCATAGCTACGTTTGAAGATGGAATAGCTGATCAATTCTTCGTCTGTGATTTGCAGCTTTTTGAGGATGGCAGACTTGATCTCATCTTCAGGATGATCAAGCGGGAGCTTTACTTCTGTTAGTCGTAACATAGCGAGGAGAAATTCATACTGTCTATCAAAATCTTAATCAAAATTACTGTGGCGCGATCGCATAGGTATCGCCTATTTCCTTTCGGGGTTAAACAAGACTGACAGCCGCCTTTAATATTATGTAAATTTTGATTGACTAACTTTCCTCGTGAATCATGCGGCGAAGATCATCAAGAGGCGAGTCGGGTTCGGTGATTTCTGAATTGTTGCTGTTAGTTATTTGTACATTTTCATCATCAACATAAAATTCAACACTTATTTTAATTTTCACTCTCCCCTTTTTCCAGCTTTGAGAACCTTATGTTAAAATTTCGCAATCTATACCATCCTGAAACCAACTCACAATCTGAGACTGTTTTATCTCTACTCCTTGCCTAGTTAATTCTTGATTCAATGTAAATTCTAGCGCGGAATTAGATGAAGCATCCATTGCTTGTTTCAATTTAGCAACTTTATATATATTGTCTACGAAGTCCAAAACATCATCATCATCATCATCATTACACTCGATTGCCTTGAATTCATCTTCCATATCAACCTCAATTTTTGAAACTTTTCTATTTTACGCAAAGCTGTAGTTAGTGAGCGCTAAAGTCACTAACTACAAGCTAAGTAAGTCGGTGAGAATAAATCAAACTAGATTAAGTAATGTAAAAAATATTGAGATTAGTTCGTAGTGAGGACTAAAGTCCTCTTGTGAGGACTTTAGTCCTCACTACAAACCTTGAATTATTCACGCCGATCTACTTACACAGATCCAAAATTATCTGTGTTTACCTGATATTAATACTAAACTTCTGCTAGGTTATCAACTATACCATCTGAAATCACAAATCCATTAGTAGCAAATTTGCCACCATTATCTAATGAATCAGGAGTAACATATATCAAATCTGCATCACCAATTACAGGCAAAAGATGGTCAGATAATTGCATCTCCTGTAAACAACTATTGATATTAGAAGCTGCTGAATTATATACTTCTATATTTTCTTCAACAGCATTCAATAATCGCCGATTAGTTGCAATTTTTTCTTCAGCTTCTTGTTGCAGTGTTTTTTCTAAATAAGCACGCGCCTGTGGGTATTGCTGCAAAATTTCATCGGCTTGCTGATCTGCCATTGGTAACAGTTGAGTTTTGAGAATTTGGTTGATGGTTTGACGGAAAGATTTACGAATAGTATGGGAAACTTTTGGTTCAAAATCTAACTTCAATAATTGCCTAATTGCTGGCTCTGCTTCCACAATACTTTCAGCGTCGTAACCTTGAGAAGTTTGTAACAAAGTTTGGCGAAATTGATATATAGAAAAAGTGCCTTCATCGTAAAATCTAGGACTTTCTCGTACATAGCGATCGCACTCTACACTAGCTGCACTCACTAATGCTTGAGTAACTAGTTTTTCTAAAATTCTGATCTCTTGTTCAATTCCGCCATCATGATCTAATAAACGATACAACTGACGATAATATTCTGACTTGCGAATCTTTTCAATCAACCGCTGGAAATAATTCCCAACTACTTGCTGAGAAGAATCAACCAAAATATCTTCTAATTGATTTGCTAAGTAATAAAATGCCTCTACTAAAATAGCAATTAAAGGTGCAGTAGCATTGCGAGGATGGCTGATGGTTGCACGTCGATAAGATTCAGCTACAGAAAAAGTATCTAGCAATTCATCTAGACGGCGAATCATTCGTGATTGCAATTGTTTAAAATCAGCTTCAAAAGCATCGCAGGAAGTATTAATTATTTGGTTAACTTCTTGTGTGATATGCTCACTAAATTCTCTACCAATTTGCTGGAGTTGCTGATTAAGACGTTGCAACTCTTGCGCCTTCATCGTCTCAATTTCTTGTGGCTGACTATCTAAATCGCGTTGTACAATCTGATAATGTTTCTTCAGTTTAATACAAACATCTTCCAAGTCATCAGCAAGATTTTTAAACAATTGTGGACGCTTTTCTTCTGTAAGATAGCGAGTAATAGCTCTGCGAAATTCTTCAATACCACTATCTTCAATTAGCTGTTCTATAAGTTCATTTCCCGAATCTTCCAAAATCCGCACATAATTTTGATTCGGCGTTTCAAAGCCGTTAACAGAGACACGAAATTTAGTGGAAGATAGTTTCCCGGAATTTACACAGTAGTTGTTAAACGCATAGACAAATTGTGGTGTTTCTTCTTTACCATCTAAACCTTTAATACTTTCTGCGAAAACAGAATCTAAACCAAATCTATCCTGTATACTTGTCTGTTTAATCTGACTTCCATAAAATCCTAATAATCCACTGGTTTTATAAACCTTGCTTGTATTGCGAAACTGTCCACTAATTAAATCATCTAATCGTTGTCGTAGCTGGGTATTATACCAAGTTTCATCGATGCGGTTGAAGATATAAAAAACGCGATCGCGTACTCCCCCATTCTCCCGCATTAATTCCAAAAGTTCTGTTTCTTCTTTTGTCATGTCACCCGCCGCAGCAGGTTTTAACACACACACCACCGCCGAAGTATCGGGATGTTGAATTTTGGCATAAGTTAGTTGTGCATCTTTTTCTACTGGTGCATCTATACCCGGTGTATCAACAATTACATTACCATCTTGTAGCAGAGGATGATTACAGTAATATTCTATTCGCTGCAATACTGCACTATTGCTACCACGACGCGCATATCCAGCAGCTTCCTTGAGATTGGAAAAGTTAAATTGCTCCATTGAATATGTAGCATTTTTAACCGTGTTGATGCGATCGCGGTTTGCTATATATCCCTCTAGCAACAACATTAACGCCTTCGCCTGTTTTGCACGTTCTGATTTATTCTCACCACCCTCATGCTGAATAATAGCTTCAGAACCCAGATGTAGCGATTTAATTACATCAGCTTGGTTGATATTAGCCACTGTATCAAATCCTAGCTGCTGACACAAATAAACTGCTTGTTCCCGAATCTCCGCTTCACTTAAAAACGTCAAAACAACACGTTCTTTATCTACTTCTGCATACTCGATTTTGCATTCTGTACCCGTAGCGTGTCCCTCTGCACTGTAAAGTAATTCTCTCTCCAAAAGTGCATTGATTAGCATTGATTTACCAGCACTAAAGGCACCTGCAAACACAATCTCAAATTTTGGAGAAATCGCCTTACTTAAAGAAGTTTGCACAGATGTAATATCTTGGGAACGTAGCGTTGGTTCTTGCTGTGAAAGTTGTAATATTGACTCAACTTGCTCTTTCAAATTTTTGTACTGAAGTGGTAGATTTGACATATTCGGCATCCTGACAATATTTATGTATATATTAGTAATAATTATTGTCTTGATGGCTCAGTAAAATTCCTGATAATTTTAATGCTTTTTAGTTGTTGAATATTATCTAAACAACTAATTAATGACTATTGACCAATAAAAATTTTTGCTATTCAATTAAAAACCCATGACGCTTTAAGAGGATGTTTGAAAAGTCCTCTTCTTGGTAGCAAATACTTTGAGATCCCCCTAAATCCCCCTTAAAGAAGGGGGACTTTGACTCCGGTTCCCCCCTTTTTTTAAAAGCAAAAATCACCTTTGCTTTGCTAATTCAGCCATTACCAGGAGAACTAGTTGAGATTGTCGCTAATTTGTTTGCTTCTTGTAATTGGTAATACAGCACTTCCTGCTGCTATGAGGTACAGAGACTTGGGATGCTATTAGTAAGTAGTCTGTCAAGCTAGTAATGAAAAGTTTGTAGTAAGCACTTTAGCGCTTAGAAAATAAGGACTGAAGTCCTTACTACGAACTTTCTTACCCATCAATTTAAACTTGACAGACTATTAACACAGATAAACAATAATTCGATTAATTAGTGTACCTCATAACTTCGGGAAGTGCTGTAAAGCATATTTTTACCTCTTTTGAGGCACTAATACAGGTAGTTGACGGACACCAGCTACAAATTTGGCGTGTTGTCCAACAGTTAAAACATTGAACTGACTAGATATAAGTTCCAAACTTTTGTTCACTATTGCTAGCTTTTTGTAGGTGGGGACGCTCATACCAGGAAAAAATGATAGTTCTGGCACATCCTCTTGACTTAAAAAGTCTGTAGGATGAAGTAGTAAAGAAGGCTGAACCTGTGTAAGTTTACATAGCCAGAGGGCAATTCGGAGGTAGAGTAAAGCCAGTTCAGAAGAAAATGTACTCAGATACATTATGTAACTGAAGTGAATTGGTATCTTGAAAATTGGCATGGTGGTAACGGGAATCTCAGTCAGTTTATCCTTACCCATGTGCCACTGGTAAGGTTTTAGAGGCTGCAAACCGTCTTTGAAACCGCCAAACAGAGCCTCTCGTTTCTTGCGTTCTTCCTTGCTCAGTTTACAAGTCATCAAATAATAAGCTCGTGCTATAGGCCCCAAAAATGTGGGAAAAGTCGAAGCATCATATTCGTATCCCCGTCGTGCTAAAACTTTCAATACCGCCGGAGAAAAACTGTATCCAGGCCCCCGGAAGCCGACAGGGTGTTGATGGGTGACGCGCTTGATGTGTTGTTCGGCTAGTAATACTTCTTCTTCAATTTCATCTTCTGAATAGAGATGTAGCCAAGGATCATGATAAAATGAATGATTGCCAATTTCGTGACCGGCATTAGCGATCGCTTGTAATGCCTTAAAATTCTTTTCTAGGGCTGCATCTTGACCGACAATGAACACTGTAATTGTCAAATTCCATTGCTGGAGAATATCTAAAAAACGAGGTACTGCGATATCCAGGTAAGAGGGAAAAGTCTCCCAACCCGGAGCGCCCTGATTTTTTAAATAAGACCAAATATTATCTAAGTCTAAAGAAAGACTGGCTATTGGTTTGTTTCCTTGTCGCTTGATTTTCATTATAAGTTCAAGTATTTGGACAATTTAAAGCGTAAATTCTAGTGTTAAGTTTGGGTTTTATGGTTCAATTAAAATTTTCTCAGCATCCTAGATATTAATTTGCTGCTTCTGGGTAAAACACATTGCAATTCCCAGATTGTAGTAAGCTGCTTCATTAATAAATATAGGCCAAACGGTAGATGCTCCCTTATAAATAATTGTTTGATTATCAAAATTCAAAAACATTGGATCTCCTGGAAGCAAGGGTTGATAATCTTGATCCTGAAGCTCTGGATGAATCATCCCAAAGATTGTACCATCCTTTTTTTTTGGATCAGGTAGGCTCCTGTAAACTCGTTGCCATGAGTTCCACCGACAATTGCAACTCGATTAATCTGGTTCACAATTACATCAACTCCAGAATGGAGCTATTGAGGTATCAGTTATCAATTATTCACTTTGCCGATGCGATCGCGACCATGTGGTTGATTAAGATACGACATATCCGGGCCATCGGGAATGATCCCACTGGGATTAAGTGGGAATAGATTTCCGTAGTAGTCCCGCTTCACACTTTCTACATCGCAGGTGTCAGCAACACCTGGAAGCTGATATAGATCACTTAAGTAGCCTCCCAGATTCTCATAGTCTCGAATTCGCCGCCTACTGCACTTAAACAGCCCATAGTAGGCACTATCAAAACGAAATAACGTCGTGAATAAACGCACATCAGCCAGTGTGAGATTGTCCCCGCACAGATATCGATTAGTCTGCAATGCAGTGTCAATCTCATCGAGAGTTGCGAACAGTTCATTACAGGCTTGATTGTATGCTTCTTGGCTCTGGGCAAAGCCGCAGCGATATACACCGTTATTTACTGCGTGATAAATCTTCTCATTCCACCAGTCAATTTTATCTCTGAGTTCTTCTGGGTAGAGATTAAGTGTAGGATTGTTGGCGAACTCGTTAAACTGAGAGTTCAGCATTACAATAATCTCTGAACTCTCATTGTTGACGATAGTTTTTGTTTGGTTGTCCCATAAAATTGGAACTGTAACCCGTCCGCTGTAGCCTGGTTCTGCCATCTGATAAAATTCAGCTAGTGTGCGGCAACCTTGTTCCTCTTGGTTGAATATCCAACCGCCTTCAATGGGAGAAGGAGAGACGATACACACTGATATTACCACTTCAAGTTTTTTGAGCGATCGCACAACTAAAGTCCGGTGTGCCCAAGGACAGCCCAGCCCAACATAAAGTTTGTAGCGCCCCGTTGTTGGTGGGTGTAGGTTTCCCGACTCTGTGCCGATGAACTTGCGAAACTGGCTATTAGGACGAATATACGCTCCCGACTGATTGCTAGGAGCAAGCTTTGACATCATTATGTGCCACATACTCGTCCAGATAAACTTTCCTAGCCAAATGATCAGCTTTGGAGGGAGTGTCCTGCCCTTTTTCTTTGGGAGATTTTTATCGTCATCCATAAGCTTTATTGCCTAATATGTGTTATTTACGAATAGCATATATATGCGATCGCGCTCAAAATGTAATTGTTCAGGAAGTGCGCCGACACTGAACAATCACAAAATAACCTACTTATACAACTCTATATGAGGGTGTACATAATTGTAGAATGGGGTAAAAAGAAAAATTAAACATTAAAATGTCTGCTACAAATTCTCCGCCCCAACTGAAACGAGAGTTAGGGGTTGTTGGCGCAACTTTGATGGGACTTGGTTCGATTGTTGGTACGGGTGTATTTGTCAGTATCGGGATTGCAGCCGGGATTGCTGGAACTTCGGTAATTTTGGCGGTAGCAATTGGGGCAATTGTTGCCACCTGTAATGGACTCAACAGCGCCCAGTTAGCAGCTAATCACGCTGTTAGTGGTGGCACTTATGAATATGGTTATAGATATCTCACCCCGGCATTGGGCTTCACCGCCGGCTGGATGTTTTTGGTAGCAAAGACTGCCTCAGCCGCAACCGCCGCTTTAGGTTTTGCTGGTTACTTACTCAACATTGGGGGTTTTAATTCCAGTTGGGTAGTTCCTACAGCCCTCTTCGCTGTTGTGATCATGACGTTGGTTGTCTTAAGTGGTATCCGTCGCTCTAATGTTGCCAACACCGTGATTGTGTCGGTAACGCTGTTATCTTTAGGCTTCTTTATTCTTGCTTGTCTACCCCGTGCAGCCGAAGTGGGAATTGAGAATTTGACACCATTTTTCACAACATCCCCAGGAGCAGTACTCCATGCTAGCGCTTTAATGTTTGTCGCCTACACAGGTTATGGGCGCATAGCCACAATGGGGGAAGAAGCACGTTCGCCAAGGGAAACGATTCCTAAAGCCATGATTGTCTGTCTGCTGCTGACAATGCTGCTATATATGACGGTGGCGATAGTTAGCATTGGGGCTGTGGGCGCAGATGTCTTGGGAAGTGCCACAGGGCAGACGAAGGCAGCACCCCTGGAAGTGGTAGTCCGCAGCGTTGCCGGTTCTGGTGGTGCTTTGGTTTTAGCTATTGGTGCGGTGACAGCAATGCTGGGCGTACTATTGAACTTGATTTTGGGCTTATCCCGCGTGTTATTGGCAATGGGACGCCGCTCAGATGCGCCAAATTTCTTAGCACGTCTTAATCAACAACAGACAACCCCATACTGGGCTGTGGTATTTGTCGGGATAGCGATCGCTCTGCTGGTACTATTAGGTAATGTCAAAACTACTTGGTCATTTAGTGCTTTTAGTGTTTTGATTTATTATGCAATTACCAACTTCGCCTCCTTGCGCCTCACCCCATCGGAGCGACTCTATCCTGTATGGGTGGGTTGGCTAGGTCTTGTATCTTGCCTTTTCCTCGCTTTTTGGGTGGAATCTTCGATTTGGCAAGTAGGTTTAGGGTTGATTGTCGCAGGGCTAATCTGGCACAAAATTCGACGAGCGTAGGCGTAGCCCGTCGCAGACATCGCCTGAGTGCCGTAGGATTATTTAACGTGAGTTCGCATCAGAAAGATCAAACAGCTAAAATGGCGATCGCAATATCTGCGGAGTTCATTTAAGAACAATATTACCATTGAATATGTGGCAGAACCCCTGAAAGCTATGCCAGATGATGCAGACGGTTTAGGCTTCTTTAACACTATTGAACCAACTTGTCAAATCCGCTGATGTCGAGAAATCTAATAGTGCCTCACTCAAATCCTCTAATTGAGTCAGAGATAATGCCTCAATCTGCGATGTCTACGACGGGCTTTGCCTACGCAATTCTGGAGCAACTACACCAATTCGCCGAGGAAGTTGGCGCATGACTACTGAGAACGCCTCTTCTCGTCTCCCTTGCTCAATTCCTTGTCTAATAATTCTTTGATAGACCAAATTGAGAATCTAACCTTCTGCTTAATTCACTCCCCACTCACAGCATAAATTTATCGTCAGAATGATGCTAATTAGTATCACTAGCATTTAATATAGTACGGGTGAACTATCTTCAGTATGGAATGTCTGACTTAATTCTATTTTGGCATCGGCGCGATTTACGCATTTCTGACAATACGGGACTGGCTGCGGCAAAACAGCAGAGTCCGAAAGTGGTGGGCGTGTTTTGCCTTGATTCGCATATTCTGGAACGGGATGATGTTGCTCCTGTGAGAGTAACTTATATGATTGGCTGTTTGCAGAAACTCCAAGAGCGGTATGCTGAAGTCGGCAGCCAGTTATTAATACTCCACGCCCATCCTGTGCAAGCGATACCAGCTTTAGCAGAGGCAATAAATGCCAAAGCTGTTTTTTGGAATTGGGATGTAGAACCTTATTCGCAAGAACGCGATCGCGCTATTATAAATGTCCTTAAAGAAAAAGGCATTGAGTTTCTTAACCAAAACTGGGATCAGATCCTCAACTCCCCAGAGGAGATCCGCACGGGTGGTAACAGTCGTTACACCGTCTACACACCGTTTTGGAGAAATTGGATTACCAAACCGAAGGCTCAACCAGTTGAAACTCTACAAAATGTTGAGGGGTTAACGGAAGCTGAACAGGAAATTGCCAAACAAGCCGGAGCGATCGCATTACCTTCAGCGAAAGATTTAGGATTTATCTGGGATGGAGAATTGATTATTTCGCCGGGAGAAGCGGCGGCGCAAGAACGGCTAGAGGAATTTACTACTAAAGCTATTAATGAATACCAAGAACAGCGAAATTTTCCAGCAGTAGATGGTACATCGCAACTGAGTGCGGCTTTGAAATTTGGGGTAATTGGCATTCGCACCGTTTGGCAAGCCACCATAGAAGCACAAGAAAATAGCCGCAGCGAGGAAACTGCCGCCGCTATCCGCACATGGCAACAGGAATTAGCTTGGCGGGAGTTTTATCAACACGCAATGTATAACTTCCCCGAATTGGCTGATGGTGCTTTCCGCGACACCTTTAAAAACTTTCCTTGGGAAACTAATGAAGAACACTTCCAAGCTTGGTGTGAGGGAAGAACAGGCTATCCCATTGTGGATGCAGCAATGCGCCAGATGAATGAAAGCGGCTGGATGCACAACCGTTGTCGAATGATTGTCGCCAGTTTTCTCACTAAAGACTTGCTAATTAATCCCCAATTGGGAGAAAAATACTTTATGCAGAGATTGATTGACGGAGATTTATCTGCCAATAATGGCGGTTGGCAATGGAGTGCTTCTAGCGGAATGGACCCGAAACCTGTGCGGATTTTTAACCCAGCTAGTCAAACACAAAAATTCGATCCAGATGGGGAATATATTCGGCAATGGGTGTCAGAATTGCGGTCTGTTGATACAGAATATTTAGTTACTGGTAAAATTCCATCTTTAGAACGTCATGCTGTTGGCTATCCTGAACCAATTGTTGATCATAAAATACAGCAACAGCAGTTTAAACAGCGTTATCAACAGCAAAAAACCATCAGTAGTAGTAGAGAGATTTAAAGAATCAGTAATACAGCAGAATTCAGGAGTCAGAATTCAGGAGTCAGAATTAAAACACGCTTTATACTTTGCTTTGAGACTTAGCTTGTGGACTTCACTAATTTGAAATCTGCTGTATGGATGGATCAACATTTACAATTAGTTCCGATTGGTGTGACTGGTGAACTTTATATAACGTGTAAGCGATCGCAGATGCTTAAGGTTGGCTCAAAGAAATATCAGTATGATGGTAGATATAAGCCCTGTTTCTGAGTTTCCATGTTGGATACTAAATCGTTTTTATTCGGTGAGTATTATGAATAATAATCTCCCAGCAGACACTACAAAAGGTTTTAACCTAGTCGAGGCTTCGATAAATAAAGAATCGCCTTTTGTGGAAACTGACGAATTGCTTTTGTATAAAGAAGAGTGCAAGACTCCAGAATTCTTAAACTCATCCTTTTTCAAGCTTAAACTTGTTAAGTATGCTCCCCGCGTCGGTGGTTAGCAGCTTGTAATAACAGAGATTCGGCAAAAGCGATCGCATCACTTGCAGATTTACCACCAGCTAACTGCGCTAGTTCTTCCCGGCGGGTGGTTAAATTATCTAAGGCAGTAACTCTGACAACGGTACGCTGCTCGGCGTTGTCTTTTTTATTTTTGCTTTGATTGATAGTTTGCTTATCCACACGGAAATGGCGATCTGCCATTGCTGCAACTAAGGGCTGGTGAGTAACACATAATACTTGATTACGTTGACTTAGGTGGTGTAATTTTTCTGCGATCGCTTGGGCGACTCTTCCCGAAACCCCGACATCAATTTCATCAAATACCATTGTCCCAGCCACATCAACCTGAGAAAAACAAGTTTTCAGCGCTAGTAAAAAGCGGCTCATTTCACCGCCAGAGGCAATTTCCGTTAAAGGTTGCAGTGGTTCTCCAGGGTTGGGACTAAATATAAAGGTAATTTTATCTGCTCCCATCGCAGTTGGGGAAGCAGGTAATATTTCAACCTGAAACTTCACCTTTTCCATCGCTAGGGGCTTGAGTTCAGTGATCAAACGTGATTCTAAATTAGCAGCCGCTTTACTCCGCAGTTGAGTTAACTGATTACTTGCTTGGGTGAGTTTTTCAAAACACGCCTTTTCTTGCTGTTCTAGGTTTTCGATAGATTGTTCGCTGTCGTTAAGTATCCCTAACTCCCCTTGAATACGTTGGTAATAAGCGATCGCTTCTTTTAGTGTCGGCCCATACTTACGACAAATTTGCTTTAATTCTTGAATCCGTTCTTCCACCTCTTCCAACCTATGGGGATCGGCTTCCAAACCATCCCCATAGGCATTAATTTGCTTTCCCACTTCCATTACCGCAGCTTGCGCGTCCCGCACCAATTCCAATAGGGGTTGCAGTTGGGTATCATATTCCACCATGTGATTTAATGTCGCCTCACTGTTGCCCAATAAATCTGCGGCGGCTGGGGTTTCATTATCGTTTTGATACAAAGCTTGATAAACTTTGTAACTCATCTGTTGCAAATCGACGACATGATTTAGGCGTTCCCGTTCTTGTCCCAACTGTTCCAATTCATTAGATTCGCCGAGGTTGGCTGCTCCCAATTCTTGCACTTGATAATTGAGTAAGTCGAATTGTTGCAACCGTTCCCGTTCCGATGTTCGGCGTTTTTCTAGTGCTAGATGCGCCTGTTGGTAAGTACTGAAGATCGTGGCGACTTGATGACGCTGCTGCATTAAAGAGTCGCCACCATACAAATCCAACCAGTCCCGGACTTGGGCAGATTGTCCCACTTGTACCGCTTGACCTTGGGCTGTGATTTCCACCAAGCGATCGCGCATTCCTCCCATGATCTGACGATTTACCAACACGCCATTCACTCGCGATCGGCTGCGGATATTGCTAGCAGTGGCCGTAATTTCTCGGCTAATAACTACGGAATTTTCATCAAGTAAATCTATTTCTTGTTCAGTCAACCAAGCCGCTAGGGGGGCGTTTGAAGTGAAAGTCGCTTCTACCATCGCCCGACTTGTCCCTGTGCGAATGACTCGACTAGAGACTTTACCGCCTAAAGCGGCATCAATGGCATCCAAGATAATTGATTTTCCAGCGCCAGTTTCACCTGTCAATACATTTAATCCTGCGCCAAATTCTAATTCTAGTTGGTCAATTAGGGCAAAGTTTTCAATTCGCAGGCAAAGCAACATCAAGCCAAATTCTCCATGAGGGCAGATGCCGGATACTTCCAATTTACAGGACAATAAGTATAATGTTTCAGCAACTCCAATACCTACTACTATTGAACTATATATGCCCATTTCAGTGTAGCAAACCACTGGGAGTAGGGAGTAGGGAGTAGGGAGTAGGGGAGCAAGGGGGAAATAACCAATGCCCCTGCCAATTCCTGAACATATTGTTACAATACTTAATGTGATCGTTCTGACTGGTGGCCTTCTTCATGATTGTTAAGACACTTCCCCCTAGTTCCCGACCGATTCAGGAGGACAGTAGCAACGGCACAAATCGCCGGGGCGAACTGGACGTTATTGATATAGTGCCAGAAAATGGTACACAAGGCTTGGTTGTGCGTTCGCCAAGCCTCTTAGCTGCCCAAAAGGTAAGGACAACAGCCGAACCTGAGAAGCTTTACGATCCCGTAAGCATAGCGGTGCATTATAAAAACAGACCCCTGCAAGTTATCCGGCGGATTTTTGCTGTGTTGGGGCCGACTCTATCCTTTGCTTTTGGGTTGTGGTCGGATAGTAAACGGGGAATTGTCGTCAAAAATGATCGCCGCCGAGCCTCTCAGCTACGAGTCTTGCTGACCCAACTGGGGCCTGCTTACATCAAAATTGGCCAAGCTTTGTCCACCAGACCGGATCTGGTTCCTCCCGTATTCTTAGAAGAATTAACGAAGCTACAAGACCAATTACCGCCTTTTCCCAACGAAATTGCTTACCAGTTTATCACAGAAGAATTAGGTGCACCTCCCCAAGAGGTTTACGCAGAACTCTCAGCCCAACCAATTGCTGCGGCTTCATTGGGGCAAGTTTATAAAGGTAAACTAAAAACTGGTGAAGAAGTTGCCGTTAAAGTCCAACGCCCCGACTTAAGAGAGCGGATCACCATTGACTTGTATATTTTGCGTAACGTCGCGGCTTGGGTGCAGAAAAAGGTCAAACGGGTAAAAAGTGACTTAGTTGGAATTCTCGATGAATTAGGCGATCGCATTTTTGAAGAAATGGACTACATCCATGAGGGCGAAAATGCCGAGCGATTTTTCCAGTTATACGGTCATATGAAAGACGTATATGTACCGAAAATTTACTGGGAATACACTAATCGTCGTGTATTAACGATGGAGTGGATTAACGGCACTAAATTAACTCAGACAGAAGAAATTAGCGCCCAAGGTATAAATGCTCGTTATCTAATTGAAGTGGGTGTGCAGTGTTCTTTGCGCCAGTTGCTAGAACATGGATTTTTCCACGCCGATCCTCACCCTGGTAATTTGTTAGCAACACCAGATGGTAAATTGGCTTATCTCGACTTTGGGATGATGAGCGAGATTCAGCCACTACAGCGTTATGGTTTAATTGAAGCGATCGTCCACGTCGTCAACCGCGACTTTGAAGGACTAGCAAAAGATTACGTTAAGTTAGATTTTTTATCACCAGAAACCGATTTAACCCCAATTATCCCAGCTTTTGCGAGAGTCTTTGCTGATGCCCAAGGAGCCAGTGTTGCCGAACTTAACATTAAAAGTATTACCGATGAACTATCGGCTTTAATGTATGAGTATCCTTTCCGCGTACCTCCCTACTACGCTTTAATTATTCGCTCCCTTGTGACGCTGGAAGGTATTGCAATATTTATAGATCCCGACTTTAAAGTTCTCAGCGAAGCTTATCCCTACGTTTCCAAGCGTCTGTTAACTGACCCAGCACCACAATTAAGAGCATCATTGCAAGATTTGCTATTTAAAGATGGCAGATTTCGCTGGAATCGCTTAGAGAACTTGTTAAAAAATGCGAGTAACAGTCAAGACTACGACTTTAACTTAGTGCTGAACCAGGGGATAGAATTTCTCGCTTCTGAACGCGGCGCTTTTATTCGTGACAAGCTGGTAGATGAATCTGTTAACGGACTCGATGCTTTAGGTAAGAATGTTTTGCATAACTTCACCTATATGCTGCGGGAACGGGTAGGATTGACAGCAGTTAATGAAACTCCAGCGGCGACAGTTGAGCAACAACAAACCTTGGAGCAGATCAAACGTATTTTGAATATTCTTCGAGAAACCCAAGTTTTTGACCCAGCACAATTTGCGTCCCAAGTTGCCCAATTATTGATAAATCCAGGTGTGCAGCGTTTGGGTCAACAAATTGCCAATCGCTTCACCCAGAAGGCTGTAGCTAGGTTAATTCGGCAGTTGTTGGCATCGTAGTATGAGTATAGTTATGAGTATAGTTATGAGTTCAAAACCTTTTTGAACTCATAAATCGTTCACCATAGCAATTAAGAATCAAGATTATAGCAGTTCTCGTTTACGTGAGGTACACCCGTAGGGGCACGGCATGCCGTGCCCCTACACATTGGGATATAACGTTGTACCGCATCTGAATGGGAACCGCTATATCTACGACTGAAGGTAAGAGAAACAACCGTTTTTTTACCTTTAAATCCGGGTAATTGCTTTTTACTCAATGGTTGATACAAATTCTTTTGCCTCTACTGCCTATTTGTATCAACATTAAAGTTTTACTTTAACTTTCCTCTCGGTGATAACCGTTTTTTTCACGTTTGAGGCTTTCTTCTAAAGCTTGAATTTGTTCACGACGAGCTTCCAATTCCAAAGAGCGCCGCGCTAAGTCTTGGTTTTGCAACGTCAGCGATTGTCGCCAATGTTCTGCTCGCTCGGCTTCGTGCTGCAAAAAATCCGGGGTAATGCCAGTGGTAAGATAGCTTTGTACCAGATGAAGTACCCAGTTGCTCGCATCTTCTATTCTTTCAATATCGCCTGTAGGGGAAAGCTCCACTAAAACAAGCAATTTTTCGCTCATGGGATTTCCCTTTCCCAGCAGAATGAAAGCTTCTTCAGGAATCATCGCCCACAAGTTATCAGCTTCCTGACGTGCCAACAAGCGTAACTGGTGCTGGTCTAAAAAATCATTTTTACGCACCTGGGCTAGATATAGCATGAGGGTCGCTTCGCTCCAATTCAGAATTCAAAAAAATTTAATAAATAAAAAATAAGTGCCAGAATTTATATTTGGATCTTGTTAATTAGTAATGGGTAATTGGGAATTATTAAGACTCCCATTACCCATTACAGTTATCCTAAGCCACGCAGGCCATGCCTACCGCAACGCCTGAAGGCGATCGCGCAAAATTTCAGCTTGCTTCTGTGCTTCTGCTAAAGTGTCTCGTACTCCTTGTACCACGTCGGGTCTAGCTCTATCCACAAAACTAGGATTGTTTAATCTGGCGCTCAGAGATTGAACTTCCGCTTCAGCTTTACTTAGGCTTTTCTCTAGTTTGGCACGCACAAGTTCAATATCCACTACGCCGCTCAGAGGAATTAGCACTTGTATTGTACCAATCACACCAGCGATCGCATTTTCTGCTTCTTGTGGCTGTTCTAATTCTCTCTGCGGGAAAAACCGGTTCCATAATCTAAGTCTCGCTTGAGCAGTTAATAAATTTTGGCTAACAAACCAAGCTGTGTAACCAAAACCAACTAGTTCAAAGAAAGTTCCGACAATGGGAGTGTCATCAATGGCATTCCCTACAGCTAAACCCAATCTACCAAAGACTATGCCCACAATAATTAAGCCAATTGTCTTCAAACCCCTTTGAGGTTTTTTAGCAGCAACAGTTTGGTTTTCTTGCTTGTCAGTAATGGTTAAAGTCTCAACTTTCGCCAAATCTTTAATGTAGTCTTGTCCAGCAGTCAGGATTTCCCGCTCCTTCTGGCTTTCCGTTTGCAAATTCGCTGTCACTTTTACCCCTGGTTTAATATCCGCCTCAGCACGCAAGTTCCGAATTGTGCGGATAGTAGCAATCAGCAATTCAAACTGTTCTTCTAATGCTGAATCAATCAAGTTTGCATCCACCTGGGGATAGAGTTGCAAGGCTAAAGTTTGCGGAGAATCTGCTGGTTGTTGGGTGAGAGTTTGCCAAATTTCCTCGGTAATATGAGGCATGAAGGGATGAAGTAGTTTCAAAATTCCTTCTAGCACGTAGCCAAGGGTTTGCTGTGCTACGTGTAGCGAAGCGGGATCTGCATCTTGCTGAAGGCGAGATTTCACCAGTTCAATATACTGATCGCAGAAATCACCCCAAATGAATTCGTAGAGTCCCTTGGCTGCTTCCCCTAAACCGTAATTATCGATGTAATTTGTGGTTTGTTTGACAACTTGATGATAGCGCGAGAGAATCCAGCGATCGCTCAATTCTATAGCGACTGGATTCCCCAATTGTTGCAGCGTCTGTCCATCCAAATTCATCATCACAAACCGGGCTGCATTCCACAATTTGTTAGCAAAGTTGCGGGATGCTTCTACTGATGCTGATTCATCTTTTTTGCGATCGTATTCCAATCTGATATCTTGACCAGCACCAGCCACTTCCCTAATTAAAGTATACCGCAGAGCATCAGTACCATATTTGTCAATTAATAACAATGGGTCAATGCCATTACCTTTAGTTTTAGACATCTTCTGACCTTTTTCATCCAGCACCAAACCGTGGATGTAAACTGTTTGGAAAGGCATTTGCCCCGTAAAGTACCCAGCCATCATCGTCATTCGGGCAACCCAGAAAAAGATGATGTCAAAGCCTGTTACCAAAGTCGTAGTCGGGTAATAAGTCGCTAAATCCTGAGTTTGTTCTGGCCAGCCCAAAGTTGAAAATGGCCAAAGTCCAGAAGAAAACCAAGTATCTAGCACATCTGGGTCTTGTTCTAACTTGACATTTTCACCAAACTGTGATTTCGCTTTTTCCCAAGCTTCAGTTTCCGATTTTGCTACTACAAAGGGCGTGTTATCGGTAATTTGCCCGTCCGTTTCACTGACAGCGTACCAAGCAGGAATTTGGTGTCCCCACCATAATTGGCGAGAGATACACCAATCTTTGAGTTTTACTAGCCAATCACGATAAACCTTAGTCCAGCGTTGGGGGACAAACTCTGGGGAAGTTTGCTGGTCGAGAAATTCTAAAGTTTTGTCAGCTAGGGGGCGAATTTTGACAAACCACTGAGTTGAAAGGAGGGGTTCAATGGGTACTTTACCGCGATCGCTGTAGGGAACGGTATGCTTATAATCTTCTATCTTCACCAAAAAGCCATCTGCCTCTAGGCGAGAAACCACATTCTTTCTAGCAACAAAGCGGTCTTGCCCTTGAAACTCCCCGGCATTGGCGTTGAGAGTGCCGTCTTTATTCATAATGTTGATCAACGGCAAATTGTGACGCTTACCCATGTCAAAATCATTGGGGTCATGGGCGGGAGTTACTTTCACGCAACCCGTGCCGAAAGTGGGGTCAACAAATTCATCGCCAACGATGGGAATTTCTCGGTGTAGAATGGGCAGAGTTACAGTTTTGCCGATGAGATGTTTGTAGCGATCGTCATTGGGATTAACTGCTACTGCTGTATCGCCTAGCATCGTTTCTGGTCTAGTTGTCGCCACCTCTACATAACCAGAACCATCAGTTAGAGGATAACGGAAGTGCCAGAGATTCCCATTAACTTCTTGATTTTCTACCTCCACATCAGACACAGCCGACCCAGAAGCTGGACACCAGTTAACTAAATATTCACCACGATAAATTAAGCCTTCCTCGTAGAGGCGAGTAAACGCCTCGACAACAGCTTTGGATAAACCCTCATCTAGAGTAAACCTTTCCCGTGACCAGTCCACCGAGACACCCAAGCGTCGTAGCTGATTCAGAATTGTTCCCTCAGACTCCGCCTTCCATTGCCAAGCGCGTTCTAGAAACTTCTCGCGCCCCAACTCGTAGCGAGTCTTACCCTCTGTCTTGAGTTGCCTTTCCAGCATCGTATGCACAGCAATGCTGGCGTGGTCAGTTCCGGGTAGCCACAGGGTATTGCGCCCCTGCATCCGGTGGTAGCGTACGAGGGTATCAATCAACGCACTTTCAAAAGCGTGACCTATATGTAAATTGCCGGTGACATTCGGCGGCGGAATGACGATGCAGTAGGGTTCACCACCTTTGTTGGGGTCAGCTTTGTAAATTTGGTTGTCTTCCCAGAATTTTTGCCACTTGGCTTCAGTGGAAAAGGGGTCGTAGAGACTGGGGAGATTGGGAATGGTTGCGGTCATGCGGAGCAAACTAAGTATGGAAGAACTTTAATAAATTTTGCCATAGGGTTGGAGAGGGTTTATATGGAAACAAACAAACCGTCATCGCGCAGCGTCTCGTAGAGAAGACGCCAAGGGAAGGGGTAGATAAACTAGCTTATGCTGTGATTGGGGCGGCGATTGAGGTGCATAGGGTGTTGGGGCTAGCTGGAAATGTTGATAACGTAGCGACTCATGCTTGCGCCTGATGTCCTTGTCGAAACCGCTCTAGAATTTGGTTTACGAATGTTTCTCCATCTGCTGTGTATTATGAAATTATAAAACGGAGGTGGAAGATTTATTGATGCAGTTAGTCAGTCAGGAGCATATTGAAATCTCTTCTGATGTGCGGAGTGGAAAGCCCCGCATTGTCGGTACTCGCATTGCTGTAGAAGATGTGGCAGTGATGCATTTAAAGCTAGGATATTCCTTGGTAGAGATTGCCGGTAAGTATGACCTGTCACTAGCATCTGTTTACGCAGCAATGGCTTATTACTTTGATCACCGAGACGAGATTGATCGCCACACAGCAGAAGAGGATGAGTTAGTTGAGGTACTGAAGCAAAATTATCCCTCGCGTTTTCAAGAGAAACTCAGACATTTGAGGAATGAGTGAACGAATTCGCTTTCATCTAGATGAAAATGTCGATCCTGCGATGTCTACGACGGGCTACGCCTACGCGTTTGGCTTGCGCCGTTATGGAATTGATGTCACAACAACCAATGATGTATAATTACGTGCTTAAAAGGTAAAAAATATGACAATTATAACCAACTTAAAACAACTCTATGAAACTGATGAAAATTTATGGTTAGAAGAAACCATTGAATTATTAAAACAAGGACAGTTTAACCAACTTGATTTAGAAAACTTAATTGAGGAATTAATCAGTTTGGGGAAAAGAGATTTAGCTAAAGTCAAAAGTCTTTTAAGACAAATTATTATTCATCTATTATTACTTCAATATTGGCAGGTAGAATATGAAAGGAATTATCGTCATTGGATTGGAGAAATTAAAACTTTTAGATATGACTTAAATAATCATCTAACCACGAATTTAATGAATAAGTTACAGGATGATTTAGAGAATATTTATCAAAGTGCGGTTTATTTTGTGCAAGTTAAAACCGATTTAACGATTTTTGCAGAAAAATGCCCTTACACTTTTGCACAATTATTGGATGACAATTATTTGCCTTAAATATATCAGTCTTATCTGATTTTTGTGAATAGACCTGGAAGATTCATTGATTCAGTTAGAGTGGAAAAAACATGGTGGCAATAGTTGATATTGGAACCCTAATTGTGAGGACACCTCAAGTTGCTGGAGGTCGCCCTTGCATTGCTGGTACGCGCATGACGGTTCAAAACATTGTAATGGATTCTCAAGCAGGCTTATCTCCTCAAGATATTGTGACAGAGTATCCACACTTATCCCTAGCACAAGTTTATGCAGCGCTTGCCTATTACTATGCTAATCAGGAGGCAATGGATAGAGAAATTACTTTATATCAAGCAGAATGTAATGCGCTAGAAACGAAGTGGATGTCAGGTAATTTTGCATGAGTCAAATTCGTTTCTATTTAGATGAAGATGCTGGCAAAAAATCTTTAGCTAATGGCTTACGCAATGTCATAATTAGTCATCACAATCACCTCTGCCAAAATTTTTACTCTGCTAGTTTACCATTTGAATAATTCTCTATCAGATTACCTGCCTACTCTCTCAATGATTGCCCCTTCACCAGATCAGGTCGTTATGTTGGGCTGCTGGCGCTGGGCGACCTGGATTAACAACCTTAATGCCTCATTCACTGCTTCATCGTTGGGAAAAGCTTGGGCAACATCGGGATCTAAAAGCACTAGGTTTGTTTTTGTACGATATTGGTCAACGTATTTACCTTTAACTGCTCCTTGCATTTGAGCTAAGTCGTACTCAGGACGTAATTCATCTTCCATTTCGTTTTCAACTTTCTTCTTCATAAAACCTCTTCTCTTGGCGGGTAGCATTTCGGGCGCTGATAATTCTTATCTTTTCCTCTCTATCAGTATGTGCAACAATTAAGAGTTGCTCAAACCTAGATAATGGATATTCAAACGCTCACTCTATTGCTCTTTATCTAATAAATTGTGAAGTTTACCAGCAATAGAGTGGTGTTTCTCCTTATGTTGTAGGTACTCGTACAAAGGTTTGTGCTGTAGCTGCAACGCCTCAATCTGTTCCTGCGAAAAGGTATTATGAAGTGGATCTGCATAATTTTCTGGAAACTCCATAAAATTCCAAATTACGAACAGCGATTTAGATGACAAGCTATGTATCGAAGATATCCTATCCTTCGGCTCTCCAATTTTAGGAAGACTGGATTGTTTTGCTGCTTCATCAATATTTAAACTCGGATCGCTAACACCATAGAAGAACGCAGAAGTAATATGCTCGTCATCGGGGTTCAAAATTTCCCAGAGTTGATGCCGATATCGATCAATTTCTATTTGCAAGATAATTTTGTGTTCTTTCTCTGTAATATTTTTTGAAAGTTCTAAGGATTGCTGAAGTCTTCGAGCTACAGAAATATATTTACGTCTATCGTTATTCCTGTCACTTAGTAAGTTAACAGCATGATCAAAGCCTGAAAGTGACTGCTCAAGAAAAAATTTAGAACGCTGTATCTGCTTATCTGCTATTCTTGAAGCTTCAGTTAGAAATACACCAAAAAGAGCAGCAAAAGTTGCGGATGGAATGATACTATCAATCCTATTCTGAAAGTAAAGAATAAGGCTTCCAAATGCTGTAAAGAAAAAGAGCCATCCTAGTACTTGTAATAGTGACTTAGTGAGTTTAACCATAATAATTTAATGCATTATACCCGACCAATAAATTGAGGAATCAGTGTTTATTATGCAGGGAATTTACGTATTGTTGAGAATTGTATTAGTCATTTCTATAAAAATATATAAATTGTATATTGTCGATACTTCTATAACATACCAATTCTTGTCCAGCCAACCACTATTTTTTTTCCTAATATAAAGTTTGCCTGCTGAAATATCTATACGTTCAACCTCTAACCAAGGTAATGTAGCATTTTGAGCCTTTATTCCATGTTTACTGATTGTTATTTCTCCAAAAATAACCTCTTGTCCTACAGAATAATTAAACTTCAGACTAGGCATCAGGTGTTTAAAAAGTTCATAATTTAAATGCTTACCTAATTCCTCGTTAGCAATTATTTCATCAATAATTATTATTTGACCATCTTTAGTTTGAATAGTGTACTGATAAGTTGTTCTACCATTAGGAATTAAAAAGTATAGATAATATCTAGCACTGTACTGCCACAGTGCCACAATATCGCTAAAATTTATAACTTTTGTTTTATTGCTGGACTGATACACTAATCCATTGTCATATAGGAATAAACGCTGTTTTAATATATTTATAATATTATATGCCAAAACACCAGAAACTATAAGAGATCCTAATACTATAATGAGGCTGAAATTTCCTTGCTGCAACCCAACTATAAATAATGGAAAGACACCGAATACAAAACCAAAGTAAATAAAAACTAAGGTAATATTGATAGTCGTAATAAGTTTTCTAGAAAATTTTGGTCTAAATTCTTTGACTAACTTTCCTAATACAGGATGATTTAAGTGCTGCTTACTCTGGCTCATGTAGAATATACGTAAAATATTATTAGACTTGTATTTATTGTTATACCCATTTTAAAAATGATTGTTACACACCTAGCAAACAAAAAGCCCACAGATGTGGGCTTTCTAAATCAATTAAGAATTTTTACTTACCGTTTTGCCAACTTTTTCGACATCTTCCGCAGACGAATTGATTGCGGTGTAACTTCCACCAATTCATCGGCTGCAATGTATTCCAAAGCCCGCTCTAGGCTCATGTCTATCGGTGTTTGCAGTTGCACCAACTCATCGCCACCAGCAGCCCGGTGGTTGGTTAACTGCTTGGTCTTACAGATATTTAGTTCCAAATCTTGGGAACGAGTGTGTTCTCCCACAATCATCCCTCTGTAAACCTTTGTGCCAGGACCAATAAAGAATGCTCCTCTATCTTCGGCATTCCTCATGGCGTAGAAGGTAGAAACGCCTTCTTCAAAGGAGATTAAAACGCCTTTGTTACGGGCTTCAATGTCGCCACTCAGTTGACGGTAATCTAAAAAGCTGTGGTTCATGATCCCTTCGCCACGAGTCATCCGCATGAATTCACCCCGGAAACCAATCAAACCACGGGCGGGTATGACAAACTCTAACTGAGTGCGATCGCCACTACCGGGCTGCATATCTTGCATTTCGCCTTTGCGTTGTCCCAGGCGTTCAATACAGCTACCCACACCATCAGCAGGAATGTCTAATACCAGAAGCTCAAAGGGTTCGCAAGGTTGACCGTTAATTTCACGGTAAATAACCTGTGGCTGAGATACCTGAAACTCGAATCCTTCCCGGCGCATGGTTTCGATTAAGATACCTAAGTGGAGTTCTCCACGACCGGAAACGAGGAATTTGTCGGGAGAATCGGTTTCTTCGACACGCAAAGCCACGTTGGTTTCAAGTTCGCGGAATAAGCGATCGCGTATTTGTCTTGATGTCACCAACTTACCTTCTTGACCAGCAAAGGGCGAATCATTTACCCAGAAGGCCATTTGCAAGGTTGGCTCATCCACTTTAATTAGTGGTAAAGCTTGCGGATCATTGGGATCAGTAATCGTTTCCCCAATATAAGCATCAGCAAAACCAGCTACCGCAACAATATAACCTGCGGTTGCTTCTTCCATGTCTATCCGCTTTAGTCCTTCAAAGCCCATCAACTTGGTAATTTTACCCTTGACAATGGTGCCATCTTCTGTAATTAAAGCTGCTTGTTGTCCTGAACGGATCGTACCGTTGTGAATTCTGCCAATCACAATCCGTCCTAGATATTCAGAATAATCTAGGGTTGTAACTTGCAATTGCAGAGGCTTATTGCTGTCGCCGACTGGTGGTGGAACGTGTTGCAGAATCGCATTAAACAGAGGCTGCATATCTACCGATTCTGCTTCCAAGCTTTCTTTGGCAAAACCTGCCATACCGGAGGCAAACAGATAGGTAAAATCACACTGGTCTTCATCTGCCCCTAATTCTAAGAACAGATCCAAGACTTTATCAACAGCAATGTGGGGGTCAACTTGACCACGGTCGATTTTGTTGATTACAACGATAGGACGCAGCCCTTTTTCCAAAGCTTTTTTCAGGACAAAGCGCGTTTGGGGCATGGGGCCTTCGTTGGCATCGACTATTAGAAGACATCCGTCAACCATGCCGAGTACCCGTTCAACTTCGCCACCAAAGTCAGCGTGTCCAGGAGTATCAACAATATTGATTAGCGTTTCTTTGTAGCGAACTGCTGTATTTTTGGACAGGATAGTAATACCCCGTTCCCGTTCTAGGGCGTTGGAGTCCATGACGCAATCCGGAACCTCTTCGCCTTCGCGGAAAATGCCGGATTGTTTGAGGAGTGCGTCAACCAGGGTGGTTTTGCCGTGGTCAACGTGGGCGATAATGGCGACGTTGCGAATTGGGAGCGTCATAGAAGCTTTTGGTGAACTCTAGAGGGGGTTTTGAGATTTACATTTTAATGCTAGGCTGTTTTAACAGAATTAGGTAGGATCAGCAAACTCTGTAAAGAACCTTTAACAATTCTAGCGTAATCGTCACAATTGCGGTGAGTTTTGTAAACCCCAAAATTAACTTTGAAATTTTTAATTATTAATCGCACCCCTGACCAAAATTACTGTACTTTCTACCCCAGAGGCGATCGCTTCTGGAATATTACCTTGAATCGCCTGTTGTAGCAATCCCTCACGCGAAGCTCCCACAACTACAACATCGTAACCTTCGGTTTTCACTAGGTTAATCACACCTTCTGCAACTGAATCAGCTTCGACTGGGAGAGCAACTACAGTGCTGGACAATTTGCGGCGACGCATCAAATGGCGGATGGCTTGTTCTGAAATTGTCATATCTGGCTGGAGTTCAGATGGCTTAAACACCTGTGTTAGACGAATTTGCGGCTCATTTCCCAAGGTAATTAAAGCTGGTAGCAATTTAATCGCCAGCGGGGAATTGGGGCCACCAGCCATTGGGACTAGCCAACGGTTGAAGGAGTGGGGAGTAGTGCCTAATTTTACTAATACTACTTCGCAGGTAGCTTGGCGAATTACGGTGTCTACAACATTGCCAAAAATCCGACCAGGGGTAGAAGTGCTACCTTTCCATCCCATTAAAATTAAATCAGTGTGTTGTTCGTTGATTGTCTCCAAAATTGCTTGGGCGACATCGTGAGTCACTCGAATCTGCGTATGCAAGGAAATTCGCCACTTTTTTGCTAAGACTTCTGCCTGTCGTAGCAAGCGGCGACTTTTTGCCGTCCTTACCTGTGTTTCTGAGGGGGAACTGTGGCGTGACACCAGCATTACTTGCACACACTCTATTTCATAGTGGCGATCGCGGGCAATAGCTGCCGCCATTTGTAATAAAATACCTGCTGTTTCTGGATTGGCTACTGGCACTAATAATCTACCTCTGCCGGTGCTAGGCGATCGCGTTTGGTAAACTACATAAGAAGGTTCTGGTCGCAGTTTAGGAGTGCCATTTTTGCAATTGAGATGGTCTGCTTCCGCCCGAATAATATCTGCACGGGTAATAATCCCAATCAGTTTCCGTCCATCCACTACTGGTAAGCGACTGATTTGATAACGATCAAGTAAATACAACACATTACCCAGAGAGTGGATTGGTGTTACTGTCATCGGGACAGGTGTCATAATTTCTTTTAACAAAATATCGGCTAAATTGCGTTCGTGAAACGTGTGCTTTGCACTCTCGCGTATTTTCAGCAAATCTGATTGGGTCACAATTCCTACTAATCTGCTATCTTCTACCACAGGGAAACCGCGATGATGGGAACGAGCAAAGGCTTGCATTGCTTCTTCTAAGCTGATCTCTGCATCCAGAGTTTCTACTCGTTCTTGCATGACATCTTTTGCGGTTAACTTTGTCAATCCCCCCTCCATCGGAACTTCTTTGGTGAGAATGATCCCGTTTAGCTCCAAAAGCTTCTCATAAAGCGAACCAGGCACTACCTTATCCGCAACCAGATAAGCTGCTACAGAAACAATCATTAAAGGTAGCACCAGATTGAAATCTGTAGTCATCTCAAACACAATCACAATTGCGGTGATTGGCACTTTGGAAACGGCGCTAAAAAATCCTCCCATACCTGCTAGTGCGTAAGTAGTAGGAGAACCAACTCCGGTGATGTATAACGCACACACCCCGATGATGTGTCCTAAACAAGAACCTAAAATCAGACTGGGAGCGAATAATCCCCCCGGCGCTCCTGAGCCAAATGCTACCAATGTTAGGATGAATTGGGCTGCAAAGGCGATCGCTGCTACAGAAATATGCGCCCCTCCAGTAATTACATACTCCCGTAATCCCGTATTATCACGAAAAGATGGGGGGAGCATTGCGACTACAACACCAGAGATAAATCCAGCCAAAGCTACCCGCAGCGGTAAGCTAATATGTAATCTTCGATAAAATTTAATACTAAATATTAACCCACGATTAAATAATGCACCCAGCAACCCCGCCAAGATTCCCAATAGTAGGAAAAAGGGAATTTCTGGAATAGAGAATTGGCTGGAGGATTGTGTCAATTGCAGATTAAGATCCAGACTGCCACCACCTAAAAGCCGGGATATCACCCCACCAATAAAGGAGGCGATAATCGCAGTTCCCAGAGTCAGCCCTGATAAATCCTGGAGTAACTCTTCCACGATAAACAATACACCTGCGATCGGAGCATTGAAAGCCGCTGCCAAACCCGCACCCGCACCTGCTGCAATCATTTGCCGCCGATGATCTGGAGAAGTGGGAACCAAGCGACTCATCCCTGCTGCTAAACCTGCCCCCACATGGACGGTGGGGCCTTGTCGTCCCAGAGTTATGCCCGAACCTATGGCGATGATCGCACTGAGTAACTTCACACCTGCCACACGCCAAGATAATGTCATCGGCACATTGGCAAGAGAGGCTTTTACTTGGGGAATACCGCTCCCAGAAGCCTCTGGTGCCAACCTTTGTACCAACCATCCAGCCAAAAACCCAAAGCTAAGACCAATTGCCGGTAGTGTCAGCCATGCAGGTAAAAAGTCGGTACTATGGACTCGCCAAGTCCCCAGCCATCCCGATCCTACCTTCAAGAATACCGCAGATAGAGCAGCAACCAGACCGATAACACAAGCTTCAGCGATCGCTAAACCTCTTCTAGGCTGCCACCAGGAGCGAAAGCGCTGATTTAGAACAGGAAAAGACATAATTTTTGGGCATTTCCCTACTTTATTTAATTACTTCTCCCCGTAGTGGATAGCCCTTCTACTATCAGAGATGGAGTATAACAAGAACCATTCCAATCAGCATCGCCGCCCAGTGTAACCAATTGTTTGAGGGCTGTGTAGACATTACCTGCAACCATCGTATCCTTAACGCGCCCAATTACATGACCATTCTGCACGCGGTAGCCTAAATCAACGTTGATCGAAAAATCTCCAGAAATACTGCCGCCACTACCCAGCATTTGATCCACAATCAAGCCATCATCTAGTTGTTGAATCAGGTCTAGTAGGGATGCCGAACCTGGCTGGATCAGAAGATTAAATAAACCAGGGGTGGGATAGCTGCCCAAACCAGGGCGGAAACCATTTCCGGTGGTATCAGTACCCAGATCGCGACCGGTAGTGCGATCGCTATAAAAATGCTGTAAAGTCCCGTTTTGGATAAATACTAAAGATTGAGTCGGGGTGCCTTCATCATCAAAGGGGCAACTGTAAGGGCCCGCTTGCGGATCTTGGTAGAGAGTCAGGCTGGATGCCATTACTGGATAACCCAGGCGTTCTGTCCAAGGAGAAGCTACTTCTAAGACTTGCTTGCCATTCAAAGCTGCTTGCACAGTACTCCAAAGCATATCGGCGGCTTTAGAAGTGAATAGAATTGGCACATGACCAGTCGGAGACGAGACATTTTCTCTTGCCCAAATCAACCTTTGTAAAATTTGGTTAGCTAATTTCTGGGGGTGGAGTTTGCTCCGCTTGGTTTGACCATCGGAAACACTCAAAAAATCATCGCCGCGCACCCATTCTGCTGATATGTAACAGCTGAGAGTAGTGTCGGTGTAGTAACAGTCTAAACCTTTGGTGTTGACTAATCTGGTGGTTTCAACATCACATTCCCAGTCACTAGTACACACAACATCTGGATAGACATCGCGGATTAGGGCGATCGCTTCTTTGCCCCAATCTACCAAAACCTTTATCGGCACACTTTCCCCCAAGTCTGGGTAAGATGGCTGAAAGTTGGAGCCTAATTCTACTGTTTCCGGCTGATTAAGTTGACTTAGTGCGAGAGCTTTTTCCACCATCACTTGGGCTGGGACAGAACCGTAAGCCACCATAAGTCCTGGTCGCCCGTTTTGCCAAAGCCGCAGTGCTGTGCCTTCAGATTGGCTGGTTTCTAGCTGCTTGAGGCGGTTTGCCTCAAAAAACACTGGACGAGAAAGCGATCGCGACTCATACACCTCAGCCGCTTCTGCTCCAGATTTTATGGCTAGTTCCAGCAGCTGTTCTGCTAGTGTATCTTGTGACAAATTTTCAGAACCCATGACCCTTAGTGAATTGTGGATTTTGAACCGCATATCAACGCTGATAGACGCAGATAACCATCCAAAAATCACCATCGTATTTCGGCAGTTGCAATTTGAAACCGCAGATCAACACTGATGGACGCAGTTAATTATCCCAAATCATTGCCATCTATCAACGGATCTTGTCATTAGTCATTAGTCATTTGTCATTCTCCCCCACTCCCCACTCCCCATTTCAAAGATTAACCTCTTGCAACAGCCAAAAACCAGCAAAAGATTCTGCCTTAGGATCAGACTGCACACCAATAAAATGCACTCCGTTAACTTTTTGCTTGGCTTCCTCAAAACCTTTGGCTTCTGCTAAGATTTGAGGTTTTTTGATATTTGCCACAACCCAGCTTTCAGTAACACCAGTTTCTAAAACCAATCTTGCCTCTTCCTTGGTGTCAAATCTTAAGAAAGCCAACTCCAAACCAGACATCCAACCTGCCAAGGGCAACGCTCTCGGTGAGAAAATCAAAACACCAGGAATCCGGGCTTCGGGTGAAACTTGCGCCAACTCTAGGGGGAAAGCTTCACCAAAACCAATTTCCCACTCGGACATTTCCATCAAATCCGCAGCATCTAAGGTAACAAATACCCACTGCTGTCCTTCTAAAGCATCTGGTAAACGTTGCGGCAAAGGCTTCTCCAATCGGACTGAGGGATTAGTCACCCCTTGATACCCTGGTTCTTGAGAATACACTTCCTCCATTCGCTGTTCTAACCAATGGTTGAGAACCAAAGTGCGGCGGCTAGGCTGGGCGGGAATGCCCAAGTCTTCGCAAGCTTTAGTAATCATGTTGTTCATTTGGCGACGGAAAAAGCGGATTTTAATTGGTGCTTTTCCAGCTTGGTTAATAGCCTCCTGCAATGCTGTCCGCAACCAGCCTGAGTTTACTTGGTTACTGGGGCAATATTGAGCATAGCGAAACAAAGAATCTGCTTTTGTGCTGATATCCAAGGGGCTTTCGCAGACTAAGACTTCCCAAATTTTTTTCTGATTATCGTCCAAAATCGGACGAGAGTAAAAATCGATTTCCCAAATACTGCCCATGTTTTACGGTAAAAATCTGGCTGTTATGTTTTCTTGATATGTTGATCATACGAGTGTTAGGGCAGTAGGGGAATAAGGGAGTGAGGGATGAATCAATACGGTTCAGTTAAGGTGTACACACAAGTCCTTAATGATCCCTCTTAGTTCCCATTAAAAAGCTACGGTGTACACACAAGTCCTAAAAACCTAGCTTGATAAGGCTTTCCTTGTTCCCCGGCTCCGCCTGGGAATGCATTCATTGAGTCTCTGGCTCAATCTCTCACTGGAGGCAGCAGCCCCTAATCAGCCATTCCCATGTACAGAAACGAGAGAATGATCCCCCTTAGTCCCCCTTAAAAAGCTACGGTGTACACACAAATCTTTTAGAGTTACTGCATAACGTCGGGTAAGTTATTTTTTGCAGGTCGATGCAACAAAGGTGCGAGTCGATGCAACAAAGATGCGAGTCGATGCAACAAAGGTGCGAGTCGATGCAACAAAGATGCGAGTCGATGCAACAAAGGTGCGAGTCGATGCAACAAAGGTGCGAGTCGATGCAACAAAGATGCGAGTCGATGCAACAAAGGTGCGAGTCGATGCAACAAAGGTGCGAGTCAATGCAACAAAGATGCGAGTCAATGCAACAAAGATGCGAGTCAAAAAAACTTGTGTGTACACCGTAGCCCTTAAAAAGGGGGAAATAGAGCCATTCTGGGGGGATTGAGTCTCTGAGGTGAATGAACGGAGTTCAAAGGTGAATGAACAGAGTTCAAAGGTAGATGAACAGAGTTTAGATCAATTATGGGCGATCGCTCTTGGAGGAGTTTATTGTCTCCATAATATAAATATAAAACCCCAGCGATCGCATGAAAATAGTTAAGGGCAATTAGGATAATGCTAAAAGACCCTACAGAGGTAGATGAATGCAACTAGAAGATTATTTCGAGTTTTTAGACCCAGATGACATCCGTATCAAAGGCCATCGTATTGGTATTGATAATGTAATTCAATATTACCTGCAAGGATATTCAGCAGAGCAAATTCTAGAAGAACTACCTTCCTTGAATTTGGAGAAAATTTATGCGACCCTTGCCTACTACCTGCATAATCGTGTTGAAATAGATACTTATATGTTGCGGCTAGCAAAGTGGCGAGAACAACGCTATCAAGAATCATCAGCAAATCCTTCACCTTTGATGCAACGTTTAAGAACACTAAAGGCACAACGTGAGCAGGAGTTGCTAAACTCTCAATGAAGGTACGTTTGACCCAGATATCCTGCGCTACTTGGAATTATCCCGACGAATATTGGTTACAGACAACCGTAAAAGTATGCCAGAACATCTAGAAGAACACTGGAGAGATGGAGGACATATCTGGGGACTAGTTTGGTTGCGTTCCAGTGGAAACCTCAGTATTTGGGCAGAAACAATTTATTTGATTTGGGAAGCGACTGAGGCAGAAGAGTGGATTGATAGATTGGATTGGATTCCACTTTAAAAATTTGGCGTTGCTGAATTGAAAGTATCTCCCTCATTTCCCACGGTTGATCCAAACACCTCTCAAGCCAGCTGCTTTAGCTCCGTGGTAGTCTTCGATGATGCTATCGCCAATATGCCACGCTGCATCAGGGGAACATTTATGTTTGTCTAGGGCAATAGCAAAAATTTGAGGATCGGGTTTAGCTGCACGTACCTGGGTAGAAATGGTAACGGAGGTAAAAAACTCTCTCAATCCTAAGCTTTGCAATACTGAGTAAATCCGGGAATCAAAATTGGACAGCACTCCCAAGGTAACTCCCAACCGCCGCCAGTTAATTAAAGCTGGTACAACATCAGGATAGACAAACCACGCTTCACCAGTGCCAAAGTGGATGTAAAGTTCGCTAAAAAAAGCCGAAAAGTCAGAAAATTCCCTGAGAACACCCGCACCTTCAAAAGTATTCAGCGCAATTATCCGCCACCAATCGAACTCACGCTGGGGAATATCTTGCAGTTCTGTATCTGGAAATATTGGTGGCGGTGCTGCTTTAAAGCTTTGAATAAAGGTTGTATTTAACGTTTCGGCTGAAACTGTAACGCCAAATTCCTGAGCTATCTGACTATAAACTTCACCCACACTACCTTTAACGTCAAAAAGTGTGCCCACAGCATCTAAAAAAATAACTTTCGGTTGTTTCATCAAAGTTTGAAGATTTTGAATTTTAGATTTCAGCTTGTTATAGAGCTTCTGTTGGCTAGAGTCTACCATCTGCTAAGTAGTTTGGCGCAAATAAAGCGAATCCTTGTAAATCTTTTGGTTCTTTACCAACGCCTAACGCCTAACCTGAAGTTACTGAGAAAGTGTTTCGATGATCGGACGGACTAGCCAATTAAAACCAACTTTTAGTTGATGGTCTAATGTTGGCAATCTATACAAATATGCAATACGACGGGCGACATAAGCCAAACGCCCATCTAGTTTAATTCCCAAACCCGTGAGAGTGGCGTTGTCTATTCCTAGTGCCATCATTTCTCCTAGCTGTTGGTAGCGGAAGGGAAGTAGGGGGCGATTAGTTAGAGTTGCCCAAATATTCCAAGCAGTATAATCAGCTTGTTGGAAAGCCGCTTGTGCGGTGGCGGGAACTTGCTGTCCTTCAACATCATGAGTGTCTGCTAAATCTCCTAAGGCAAAGATTTCTGGATGATCTAGGACTTGCAGATTGGATGTAGTGGTGATTTGACCACGCTGATTTTGCTTGAGAGCAAGAGATTTCACGACAGGCGCAACCCTAGTTCCCACAGTCCAAATTACCAAATCCACGGGAATCGTATCTAACTGATTTTTGTACTCTAGGGAGATGGTATTTTGTTCTATTGATTCTATTTTGGTTTCTAAATCAAGAAATATACCACGGGCTTCTATTGCTTTCTTTGCTGCTTCCCGGTTAAACTCTGGAGAAGTTCGCAAAATTTGGTCAGCGACTTCAATGATCCGAAAGCGTCCTCTTTCGCCTAGTCTGTCGGCTAACTTACAGGCTAACTCTACACCACTGTATCCACCTCCAGCGATCGCTACCCGAATTTTATCAGCATCCGATTCTTCTAAAAATCGCAGCCGTTCTTCCAAACGATAGGCATCAGAGATTGTGCGGAAGGTATAGGCGTAGGCTGTTGCACCCGGTACTAAATCTAGCGGTGTCTCACCTCCTAGCGCCAGCACTAATCTGTCGTAAGGGATTTCTGGCCCTTGATGTAAGTTTACCCGTCGCTGGTCGATGTCAATTCCAGACACAACCCCTTGATAAAAACGTACACCAGTGCCTTGTAAAAGTTCTTCAAAGGGTGGGGCAATTTCCCAGGTTTGCAGTTCGCCAGTGAGTAATTCGTAAAGAAAGGGAGAGAATAAAAAGCGATCGCTTTGATCTACTAGAACAATTTCGGGTTTTTGCGTAGATTCCCAAGGTAACTGGCTTAAGCGCAAAGCTGTGTAGAGACCACCAAAGCCTCCGCCAAGGATACAAATTCTAGAAGTTTGTTGAGTCATTGATTCTATAGAAAGGTCAATATTAGCAGAGCTACTAAATTCAGTGTAATGATTTCTTTGACTCTATTGCCATGAAACAATTTTTAAATCAAGGAGGCAATAATATTAATGCTCATAGCTAGAATGGTCGTATTGAAAAAGAAAGATAATATGCCATGTAGCAACGTCAAGCGCCTCATGTCGCGTGATGTCGTCTCCACATCTGAAACTTGGCTAGTCATGCCAATTACAAATGAATAATATAAAAATTCCCAGTAGTCTGGATAGTCGTTATGAGGAAAATCTAAACCTCTGGTGATTTCTTCACTATTATCACGATTAATATATTTGTAATAGCTGTGGGCATATTGGACTGCAAACATCGTATGCACCAGTAACCAAGAACCGACAATGGTCATAATTGAAAGTATGACGTGTAGGTTAAGCAAAATTGTTGATAACTCTTTTTTATTAGTTAGTAAAAAGCCAATGGCTAAAACACTAGCACAAGCCGCAGCTATGATTAGCATGAATATGGCCAAATGTCCTTCATATTCATTCTCAGCATAACGGCGAATTTTATCTGGGGTAGCTTTGATCATTTTCCACCACGTTATGGCTAAGAAAAAGTCAGCACCGGAGTTCCAAGCGCAGAGAATGCGAGTGGGTAAGTGCAGCCAAGGCGGAAGGATTACTAAAACTAATCCAGCGAGTAGCACAGCAATGATCAGTCTGGGTCGAGAGTCGAAGTTTTTAAATAAATTAAGTTTCACAAATATGGCGATCGCAGATATCATTCAGTCTAGTTTAGGGACTTCGCAGACTTTTCCAAATCCCCCAAAAACTTTGAGGGATCTGATAAACAGAGCAGAAGTTAACCGAGAAATTTCTGAGTCATCTCGAATACAATTTCATAACTAAAAGTTTACAAAACACGGTTATCGTAGAGAGCGGTATGGTTCAATCAATTAAATGCGATCTAACCTACTTTATTTAAATTAGTGTAATATTTTGCCGCCATCGCTTCTTCATGGAATAGATTCACTAAAACATCGGGGATGCGATCGCTCGGCAGTTACTTAATGAACATAATATTGAAATTGGCGGTGGTCTTGGTGAACTAGCTATACATCTAAATAAAAAGCGCCCCCTTTTCGGAGAGCGCTTTTTATTTAATAAAACTTGCGAATTAACCGTTGATAGCAGGAGCGGTTAGAGCTACAGGAGCAACATCACCAGCAGCCAAATCTAGGGGGAAGTT
>Ga0209591_10001046_pt1 | contig 35450 bp, 29 predicted proteins | sample MAT01_FD_187207 | JGI IMG/M metagenome (GOLD analysis project Ga0209591, IMG submission 187207) | Freshwater microbial communities from Lake Fryxell liftoff mats and glacier meltwater in Antarctica - MAT-01 (SPAdes) (version 2) | ecosystem: Environmental > Aquatic > Freshwater > Ice > Liftoff... | reverse complement strand
TCTTGCTGTGGATGACGATAATGACGGGCATAGAGATGAGTTTGAGCAAAATTATACTCTCCAGCAGCCACGTAACCTAACGCTTCTGCAAGTTGTCCAAGGTAGTCAATTCCTAAGTTAACTTGACTCTGTGGGCTATCCACTAATAAACGCAAAGACCGAAAGGCGATATGGTCGTTGGCGATAGTCCCACCGGCAGCAGTAATCATTTGCTGGTAAGTGCAAGCATGATTTACTCTGGTACTGTATTGTTGCCAAAGTAGTTTCCATAGATGAAGGGTAATTTCGGGTTTCATGGGTTGATAGGATGATTTTTTTCACGCAGAGACGCAGAGGCGCGGAGTGTTCTTTGGGTTACAATATGTCTGAGAGAATCTGAAGGGCTATCTGAATTTGGTCGCTATCGATAACTAGAGGTGGACAGAAACGAATTGCTGCTTTACCGCAACCTAGCAATAGTAGACCGTGTAAGAAGGCTTCTTGGATAATGCGATCGCGCAATATATAATCAAGATTGCCGTGTTCATCCAGTAAATCCACCGCAACCATCAAACCTTTACCTCGTGGCAAGGATACTCTAGGAAATCTTTGATGCAACTGAGTCAGACTAGCTTGTAATAATTCTCCCATTTGGGTAGCGTTGGCCATCAAATCACTTTCTAGCAGTCGCAGAGTAGCAATACCGGCAGCACAAGCTACGGGATTACCGCCGAATGTGGTAGCGTGAGAACCAGGAGGCCAAGTCATTAACTCTGGTCTAGCAAGTATCGCTCCTAAAGGCAGACCACTGGCGATACCTTTGGCAGTAGTAATAATATCAGGCATCACATTCCAATGCTCGATCGCAAATAAGCGACCAGTTCGCCCCATCCCCGATTGCACTTCATCTACTACCATCAGAATACCGTGGCGATCGCAAATATCCCGAATCCTCTGCAAGAAACCATCTTCTGGTACGATATATCCACCTTCTCCCTGAATCGGTTCGACTATAATCGCCGCTACTTCTTGCGGTGGTAAAATTGTGCCAAATAGCTGTTGTTCCAGGTAATCTAAGCTAGCGTGAGTGCCGTAGGGAATATGAGTCACCCCAGGAACTAAAGGCCCAAAGTTAGCTCGCTGCACTGTTTTGGAGCCAGTGAGAGACATTGCTCCGTATGTGCGTCCGTGGAATGCGCCCAAGAAGGCAATGATTAGCGATCGCTTGGTGTAATATCGAGTTAGTTTGATCGCTCCTTCGTTGGATTCTGCGCCAGAATTGGTAAAAAATACCTTTGCGGGAAAAGCAGCATGATGTGGTTGGGGAAAGGGAGCGCGAATCGCTAATTGTTCCGCTAGTTCCACCATTGGCTCATAATAAAAATCCGTTCCTGACATATGTAGTAGACGCGCCGACTGTTCTTGAATTGCTTTGACGACTTCCGGGTGAGCGTGTCCGGTGGCGGTGACAGCAATACCTGCGGTCATATCTAAAAACACATTGCCATCTACATCTTCTACCATACAGCCCTGTCCGCGGGCTACAACTAATGGATAATCGCGGGTATAAGAAGGGGAAGTTACGGCGCGATCGCGTTGTACAATTGCTTCAGCGCGAGGCCCAGGTAAGGAAGTTATTAAGCGCGGTGTACGAGGTAGAGTTAGGTTAACAGGAATACTCAACATAGGTTTTCGGAATTTTTTAAAGATTACTGATGATTAAACGCTAAAGTATGATTGCTTAAAGTAGCATTTGATTCCATTAGTGCAAGAATTACGCATTTATCAAAAAATTAGAGGATACAACTGCGATCGTGAAAAAATGCAGATAATTTTTCATGAATCCTCAGAGGTAGTTAATGAAAAAACTTTATGGTAAAGACTTTCGGAGTCTTTTAAGACTCTCCTCCGTTTTATATACAACCTTTGGAAGATATTGATTGTAATTATTTAACTAATTTACGCACATATCATACAACTTATACGCTACTCAACCGCTTACTCGAACATGATATCTAACACTACGATGTCATGCTAAGAATAATCTTATGAAATTATACAAAACCAAGTTGAAACAAATAGCTGACATTATCAATACTGCCGTTACCCCCGATTCTTTTAGTAATCTAGTTGCTGCAATTAAGGCCGCCAATTTGATAGATACCCTCAAAGATATTGATTCGTTCATCCCCTGTGCATCCACAAATCAAGCTTTTGCAAAGCTTCCAGCAAGCACTGTAGAGACATTGCTTAAGAACATCAATCATCTCCAAAAACTCCTAACGTATCACACCGTTTCCGGCAAGGTGATACCCATAAAATCCATTGAAGGTTCAAATTTGTTTAATAGTGTCAACGTAGATTATGAGTCACAGCCTGAACACCCGATGTTGATGATAACGGTGTCATCCACATCATTGTTGGTTCCTCAGTCAACAAATTTATAAATAGCAAATAACATCTATAGCAATCCTATCTGAGTTTTGAAAATGAACCTAAATGCATAGCGGTAAGCCAGCATGGTATTAGGTCGAAGCAAACTACGCATATGGCATTAAACAATCCGGTTGACAATTGTCCACACTTCCCCATCTGATCGGACATAGGGAACTGAGATTGTCTTGAACCCAGTAATGAAGGGCTTGTAATAAACTTGCCAATACATTGGACTTAGTTGATTAGCGCAAGCCTTAAGAAAACGGACTTCTGTCGCCAGTTCTCCAGACAGCTGATTAATGCGTTCAGCATGAACTTGAGCTACTTTTTTGACTTCTTCTAGCTGCTGCTGTTGGGTAAGTTGTTTTGATTCAATTTGCGATCGCACTAATATAGTTTGTTTTTGTTTTACCTGGACTTGCAGGGCTGCGATCGCATCATCTATACCCTGGAGTTCAACTGATAATTGAGGATTTTCCCTGGCTTGACGGCGGTACGCTTCAACCATTGCTTGGGGTGAATCATTCTCGCCAGAGATTACATTATTATTAATAGTGAGTGCAGCGCGTTCTTGTCGGAGAGCCTGAATTTGAGAGTGAAGCGCCGCTATTTCAGCTTGAATTTGCTCCATAAATCGAGTTTTAAGTGCTGAGTAAAATATTAAAAGCTTTTTGCGCCTTGGGTATCAAGAGAAAGCGATCGCACCTTGGCTGTAATTCTTTCTTCTTGCCAAGCAGCTAACATCGCTGCTTCCACAGCCTCCGAGTGTAATTTATCTGCCAAAGCTAACAGTGTCGGCCCCGCACCACTAATCACCATGCCATAAGCACCAGCACTAACAGCTGCTATATTGACAGCATCATAACCAGGAATCAAAACTTTGCGATAAGGTTGATGCAACTTATCTTGCAAAGCTGTCTTTAACCATTGTCCGTTACCAGTTTCCAAGCCGCGCAACAATAGCCCCAGATGTGCTGTATTGAAAATCGCATCAGCGCGGCTCACTTCAGTTGGGAGAACGTCCCGCGCTGACTGGGTGGAAAGTTCAAAATTAGGAATAGCTACAACTGGTACAATATCTTCATGCCAAGGAATATCACAAATTTCCCAACCTGCGCCACTGGTAGCAGCAAGACGACATCCTCCCAACAAAGCTGGAACTACATTATCAGGATGTCCTTCCATTGCGATCGCTAACTCCATCACCTGCGACTGACTCATAGGCGCACCCTCAAGTTGATTAGCAGCAACCAAGCCACCAACAATTGCTGTCGCCGAACTACCTAAACCCCGCGCCAGTGGGACACCTAACTTAATCTCTATTTTCACAGTGGGCGGTGTCTGCTCTATATGTTGATAGAACTTGACAAACGCTTGATACAGGAGATTACTTTCATCAGTTTGGACTCGTTCAGCTTCCGTACCAGTGACATGAATAATTAACCCACCCTCTTCTAGGCGAGTGAACTTAAACTCGTTGTACAGCTTTAAAGCTGCACCGATGCAATCAAAACCAGGCCCCAAATTCGCAGTTGTGGCGGGAACGGTAACAGTGATGGCAGAAACAACAGACATTGGCATAACTCACTAATCATTAACCAGCATCTCATGTAAAGGGTTGATTTGCTCATGAATTATAGTAATTGTCTGTAAGTAGTCAAAACCCATCATAGTTTTATTTATCACCTATTCTGCGGTTAGTAGGGTTTAGTAATCGGACGGAATTAATTACACAATGTCATTGCGAAGGTCACGTTGGCCTTCGCGTTAGCGTCTCTGAAAGAGAAGCCTCTCGTAGAGAAGCAGAATGTTTGCGGAGCGTCTTTAAAAGTTGCAGCAAGGTTTTTAGATTGCCACGCTACGCTCGCAATGACAAGCATTTAAACGGACATGATATAAGTTAATTTTTGCAGGTCGATGCAACAAAGGTGCAGGTCGATGCAACAAAGGTGCAGGTCAATGCAACAAAGGTTCAGGTCGATGCAACAAAGGTGCAGGTCGATGCAACAAAGGTGCAGGTCAATGCAACAAAGGTTCAGGTCAATGCAACAAAGGTTCAGGTCAATGCAACAAAGGTGCAGGTCAATGCAACAAAGGTTCAGGTCAATGCAACAAAGGTTCAGGTCGATGCAACAAAGGTGCAGGTCAATGCAACAAAGGTGCAGGTCAAAAGACTTGTGTACACGGTAGCATTACCAAGGAAAGGGAAAGGTTTTGCGTAGCAAAACCTTTCTTGAGCTTGTGTGTACACCTTAGTCTCCGAAGCGGAGAGGGTTTAGGGGAGAGGTTTTTCTAGAATTAGTGAATTGGTGTTCTAAAAGTTATCGAAGTTATCTTTCGCTCTTTTCGGCAAGTCCATTGCTCAAAAACCTTAGGAACGCAAATTTAATAACGTGCAATTCTTATTTAACTTGGAATGGTGCGTTACGCTCCGCTAACACACCCTACTTTTGCACTTTATTTAATCCACATTCCTTACTTCAAAAGTTCCCAAAACTGGCGCTACCTCAACCTCTGAAATTTGCGGAACTAATAATCCATTAGCATAAATCTGGGGATTTGTTTGCGAGATTATGGCATAAGACTGGCGAAGATTAGCATTCACTGCAACAGTCTTCACGTCGTACATCTGCATAGCCATCTTAGGATAGAAACCAATACCAATAATCAACACCAGAAAACAGGCAGCGATAAACACCTCACGCGGTCTAGCATCGTCGTAAACTGCCTCCTCTGGCACGAAGCAGTCTGTGCCAAAACAAACTGTTCCGTCATCTTCTTGATTTTCCAAGCCGGCATTATTAATGTCGCATATAAGTGCTGCACCGTCACCATAAAATACCTCTCGCAGCATGGAAAGTAGATAGATAGGTGTGAGGATGACTCCAACTGCGGCGAGGAAAACTGTTACGGTGCAGAAAGTCGAACTGTAAACGTCGCTGCTTGTCAGACCAACGAATACCGAGAGTTCGCCAGCAAAGCCGCTCATACCGGGAAGTGCCAGGGATGCCATCGCTGCAATTGTAAACAGGGCAAAGACTTTGGGCATGGCTTGACCAATACCGCCCATATCTTTCATTACCATTGTGTGGGTGCGATCGTAAGTAACACCTGCTAAGAAAAACAGCACCGATGCAATCAAACCATGCGAAATCATCTGCAACATCGCGCCGTTGATTCCCAAATCAGTGAAGGACGCAATGCCAAGCAGTACAAACCCCATGTGGGAAATCGACGAATAAGCCAAACGCCGCTTCATATTGGTCTGAGCAAAGGAGTTCAATGCACCATAGATAATGTTGACAACACCCAAAATGGCTAGAATCGGCGCAAAATAAATGTGTGCATCGGGGAGTAGTTCAAGATTTAGGCGAATCAGTCCGTATCCGCCCATCTTCAGCAACACACCAGCCAGAATCATCGACACAGGAGAGGATGCTTCGCCGTGGGCATCAGGCAACCAAGTATGCATCGGGAAAACAGCGAGCTTGACACCAAAGGCAATCAGTAATCCTGCATAAAGTAGCAGCTGTAGACCAAGGGGATATTCTTTCCTGGCGATCGCACTAATATCAAATGTTATATCACCACCGCCGTATAATCCCATTGCTAGGGCTGCTACCAAAATAAATATAGAAGCTGCTGCGGTATACAGCAAGAATTTTGTCGCCGCATAACGACGCCTTTGCCCACCCCAAATGCACACTAGTAGATAGACGGGAATCAACTCTACTTCCCACATAATGAAAAATAGCATCAAATCTTTGGCAACGAACACCCCTACCTGTGCAGAATACAGTACAAGCATCAAAAAATAGAAGAGGCGAGGTCGGTGATCAACTTGCCAAGCCGAAAAAATCGAGAGTGTAGTGACAAATCCTGCTAGAAGCACAAGGGGTACTGAAAGTCCATCGACCGACACTGCCCAGTTCAGACCTAACTGAGGTAGCCAGGCATAATTTTCCACAAGTTGAAAACTAGCACTGCTGGCATCGTAATACTTCCAAAAGGCGTAGCACATCAAAGCAAAGTCTGCCATACCTACACCTAGTGCATACCACCGTACACGCTTGCCATCTTTATCAGGCAGTACAGGGATCAGCAACGAAGCAACGAGTGGGAGTAAGACAATCGCGGTAAGCCAAGGAAATTGATCCGCTATCATGTATGTAAGAAAAAATACTTATTTGTTAATCATGTCATTGTACTAAACTTTGTAACAATTTCTTCACAAACTTTGTTCCAGGTAGGCATAGTATGGAAAATAACGGATTTTAACCGATGGACTCTGCGGTGCGATCGCAGCAGGACTAAAGGGTTAACATAGTAGGCGTTGTGTAATAAAGGGATGAATTGATGTGACCTACTGTGTAATGTCCAGACTGTGAGTCTACGGAGATTAGAAAAAATGGTAAGCGAAGAGGTAAACAAAATCACATTTGTGTCAGATGTGGTCGTCAATTTATAGATGTATCTTTAAGCAACTCTACAACCTTGACAGATAGTTGAAGTTAGGCGTGGCACTACAGCATCATCATGAACTATGATAGAATCAGCCCGTTTACCTACTTCCAGACTGCCGCGATCGCTAAATAGATGAATAGCTTTCGCTGGATTACTGGTGAATAACTGCATGGCTTCGTAAATAGGCTTACCAGTTTTGTGAGCAATGATAACAATAATCATTTCTAATAACTGTATATTTTATTTCTTGGAAGTCCCTAAGCTGAATCGGCTGAACAGGGCAATGGAGATTTAGCAGCGATGGCGCAAGCGCCCACCGTAGGCGATCGCTAGGGTGAACCCATCCCCTATAGAAAGGCTAACCGACAGCTTAGGTTTAAAAAATTGCTACATTCCTCTCTGTACGATCGCTTATTTCGTGCCTACAATTTTGAATGAGGTGGTGAATCTGGGTGCAAAATTTTGATTGCCCTAATATCATTTATGGGCAAGAGGGATTTTACCCAAGGTGTATGGACAGCAGAAATTAGACCAAAAAGCTTTGGGTGGATTAATTGACTTAATTGGATCAATTACGTTAGGGGATGCTGAGGCACAGGATGTTTTAGGGCGAGTCTATGAATATTTTTTGGGACAGTTTGCTTTAGCCGAAGGCAAGAAGGGGGGGCAGTTTTATACACCTGAAAGCATTGTTAAACTTTTAGTGGAGATGTTAGAACCCTACAATGGGCGGGTATTTGACCCTTGCTGTGGTTCGGGCAGTTACCGCGATATCAAGGGCTTTTGTAAGTCTGCATCAATCGCTGAAATTGAGAAGCATAATTTTGTGTTAACACCAGGGCGATATGTGGGTATTCCTGATGAGGTAGAGGATGGGGTGAGCTTTGAGGAGAAAATGGGGGCTTTGACGGCGGATCTGGCGGCTCAGATGAATGAGGGTTTGGCTCTGGAAGCTGAGATTAAAATACAGTTAGCTAAGGTTGGTTTTTCTTTGGAGGTGGACTGATGACGCAAGCAGAACTGAAGCAAAGTATCATTCAACGTCTCGATAGGATGCAGCCAGAGCAATTGGCTTTTGTGGTGAGTTTTTTAGATAGTTTTGAGACTTATTCTCAATCCGTATCTCAATCACAACTTACAGAAGAAAAAAGGCATGAGTTGATTAAAAGCTTGAGGGGTAAATACGCTTATACTTCTACGTCTAGTGATGATTTTGCGCGACGTAAACAAGATGAGATTGATTGGGAGGAGCGCAATTGGCAAAAATAATTCTTGATGCTTACGGATTTAGAGTCTGTGGGTGTGCAATTTAATTCAGATATATCTGCTGATTTTTGGAAACAGGTTAGTCGCTATAAAGCGAATATTCGCCGGATTTCGTTAGCGGATTGTTTTGCTTTAACTCTGGCTAATCGGGAAGGTGGTATTTTGGTTACTTCAGATAGAAAGGAGTTTGAACCTGTTGTTCCTCTTAATATTTGTCAAATTCGTTTTATTCGTTAGTTCAAAGGTGGGGTTTGAGTTATAAGTAAAATTCAGGAGCAACCTGCAATTGCAAGAAAGACGTAAGGAGATTTTGCAGATTGCGGCCAAGCATGGGATCGGGTTTATATTAATTTGTGTCGATCGCACTGCTATTCAAGCCATTCAATATCCCTGTCTAATTGTTGACATTTCGGCTTCGCTCAATGTCAACACCGAGCGGAGTCGAGGTGTTGAGGTTTTATCTCCAAGTACAGCCAGTTATGACCGAGGGGATAAATTTAGATTGTATCGTCACAATCCTAGTTTGCAAGATTATGTTTTGGTTGCTGCGCTAACAAAACTATCATTTACTGGATTTCTAATAATTTCTCGCACATCTGCCGACAACTTCGGGTCATTTGCTAACCACCACAACAAAACATGGGTATCTAATAAAAAACCCAGATAGATTAAAATCTAAAATATTACGCCGTTAATAAAGCTGTTGAATCTATTATTAATACCTCATCTCAAGAAGGCGATCGCAAAGAGGGTGTACTTTGGCATACCCAAGGTAGCGGTAAATCCCTCTCAATGGTATTTCTAGCAGGAAAACTGGTTTTAAACCAAAACCTCCAGAACCCCACCATCGTCATGTTGACAGATCGCAATGACTTAGACGATCAACTATTTGATACCTTCGCAGGTTGTCAGCAACTCCTCAGACAAGACCCCCAGCAGGAGATAGAGAACAAGTCCACCAACTGCTCAATGCCAACTCAGGCGGTATCATTTTTACCACCGTCCAGAAATTTTCCCCGGCTGATGGCGAAACCCTCTATCCCCAAATTAGCGATCGCCATAATATCATTGTCCTTGCTGATGAAGCCCATCGCAGCCAATACGGTTTTAAAGCCACACAAGTTAATGTCCTTGATGCCGAAGGCAACGTGATTGGTAAACGCACCAAATACGGCTTGACGTAATTTTTCTTCCTTTCCAACTCCTCCTTGATAGTACAAATATACTAAATGATATGCTATAATTCCAATACTTTGATGTTGAAATCATCGTAGAAAATAAGATGTAGTTGCTTGCTTTTCTGAGTGCCAAAGTTTACAGCATTAGTTGAGTATTGCGCTATGGAATATCGACAAACAAAGCAGGTACGAGAGATTAAAATAGTTGAATCCTAAACTCGACTCGGTGCTACTAATTAACTTTGAAAGGCATTGAAGTCTATATTTCTATGTCTTACGAACCCCTGCACCATAAATATCGCCCTAAGAGTTTTGCTGAACTGGTGGGTCAAGAAGCGATCGCTACCACCCTCACAAACGCCATCGGCACAGCTAAAATTGCCCCTGCCTATTTATTCACTGGGCCTAGAGGTACGGGAAAAACTTCTAGCGCCCGGATTTTGGCAAAGTCTCTTAATTGTCTTAAAGGGGACAAGCCCACTGCTGAACCCTGCGGCGTGTGTGAGGTTTGTCAGGGAATCACCAAGGGCTACACCTTAGATGTAATTGAAATCGACGCTGCTAGTAACACTGGTGTTGATAATATCCGTGAGTTGATTGAAAAAGCCCAGTTTGCTCCTGTGCAGTGTCGCTACAAGGTTTATGTAATCGATGAATGCTTAACTGGAGATTCTCTGGTCTTGACTGATGACGGACTTAACAGAATCGATGACCCCAAAATCAAAGACAAGAGGGTTCTGAGTTACAACGACTCATCTCTTAAGTGGGAATTCAAGAAAGTTGTTAGGTGGTTAGACCAAGGGGAACGGCAAACCCTGGTTATCAAGACAACTAATCGAGAAATTAGATGTACGGGTAATCATTTAATTAGGACAAACCAGGGATGGCTACCAGCAAAGGACGTAAAAGAAGGAGTGAAGATACTATCCCCTGTGAATGTGGATGCGGCATCCTCATTTACAAATTTGGTATCGATGGACGCACCCGGAGATTTGTTAGCGGACACCAATTTAAAGGCAATACATCCGGGCAAAAATCATACGACCTGGAATCTATCCTTAAACAAGCCGCCAATGGGGATAAAAAACTCGTCTCTATGGACTGGCTTAATCAAATTACCCCAGAAGGACTTGCTTGGTGGTACATGGATGATGGCTCACTCAGTCTCAGTCCAGCAGGAAGTCCACAAATTCAATTACATACAGAAGGATTCTCTGTCGCAGAAAATCAACTCATTGCCAGTTGGCTTACAGCAATGGGATATTCAGCCGCAACAAAGTTTTACACCAGAAGTAGTACAGGCAAGACATACTACTGCATACAGATGGGCGCAAGCACCAGTAGAAAATGGCTGGCAGACCTTAAACAATATTCCATCGCCGCGATGGATTACAAGTTTGGAGACAGTCGAATCTGTTCACCTCGCTGGGGTTGAGCGAGTCTATGACATTGAAGTGGCAGATAATCATAACTTTGTGGCAAATGGGCTTTTGGTACATAATTGCCATATGCTTAGTACCCAGGCATTCAATGCGCTACTAAAGACCCTAGAAGAACCACCGAGGAATGTGGTTTTTGTGTTAGCGACAACAGACCCGCAACGGGTGTTACCAACGATTATTTCGCGCTGTCAAAGGTTTGATTTTAGACGCATTCAGTTAGAGGCGATGGTCAAACATTTAAGTGCGATCGCCTCTAAAGAAAACATTCATATTTCACCGGACGCTGTAACCCTGGTAGCCCAACTCGCTCAGGGAGGGTTGCGAGATGCCGAAAGTCTACTTGATCAACTGAGTTTATTAGCGGGTGAAGTTATACCAGAGCGAGTTTGGGATTTGGTTGGGACGGTGAGCGAGCAGGACTTGCTGGGGCTTTTAAATGCGATCGCTCAAGATAGCCCAGAAGCACTTCTAGACTGTATCCACAACATTCTAGATCGTGGTCGAGAACCGCTAACTCTTCTACAAAATCTCGCCGGTTTCTACCGCGATTTACTCATTGCCAAAACTGCACCTAATCGCCACGATTTGATTGCTTGTACTCAGCAAACCTGGACAGCGCTGGTTGAGTTTTCCAAATACTTGGATATGAGCGCGATTTTGGCGGGACAGAAACACTTGCGAGAAGCTGAAGTACAAATTAAAAATACCACCCAGCCGCGTTTGTGGTTAGAAGTAACATTATTAGGGTTGTTACCCAGTGCGACGAATATTCAGCCACAAGCCCCAAGTGTCGCGCCGCGAGTTAACCCACCTGCTGTATCTCCAAATTATCCTCCAGCAGTTGCCCAAAATCACGCAGTCTCTTCTTTACCTGTAGCTAATTCGCAAACAAATCATAATTCTACATCTCCCAATCATCTAGCAGTTGCCCAAAATCAGCCCGTCACTTCATCTCCCCCAGATGATCGGCAAACAAATCACAATTTTGCTGCTAACTCAGTTTCACCACCAACGCCAGAACCTGTATCTGTACCTCCCCCACCTGCCAACGTTGAACCAGTAACTTCAGAAGTTGTTGGGGAAGCACAATATGACTTAACTCAGGTTTGGCAACAGGTACTTGCTAACCTCCAGCCAAAATCAACGCAAGAAATGCTGCGTCAAATGAGCTATCTCATAGAGTTTGACGGTGTTGTGGCTCGAATTGCTGTCAAACAAGCATGGTATGACAAGGGTAAATCTTATTTACCGATGATTAGGGCAGCTTTCCAGCAGACTTTCCAGCGTGAAATCCAAATAAGTATAGAAAAAGGAACTTCTTCAAACTCTACCTCAGCCAAAAAAAATCCTCCCCCACAAGACTCGACTCGCGTTCAGCAGCCGCCTACTCCCAGTTACAACCAGCAGCCTCCAGCACCAGTATCACAGCCAGCAACTCCAGCACCAGCACAAACTGAGTCGGCTGCAAGGAATGGAAATGGGGTGAATGGAAATGGAGTGAATGGAAATGGGGTGAATAAAAATGGGGGGCAAACTTTGCCTCCATCGCCAAAGCCAACACCCGCAGCTAATTGGGAAGTTGACGAAGTAGCGATCGCAGCTCAACGTGTGGCAGAATTTTTCAACGGACAAATTATCCGCTTTGCAGATGATTCAACGGAATTCTCCGACTCTATGACCACACCTGATTGGGTAGAGGAATCAGAGATTGATGATGAATAAAAAAATGCAAAATTACCAAAAATAATTTTGCATTTTAAATTTCTCTTTAGGGACTATTCCCCATTCCCAGTATGCAAGGTTTTCACCCATTTCAAACGCTTCGGTCTTACCGACATTCGGGTAGTAGTACTGCTCATAACCACTAACCAGTGCAACATATATAAACTGCCATGCAGGGTTTGCAGCAGCAATACAAAATATGTAGAAAGTGGAAATTTTTGATCTTGACGTATCCGCTTTAGACCAGTAAACATCCCTACCATTGACATAGTAGCGGACAAGCCTGTTATGGGACTTAACATTGGTGGACGATGACGGATGATCGCCATTAATAAATCTGGTACTGTTGCTGTGGGTAAAATATACATAATCAGCATAAAAATCAGCAAATCCCAGCTTTTGCGCCATCCCATGCGATTTTTGAGAATTAAATCCCAATAATCCAGATAGCGTTGATATCCGCCTTCTGCCCAACGATTGCGCTGATGCCACAGTGCAACTGCCGTCGTCACTCCTTCTTCTTGCACTGCTGGATGGAAAACACACTCAATATCCCATTTCTCCAAATGTAAGCGGATTGTCAAATCCAAATCATCGGTAATGGTTTCCTCGTTCCAGCCACCGCAGCTTTCCAAGGCTGAACGCCGGACAAATTGACCATTGCCCCGCAGTTCGCCAATGCCACCAAGGGCAGTCCGCTGTTGCTGAAACCAAGTATCAAGTGCCATTTCGACCATTTGCCCCTTAGTCCAAAAGTTTTCTTTGGCGTTGGCGTTCGCGTTAGCGTCTGCTTGCAGAATCGCTTTTCGCACCTGCACCGCCCCCACTTTTTCTCTTTGAAATAAAGGTATTACCTGTAGTAACAAGTCTGGTGTCACTTGAGCATCAGCATCAAATACTGCTATGATGCCGCCTTTTGTCAGTGGCAATACCTGATTCAACGCCCCCGATTTGCCACCACTAGCTTCTACCGAACGCCTTAGTACTTTCAGATGCTCGTATTTCTGCTCTAGTTCTGCTAATAAATGTGGGGTGCGATCGCTGCTATGATCGTCAATTATCCACACTTCGTATTGTCCATCTGGATATTCCAGATTACAAAGATTTTGGACTAATTGAGCAATTACCGCTTCTTCATTTTTCGCAGCCACTAGCACAGATACAAAGGGCAAATCTCCCTGTATTTCTTTTGGATAGCGACGGGATTTAGTAAACACTACCACCAAAGCATGAAATCCTAGAATGGTGGTCAGTCCTAGAATAAATATGGAAGCCCAAGAAACTAAATGTAGAGCGATCGTGCCACTCCAGACAACAGTCAAGACTAGAGCCGCTTTACGTCTACGACCTTGAAACCGGGATGTTAGAAACACGGGATCTGTCTCTAACACTGACTCCTCATCTCCTGATAGGTCAGATAACAAGGAGTTGAGCGGATCAAGCTCTTGATAAGAATCTTTTTCGGGCCAGGAATTCGCTGGCATAGGTTACTTGATTCCAAAACCAGTATTTGTCTACACCTATAAAGAAGCTGGCAATCACATAACACCAAACTGTACAACCTCCACACACCTTCAGCCAACCCTGAGATTGACACTAATCGTCTACCTCTTTCAACTTATAGCAGTTCTCGTTTACGTGAGGTACACCCGTAGGGGCACGGTATGCCGTGCCCCTACACCTTGGAATATAACGTTGTACCGCATCTGAATGGGAACGGCTATACGATAGAGCTGGTAGAGTCACACATCAATGGAAACTCTCGTTTGGGCAAAGTGATACAAGGGTAGCAGCAGCTTGTATTTGGGAAAAACAGCAATAACACTATCCATCACTTTGACAGTGAGGATTTTTAGCCTTATTGCCCCCAGCTTCGATAAAAGTTAATGCAGCATTATTGTAACCGAAATTTTAATATTTCTTAGCAGTAACTTCATATATTGAGCATGGGGCACTGGGTATTTAGTGATTAGTTATTTTCCTCCACTTCCCTACTGTGTGCTTTAGACACATTTTTTGGGAATCCTATTAAAAGCCACTAATATCCCCAGTTACCAAATAACTTGAGGAATATTTAACAATGTCTATTGAACAACTCCAACCTGCCACTCAACAACAAGCCAGTGTTTACTTACCTTACGTTCAAGGCGCTAGGCGCAGTTTCTTACCTTATGCCATCAGTCTCTATCAAAAAGGGGTCTTGGAAGGACATCGGAAGATAGAAGCCAGTGAGCACGTCCCCTTTGTCGCCTCCTGGAATGTCGCTACCCTACCTTCAGACTTAACACGTTGCCGAATCCAGTTTGATGGCAACGCTGAACTGAGTTACGAACTGATGATGGCCAGTTTCGAGTTTATTAATTTTTTAATTGAACTTATGGACAACTATAAACGTCATCGCCTAACCGATTTTTCACAAACGTTTTACCGCAAGCTACTGCGTATAGACGATTGATGAAATTAAGCCGGACTTTTGCTAGTTCGGCTAATTTTCAAAACTAAGCTATGTGAGAGCAATAAATAATTTAAAAAATATTAATTTTATTAAGAAAGAATTCAGGAGTCAGAATGGGCTAAACCTTAGCTATCCGCTAACAGAATAGATTTTGTGTGATGGTTACTGAGCCTTGCCATTGGCGCAGCCTCTCGTAGAGAAGTGCAGCGTCTCATAGAGAAGGGTCGAAGTGCGGGTTTAAATCCCCACTAATTGATTCTGAATACTGAATCCTGGCTTCTGAATTCTTCTTCAATCATCGCTTTCCGCAAAATTCACTTGCTCGTAAAGGTCGCCAAGCTGAATTTTAAAATCAATTGTTTGCAGCAATAAAATTGCAGATTCGCCTTCAAGTTCAATAAATAACCATTGACCTTCCGCAGTTTTTACATATTGCATAACATGATAGTAATATTGGTCGATTAAAATATATTCCTTAAATTCAGGAATCGAGCGATAATACGAAAACTTATCTCCTTGGTCGTAATTTTTAGTCGATTTAGATAAAACTTCGGCAATTAGCAAGGGATTCATGACGGTAGTCGTATTCGTTCCCGTATAAACAGGTTGTCCCTGAATTACCATTACGTCTGGATAAGTATGCTGCCGATAACGAGGTGTCCACAAACGCACATCACTGATATAAACATCATATTTTTTGCCCTTTAAAGCAAACCTTAAATATGCATAAAAGTTGCCTGCTATTTTATTATGATTGGTAGTACCACCTGTCATCGGAATGATTTCTCCATCGCGGTATTCACTTCTAAATTCTGCCTTTTCTTCAAGTTCTAAATATTCTTCAGGTGTGTAATTGCGTTTTTGTAATTGCATAAAAATAATGTATAATGAACTCCGAAAGTTTAGGTTAATTATCAAATATTAAACTACTTGCTGGTGCTGCCAAAGTATGTTGTATGTCTAAATCTGCAATCACAGTGACTGTCAAATTATTCGCTGCTTATCAAGAAGCCTTTAAGGTTTCAGAACTGGTGCTGGAATTTCCTAATGGTATGCCAGTCAAAGCAGTATGCGATCGCCTCATAGCTGAACACCCTGAACTCTCCCAATGGCGTGACATCACCCGCTTTGGGATTAATCTGATATTTGTCCAACCAGATACCCTTTTGCAAGATGGCGATGAAGTTGTGTTAATTCCACCAGTTAGCGGCGGCTAAACCTATTTCACCTTAGCGCCAAAGCGAACAAAGCCATAAAAATCTTTAACTAAATGAGACGCGATAAATCGCGTCTCTACGTGAGGGTTTTGGGCTGATTTGAACTATAATATTGGTGATCGTCGGCTCGTTTATGCCAAGAGCTTATGACTTAGCACTTAGCTTCACTAAGTTGTCTAACTCTTGCTGCATCTGACTAACAACTAATTCATAGCATTCATTGACATATTGGCGATCGCTAGCTGCTTCCCGACCGTAGCGTTCAAACACAATTGGCGGGCAAATCTGTGTGTACATCGGCACAGGTAATGGAATATTGGGCAACGGGCCAAATGCTAATCCCCAAGGCAATCCGAGATAGATTGGAAAAACTTCCGGATCAATGCCAAACAGCCAAGGCATTCCCCACTCGTGAAGTTGCTGCACAATTTTGTAGCAGTCAGCGACCACAATTAGCGTATCGTGGGCACCCCAAGAAATCACAGGCACAATTGGCACATTTCCCCGCAATGCTAACTTGATAAATCCTTGCCGCCCCGCAAAGTAGATTTTGTCACGTAAATAATGCGGTCGGAAGAGGTCTTCCGCTCCACCTGGATAAACCAGCACGCTAGCTCCAGAGCGCAAGGCTGCATAAGCCATTTTTGGATGAGCCATGATTGCTCCAGCGTTGGCAATCAATTGTGCTAATGATGGACTAACCTGCCAGGCTTTAGGATGCATCAAACCATAAACTGGTCGTTCTACACCAAATCGTCGGAACCAGTCGTACATCATCATCGTCATATCGGGAGCCGGGAGTCCCCCATTGTGCGAACCAACCAAGAGGACTTTTTCCTGGGGTGGAATATGATCCCAGCCACTAGTTTTAACTCGGAAATAGTAGTGATACAAAAAGCTAAACCAGGGCATTAGAGATTCGAGGAACTTTGGATCTCGCTCATCCAAAGACCAACCGGGTTTGTTATTTAAGAGATGTTGCTTTTTTAACATCGAGGCATTTTAGCAGGATTTGTAAAGATTAAACAATATCTAAATTATTGTCTGACAAATAGGTAATTGCAAAAATTTAGAAAAATATGGCAACTTTTGTCGGTTGTGATACGCTATCTGCTTGAGGAGTTTTGAGGTACTGAAAATGACTAAACTGCGCGTGGGGTTACTGTTTGGCGGTCGTTCGGGAGAACATGAAGTTTCGATCAACTCAGCACGGGCGATCGCTAAAGCCTTGAGTGCAGAGCAAAATGCTAGTAAGTACGAAATACTGCCTTTTTACATCCAAAAAGATGGACGCTGGTTAGCGGGAGAAGTACCTCAAAAGGTTTTAGGAACTGGTATCCCGATACTGGAGTCTGAACAATCAACTACTGAAGGACATTTGACATCCAACCCCGAAACCCTGAGCAAGTGGCAATCTCCCTCTGAAGTTGCCCAAGTCGATGTTTGGTTTCCCATTCTTCACGGCCCCAACGGTGAAGACGGGACAATTCAAGGGTTACTCACCTTGAGGCAAGTCCCTTTTGTCGGTTCTGGGGTATTAGGTTCCGCAATGGGGATGGATAAAGTTGCGATGAAAATGGCGTTTGAGCAAGCGGGACTAGCGCAGGTGAAATATAAAGCGATAACTAGAGCGCAGGTTTGGTCTAATCCTTGCATATTTCCGAAACTGTGTGATGAAATTGAGGCAGCATTAGGTTATCCTGCTTTTGTCAAACCTGCTAATTTGGGTTCATCAGTAGGCATTGCTAAAGTGCGATCGCGCCAAGAATTAGAAGCCGCTTTAGATAATGCTGCCAGCTATGATCGACGGTTAGTTGTGGAAGCTGGTGTTGTAGCCAGAGAAGTAGAGTGTGCCGTTTTAGGTAACGATCAACCCCAAGCCTCTGTCATTGGAGAGATTACATATAACAGTGATTTTTATGATTATGAAACCAAATATACTGAGGGTAGAGCAGATTTACTGATACCTGCACCGATTCCAGATGCGATCGCTCGTCAAATTCAGGATATGGCTTTACAAGCTTTTGCAGCTGTTGATGCTGCGGGGTTGGCAAGGGTAGATTTTTTCTACGTGGAAGCGACAAAAGAAGTTTTGATTAACGAAATCAATACCTTACCAGGCTTCACTGCAACGAGTATGTATCCACAACTTTGGTCTTATAGTGGAGTTTCCTTTCCAGAATTAGTTGATCGGTTAATTCAACTTGCTCTTGAAAGGTATTCTGTTAGCTGACGAAGAAAACAAGCGAACTTATTTTTAGATTATTCTGGTGAAAAGACACAATAAATACAGAACTTTGGCAAAAGTTAGCCAGATTTGGTATCATTAGCTTTACAAAAAAAGCTACTTGAATCTAAAACTTTGTTACGGATACCCGATGCTTAACTCCTCCAGTACAATTTATTGACTAGAGGGGTACAAATCTGAAAGTAATCATGGAAAAAAGTCAGAGTGTACAGTATGAGCCAACCCGACCAATAGGGGACACTCCAGAACTGACAAACAGGAAATCGAGATTAAGAAAAAGCTCGAACGTTCTGATATATCTGGTTGCACATCATCCTTGGCTATTATTAACTGGGTTTTTAGCCATGTTTATCGGAGGAGGTGCTTTTGCCTTATATAGCTTAGGTAATGCTGGGCAGGTAACACAAGAAGAACCAGAAAAAATCCCAGTTATAGTTGAACAACCAATCAATGCGCCCTCTGAGAATAGTAATCCTACACCTTTATGGATGCTAGCTGCCATCGTCCTCAGTTGTGGTAGTGGTTGCTTGATCATTTTCCGAATGCTCAACCGTCCGACGCAACCGCAAAAAGTCCAAAAATATATTAACCGTCATCAGGCACGTTTAGCACAGAGTCATTACACAAGATTGGAACCACGTCTTCCCAAGAACCAACCAATTTTTGTGCCACAGCCACAACTAACGCCTATGATGCAGATGCCACCTAAAACAAAGCATCTAGTAACTGTTCTGCCAGCAGAACACAAGCATCACCTAGATACACGGACAGAATCTTTGGCAGACTTGCTGGATCTTCGTAAAGATAGTTCATTGTCGGCAATTTTACGACAGTATTAATAGTACTGTAAAGTAAAACCCGGTTAAATTAACACTTTTTGCCAATTAACTGATCTCAGATTCCCGACTTCTTAAAGAAGTCGGGAATCTTGTTATTGGGAGATTACTGGAAAACTGGATATTTTTCGATTCAGGACGCGATCGCGCCTAGTCCACGTTGCCCCAATACGGTTCGGTTAAGATCCCCCCGCCTGCGGCGACCCCCTTAAAAAGGGGGTAAAAGAGGGTTATAAGCCCCCTTTTTAAGGGGGTTGGGGGGATCTCCGAGGAATGAACACGTTAACCGAACCGTATTCCACGTTGCCCAATCGCTATTCAGGTAAAATCCCATTATCTTATCCCTTGCATCTACAAAGATGTGGGGGATAATTTTTAGAGATTAAGATAAATAAGGTGTAACCTATTGGCTTGGTTGGCGTGAAGATATGTTTAGCATAGTTACTAAGTATAAAAATATGCTTATCTTTCCTGTTTAAGTATTGAGCAACAGGTTTTCAGTATGTATAGAGACTTCGAGAATTATAAACGCTGTAACTATTCAATTTAGGTATTTATATGTTTTTGGTAACTGGAGCAACGGGAGGAATTGGTCGCAGAGTTGTGCGACTCCTACGGCAACAAGAACAGTCTGTAAGGGCATTTGTCCGCCTTACCTCGCGCTACAGCGAGTTAGAACATCGAGGTGCAGAAATCTTCATCGGTGATTTGCAGCAGGAAAAAGATATCCAGAAAGCTAGTCGGGGTGTTCAGTATATTATCAGCGCCCACGGTTCTGATAGCGATGCCCTATCTTTAGATTACCGCGCCAATATTGAACTCATTGACCAGGCAAAAGCCAATGGTATACAGCACTTTGTCTTCATTTCCGTATTAGGAGCCGATCGCGGTTATGAAGACGCTCCCGTTTTCAAAGCCAAACGAGCCGTAGAGCAATATTTGTCAGCTAGTGGCTTAAATTACACTATTTTACGCCCAGCTGGATTAGCATCTAACTTGCTGCCACTAGTAGAACGATTTCGGGAAACAGGATTGTATCTGCTCATAGGCGATCGCAAAAACCGTACCTCAATTGTCAGTACCGATGATTTAGCAAAGATAGTCGTAGATTCTGTAACAGTTGAAGGCGCTCGCAACCAGATTTTACCAGTGGGAGGGCCGGAGATTTTATTACGAGAAGATATTCCCCGGATTTTTGGTCGGATCTTCACCAAAGAGCCAGTAATAATTAACTCACCACTATTTGTCATTGATGGGTTACAAGCTGCATTAGGTTTATTTAATCCCCAAACACAAAAAGCTTTAGGAACCTTTCGCACATTGCTAGCAAATGAATTTTTCTGTACAAAAGATGAAATTGCCAACTTAGAGTCTATTTTTAACTTCCAGTTGGAAACATTAGAAAGTTTTTTGCGGCGCTATCTAGCAGTTTGAATTAAACACAAGTCATTAGTCATTAGTCATTTGTCATTAGTGAATAATAAAGGACAAATGACTAATGACAAAAAACAAAGGACAAAGGACAAAAATGAAATCTTCCCTAGCTGTCAATGCTGCTCAAGCACGTCAGACAAAAGAGCGATTCGCCAAACCAGAGGAACAACTCACATACGAATTGGGGAAGGCGGTACAGGAATTGCCACCCCTGTATACTAGATTATTAGCGGGAACGATGACACTTATCGTATTCGGAGCGATCGCCTGGGCGCATTTCTCCCAAATAGATGAAGTAGCAACAGCACCAGGGGAATTAATTGCTTCCACACAGGTAAGACCGGTGACATCTTTGGGTGGAGGATCAATTGTTGCTGTTAAAGTGCAAGAAGGCGATCGGGTTACTAAAGGTCAAATTCTGATTCAAAAAGATCCAGACTTGCAAAAAAGCGATGTTTCTCGCCTAGCCAAATCTACCAGATTGATTCAAGACGATTTGCAACGTTTGGATGCAGAACGCATTGGAGGCAAAACCACCGGAACAAAACTGCAAGATGAACTTTTAAACTCTCGCTTGCAAGACTACCAAGCGCGTCAAGCAGCAGCCGAAGCAGAAGCAAATCGCCAAATAGCACTTATCGATCAAGCCAAAGTCCGCTTGACTCGGTTGCAAGACAACCTAGTTAATGCCAAAAGCAGTGTTGCCAATGCTAAAACCAACGTTGTCAACGCAGACAGCATCCGCATTAAAATTGAAAGTAATTTGGCACTTGCCGAAGAAAGGGAAAAAAGCCTACGCACCCTAATTACTCCTGGCGCTGTACCTCGTGTAGATTATTTGGATGCCCAAGAAAGATTAACTCGTGCAAAAACAGAAATCACCAGGACACAAGATGAAGTGACCAACGCCCAGAATAGAAGAACAGAGGCTCAAGATAAAGTCACATCATTAGAAAAAGATATTGCTGCTCAAGTCCAAGAAATTCGCCAAGCAGAACAAGCCTACAAAGCTGCACGCAATCAGATCCAGCGTGTAACATCAGAACGCCAAAGTGAAATTTTGACCCAATTGAACAAACGCAAAGAAGAACTGACAACTGTTCAAGGTCAATTAGAGCAGGCGAGAAAGCAGCAAGCTTTAGAAACGATTGAGGCTCCCGTTGCCGGTACAATTTACAGAGTTAAAGCTACTAAGGGGCCAGTGCAATCGGGTGAAGAATTGCTGTCAATTTTGCCGGAAGGAGAAGAAATGCTCCTAGAAGTGAAAGTCCTCAACCGCGATATTGGATTTATTCGTCAAGGAATGAAGGCAAAAGTGAAAATGGCAACTTTCCCCTTCCAAGAATTTGGGACTGTAGGTGGCGAAGTTATGCAAGTTAGTCCCAATGCAATTGTTGATAAAGAATTGGGCTTAGTTTTTCCCACAAGAATTAAGCTAAGTAAACACTCGGTTAACGTCCGCAGTCAAGAAGTAGAATTTACACCAGGGATGGCTGCTACAGGTGAAATTGTCACTCGTAAAAAGTCAATTTTGACATTCATCACTGAGCCTGTGACGCGGCGGTTTAACGAGGCATTTTCAGTTAGGTAGATTTGTAGTCTTTGTAGTAAGTGCTGAGTGGAAAGAGTTACAAGTACCACTTCTACTCAGATTGATACCCTTGCTGGGCAATAATAACAGCCGTTATTCTTATTTAATGCTTAAGAACTTACGCATTGACAAAAAATACCAAATATGGATATAGCGGTTCCCATTCAGATGCGGTACAACGTTATATCCCAAGGTGTAGGGGCACGGTATGCCGTGCCCCTACGGGTGTACCTCACGTAAACGAGAACTGCTATATGGTTAAAAGCTACATCTTTCGTAAGGGTTTAGCAATGCTAAACCCTTACCCACGCATTTGTAACATTATTAATTAAAGTGAAATCAATACGGTTCGGTTAAAAATATTGTAGGTTGGGTTGAAGCTTTGCGAAACCCAACAAACGCCGCAAAATGTTGGGTTTCGTTCCTCAACCCAACCTACACATTTTTATTTTTTGAGCTTAACCGAACCGTATTACCTGAGTTCGACTGGTAACGCCTTAATTGAGGCTCTGCTTCCCTGATTGATCAGCAGAATTTCCAGACCAAAGCTGTAAACGAGGTTTTAAAGCAATACAGTAAGGAAGAAATGCTTAACTGAACTGTATTGCCCTAGACCTGCAACTCTTCTTTTTAACTTAGACCGCTCCCGTTACAACAGATACCGCTCCCGGTACAACAGATACCGCTCCCGTTACAAGGTAGACCGCTCCCGGTACAACAGATACCGCTCCCGTTACAAAGTAGACCGCTCCCGTTACAACAGATACCGCTCCCGTTACAAGGTAGACCGCTCCCGTTACAAGGTAGACCGCTCCCGTTACAAGGTAGACCGCTCCCGTTACAAGGTAGACCGCTCCTGTTACAAGGTAGACCGCTCCCGTTACAACAGATACCGCTCCCGTTAGAGTAATCCAAGTAAAAGCTACAACTAGGGAAACCCCCGCAATGCACTGGCTTCTCTCTGCCTCTGTGGTTCATTCAATATCTCAGACTGAGATTGAGACAGATTGCCAAAAAAATCATAGTAATCTAACGCTTCCAAAATTCCCCAGGCATTTTGTCCTTGAGCAAAATAAATTTGTGGACAGTCCCGCAACTTTTCGATTTCTTTGCTGTAATTTCCCACCACAACTGCCAGTGTATTACCAGCCAACATTGATTCATCATTACCAGATGCCCCTGCCACTAAAAACCGTTTCACGGGTAATCCCCATTTCAAAGCCACATAACGAATAGCATCTCCCTTAGAAGCCCGGATAGGCACTAAATCAAGATATCTACTATGGCTGTAAATTCCTTTGACAGATAACTGCTGCTGACGCAGATGGCGGATGATTTCCCGGTAAGTAGGCGATTTGTCTGTATCAACAAAGTAGCTGATCTTAAACTTGCCTTGAGTCTCTGGTGGCTGCAATTCCACTCCCGGTATATCCTTCATCGCTTCCCGAATTGCCTCAGGTTGCCAATTAGCTCTAATGTGTCTTTGCCAACTCGTGTCTGTTACCACCTGAGGCCCATAATAAATTTCACTCCCTGTTGATGTAATTAGCAAGTCTGGCATTGGGAAACGCCACTCTTCCAACATACTCAAGGTACTTTCTAGGCTTCGACCTGTGGCAATGCCAACTCCGGTTGTGTGTCCTTCGTCATGGATGCGCTGAATCAACTTGTGTAGTGCTTCCTGGTTCCCCAATAATGTGTTGTCAATTTCAGCTACCAGGAAGCGATCGGCTGTTGGTAGGCGGTTAGTATCAGGCACATTCCAGTCTGGATGTTCGACTGCTGGAGATTCGCGCAGAGGACTGAGGAAAGATTGAACTCGTCGTTTTGGAAATAGATGCACTTTCTTTAGATACTGCTCGACATGACTATCCCAAGAGAAATGTTGGCAGACGTTAACCATGCCATTGCTAGACCAGCTTTGCCATTGTTCTTTATCTGTCAAAGCCGTTCGCAGTGCATCCTGGATTTGTTTAATGTTTAGAGGATCAATCAGCAGACCATTCTTACAAGCTGATATGATATCTTGTGGACCACCGTCAGATGTAGCAATGATTGGTACACCAGATGCCGCAGCCTCAATCAAGGTCAGTCCAAATGGCTCTGTTAGGGCTGGATTGATGAAAACTCCTCGGGTTTTAGCTGTCAGCCGATATAAATCAGGCACATCATCAGAGTTATGATGTTTGGGATAGGCAATGTAACCATAAAGGTCATAGCGATCAATTAATTGCAAGATTTCTATAAAGACCTGGCGTGGGCCAGATTCCATCGCCATAATGTCTTCTCGTTTTCCTAGCACAAGTACCAGGTTTGCCAGGTTACGTAGTTCAGGATCTTCGCCATAAGCTTTGATCAGACTACTCACATTTTTACGAAGAGCCGGGCGAGAAATCGCCATAATTATGGGCTTTTGAGGATCTTTAAGAAATCGCTGCAATTGCTGGTAAATGGGTGGATTCTGCCAATCCTCTGGGGCTGGGTAAAAATGCTCTAGAGTCACACCAGGAGGAATTACTACCATCCGTTCCGGTTGATATTGGTCGTAAACGCTGTACTGTTGCTCAACTTCTTGATTAGTACTGGCGATGACTAGTGCTGCACTGGCAAGTGTGGTTTCTTCAGCATCAATGCGGGTACTAATGTGAAAGTGATCTTCAATAACTTCCAGTTTAGTTCCCTGTTCTAGTAATCGTTGCTGCTTAATGCGTCCCAGGGAGTGACCAGTATGCACAAGCGGCGTTCCTAACCAGCCAGCGACCCGACAGCCTACATATCCAGCGTCGGCATAATGTGTGTGAATAACATTGGGGATTTTTCCAACTTTGCGAATGTATCTGAGCAATTCATCTGCAAAGGTATCTAAATACGACCAGAGAACTTCTTTGCGAAGATAGCGACGTGGTCCACAGGGAAGGCGAATAATTTGGGCTTTGTCTGTGAGAATTTCTATCGGTTGAGCGTAGTCTTGGCTGATTTTTGGGTCGCTCACCAAACGAGTTACTAAATCAACTCGTTCTACTTGGGGGTTTTTGGCTAATGTACAAGCAAGTTCGACTACATATTTGGTTTGTCCACCTGTGTCAGCATCTTTTCCTAACTCCAGATTATGTCCCCTGATTAAGCCATGAACACTGACCAGTAAAATATACAACCCTGGACTATGTGACATCGTGTCTTCCTCAGTAATTTACTGTGTACACTTGCGTAGTAGTATTAGCTTTGGTGCGTAGTTTAGGAATGTGGATTAAATAAAGTGCAAAAGTAGGGTGTGTTAGCGGAGCGTAACGCACCATTCCAAGTTAAATAAGAATTGCACGTTATTAAATTTGCGTTCTTTACCGCACTTCGACAGGCTTAGTAACCGCCGTAGGCATCGCAGCTTGTACTAAAAACAAACTATGGGCTTTTTTGTGTATTTCTGCTTTGGCAAATGCCCCGGAAAAACTGAATATTCCAAGTAATTATTTACTAAAAAAAGTACATCTCGTTAGCATATTCAAAGCCTACGCGTAAGTATGTGCGCTTAGGCATCGCTAACTCTAGCAGCATATTGCGATTAAACTAAAAACGGACGCGCTAGAAAAAAGCTAGATATTGATTTAGCATCTACTGGCTCTCCCTGAAGAATCGCTTTCTCCAGTTCTTCGGGAGTCATAAATACAGTTTCGATATCCTCATCTGCATCTTGGGCGGGTGGTGTCTCCAGCTTTGACAAATCTTGAGCGAGAAAAGCATAAATAATCTCATCAGAATAACCCGGAGCTAGGAAAAACTCACCTAATTTGTGCCATTTTTGGGCGCTATAGCCAGTTTCTTCTTGAATTTCACGCTGTATTGTCTCTAAAGGGTCTTCATTTGGTTCTACAGTTCCCGCCGGAAATTCTAATAGCCGTCCCTGAACTGCAAAACGATACTGGCGCACGAGTACAAGTTTTCCTTCTGGTGTCACTGGTACAGCTAGAGCGCCACCAGGATGACGAATACACTCCCATTCGCCTTCTGCTTTATTAGGCAAACGCAAGCGATTAACTTCAAAATCAAACTTGCGCCCTTTATAAAACAAGCGTTGTTTTAGCAGTTGTGGTAATTCTCTACCTAATGGCATAGTAATATTTGATTATCTGTAACTACAGAGGTGAAATCAGTGTTTTTCTACGTTAAATGTACGTCAGAACAGTCTACCTCTTTGAGCAGTTCTTTAATAACACACTTAGAAACTGGTTCTATCCAATCTGGGGCAATTTCTGCCAGTGGTACTAGCACAAAAGCCCGCTCCCGCATTCTGGGATGGGGAATCTGGAGGTTTGGTGTATCCACGATTAAGTCATGATATAATAACAAATCTAAATCTAAGGTTCGCGGCCCCCAACGTTCCTGACGAACACGCCCAAATTGCTCCTCAATTTCTAATAAAGCTGCTAATAAGTGCTGGGGTAGCATTTCTACTTGCAATATGACGCAGCCATTTAAGTAATCTGGTTGCGGTGGTCCCAAGGCTTTTGTTCGATACCAACTGGATCTGGTTTCTAAGAAAATACCTGGCGTTTGGGCTAAAGTCTCTATGGCTGCTTCTAAAATTGTCCTTGAATCACCTATATTACTACCAAGGGCAAGGGCGCTTTTTACAGTTTTAGGATAGACGTATTCTGTCGGCGCGAAAAGTCGAAGCGGCATATTGGGCTGATGTGAACTTTTGAAGACAGGCATCTCACTTCGCTTAAGCAAGCTGTTTTCAGACTGTTGTTGCGGATACTTTGCCGCATCTGTTCCAAAAAATGTCAATAGTCTTTATATTCCGAATGGTTATCAAAATTGCAGTACTTTTACAAAACTAAATTCACTGAATGTAAAAAACTTTATTTTATGGTGAATTCAGTCAATTATTTATAGGATATTATACTAACACCAAGGTAGTGCTATAAACCTAAAGCTGACTCATCGTGGTTATAAGGGAAGGCAGGTAATTTGAATGACTCTGACCATAATGAACTAGGATTGCCGCCTGGGTAATCATCATCAACATAAGGAATCTATAAATGAGAGCCGATCACCAGCACTTATGGCATAGGCGAGGCAGTTATTAAGTAAAATGAAAATCTTACCATCTAGGATGACAGCCAATCTGGTAAATAACAATAAACCGCTTTATCGTCGTATATGGTTTTGGGCAAGCTTGGGTGTAGGTGTAGGTGGTGGGATAGTTGCCTTGATTTACGGCATCGGTTTAATCGATCGCACTTTGCCAGATAAAGCTGATCTCAAAGCCGTGGTTAGAGAGCAAACACTGACCATCAAAGCTGCCGATGGCACCATATTACAACAACAAGGTGAAGCGACCAGAGAACAGTTAAAGCTGGAGCAAATACCAGATAATTTAAAAAAAGCTTTCATAGCCTCAGAAGATAGAAGATTTCAGCAACATAACGGAGTTGATCTTCAAGGGATTGCCAGAGCGAGTTTGAATAATTTGCGATCGCAAAATGTGGTAGAAGGTGGTAGTACCATCACCCAACAGCTAGCGCGGATTCTCTTTTTAAAACAAGAGCAGACAGTCTGGCGCAAACTCAAGGAAGTTCGCCTCGCCCAAAAAATCGAGTCAGAATTAACCAAAGATCAGATTCTAGAGCGTTACCTGAATCTGGTTTATTTGGGAGCCGGAGCTTACGGTGTGGCAGATGCAGCCTGGGTATATTTTAGTAAATCGCCAGATAAACTTTCCCTAGCAGAAATGGCCACGATTGCCGGATTAGCTCCCGCCCCCAGCTTGTACGCCCCAGACAAAAATCCAGCAGCTGCCAAACGGCGGCGGGACTTGGTATTGCAACGGATGCAAGAAGATAAAGTAATTACACCAGAGCAAAAGCGAGAAGCAATCCAAGAACCGCTAACCCTCAAAAGCAGTTTACCCAAGCGAATGCAAGTACAATCGCCCTACTTTACCAGCTACATCCAGAAGGAATTACCCAAGTACGTTTCCTCTGATGTGCTAGCAAGTGGGGGTTTAGTGGTGGAAACCACGCTGAATCCAACTTGGCAGAAAGTGGCAGAAGAGGCAGTCGCTAAAACACTGCGAAATCAAGGACGCTGGGAAAACTTTAAGCAAGCAGCTTTAGTCGCTGTTGACCCCCGCAGTGGTGAAGTTAAAGCAATGGTTGGGGGAAAAGACTTTGGTAAAAACCAGTTTAATCGCGTTACCCAGGCACAACGGCAGCCAGGATCGACATTTAAAGGGTTTGTATATGCGACTGCGATCGCTAGCGGTAAAAGCCCCTACGATAGTTACCAGGATGCACCTTTTGTCGTAGATGGTTACGAACCGAAAAATTATAGTGAAAACTTCCGGGGTTCAATGAACATCCGAGATGCCCTCACCCGCTCTGTTAATGTTATTGCGGTGAAGGTGTTGATTGATGTGGGATTTAAGCCAACGATTAAACTTGCCCATGACATGGGGATAAAATCTCAACTCAAGCCTACCTATTCCTTAGCTCTCGGCTCAAATGAAGTGAATCTTCTAGAATTGACCAGCGCTTACGGCAGCTTTGCTACTCTTGGATTGCACAGAGAGCCTTATGGTGTTCGCCGCATCATCAACCGCCAAGGTCAGGTGATCTGGTCAGCTGAATTTAAGTCTAAACGTGTCCTTGACGCTGACAGTGCCGCCATCATGACTTGGATGCTACGCAACGTTGTCGAAGGGGGGACTGGTGCTGCTGCTCAATTAGGTAATAGACAAGTTGCTGGCAAGACTGGCACCTCCGACGAAGCCCGCGATTTGTGGTTTATTGGCTATATTCCCCAGATGGTGACAGGGGTTTGGCTAGGTAACGATGATAACCGCCCTACATACGGCAGCAGTAGCAGTGCCGCTTACACCTGGCACGAGTTTATGGAAAAAGCGGTAATGGGGATGCCTGTAGAAAAGTTTCCCCAACGACCCAAGTTAGAAGGTCGCAAAGGCAGCATTAAAGCCCAGTCTATTAAGCCTAAACAAGTGCTGAATCGTTCTATTTCTTCTGATGATGACTCAGAAAGTGCTAGAAATTCTGAGGATAGCGGTTCATCTAGGAGACGGAGAAGAAGATATTCTCAAGAAGAACAGCAACCAGAAAACTATACCCGAAGACGGAGAAGGCGCGATGCCTACGGCGGGCTACGCGATCGCACCGAACAATCAAGTTCCTCAGAATCATCTCGTCCACGGCGGCGCTCTCGAAGAGTAGAATCTGACTCTCCCCCGCCTCGCAAAAGTCGGGGCTCGTCTTCTCCTGCAAATAATTCTGGTTCTTCACCATCACAACCATCGTGGCGGGATAGACTTAGACCGCCTCAGTAGTGAGGCATTAGTTATTCTCCCTTGTCCCCGAATACAGTTCGGTTAAGCTCAAAAAATAAAAATGTGTAGGTTGGGTTGAGGAACGAAACCCAACATTTTGCGGCGTTTGTTGGGTTTCGCAAAGCTTCAACCCAACCTACAATATTTTTACCAAACTGTATTGCCCTGCCTCCTGCCTCTCTTGTTAAACTCAACTCTGGGGGGATGTTAAGTGATACGCTCATTTTATAGTGTGTCAAGTAGTGTTACTTAACATTGGAGAAGATAATATGCACATATTAATGCAAGCAGCAGATTCAGTCGCAACAGGTGGTAATCATTTTCCCTTAGCTTTTACCTTGGTGTATGTCGTTGGTTTTATTGCTGCTGTAACCATTGGTTCAATAGCTTGGTACAACTCGAAACGTCCCGCAGGTTGGGAAAGCAAAGAGCGTCCTGATATTGTGCCTAAGATTGATAAAGAAGAAACTCCGGGTCTGGGTGAACCGAAGTCATAATTTAGTCATTAGTCATTAGTCATTAGTCCTTAGTCATTAAACTATAGACTTTTGACTATGATTAGCTTTGCACTTCAACCCAACGACGGTAAAGCTTTTGAATTTGTTTAAGCAGTAAAGTGTGAGCTGATTGAGTTGAGCCATTGGGCTTTGCTATATCCTGCAACTCTGTCAAAAGTCTAGCTTCTTCGATCGCAACATCACCATCGCTATAAATTAAGCCACTGATGGCTTCAATCAGATTTTCGCAATCTTCAAGGCTGGGGCGATCGCCTAAATACTCCTCCACCCACTCATAGCATTCTTTTGGCTGTACAGGAACTAATTCGTACAACCAAGGTTTAATTTCTGGATCGTTAGCCAAACCCTTTGCTTGAGCAATTTCACGCAAATATTGCCGTTCTTCTGGTTGGATTCTGCCATCAATCCAGGCTGCTCCAATCAGAATTTTAACTAAGTTTTTTACATTTGAATCAGTCACCATTGCTGCCTCCTCTGGTAGATTCAGACCTCCACCAAATCGTACAATCCTAAACAGTATTCACTCGGAATTATTGGTTTTTCTTAAGCGCACCATGAAAAAGCCATCCATGTCCTGACGATGTGGCCAAACTTTAAACCAACCTTGAGGCGTAATATAGTCGCAATTAGGTAACTCAACGCTGCTGGGAGACTCAATTTGCCAATCAGGTGACTCAGCTAAAAATGCCGCAATCACTTGTTCATTTTCTGCTGGATGCAATGTACAAGTGGCATAAACTATTACACCACCAGATTTTACAAAAGTTGATGTATGTGTTAACAATTCTTTTTGCAGCGTCGAAAGTTCCCGGACGGATTCTGGTGTCTGTCGCCACCGTGCATCAGCATGACGGTGCATAGTTCCCAAGCCAGAACATGGGGCATCTAATAATACGCGGTCGGCGGTGTTTTTAAATTGAGCTAAGTTGCGGCTGTCGCCAGTGTAAATTTGAATAGATTGTAAACTTAAGCGTTGATAATTTTCTTGAAGTTTGCGAAGACGAGAAGCAGTGCGATCGCAAGCCCAAATTTTCCCCTTATCTGCCATTAACTCGGCAATGTGCGTTGTTTTACCTCCTGGTGCAGCACAAGCATCAATTACCACTTCACCTGGTTGCGGGTCGAGCAAATGACTTACCAATTGGGCGCTACTATCTTGTACAGTCCACCAACCTTCGCGGAAACCAGGTAGTTTTTGAATTGACCCAGCACTACCAATCAATCGTAAGGCTTGGGGTAAATAAGGAACACGCCTCACCGAAATACCAGCAGATTGCAACGCCATCTCAACTTCCTCGATGGAAGTGCGAAGTGGGTTGATCCGCAAGTCGATAGTTGGCGATTGGTTCATCCATTCACACAGTTGTTCTGTTTCAGCTAGACCGAGTTGTTCTAACCACACTTGAATAATCCAGTCAGGAAAGCTGTGTAAAATGCCCAAGCGTTCTACTGGGTTTTCTGGGAGTTGTAACGGATCAAATTGGGGATTGGGGATTGGGCATTGGGCATTGGGCATTGGGCATTGGGGAAGTAACAATGAATTTTTCTCCTCTGCTCCCTGCCCCGTGCCCCCTGCCCCTCTGCCCCTCTGCCCCCCTGCTGTTCTCAGATACTGGCGCAATAGACCGTTAACAAAACCCGTGAGTCCAGAAAAACCGTTTTCTTTAGCGAGTTGGACGGTAGTATTAACAGCAGCCGAGGCGGGAATCCGCTGTTGATAGCGCAGTTGGTAAAAGCCGAGATGTAAGATGGTGCGGAGGTCTTGTGGTTGTTGGTGAGATTTCTTTTTGGCAAATTGATCAATGAGAACATCAAGGGTACGCTGCCTTCTGACGCTGCCATAAACCAATTCTGTTACTAAACGGCGATCGCTATCCAGCAAATTAACTTTTTGCAGCATTCTGTCTAAGGCAACATCAACATAAGCTCCCTTGTGAACATCTCGTAAAGTCATAAATGCTACTTGACGAGAGTTTGTCAAATCAATGTTTTTTACGCCAATATCAGACAAAGTAATTTTACCAATGCTTAAGCAATCAATAATGATTGTAAGCGATCGCTCTAGAGGATGTTTGAAAAGTATTTTAAGGATTTTAGAACAGGAATGATATTGATTAACAATCGCTTAAATTAAACCTGTCAAAATCATTTAGGATATCTTCTGGTAAAAGCTCGTTAAAATCTGGGGCTATTTCATTCTAGACATAAACCGCCCAGAACTAAAGTTCCAGGCTAATAGCTAAAGTCCGTTAAAACGGACTATAACCTTTTCTCAGTCGCCTTTAGACGACTTTCGCTATTAGACTCAGAATTCATTCTGAGGCGGACTAGATGAGAATGAAATAGCCCTGCGTTAAAATCTGGTGCTAGATGAAACCTAGATGGAAAAATTGTCCGGAATACTGCTAATTTAGTTAGTAGTTTGAGTCATATGTACTTAAATTGAAGAATAAATTCCCTAAAATTAATATATTTAGTCAGTAGATTTTGTTATCCCATTCCTAAGTTAACTCGATTAGTTATGCTCCTAGATTTAGAAAGATTTTATCAAGCTTGCAATCCGAGCAGACCTCTAATCATAGGAAATGCCAGCGATCGCAGGTACTACATCGATTTTGCGGCGGTGCGGGGTGGTAAAATCATCGAAGCTTTGCAGCGCACTATCGCTCGCATATCACCCAATGCACCAACTTGTCAGCTATTTACAGGACATCTCGGCTGTGGCAAATCAACAGAATTGTTGCGGCTGAAAGCTGAGTTAGAAGTAGAGCAATTTCATGTAGTGTACTTTGAGTCTACCCATGTCTTAGAAATGGCAGATGTGGATGTCACTGATATTCTACTGGCGATCGCCGGACAGGTGAGCGAAAGCCTAGAAGCAATGAAAATTAATCTCAAATCTAGCTACTTTACCAGGTTGTTTGGTGAACTCGTCGATTTTCTGCAAACGCCAATTGACATTGGAGTAGAAGCAGAGTTGTCTGTAGGGATTGCCAAAATTACAGCTAAAGCTAAAGAAAGCCCCCAATTGCGGCGGCGGTTAAGAGATTATCTAGAACCGCGAACAGCAAATATTTTACACGCAATTAATCAAGAATTACTAGAACGTGCTATCAAGGAACTGAAAACCAGGGGTAAAAAAGGACTGGTGGTGATTGTTGATAACCTAGATCGAGTTGCAATTCGAGCTTTACCATCGGGGCGATCTTTACCAGAATACTTATTTATTCAACGGGGTGAACAGTTACGCAAACTGCATTGCCACGTAGTTTACACTATTCCCTTAGCCCTGACTTTCTCCAACGATAGCGCCGAACTTCAGCATCGTTTGGGGGGAGGAGTCGCGCCAAAGGTGTTGCCGATGATACCTGTGCGTCTGCGCTCTGGGGAGATTTTCCCTCAAGGATTAACAATGCTGCGGCAAATGGTGCTAGCTAGAGCTTTTCCAGACATTTTAGCTAGCGATCGGTTAGGCTTAATTACAGAAGTGTTTGATAATCTGGAAACCTTAGATCGATTGTGCCTGATTAGTGGTGGTCATGTCCGCGACTTGCTAGGGTTGCTATATGACTGTCTGCGAGAACAAGATCCACCCTTTGATCGAGAGTGTGTTGAACTGGTGATTCAAAGGCAGCGCGATTACCGAACTAACGCTATCGACCCTCATGAATGGGAACTAATCTTTCAGGTGGTGCAACAGCAAAGAGTTAGAGGTGATATAGAATACCATACCCTATTGCGAAGTTTATTTGTATTTGAATACCGCGATCATCATGGAGCTTGGTTTGCCGTCAACCCAGTTTTAGCAGAGACAGAAAAATTTAAATCATGGTTGAACGACACCCACAAGTAGATGTAAGAGCAGCTAACGAGCGAGCTTTGCGGAGTTTAGGCAGAGCAATTGCCCTTTCGAGTGGTCAATTTTCCCTGGTTTTGGTGTGCTGCAACTATCGAGTTTTGCAAGAGCAAATGCTGCAACGACTCGAAGAACTCTCTTCAGAAGTACACCAAATTCAAAAGGTAGTTCTACCGCATGATGCCAGAAGCCTTTACACAAGGATTCATTTACAACTGCTAACCAAAGCTAATCCGCCATCGGCGTTGATGATTTTGGGTTTAGAGTCAGTAGATGAACTTGATGATTTACTCAGGTCTATCAATCATATTCGTGATGAATTTCGCAAACGTCACCCGTTTCCGATGATTTTATGGGTGAATGAAGAAGTATTGCAAAAAGTAGTGCGTTTAGCACCAGACTTTGCTAGTTGGGCAGCTACACCGATTCGGTTTGAAATGACAACTCAGGCATTGCTGCAATTTTTGCAACAAGAAACTGACTCTTTGTTTGCCACGGTGTTACCAACCGATGCTGTACAACACCAACATCCTCAATATGCAAAGCATTATTTCACTGTGGAGCAAGTTTGGCAACAAAGCTATGAACTCCACTTTGCCATTAAAGAGTTGGATAATCGTGGTATTACCTTAGAGCCAGAATTACACGCTAGTTTAGAATTTGTTTTTGGTCTAGATAATTATATTAGCGATCGCATCAATACAGCTTTAAGGCATTTTCAGCAAAGCTTGGAAGTTTGGCAAAAGTTGGTGGAGGCTAGGGGGCAGGGAGCAGGGGAGGATGAGGGAGTATTTTCTTTGCCTATACCTCCGAGTCGGCCATCTTCTCTACTTTTGCGGCAGGGAGTTTTACTGTTTTATATTGGGCTGTGTTATTGCCGTTTAGCAGAGCAAAATCAAACAGAAAACCGCCGCCATTGGTATACTGCTAAATCTTATTTTCAGCAATGCTTGAATGTTTTACAGGTGGCTGGGCGTTTAGATATAGTTGCTGGATTTATTGGTCAACTTGCAGAGGTTTTGCAATATCTGCAAGAGTGGGAAGAGTTGCAGACGGTTGCTCAAAAATCTCTGGAGTTACATCAAACTTATGGTAGTCAAATTCAATTAGCTTGTGACTACGGTTTTCTGGCGCAAGTGGCTGGGCAGCAGTCGCGGTGGGTACAGGCGAGTATATTGGCACACGTATCACTGCTGAAATTAGGTGAAGCGCAAAAGCACAACGACCCTCATAACTGCTTGTTTCCATTATTATTGGGGCAAATTTACTATTTAGTTTTAGCAAAAGCCCAGCGAAATTTAAGTGAGCAAGAAGTAGCTCGTGAATACTTAGACAAGGCGACAAAAGAACTGCCAGCAGCCTTAGAAAATAGTGCCCATCAATATGATGCCCATCGTTATATTCGCTTATTGCGGACACTGCGATCGCTGTACTTTGAAGAAGGGCGTTATTTGGAAGCTTATTACATT
>Ga0209591_10001043_pt1 | contig 35489 bp, 33 predicted proteins | sample MAT01_FD_187207 | JGI IMG/M metagenome (GOLD analysis project Ga0209591, IMG submission 187207) | Freshwater microbial communities from Lake Fryxell liftoff mats and glacier meltwater in Antarctica - MAT-01 (SPAdes) (version 2) | ecosystem: Environmental > Aquatic > Freshwater > Ice > Liftoff... | reverse complement strand
CCGCGGCCGGCTTGCCCGGCCGCTCGCTGCCGTCGTCATAGCGGTAGAGGAGGTCCGTGCAGAGGACGTCGAGCCGCGCCGCGGCGATCTCTGCCGCCGCCGTGGCGAGATACGACGGCAGCCACTAGTCATCGTCGTCGAGAAACGCCAGGAGATCGCCGCTGGCGGCGGCGGCGCCGGCATTGCGGGCGCCGCTCGGCCCGGGGGTGCGCGGGTTGGCGAGGACCCGCGCGCCCGAGGCGCGCGCCGGCGCGACGCTGCTCGCCCCGTCGTCGACGACCAGGATCTCCAAGGGCGCGTGCGTCTGCGCCTGCACCGAGGCGACGGCACGCGCTAGCAGGGCCGGCCGGTCGCGCGTCGGGATGACGACGCTGATCGTCACTGCGCGCACCGATCCTCCGACCGACACCGGGTTCAGGCGCGCGGCGCGCGCCGCCGCCCGCTCGCCTCGGACGGGTCGCCGCCGCCGTCCGCCTGGGCGGGGATCTCGCCGGACACACTGTCGCTCGCACGCACGCGCCGTGTCTATCGAGACCGCCGTGGCCGGCGCAAGGTCACCTGCGCGACGGGCGGCACGGCGCCCTCGGCTTGCGTCCGGCCGGCGAGCGGCGTAGCGCCTGTCTCCGCCGATGTCCTCGCCGCGACCGCTCCCCTGGCCGATGCCGCCGCGCCCCTGCCCCGGCGTCACGATCCAGCGCCGACCGCATCCGCCGCAACCGCCGTCCGGCGCTGCTGGGCGGGCCGCGGCGGAATCGATCCGGCACGCACTCGGCCGACGCCGCGAGGAGCCCGTCCGATGCTCGTGACGTCGCTGCTGGCCGCCTTCGCCGCCGTGGCGACCCTGCTGTGGCTGTCGATTTTCGGCTACCTCGCGCTGCTGGCAGCGATCGCCACACGGCGCCGCGCCGGCAGCCAGGCGCCGGTCGACCTGCCGGCGATCGCGCTGATCCTGCCGACGTTCAACGAAGCAGCGCGCATCGACGCCAAGTTGGCGGATCTGGCGCGCATCGACTACCCGCGCGACCGCCTGCGCATCATCGTCGTCGACGGTCGCTCCAGCGACGGCACGCTGGAGCGGGTCGAAGCGGCGCGCCAAGGCGGGGCGCCGATCGAGGTACTGCGGGCGTCGCAGGCGGTCTCCAAGCTCGAGCAGTTGCGCTGCGGGCTCGAGGCGGTGCGCGAGGAGGTGGTGGTCGCCACCGACGCCGACGCCGAGCTCGACCCGGCCTGCGTGCGCCTGCTCGTCGAGGTGCTGGTGCGCGATCCGCACACCGCCGTCGCCGGGGCGCGCGTTCGCCCCGCGACGCGCCTGGCGGAGGAACGCATCTACTGGTGGTTTCTCAACACGTTGTGGTGGCTCGAGGGCGAGGCGCTGTCCGCCGCCGCCGTCTCCGGCGTGTGCTACGCCATGCGCCGGCGCGTCGTGCTCGAAGCGCCGCGCGCGCCGGGCGCGGACGACATCCTGTTCGCCCTGGCGGCCGGTGCCACCGGGCACGGCGTCCGCCTGTGCCGCCCGGCCTGGGCGCGCGAGACACGCGTGCCCCAGACGGTTGCCGATTTCGTCCGCTTCCGCCGCCGCCGCGGCGCCGGCTACTTCGGCGCCCTGCTGGCGCCGCTGCCGGCCAGCGGGCTTACCGGCTGGCGCATCGCGCGCGGCGTGCGCCTGTTCCACTTCCGCGTCACCCCTGCGACCACCGCGATCGTCGTCGTCAGCGGGGTGGCGCTGCTGTGGACGCCCTACTGGCCGTGGCCGCTGGCGGCCGGGGCCGCCTTCGCCCTGCCGGTCTTCGCGGCGCTCTTCGCCTCGCGCTCGCTGGCCGACGTCTGCGCGCGGCGCTGGCAGCTGGCGGTCCGGGCGCTCAGCCTGGTCGGCCTGGTGTGGTGGTCGCTGCTGCTGACGCCGCGCCGCGCCGTTGCCGATCGCGTCCGCGACGCCACTGCCGCGGCCGCGCTCAGCGACGCGGAGGAGCCGTCGTAAGGTTGCCGGCGTCGATCGCCGCCACCATCCGGCGCGCCATCGCCGGCGGCGAGAAACGCTCCGCCGCTGCGCGCGCAATGGCCTGCCCGTCGCTCGTCCGCGCCGCCGTCTCGCTCAGCCGGGGTCCAGCTCCGAGCCCGGCGCGACACGCAGCAGGCCGCGGTAGGCCTGCGACGGCCGGCTGCCCTCGTGTACGACACGGTAGACCTCGCGCGCGATCGGCATCTCGACGCCGTACTTGGCGGCCAGGGTCATCACCACCCGCGAGGTCTTCACGCCCTCCGCCACCATGTGCATGTCGGCGCAGATCTCGTCGATGGTGCGGCCCTTGCCGAGTTGCTCGCCGACGCAGCGGTTGCGGCTCTGCTTGCTGGCACACGTCGCGACCAGGTCGCCGAGGCCGGCGAGGCCGGCAAAGGTGTGCGGTAGGCCGCCCATGGCGACGCCGAGGCGGGTGATCTCGGCCAGGCCGCGCGTGATCACCGCCGCCTTGGTGTTGTCGCCGACGCCGAGGCCGTCGCCCATGCCGGCGGCGATGGCGATGACGTTCTTCATCGCGCCGCCGACCTCGCAGCCGACGACGTCCTGACTGGTATAGACGCGGAAGATCTTCGAGCGGAACACCGCCTGTAGTTCGCGCACGATGGTCTCGTCTTCCATCGCCACCACACTGGCGGCGGCGAAGCCGCTCATGATCTCGCGCGCCAGGTTGGGGCCGCTGAGCACGCCCGCCGGGTGGCCGGGCAGCACCTGGTTGACCACCTCGGTCATGCGCAGCAGCGAATCCTGCTCGAGCCCTTTGGCGAGGCTGATCACCGGTACCCAGGCGCGGATGTGGTCGCGCACCTGTTCGAGGGTGGCGCGGAAGCCGTGCGAGGGAACGCCCATGAGGACCACGTCGGCACCACCGACGGCGTCGGCCATCGAACTCGTGGCGCGCAGATCCCGGCCGATGCGCGCCGTGCCGAGGTAGCGCGTGTTGGTGCGCTGGGTATTGATCTCCTCGGCGAGCGACGGATCGCGCGCCCACAGCACGGTCGGGCAGTTGTGGGCGGCGATCGAAGCGACGGTCGTTCCCCAGGAACCGGCGCCGATGACGGCGACAGAAAGGCGCATGGCCGCAGAGGTAGGCCGGCGCGGCGGCGGGGGTCAACCCGGCGGGCGCGAACGAGGCTTGACGCAACGCACCATCCGTGCGTGAAAACGCGGTGGGCGCTGCACACTCACACACGGAGGATGACATGGCGTATTGCGCACCCAGTGCCCGTATCAGCTTGCTGGTCGCTGCCCTGACGGTCGCCGCGCCGGCAGTGGCGCAGGAGGGCATCGCCAACGTCAGCAACTTCGGGGCGCAGTCGTTCAGTTCGCCGAACGACAGCGAGGCGTCACAGAACGGCGAACTCACCTCCGACTTCCCGGCCGGAGGAGTGGTGCAGTCGTTCATCGCGCGCTTCGGCGTCAACGTCAACGCCGATTCGAAGAGCACCAGCCGCTCGAAGCTCGTCGATTTCGAGCACGAGGTCTCCTTCGAGGTGCGCTCGAGCCTTGGCTATACGCTGCGCATCAGCAGCGGATGGGTCGGCGAGATGGCCCGCCGCGCGGACACGCTCGAGTGCGCCGACGCAGTCGTGCTTTCCGGCGTCACCGGCGACGTGATCGCCGGCTTCGGGCTGTCCTCCGGCTCGCTGAGCCTCGCCGACCCGCCCGACATCACGCTGCTGACCAGCGGCGACGAGACCGTCCCGTTCGGCGAGGCGGTCGACGCACAGGTCGTCGTCCGCACCGCGTCGCCGGTCGAGATCCACACGCTGCGCTTCAGCTGGAACGCCGGCGTGATCAGCAACACCTGTGAAGCCGCGCTGCGCATGGGAGCCGACAACGAGTCGACCACCGAATGCACCCTCTGCGAATACCCCGGCGATCCGGCGCGCGTGAAATCGGCCGATGGCCACTTCGTCTTCGTCGAGTTCGTCCAGTCCATGTGCGGCAACGGCCAGGTCGACAGCGGCGAGCAGTGCGACCTCGGCAGCGGCAACGGCTTCGGCGCCTGCTGCGACACCGCGTGCAGGCTCGAGCCCGAGGAGATGCCGTGCCAGGACGATGAGCTGTTCTGCACCGGCGACGGCCGCTGCCGCTCCGGCGTGTGCACCTCGCTCGGCGATCCCTGCGCCGGGCAGTGCGCCGTCTGCGACGAGTCGGCCGACCAGTGCGTCCCCTGCGTGCCGACGCCGACGCCGACCGCCACGCCCGGCGACCCGACGCTGACCGCCACGGCGGACGCGACGGCGACGCCCACGGCACCGACATCCGCCTGCGCCGGCGACTGCGACGGCGACGGCGAGGTGTCGGTGAACGAGCTGATCACCGGCGTCACCATCGCCCTCGGCCAGCGCCCCGCCGCCGACTGCCTCGTTTTGGACGCCAATGGCGACGCCGCGGTGAGCATCAGCGAGCTGGTCGCCGCGGTCGACCGCGCGCTCAACACCTGCGGCTAGCGAAGAGCCTGTTGCGTCTACGGCGAATTCAGATCTCCTCACCCTGACCCTCTCCCTGCGGGCGAGGGGACCCACACAAGTAGCGCGGTGCCTGTCAGGGTCCCCTCGCCCGCAGGGAGAGGGTCAGGGTGAGGGGAGCGCAGTAAGAACGCCGCCGGCCCGGCGCCCGCGCTCAGCGGCGGGCCTGCGGCTCGCCCTCCGAATCCGTGCCGGTGGCGTTGCCGCCGGCGGCGCGGAAGGCAGCACGTGCGGCGAGACTGGCGCGGACGTCGTAGATGTCCTCCTCGCGGCTCCACAGGCCGTCGCGGTAGTGGAGATAGGTCACCGACGGGAAGGCGATCGGCGCGCCGCCGGGATCGCCGGGATTCGGGTAGGCGTTGTCGAGGCAGAAGCACACCTGCCCGGCGTCGATCAGCCGCCACTTCACCGGCGGGAAGTACATGTCCGGTACGCCCGCCATGACCCCCGTGATCCAGGTGCGAATCGCCTCGCGGCCGACGAAGGTCCCGTACTGCGCCTCGATGTACACCGCATCCTCGGTGAACAGGTCGGCCCAGGCGTTCCACTCGCGGCGGTAGGCCCCGACCTCGAGATAGTGGTCGAAGGCGCGCGCGACCTCGTCGCGGCTGGCGGTGGACATAGTGACCTCCCTCAGTTCACGCGCCGCGTCGCCCCGGCCCAGAAGCGTTCGCGCAGCTTGAACTTCTGCAGCTTACCGGTGGCGGTACGCGGCAGCTCGGCCACCAGATCCACCGAGGTCGGGCACTTGAAATGGGCCAGGCGTTGGCGGCAGAACGCCAGCAACTCCTCGCTGCTCGGCGCCGCCTCCGGCCGCGTCACGACCAGCGCCTTCGGCGTCTCGCCCCACTTCTCGTGCGGCACGCCGATCACCGCGCATTCGAGCACGGCGGGGTGCTGGTAGAGGGCGTCCTCGATCTCCGACGAGCTGATGTTCTCGCCGCCCGAGATGATGACGTCCTTCTGGCGATCGACGATGTTGACGTTGCCGACCGCGTCCCACACCGCCAGGTCGCCGGTGTGGAACCAGCCGCCGCGCATGGCCTTGGCCGTCTCCTCGGGTTGCTGCCAATAGCCGGCGAAGACGACGTTGGAGCGAGCGCAGATCTCGCCGACGCTGCGATCGTCCTTCGGCACTGGCGTGCCGGATTCGTCCTGCACCTCGATCTCGACGCCGATGCCCTCGCCGCCGGCGCGGGCGCGGCGCGCCCAGTCGTCGGCGTGCGTCCCGTGCTCGGGCTGCGACACGGTGAGCAGCGGCGCGGTCTCGGTGAGGCCGTAGATCTGGATAAACTGCCAGCCGAGCTCGCGTTCGAGGCGCTCGATGAAGGCCGCCGGCGGCGGGGCGCCGGCGACGGTGCAGCGCGGCCGCGTCCGCACGGCGTGCGCGGCGCGGTCGGGGTAGTCGAGGATGGCGCGCAGCACCGCCGGGGCCATGCAGGCGAAGGTGACGCCCTCGCGCGCGATGAGCGTGAAGATCGTCCGCGGGTCGATGGCGCGCAGAACGACGTGCGTGCCGCCCATGGCGGTGGTGGCGTAGACGCCGCCCCAGCCGTTGCAGTGGAACATCGGCAGCGTCCACAGCTCGACGTCGTCGTGGCGGATGCCGAGATGGGCGATCATGTTGTACGCGTTCAGGTAACAGTTGCGGTGCGTCAGCATGACGCCCTTGGGACGCGCCGTGGTGCCGGAGGTGTAGTTGATCGACACCACGTCGTCCTCGTCGCGCGCCAGTGGCGGCGGCGGCGCCGGCGACGCCGCGTCGACCCAGGCCTCCCAGTCGGTCCAGCCCGGCGGCGCCGCACCGTCGTCCTGGGCGACGATCCAGTGCGCGACGGTGCCGAGGCGCGGCCGGATCTCGTCGACGACGCCGACGTACTCGCGATCGACCAGCACGCAGCGCACGCCGGCGTGGTTGAGGATGTACTCGTGGTCGGCGGCGATGAGCCGGTAGTTGAGCGGCACCAGAATCGCGCCGATCAGGCTGGTGCCGTAAAAGCTCTCGAGAAAGAAGTGCGAGTTGGGGCTCAGGATGCAGACGCGGTCGCCGGGCCCGATGCCCACCCCGCGCAGGGCGTTGGCCAAGCGGTTCGCGCGCGCCGCAAGATCGCCGTAGGTGAAGCGGCGGTCGGCGTCGACCACGGCGAGCTTGTCCGGGTACAGCGTCGCGGCGCGACGGAGGAAGTCGGTGACCAGCAGCGGGACGCGCACCGGCTCAGTCCTCGCGATGCACGGTCGCCGGCGAGAACGCCGGCAGGCAGACGGCGATGTACTCGGCCCCCTCGGCGCCCGGGGTGCGGTAGCTGACCCGTTCGCCGGGCAGCGCGATGAGCGCCTGGCCGGCGTGCACCTCGATGACGCCGAAGTCGTGCTCCACCTGCACCATGCCCTTCAGGACGATGGTGTACTCCGTGAAGTCCGGCCGCTGGCGCGGCTCCTCCCAGCCCCCCGGCGAGCGCATGTGGGCGATGCTCAGGGTCTCGGTCTGCGAGTTCACCCGACCGACGTACTCGTCGATCAGCTTCGGCTTGTTGCCGGCCGCCGCGATGCGCGTCGGCGTGACGATGAGGTGCGGCATGGCCTCCGATATGTCGGGGCGGACGCCGCAGTGCAAGCCGCGACTTACGGGTGATCGGCGCGCAACTGCTCGTAGCGGCGCATGATCTTGCGCACGTAGCCGACTCGCTTGGCGCGCGCGCTGGACATGCGCAGCACCGGTCGCGGCCCCATGTTGTAGGCGGCCATGGCGCGGAACGGGCAGTCGAGCATGCCCTGGAGTTCGCTCAGGTACTGCACGCCGATGCGGACGTTCTCGTGCGGGTCGCGCAGCGTCGCCGCGCCGTTCCACCGCACCCCGGCGCGCTTGGCCACCGCGCGCGCCGTCGATGGCAGCAGCTGCGTGAGGCCGATGGCGCCGCGACCGTTCACCCCCGTGCGGCAGCCGCTCTCGATCTGGATGAGGGCGGTGATGAAGAGCGGGTCGTAGCCGTGCTCGGCGCTCTCCTCGTTGATCGTATCGGCGATGCGCATGCGCTGTGCGTTGGGCAGGCGGTTCGGACAGTCGGTCAGGGCGGCGGCAATGGAGTCGACCGGATCCTTGACCGGAGCCGCCTCGGCAACCGGCTCCGACGCCGGGTCGGCCGAGGAGGGGTCCGCATAGAGCTCGGCGGCGACCACCGAGCGCGGCGCCTCGACCGGGCTCGGCGCCATGTTCAGAAGCCCAATCAGCACCCATCCGCCGGCCAGCCCCAAGCGGAGCGACAGGCGGGAGCGGCCGGGCGTGGCAGTGGCGGGCGTAGTGATGGCAGAGTCCATGGACTGGGAATGGTGTTGCTGCATGGCGCGCGTCCTCCCCTTCGAGCGAGCCGAGTCGTCACGGATGTGCAGCGGCGACAAGGCGGATGGTCGCGGACCCCGGCGCCAAAGGCAACCCAGGCGCCTGTCAAAAGCCCTTATGCCCAGCGCAAGCGATACTCATGCAGGGCGTTCCGCGGACCGGGTGCACGCGGGGGTTGACCATGCTAAACACCTGAATTCATGGCAAACACACCAGCTGTAGGCGACCGCGCGCCGGACTTCACGCTGCCCTCGACGCAAGGACCCGTCAGCTTGAAGAAGGCACTCGGCGACGGCGCGGTGCTGCTGGTCTTCTATCCCGGCGACGATACGCCGGTATGCACCAAGCAGCTGTGCAACTACCGCGACAACCTCTCCGTCTTCGCCGATCTCGGCGTCCAGATCATCGCCATCAACCATCAGGGCGAGGATTCGCACCGACGCTTCGCGGCCAAGCACGAGCTGCCGTTCCCGGTCGTGGCCGATACCGGCGGCGCGGTCTGCCGGCAGTATGGAGCCCTCAACTTCCTCGGCATGGCCAAGCGCGCCCTGGTCCTGGTCGGGACCGATGGACGGATCAAGTGGCGGCGCACCGACTTTCCCATTTTTCACCAGACGGCGGCCGACATCCGCAAAGCGGTGGCGGGGCTGTAAATGAGGCGGGTGGGGGCGCGGCGCGCCCCCACCGCCGCCGAAGTCCGCCACCCCGGGACCCAAACCCGCTGCGTCAGGCCGCGCCGGCCAACGCCTCGGCCAGGTACGGGAGTGCTTCGTCGGCGAGCGACAGGTCCGGCGCCAGGCGCTTGCCGAGCCCCTCGGCGGCCATCAGCGCCAGGTTGACCATCGTCATGTGACTGCTGGCGTGGATGCGGTGCCGGCGCAGGATGTCGAAGATGCGGCCGATCTCGAGGGTCACCTGCAGATTGCCGAGGCCGCGACGCACCAGGCTGTCGACCAGCGCCACCACCTCGGCCTCGTAGGCGTCGTAGTCGGGCGTCGCGCGGTACGGAGCGTGCTCGTAGAACAGGCGCGCCATCGTCCGCCCGTCGCCGGAGGCGAAGGCGAACAGCGTCGCCGCCGTGCGCAGGCGGTCCTCGTCGTCCAGGCGACCGACTAGGCCGAGGTCGAGCAGGACCACCCGGTGCGGCGCGAAGAAGCGCAGATTCCCGGCGTGCAGGTCGGCGTGCACGAAGCCGTGCGAGAAGATCATCCGGCAGACGCAGCGCATGCCGGCGGTGACGACGCGGCGCACGTCGATGGCGTGCGCGTCGATGTCGACCTCGCGCACGCCCTGGACGAACTCCATGGTCAGCACCGCGTCGCTGCACGCCGCTGGGTAGAGGCGAGGGAAGGCGATGTCGGGGTCGGCGGCGAAGTTGGCCTGGAAGCGCGCGTTGTTCGCCGCCTCGACGGTGAAGTGCAACTGCTCCTCGACGGCGGCGCAGAAGATCTGCACCGCCTGGGCGAGTGAGACCAGGCGCAGCGAGGGCACCAGGCGCTCCCCTGCGCGCGCCACCGCGAGCAGAATGGCGCGATCGCGGCGCACCGCGGCGATGATGTCCGGCCGCCGCACCTTCACCGCCACCTCGACGTCGCCGGCGCGCAGTACGGCACGGTGTACCTGCGCCACCGACGCCGCCGCCACTGGCGTCTCGTCGAACGCCGCATAGAGGCTCTCCAGCGGTACCCCGAACTCCTCTTCGACGATGACGCGCACCGCCGCGAACGGGAATGGCGGGACGCGATCCTGCAGCGCCATCAGCTCCGCCACCAGCGGGCGCGGCAGCAGGTCGCCGCGCGTCGAGGCGATCTGCCCCACCTTGATGAACGTCGCGCCGAGCCGCGTACACAAGCGCACCAACGCCACCCCAGCGGCACGCGCCGTCGCATCGTCGCCGCGCCATCGCAACCGGCAACCCAGGAAGGTCGCGGCGGCGGCGAACAGGGCGGCGCAGATCTGCAGGACGCGGCGCGTGGAATCCATCGCCGCAGACTAGAGAAGGCGGTCCGGCTGAGCCAGGGCGCGGATCAGCCGCCGGGGAGCGACGCGCGCACGGGCGCCCGCGCCGGCGGCACCGCCGCCAACGCGTCGCGCAACAGCTCACGCAGGGCCTGGCGGGCGCGATGCAGACAGATCTTCACCGCGTTCGCGGTCACGCAGAGCACCGCCGCAACCTCGTCGGTGTCGAACTCCTCGACATCGCGCAGCAGCACGACGGTACGGTACGACGCCGGCAGGCGATCGATGCACGCGCGCACCATGGCGCGCGTCTCGCCGCGCTCGAGCAGCACGTCGGCGCTCTCCGTTCCGTCGGCGAGATGCTCGTCCCAGTGCCCGTCCGCCGCGAAGCGCGGCAGCAACGTCTCGATCGGCGCTTCCGGCCGGGCGCGCCGGCTGCGCATCCGCATCAGCACGGCGTTGACGACGATACGGTGCAGCCAGGTGGCGAGCCGCGCCTGGCCGTTGAACTGATCGATGTGACGAAACGCCGACAGCAACGCCTCCTGCAGCGCGTCCTCGGCGTCAGCGGAGTTTTCGAGCATGCGCCGGGCCGTCGCCAGCAGGCGGCCGCCGAAGCGGCGCACCAGCTCCGCGTACGCGTCGTCCTCACCGGCTCGCAGGCGCCGCAACAGGGCGGCGTCATCATGGCCCGCCGCACCGGTGCCGGCAGCGGGCTCGCAACGCTCGCAGCGGGTCAGCAGCTCCCGCAGATACCCGGAGCAGCCGACCAACACCGCGCCGCGCGACCGCCAGGCGTGCAACTCCTCCGCGATGGCGGCGTCGGCAAAGGCGACCCCGGCGACGTCGATCAGCGGCGGCTCGCCGGTCGGCCCGCACGCATCATTGTAGGCGCTCTCCAACTCGCCCAGATCCGCCGCCTCCAGCCGCCCCTCGAGATGCAAGTGGATCAACCCCGCATCGCCCTGCCGCTTGATGATTCGCATCATGGCTTCAGCTGGTTGCAGCAGCTGTGCCAAGCGTGACGAGCGGAGGCGTCGGTTATGATTCACTCATGAAGTCAAAGCCATAGGGGATACATCTCGATCTTGACCTGGAGTCCATGTGCCGTGACATTTCGCGGCCCGCGAAACCTCGCGGGCGTGACCACGAAATTTCGCGGGGCCAGGGATTGGTTGCTGTCCCGACCCCTGGGTGTCGAGACAGGCGCTGCCTCGGCATACGCGGCCACCGACCGGCGACGGCTGGCGGACGGCGGGGGGGTGGCTTGTCGCGGCGCGGCGCAGCGGCGAGAGAACGGCCTATGTCCGCCGCCGAGGCCATGGCGCGCGACCTGGTGTCGCGGGCGACGCACCGCACCATCGGGCTGCCCTCGCGCGGCGTCGAGATTGCGCTGCTCGATTGGGGCGGCAGCGGACCTTTGGCCCTGCTGCACCACGCCAACGGCTTCTGCAAAGGCATGTGGGCGGAGGTCGCCGACGCCATCCGCGGGCGCTTCCACGTCGTCGCCATGGACGCGCGCGGGCACGGCGATTCCTCCCGCCCGGACGACCCGCGCGCCTACCAATGGCACCACTTCGCCGAGGATCTGGTCGCCGTCGCCGCGCATCTGGCGCACGAGCGTGGCGGCAAGCCGGTGGCCCTCGGCATCGGCCACTCCTTCGGCGGCACGGCGATGATCGGCGCCGCGGCGCGCCGCCCGAGGCTCTTCGAGCGCCTGCTGCTGGTCGATCCGGTGGTCCCGCCGCCGCCGAGCGCCGGCGTCGATCCCTCCAACGGGCCGCACCTGCGCACGTTGGTCGACGGCGCCCGCCGCCGGCGCGCCCACTGGCCGTCGCGCGCCGCGGCGCGGGCCTACTGCCGCGAACGGCGCTTCTTCTCCGACTGGCGACCGGAAGCGCTCGAGCTCTACCTCCTCGATGGCCTGCGCGCGGCCGCCGACGGCGGCGTTGAACTGAAGTGTCCGGGCGCCGTCGAGGCGGCGGTGTTCGGCAGCAGCACCTCGATCGACCTGTTCGCGCTGGCGGCGCGGGTCACCGCCCCGACGCTCCTGCTGTGGGCGGAGCGCGGCCAGTTCTCGCGCGCGGTGCACGAAGCGCTGGCGGCGACGCTGCGGACCGGACATCTGCGCGCCGTCCCCTGCGGTCACCTCGTGCCGATGGAGCGGCCGGACCTGGTGGTGGCCGCCGTCTGAGCCGGCGCGGCGGCGACGGCGACGCACCCCGTCGCGGCTACCCTTCAGCGCCGCCCTGCCGTAGGGTGCGGCGCATGCGCGGAGACGACCTGTGCTGGCTGTCGCTGGGGGCGGCGTCGGAGTTGATCGCCAGCGGCGCCCTGTCACCGGTCGAGTTGACCGCGGCGGTGCTCGAACGCATCGCGCGCCTCGACCCGATGCTGCACGCGTTCCTCGCCGTGCTGCCCGAGCGCGCCCTGGCGGCGGCGCGCTCGGCCGAGGCGGAGATCGCGGCGGGGCGGCGGCGCGGGCCGTTGCACGGCGTGCCGGTAGCGGTGAAGGACCTCTGCGACCTGGCCGGCACGGTCACCACGTGTGCGTCGACGGTCCGCGGCGCGCAGCGCGCCGCGACCGACGCCACCTGTGTCGCGCGCCTGGCGGATGCCGGCGCGGTCATCGTCGGCAAGACCAACCTCACCGAGTTCGCCCTGATGGGCTACCACCCCGCGCTGCCGCGCCCGCGCAATCCGTGGCGCCTCGACTACGACACCGGCGGCTCGTCGAGCGGCTCGGCGGCGGCGGTCGCCGCCGGCCTCTGCGGCGCCGCCCTGGGCACCGACACCGGCGGTTCGATTCGTCTGCCGTCGGCGTGGTGCGGGGTCGTCGGCCTGAAGCCGACCTGGGGCCGCGTCAGCCGCGCCGGCGTCTTCCCGCTCGGCGCCTCGCTCGATCATGTCGGGCCGCTGGCGCGCTGCGTCGCCGACGCCGCGCTGCTGCTCGACGCCCTCGCCGGTGCCGACCCGCGCGACCCGACCGCCCTGCGCGCCGCGCCGCCCGCCTGCGGCGCGGCGCTGGCGGCCGGCGTGCGGGGACTGCGCATCGGCTGGGACGACGCCTTTGTCGCCGCCGGCGCGCATCCGCTGGTCGCCGCCGCCGTGCGCGCGGCGCTGCGCGTCCTGGCCGATGCCGGCGCGCAGATCGTCGAGGTCCGCCTGCCGCCGGTCGACGACCTGCTGCACGCCTGGCCGGTGCTCTGCGGCGGTGACGCCGCCGCCGCCCACGCCGCCACCTGGCCGGACCGCGCCGACGACTATGGGCCGTCGTTCCGCTCCTTCCTCGCCTACACCGACACCTTGTCCGCCCGCGACTACGCCGTCATGCACGAGCGCCGTCTGGCCTGGCGCGGCGCGCTGCGCGGCGTCTTCGAGACCATCGACGCGCTCGCCTGCCCGTCCGCCTTCTCGACCGCGCTGCCGCTCGACGCCATCGATGCCTCCGGGCCGTTCTCGCCCGACATCGCGCCGTTCATGCGCTTTACCGCGCCGTTCAATTTCAGCGGCAGCCCGACGCTGTCCGTGCCCTGCGGCTTCACCGCCGACGGCCTGCCGCACAGCGTCCAGTTCGTCGGCCCGCTCCTCGGCGAGGCGCTGCTGTGCCGCATCGGCCACGCCTACGAGCAGGCGACCGAGTGGCATCACCGGCGGCCGCCGCTGCCCTGACCCTCGTCGCGGACGCCGTCCGTAGCCGCGCATCGCAGCGGGCGCCGATTGCGCCCCCGCGGCGCGCGCGTTAGCAACTTCGCATGCTCGTCCGCGTCGCCATGCTGCTGCTCGCCGCGCTGACCGGCGTGGCGCCGGCCGCGGAGCCTCCGGCAGCCGGCTTGCGTTTCGTGCGCGCCGGCGCGCCGCCGCGCCTGCTCGACGCCGCCACCCTGGCGCGGGAGTGCGGCGCGGTCACCGTCGAACTCGACGACCCATACTACGGCACGCGCAAACGCTTCCGCGCCTGCCCCCTCGCCACCGTCTTACTTCTCGGCCTCGGCAAACCCATCGACGCCTTCGCGGGCGAGACGGTCTTCTTCCGCGCCCGCGACGGCTACGCCAAGCCGGCGCCGGCCGCCCTGCTCGCCGAAGCGGGCGGCTTCGTCGCCTTCGCCGACGCCGATCACGCGCGCGGCGACGCGCCGGGCTGGCAGCCGATCGACCGCAAGCAGGTCGATCCCGGACCCTTCTACGTGGTCTGGACCGGCGCCGAGCAACAGGACACGCACCGCTACCCGTGGCCGTACCAACTGCTCGAGATCGAGGTGGCGCCGATCGAACGCCTCTACCCGCACATCGCGCCGACCGGCATGGCGGCGGATTCGCCGGCCCAGGCCGGCTACGCGGTGTTCCGCGCGCAGTGCATCGCCTGTCACGCCATTAACGGCGAGGGCGGCACGATCGGCCCGGACCTCAACGTCCCGCGCAGCATCGTCGAGTACCGGCCCGCCGCGCAGATCAAAGCCTACGTGCGCGACCCGGCCAGCTTCCGCTACACCAGCATGCCCGCCCACCCGGCCCTCAGCGACCGGCAGCTCGACGACCTGATCGCCTACTTCACCGCCATGCGCGATCGCAAACACGACCCGGGCCGCGCTCGGTGAGCCCCGTGCCGCTGCCGCTGTGCGGCACCCTGCTCTACGAGGCCGCGACGCCGCTCGCGACGCCGCACGGGCGCTTTGACGCGCACGCCTTCCGCGACCTCGCCGCCCGCCAGCCGCTGCTGGTGATCGCGCGCGGCGACTGCCGCGGCGCCGCCCCGCTGCTGGCGCGCGTGCACTCGTCGTGCATGACCGGTGAGAGTTGCGGCGGCGCCGATTGCGACTGCGCCCAACAGCTCGACGCGGCGTTGGCGCGCATCGCCGCCGCCGGACGCGGGGCGCTGTTCTACCTCCTGCAGGAAGGTCGCGGCGCCGGCTTCATCGCCAAGGCGCGAGACCGCATGCTGGTGCAGGCCAGCCGCGAGCGCGTCACCACGTTCGACGCATACGCCCGCCTCGGCCTCGACGGCGACTGCCGCCGCTACGAGGCGGTCGCCTTCGCCTGCGCCGCGCTCGACATCACCGCGCCGCTTCACCTGCTCAGCAACAACCCCGTCAAGGTGGCCGCGTTGCGCGCCGCCGGCGTCCTCATCGCCGACGCGGCGCCGACGGCGCACGCGCCGCTGGCGCACGCCCCGTCGCCCTTCAACATCCGCTACCTGACCGCGAAATCCCGCTCCGGACACGTCTTCGCCGCCGCCGCGCCGCCGGCGGCCGCCGCGGAGCCACCCGAAGCGGTGCAGATCGTGCCCCCCACGGCGCTGGCCGACGCGCCGCACCTGCTGCACGTCGCCTCCTATCTCCTGCCGGTGCGGGCGCTGGCCCCGGCGGAGGGCGCGCACTGGTTCCGGCTGCACGCCTGGGTCGACCGCCACAGCGGCGCCGAACGCCTCGTCCTGACGCTGGCCCGCGACGGCGCCGCCACGCCCCTCATCCACGTCCATGCCGAGACCCTGCTCGGACGCTTCCCGCGCGAGGATCGCCGCGACCCGTGGCGCGAGGCGCTGACGCAGCTCGCCGCGCGCGGCGCCGGCGCGGCGCTGTTCCTCGTCCATAACGACCCGACCCTGGACGACCCGGCCCTGCAGCCCGGCGGCGCCGCCGCCGATGTGGTGGCGGGCAACCCGGATCTCATCCGCCTCCTCGCCCACCACCTGCCCCGCCGCGGGGAGCTGCTCACGCCCCACCCGCGGCTCGCGGCGGCACTGGGCGCCTGAGCCGGACGCGATGGCGCGGCGATGACCTGGCGCACCTCGCACCGCCGCCTCGCCGCGCGCATCGACGGCGCGCCGGCGCTGCTGCGCGCCGTGGCGACACAACGCCTGCCGCGCCTGCCCTTTCTACCCGCCGCCGCGCGCGCCATCTGCGTCACCGGCGTCGGCAGCTCCGCCGCGCCGGCGGCGCTGCTGGCGCACCTGCTCGCCGACGCAGCGGGGTTGCCGGCGCGCGTCGTGCCGCCCGGCGCGTTCATCAGCATGCGCGCCGATCGGCGCGATGCGCTCGTCGTCTTCTCGCAGGGCCTCTCGCCCAACGCGCGCCTGGCACTGCACGACGCCGCCGGCTGGCTCGGCGTGGTCCTCGTCAGTGCCGCCGGCCGCGCCACCGACGCGCCGCGGCGCGCCAGCCTCGCCGCCCTGCGCGCCGCCGGCGGCGTCGTCGTCCCGGTCCCCGGCGGCGCCGAGCGCGGCCTGCTACTGCGCGTCGGCGGGCCTGTGGCGGCCAGCGCCCTCGCCTTCCGACTGGCCGCCGTGATCGCCGGCGACGGCGCGGCCTGCCCCGCCTTCGACGCCGAGCGCGTCACGCGCGCCATGCACGGCGCCGCGGCGCACGCGGCGCGGCTGCCGGCCGACCTGCTCGACGGCGAGGTGGTTCTGCTCGCCAGCGGCGGCTACGGCGCCCTCGCCGCCAACCTGGCGCTCAAGCTCGGCGAGGGACTCTATGCGCCGCAGCCGCCGGTGTGGGATCTGCTCGAGCTGGCGCACGGGCCGCTGCAGCAGCAGTTCGCTCGCGCTGTCACGTTCCTCGCCCTCACCCGGGCCGACGCCGCCGGCGAGGCGGCACTGCTGGCGCACGCCGCGGCCGGGCTCGATCGCCGTCGCCATCGGCTGGTGGCGCTACCGGCAACGCTGCCGGGCGCGCTGGCGCTGTTGGAACACGAGGCGCTGCTCAACGCGCTGGTGCTGCGCGCCATCGTCGCGCGCCGACTCGACCAGTCGCGCTGGCCGGGTCGGGGTCGCGAGCAGCGGCTCTACGACGTCGCCACGCCGGCGCCGCGCTCGACGGCGTCGGAGCGGGTCGCGCATCCACCGGCCGCGGCCCTGGCGACGGCGACGTGGGAGGAGATCGCCACCGCGCTGGGCGCTGGGCGGCGCACGGCGGTCGTGCCGCTCGGCGCCACCGAGCAGCACGGGCCGCATCTGCCCGCCGCCACCGACACCTGGATCGCCGCGGCACTGGCGGAACGGTTCTGCGCGCGCGTGCCCGAGGCGCTCGCCCTGCCGCCGCTGCCCTTCGGCTGCTCGGCCGAGCACGCCGCGTTTCCGGGCACGTTGACGCTGCGCTGGGAGACCCTGAGCGCCGTCCTCGCCGACCTCGTCGCCAGTCTGGCCCGGCAGGGGTTCGAGCGCGTGCTGATCTTCTCCGCGCACGGCGGCAACGACGCCCTGCTGCGCGCCGCCGCGCCCGCCCTGCACGCCGCCGGCCGGCCGGCGCGCATCGTCGTCTGCGCCGGCCTCGACGCGCTGGCGCGACGCTGGCAGGCGGCGAGCGCCGCGCACGGCATCGACGCCGCCGCCAGCGGCCAGCATGCCGGCGAGTTCGAGACATCGATCATGCTCGGCCTGCGACCGCAGGCCGTGCGCCGCCGGCGCCTGCGCCGCGGCGCGCGCGACGCCGGCGGCGACCCGCAGAGCGTCTTCTACCCCGACCTGCGCGCCGTCGCGCCGAGCGGCGTCGTCGGCGATCCGCGCCGCGCCGCGGCGCCGCGCGCCGCGGCCTATCTCGACGTCTGGGTCGACGCGTTGGTGGCCGCCTACCGCGCCGCCGCGAAGAAGAAGCGGCCGAACACGAACGGCACCCAGGCGCTGTAGTAGAGCTGGTTGGGGACGACCCGCAGCAGCCAGCCGAGATCGAGTCCGGCGAACTGAATCAGCACATCGGCGCTCGCCCACAGCCCGTAGTACACGGCGACGTAGGCGAGGACGGCGCGCAGGTAGGCGTGCAGCCGCGGCGCATCAGCGGGCGTGCGCGCCGGCACCAGGCGCGCGCGCATTCCCAGCGCCAGGGCGACGAAGACCAACTCGTAGACCAACCAGATCGAGTTCGCGTCGAGGCTCGGCGCCGCCGCCCGCAGGGAGGCCGCCTGCAGGGCCGCATTGAGGGGATAGGCGATGAGCGGCGCCGCCAGCGTCCACGCTGCCGCCGTCGGTAGCGCGCTCGTCCACCGCCGTCCGGCGGCGATGGCGAGCAGGGCAAAGACGAGCAGATAGACGCGCAGGTCGCCGAGCAGGACGAACAGCAACATCACAGCGGTGCCGCCGCTCCCGTCGGCGAGACCGAGAGCGCGTAGCAGCGGACCGGTGGCGATCGGGTCGAGCATCGTCTGCACGGCGAACAGCAGGGCGTAGGCGTCGACGAACGGCGCCGCGGCGGGCAGCGCGCCGCCGCGCCGGCGACCGGTGGCGGCGCGGTAGAGGAGGAACAGGGCCGGCAGGACGAGCAGCAGCCACGGGCTCTGCAGATCGGAGTGATAAAAGGCGGACCACGGCTCGGGCATCGCAGGCCGATAGCTGGATGCGAGGTGGAGGCCAAGCGGAGCCGGCGCCGGCGTCGCGCTGGAGCGCACACGGCGCGCTGGAGCCGCGCCGTCCATCCGCCACCATGATTGTCATACCAGTTGACAATCGGACGATTGGCTGGAATGGACCGGTCATGCTCACACCGGTCAGGAAGCAATCGGTTTCCGACGCCGTGTTCGCGCAGTTGCGCGACCAGATCGTCAGCGGCGAGTTGTCGGCCGGGTCTCCGCTACCCGCCGAACGCGTGCTGTGCGAGGCGCTCGGGGTCAATCGCGGTTCGGTCCGCGAAGCGCTCAGCCGCCTGCAGCAGTCGCGCCTGGTGTCGATCCGCCACGGCGGCACCTCGCAGGTGCTCGACTACCGCCACTCGGCCGGCCTCGACCTGCTCGCCGACCTGGTGGTGTCGCCGGCCGGGCGCCTCGAGACCGGGCTGGTGCGCGGCATCATCGAGATGCGGTCGGCGCTGGCGCCGGACATCGCGCGGCGTGCCGCCGAGCGCGGTGCCGCGGCGGCGCCGCGTCTGGATGCCGTGGTGGCGCGCATGCGCGCCGCTGCCGGCGACCTGCTGGTGCTGCAGGAGCTGGCGGCCGAGTACTGGTCGGAGCTGGTCGACGCCGCCGACAACCTCGCCTACCGACTGGCGTACAACTCGCTGCACGCCACCTACGACCAGTGTCGCGCCCTGTTCACGCAGGTGTTGGCCGACGAGCTCGGCGACGTCGCGGGCTACGCCGCCGTCGCCGCCGCCGTCGCCGCCGGCGACGCCGAGCGCGCCGCCCGCCAGGCGCGTCGGCTCATCGAGCGCGGCGAGCGCGGCGTCAAGCAGGCGCTGGCGTTGCTCGACGCCCCGGGCCGGGGGATGCCGTGAACGCACCGGTCGAGCCCGCGTCGCAGCCCGGACTCAGCGCCGCCGCCGCCGACAGTCCGCGCACCCTGGCCGAGGCCTGGCAGGAGTTCATCCGGCATGGCAGCCCACGCATCGTACTGGCCGCGCTCGCCATGGCGGTGGCGGCCAGGGTCGCGCTCGGCGACTGGTCGGCCTGGGACCTGCTCCCGCTGGTGGCGCTGGCCGCCTACTGGCCGCTGCAGGAGTGGCTGGTCCACGTCTTCATCCTCCACTATCGGCCGCGCCGGGTCTTCGGCCGCGAACTCGACTTCCGAGTGCCGCGCAAACATCGCGAACACCACCGACGGCCGTGGCAGATCGACATCCTCTTCATCCCCACGCACTCGTTGGTGACGGGCCTACCCGTCCTGGCGCTGCTGTGGTTTGCAGCCGCGCCGACGGCAGCCCTGGCCCTCACCGGCCTGGTCGGCCATCTGACCCTGACCGCGCACTACGAGTGGGTGCACTTCCTGTTGCACACGCGCTACCAGCCGCGCACCACCTGGTATCGGCGCCTGTGGCGCAACCACCGCCTGCACCACTTCAAGAACGAGCACTATTGGTTCGGCGTCACCATGCTCGGCGGCGACCGCCTGCTGGGCACGGCGCCGGCGATGCAAGCGGTGCCGACGTCGGCAACGTGTCGCGCCATCGCCGGTGGACCCGCGGGTTGATCGGCGCCGGGTGTGCTCCGGGCGGATCACGGCTGGCGCGGCGGGAACCCGGCGATGCCCTCGTCGAGCTGCACGCCGAGGCTGTTCAGCGCCATCGATACCATCGTGTACTGGCCGACGGTGAAGACGACGTCGATGCACTGCTGGGTCGAGTAGCGCGCCGTCAACGCCGCCCAGGTGGCGTCGCCGATGCGGCTGTCGCGGTGCAACTCGTCGGCGGCGCGCAGCAGCGTCGCCTCGAACGGATCCCAGCCGGGCGCGTCGGCCCCGGTGGTCAGACGGCGCAGGTCGTCGTCGGTGATGCCGACCATGCGCCCGATCACCACGTGCTGGCCCCACTCGTACTCGGCGCGACAGTTCCAACCGGTGCGCAGGATCAGCAGCTCGCGCTGGCGCGGCGTCAGCGTCGATTTGCCGAGCACGTGCGTGCCGAACACCAGCCAGCGTTTGAGCAGCTTCGGATGGCGCGCCAGGGTGCGAAAGATGTTGAGGACGCGACCGCCCATCTGGGTCGCGTTCAGCACTGCGGTCGTCTCGGCGTCCCACTCGGCTTCGGGCAGCGGCGTCACGCGCGGCGTATCGGTCATCGGCACCTCCTGGCAGGTTGGGATCGGCTCAGCGCGCCCGCAGGCGCAGGGCGTACAGCGATTGGGCGAGGCGATGGCCGTCGTCGGAGACCAGCACCAGGCTGCGGCTGCCGTCGGCGAGCGGCGGCCCGAGGGCGGCGCCCTCGAAGTTCTCGCGCAGGCTGGTGCGCTCCCACAGCAGGAACTTGCGCACCGGCGTCAGCGCGGCGCCGGCGAGCGACGGCAGGCGGCTGACCTCGCTCGCGCCGGTGACCTCGAGCTCGTACAGACGAATCCGCAACCCGGTGCTGCCGAGCGAGCGCTCCAGCGCCAGCAGGCGTCCATCCGGCAGCGCCACGAGTTCACTGACGCCGGTGCCGCGGTCGCCGAGCACCGCCTCGCCGGCCACGGCATCGGTCTGGTAGGCCCACTGGCCGGTCGGCTGCAGGCGCGCATCAAGACGCAGCAGGCGCACCCATCCACCGACCGCCTCCGTCGACGTCGGACCGTCGGGGCGCAGGGCTTCCTCGTTGGCGGTCCACAGCGCCCCCTCGGCGTCGCGTGCCAGGGCCTCGAAGCCGAGGTTGTCGCGCCGCTGCGTGAACAACGTCGGGATGCGCGCCTGACGCAGCAGATGCCCGCTGGCGAGATCGTACTCGCGCACGCTTGGCGCCGTCTCGTCGGCGACAAACACGCTGGCACCGCCGGGGGCCACCACGACCCCCTCCAGGTCGAGACCGCCGGCCAGCGGCAGCGCCGCGCCGAGCGCCGCCGAGGTGATGCGGCCGCTGCGCGGCTCGACGGCGATGCGTAACCGATACAGCAGCGCGTCGTCGTCGGAGACGGCGACATAGCGGTCGCCGTCCACCCAGGCCAGGCCGCTCAACTCGTGCGCCCCCTCCGGCGCCGCCGCCAGCGGCACCGGCCCCTGCCCCGGGTCCTCGATCGCCCACCGCTGCGCGGCCGCCGGGGCGGCGAGCAGGAGCAGCACCATGCCGACGCGCAGCGGCACGCGGCGGCACGGAGACACGGCGGCGCTTCGCGTGCCGACCACCGCCGAGGATTCGTGCCCTGTCATTGTCGGTGCGGTTGGGCGCCCGTCAGGCGACTGCGCGGGACGCCGCGCCCTCCGTGTCTCCGTGTCCCGGCGTGCAGACGATGCGGCTGTCCGATGCCATGCGACGCGCGCTCAATGCCAGAGGTTCGACAGGATCTCCGTCGTCCCGACGATGGTCCCGACGCTCGTGCCGATGGTGCTGAGCAGGAACACCAGGCAGATGCGCAGCAAGCGATTGCCCCACCACAGGCGCGGCACGCGCACGTCGTCGGCGACGCTCTGAATCTCGCGCACCAGCGGCGGCCTGACATAGGCCTGCACGAAGGCCGCGACGTAGCCGACGCCGAGCAGTGGTGACAGCGTCGTGATCGGCGCCGAGAGGAACGTCGCCAGCAACGTCAGGGGATGCGCCAGCGCCAGCGCGGCGCCGAGCAACCCCGGCAGACCGGTGGCGAGGATCCAGAAGACGGCGTTGTCGCCCACCGCCGCCGCCCCGTGGCGCAGGCCGATGGCGACCAGCCCGGCGACGATCAGCACCGGCAGCGACCAGCCGGCGATGGCGCCGAAGCGCGACGGCGGCGGCAGGGTCTCGAGCGCCGCCAGGTCGGCGCGCGTACCGGCGCGCAGCGCCTGCGCCATGCCGGCGACGTGCCCGGCGCCGACCACCGCCAGGACGCGGGCCCCCGGCGCCTCGCGCACGCGCGTCGCCAGATAGGCGTCGCGCTCGTCGATCAGCACCTCCTTGATGCCGGGGAAGGCCTCGCCGAGCTCCTGCATCAGGCGCGACAGGACGTCCTGTTGACGCAGCCGGCGCAGTTCCTCCTCGTCGAGCTGCGGCGACTCGAAGGCGGCGCCGGCGAGCGAGGCGATCAGCGCCGCCCGCCGCCACAGCGACAGCGCACCCCAGGCGCGGCGCAGGGTGATGCGCACATCGCGATCGCACAGGCGGACCGGAATGCCGGCGCGCTCGGCCGTCTCCGCCGCCGCCAGCAGCTCGCTGCCCGGCATAACGCCGAGGACGCCGCCGAGCTGGCGCTGGTAGGCGGAGAGCAGCAGGTTGAGCATCAGCGGCGCCAGCTGGCGGTTGCGGATGATGGTCTTCAGGTCGAGCGCCTCGAGCGTCGTGCGGTGCGCCAGCGCCTCGTAGCGGCGCGCGTCGAGCTCGATGCAGACGCAGTCCGGCTGTTCGGCGGCGATGACCCGCTCGACCAGTTCGGCCGACTCGCGCGAGATGTGGGCGGTGCCGACGAGAATGTAGGTGCGACCGTCGGCGTCGAGGTGATGGACGTCGGCGTCGACGGCGGGCGCGGTGGGCATCGTAGCGTTGTACCCTCTCACCCGGCGTAGCGCGACTCGACCCAGGCGCGCAGGTCCGGACGCCGCACGGCCGCCCACACCGCCTCCTCCTGCGCCGCCGCGTCGGCGACCGGCACCGCCGCCGCGTTGGGGTTGTGGGTCACGCCGGCCACCCGCGCGTGCCCGACCCGCAGCGCCGCGACGGCGGTCGCGTCATCGACCAGCTGCAGCGCCCGCGCGACGGCGAGAAAACGCTCCGGCTCGTGGAGCTCCTCGGCGGTGACGTCGACCCAGCCGCCGCCCGCCGCCTCAACCGGCGCCCGCTCGTCGCGCTGCCGGCGCTCCATTTCGAGCGCGTACCAGAAGCAGCACTGGTAGTCGCTGCGGCGCCCCCAGTCAGGCAGCGGCAGGACACCGGGGTCGAGCGGATGCAGCAGATACTTCAGCCCGAGCTTGCCGCGCCCGGGGACGGTGTGGCGCGACAACAGACTGGCGGCGACGCGGCGCGGCGCGCGCCGCAGCGCCACCACCTGTGGGGCGATGCCGAGGGCCAGCAATGGCGCCAGGAAGCCCTTGCACCACAGATGGCCGGTCTCGACGTAGCGGCGTGTCGCCACGCCGGCGATGAACGGCAGCTTGTACTCGAGCAGGAAGCGACGGGCCAGATCGGGCTCGTGCTGGGCGCGCCGCAGCACCGGCACGAACGACGGCTCCGGCTCGTGCAGGCTGGTGGTGTCGGGGCAGAGGGCGAAGAGGTGGGTCAGGAACGTGGTGCCGGTGCGCCCGCCGGTGACGGTGAGCACCACCGTCTTGCGCCGCACCGCCGCGCACAGTGCCGGAACGTCGAGCGCCGGCCGGCGGTAGGCGGCGAGGCGCTCGAGGCGGCCGCGCTGGCGGGCGAGAAAGGCGCGCTCGCGCAGCCGAAACAGTACCGACATGCGGCGCGAATGCTGGCACATCTGCTAGAGGTGCGCGAATGCGCACCCTGCTCATCGCCAACCGCGGCGAGATCGCCGTTCGCATCCTGCACACCGCCGCCGAGCTCGGCCTACGCAGCGTGGCCGTCTTCGCCGACGACGACGCCGAGGCCCTGCATGCGCGCCGAGCCGACCACGCCGTGCGGCTGCCAGGCAGTGGCGCCGCCGCCTACCTCGACGTCGACGCCCTGCTCGCCGCCGCCGTCGGCGCCGGCTGCGACGCCGTCCATCCCGGCTATGGCTTCCTCAGCGAGCGCGCCGAGTTCGCACGGCGCGTGCGCGCCGCCGGGCTGGTCTTCGTCGGCCCGTCGCCCGAGACGCTGGCGCAGCTGGGCGACAAGCTGCAGGCGCGCGCCCTCGCGGCGCGCTGCGGCGTGCCGGTGTTGCGCGGCTCCGCCGGCCCGCTCAGCGCCGCCCAGGCGCGCGACTTCCTGGCCGCGCTGGGGCCCGGCGCGGCGATGATGCTCAAGGCCGTCGCCGGCGGCGGCGGCCGCGGCCTGCGCCTGGTGAGCGGCGCCGACGACGTCGAGGCGGCCTGGACGCGCTGTCGTTCCGAGGCCGAGCGGGCCTTCGGCGATGGCGCGGTCTATGCCGAGGAGCTGCTGCCGCGGGCGCGCCACATCGAGATCCAGGTGCTCGGCGACGCCACCGGTCACATCAGCCAGCTCGGCGAGCGCGAGTGCTCGTTGCAGCGCCGCCACCAGAAGCTGGTCGAGCTCGCCCCGTGTCCGAGCCTCTCGCCGGCGCTGCGGGGCCGGCTCGGTGCCGACGCGGTGCGCCTCGCCGCCGCGGCGCGCTACCAGAACGCCGGCACCTTCGAGTTCCTGGTCGATGCCGACGGCGCCGGCGCCGACGGTCCCTATGCCTTCATCGAGGCCAACCCGCGCCTGCAGGTCGAGCACACCGTCACCGAAGCGGTGCTCGGCCTCGACCTGGTGCGCCTGCAACTACAGCTCGCCGCCGGCGCCACCCTGGCAGAGCTCGGCCTGCGCCAGGAGGACGTCCCGGCGCCGCGCGGCTACGCCATCCAGGTACGCGTCAATGCCGAGACCCTCGCCGCCGATGGCGCGCTGCGCCCGAGCAGCGGCGTCGTCGCCGCCTTCGCGCCGCCGACCGGCCGCGGCGTCCGCACAGACACCGCATGCACCACCGGCGCCCGCCTGGCGTCGGCGTTCGACACCCTTTTGGTCAAGGTGATCGGCCACTCGCCGAGCGCCGACTTTGCCGACGCCGTCGCGCGCACCGCGCGCGCCCTCGACGAGCTGGTCGTCGAGGGCGTCGCCACCAACGTGCCGCTGCTGCGCCGCCTGCTGGCGCATCCGGACGTACTCGCCAACCGCATCGACACCCGCTTCCTGGACCGCCACCTCGCCGCACTCGTCGCGCCCGCCGCCGACGGGCGCGCCGTCGCGCCGCTGACGGGCGCCTGGTCGGCTCCCGTGGAGGGCGCGATCGCGGTGCGTGCGCCGATGCCGGGGACGGTGGTCAGCGTCGAGTGCGTGGTCGGCGACACGCTGGCAGCCGGGGCACCGCTGCTCGTACTGAACGCGATGAAGATGGAGCACGTCGTCGCGGCGCCGGCGCCCGGCCTGGTGCAGCACCTTGCCGTCGCCGCCGGCGACACGGTTGCCGAGGCGCAGTTGCTCGTCGTCATCGCACCCGGCCAGGTCGACACGGGCGCCGCTGCCGCCGAGACCATCGTCGATCTCGACGCCATCCGCCCCGATCTTGCCGAGGTGCGGCGCCGGCAGGCGTTGCTGCGCGACGCGGCGCGCCCCGAGGCGGTGGCGCGGCGGCGCGCCACCGGCCAGCGCACGGCGCGCGAGAACCTCGAGGACTTGTGCGACGCCGGCAGCTTCGTCGAGTACGGCGGTCTCGCCATCGCGGCGCAGCGAGGACGGCGGCCGCTGGACGATCTCATCGCGCGCACCCCGGGCGACGGCCTGGTGGCCGGCATCGGGCGGGTCAATACGACCCTCGTCGGCGCCGAGCGCGCCGCCTGCGCGGTGCTGTCGTACGACTACACCGTCCTCGCCGGCACGCAGGGCTGGCAGAACCACCGCAAGAAGGACCGTCTCTTCGACCTCGTCGAGCGCCTGCGGCTGCCAGTGGTGTTCTTCACCGAGGGCGGTGGCGGCCGCCCCGGCGACACCGACGCCCCGGGCGTGGCGGCGCTCGACTGCATGGCCTTCTCGCTCTTCGCTGGCCTGAGCGGACTGGTGCCGCTGGTCGGCATCAACTCCGGCCGCTGTTTCGCGGGCAACGCGGCGTTGCTCGGCTGTTGTGACGTCGTCATCGCCACCGCCGACTCGACCATCGGCATGGGTGGCCCGGCGATGATCGAAGGCGGCGGCCTGGGGGTGTTCCGCCCCGAGGAGGTCGGACCGATGGCGGTGCAGCGCGGCAACGGCGTGGTGGACATCGCCGTCGCCGACGAGGCCGAGGCGGTGCGCGTCGCCAAACAATACCTCTCCTACTTCCAGGGTCCGCTGACGGACTGGACCTGCGACGACCAGCGCCGCCTGCGCGGGCTGGTGCCGGAGAACCGGTTGCGCGTCTACGATGTCCGCGCCGTCGTCACCGCGATGGCCGACAGCGGCTCGGTGCTCGAGCTGCGGCGCGATTTCGGCCTCGGCATGGTCACGGCACTGGCGCGCGTCGAAGGCCGCGCCCTCGGCATCGTCGCCAACGACCCGCGCCACCTCTCCGGTGCCATCGACGCGCCGGCGGCGGACAAGGCGGCGCGCTTCCTCCAGTTGTGCGACGCCTTCGACCTGCCGATCGTCTTCCTCTGCGACACGCCGGGCTTCATGGTCGGTCCGGAGGCCGAGCGCACGGCCCTGGTGCGACACTGCTGCCGGCTGTTCGTCGTCGGCGCCAGCCTGAGCGTGCCGTTCGGCACCATCGTCCTGCGCAAGTCCTACGGCCTCGGCGCGCAGGCGATGGCCGGCGGCAGCCAGAAGGCGCCGCTGTTCACCGTCGCCTGGCCGAGCGGCGAGTTCGGCGGCATGGGCCTCGAGGGGGCGGTGAAGCTCGGCTTCCGCAAGGAACTCGCGGCGGTCGCCGATGCGGACGAGCGCCGCCGCCTGTTCGAGCACATGGTCGCGCGCGCCTACGCGCACGGCGAGGCGCTCAACACCGCGACGCACTTCGAGATCGACGACGTCATCGACCCCGCCGACTCGCGCCGCTGGATCGCCACCGCATTTCAGGCGGCACCGCCGCCGGCGCGGCGCGCGGGCAAGAAGCGCCCCTGCATCGACACCTGGTAGCGCGCCCATTGCCTTGTGCATCACCGGTCTTCGCGTATTGTCGGCGTGTGACCTCGAAGCCGCGTAAGCCAACCCGCCAGTCGCGCGTACCCACCGGCCGCATCGAGCGCCTGGCGCGCCTCGGCTGGCTGGCGGGCGAGGTGGCGCTGGGCGGCATCAGCGAGGCGGCCAAGCGCTTCACCGGCGCCAGCGACGCGGCGACCAGTGTCTTCCTCACCGCGACCAACGCCAAGAAGCTCGCCGGGCGGCTGTCGCGCATGCGCGGCGCGGCGATGAAGCTGGGACAACTGTTGTCGCTCGAGGGACAGGACTTCCTGCCGGCGGAAGTCGCCGACGCGCTGTCGGTTCTGCGCGCCGAGGGCGACAGCATGCCGGAGGCGCAGGTGCGGCAGGTGCTGGCGCGGAACTACGGCAAGCACTGGGAGCGCCGCTTCAGCACCTTCGGCATCGACCCGATCGCGGCGGCGTCGATCGGCCAGGTGCACCACGCCATCACCGCCGACGGGCGCGAGGTGGCGCTGAAGATCCAGTACCCGGGCGTCTCGGACAGCATCGAGAGCGACGTCGACAACCTCGCGTCGATCCTCAAGCTCTCGCGCCTGCTGCCGAGCGGCGTCGACATCTCCGGCATCATCCTCGAGGCGAAGCGCCAGTTGCGGCAGGAGTGCGACTACAAAGCCGAGGCGCGCCACCTGCGCGCATACGCCGACAAGCTTGGCGACGAGCCGGGCGTCGTCATCCCGCGCGTGCACGACGACCTGACGACGTCCCACATCCTGGCCATGGACTACCTCGAGGGGGCGCCGCTCGACACCCTCACCGACCCCAGCCACGGCCAGCGCCAGCGCGACAAGGTGGGAGCCCTCCTCTACCGCATCCTCTTCCGCGAGCTCTTCGAACTGCGCTACATGCAGACCGATCCCAACTTCGCCAATTACATGTTGCTGGCGAACGGCGACGTCGCGCTGCTCGACTACGGCGCCGTGCGCGCGCTGCCGGCGCGCCTGAGCGAACTCTACCGGCGCATCTTTCTCGCCAGCATGCGCCACGATCGCCCGGCCCTGCGCGCGGCGATGCTGGCGATGGACTTCTTCGACCCCGCCGAGCGACCGGACCGCGTCGAGGGCCTGCTCGATCTGTTCCTCATCGGCTGCGAGCCCTTCGCGCACCGCGGGCTGTACGACTTCGGTGCCTCCGACATGCCGTCGCGCGCGCGCGAGTCGGGCCTGGACCTCACCGTGCAGAAGGGATTTATGCGCGCGCCGCCGCCGGAGACGATCTTCCTGCACCGCAAGCTCGGCGGCACCTTTCTGCTCTGCGCGCGCATCGGCGCACGCGTCAACGTGCGCGCGCTGCTGCAGCCGCACGTCGACGCGCCGGCGCCGGCGGCCGCGACGGGCTAACCGCCGCAGGCCACCCGCGCCGCGGGGCCGGGAGCCGTGCCGCGCGTTACTGCGGCATTCCCTTCAGTGCGTCCCGCCCGGTCGTCCGGGCGAAGTCCGCCGGCACCACGAACAGATCCGCCGGCACCGGCTTCTCCTCCACCGACACCACCTCCTCGATGCGGTAGCGGCCGCCCTGCAGGGTCTGCACGAGCACCGGCAGGCCCTTGCCCTGCAGCGCCTTGCGCACCGTGTCCTTGCGCATCGAGGCAGGCGTCATCTGCTCCATGCGCTCCGACACCTCGCGCAGCGTCTTGTCGAGTCCGGGCCGGTCCTGGGTCACCCAGCCGATCACCGTCGCGTCGCCGTCGACGGCCTCGTACGCCGTCGCCTTCATGCCGTTGATCATCTCGCTGCGGTCGAGCGCCTTGGTGGTAATCGGCGCCGCCTTCGCCTCGCCGTCCGGCGGACCCATGGTCTTCATCATCGCTTCCATCTGCGTGCGCTGGTCGGGCGGCATCTTGGCCATCCGCTCCTCCATCATCTTGCGCAGTTGCTTCATCTTGTCCGCCATCGCCGTGGCGTCGGCCTCGGACCACTCGATGTAGCGCTTCTCCGCCGGCACGACGAACCAGGTCAGGCCCTTGTCCAGGTCGATGATGGCGTAACCGGCGCGGTTCCCCTCCAGTGGCGCGTCCATACGGACCTTCTTGCCGCTAACGTAGACCGTGCTCTCCTTCACGTCCGGCTTGGCGTCCTTGAGCAGCGCCTCCGGCATCAGCTTCAGCGTCGCCGCCGCGTCCGGTGCCTTGCCGCCGTTGGCGGCGGCGAGCTGATCGGTGCTCACCGCCATCGTGCGCAGTTTGATCGAGCCGTCGAAAGCAGCGGCGCTGCCGGCGGTCGCCAGCAGCACCATGAGAATGAGGGGGGTGCGCATGTCATGCTCCTTCAGCGGCCGCGGGCGCCGAACGTGTATGCGGTCAGCGTCGCCCGAGAGCCGATCCTGACCGACGTCCCGCGACCCTGCCCAGCCGCCCACATACCAGTCAAGCCTTGCGATAGGCCCGTGCCGCCGCCCGCAGCATTGCCGCGATCTCGCCGCGCAAGGTCGCCGGCCGCAGCACCTCGACGTGCGGACCCAGCCCGAGGATCCAGTACTTCAGCTCGGCGACGCCGCGCACCGTCATGCTCAGCACCCACCCGCCGTCGCGGCGGGCGCGAAAGTGCTGGGTCGGATGCAGCTGGCGCGACGCCAGGTAGGCATGCGTCTCGGCATCCTTGACGAGGATCTCGACCGCCGTGTCCGGCCCTTCGATGAGGCCGAAGATGCCCTCGGTGTAGCGCTCGGGCGAGTAGCTGTCGGGATACTCGAAGCGCTCGGGGAGCTTCTCGACGCTGCGCATGCGCTCGACCGCCAGGGCGATTATCTTGCGACCGCGGTCGCTGCGCCCGACCAGGTACAGCCCGCCGCGGTACATCAGCAAGGTATAGGGCTCGAACACGTGCGGCTTGCCCTGCCCAAGCAGGCCGCCGTAGTCGATGCGCAGCCGGCGGTTGTTGACCAGGCCGACGACGATGGCGTCGAGGTGCTCGTCGAAGGCGCGGTAGTCCTTCATCGCGTGCGGCACCGCGTAGAAGCGGCGCTTGAAGTCGGCCAGGCGGGCCCCGTCGACGCCGCGCACCGACTTGCGCACGCGCTCCCAGAGCTCGTCGACGCCGTCGCGGATGACGGTGCCGTCGAGGAACTGGAAGACCGACAGGGCGAAGTAGAAGAACAGCACCTGGTACGCCGTCGACTCGCCGAGCGCGGCCGAGTCGGTCAGACGCAGCATGCGCTGCTCGCCGCGCCGGAAGGTTTCGATCACCGGACGGCCGGCGTCGTCGAACAGTTCGGTGCGGGCGATCGCCAGATAGCGCAGCAGGGTCCGCTCCGAGATCTCGAGCTCCGCCTGCACGCTGGCAAAACTCCAGCCGTGCTGGCGCGTCTGCAGGCCGAGCAACAGCCGCGCCAGGCGTACCGCCGCGCCGTAGGTCGGCTTGCGCGCCGCGCGTCGTCGTGTCGCCATGCATCCCTCCCATCCCTGCCATTCCGCTGCGCGGCCCGCGTGTCAACCGCTGCCAACGCGCATCGTCTAGCGTCGGCCCATGCACGATGCTCCCGATCAGTCGGCGCCCACCGTCTTCGTGGTGGATGACGACGAGGCGCTGCGGACCTCGTTCGCCTGGCTGCTGGCATCGGTCGGCTTCGCGGTCGAGACCTGCGAGTCCGCCGAAGCCTTTCTCGCCGCCTGCACGCCGCAGCGCCCGGGCTGCGCCATCGTCGATCTCGCCCTGCCCGGTCTCGACGGCGTCGCCCTGCAGGCGGCGCTCACGGCGCGCGGCATCTTGCTGCCGGTGATCATCGTCACCGGCCACGCCGGCGTCGCCAGCGTCGTCGCCGCCTTTCGCCACGGCGCTTTCGACTACCTCGAGAAACCGTGCAGCGAGCAGGTCCTGCTCGATCGCGTCAATGCCGCCGTCGCCCAGGACGCCGCGGCGCGTGCCGTGCGTCGCGCCGCCGCCGTACGCGCCGCCCGCCTCGCCCGCCTGAGTCGGCGCGAGCGCGAGGTGCTCGCGCTCGTCTGCGGTGGCCACACCTCACGCGAGATCGCCGTATTGCTCGCCCTCAGCCCGCGCACCATCGAGGCGCACCGCAGCCGTTGCATGCAGAAGCTCGCCGCCGACTCGCTTGCCGACCTCGTCCGCCGCGGCTGCCCGCCGGCGTGAGCGTGTCGTCATGGCCCGTGGTCTCGTTGCCCTGTCCGCCAGGGAGGGCGCCGCCGCGTCGGCGCCGGTTGCATCAGAGCGCCGTTGCACCATGCCAGGGGCGCCGACGGAGCGGCGCCCCTGGCATGGATCGCGACGGCGAGCGCGCTGGCTTGTCCCTCGACTCCAGCTCCACTACCTCCGACTCGAGATGCCCCCCCTCCCCGCCCTCGTCGCCCACGCCGACTGGAGCACGACCGCCAGCAAGCGCTGGATTGCCCGCGCCACGCGCACCGCCGAGGCCACCTACCTCGCCGACCGGCCCGCGCTCGTCGGCGATGCCACCACCCTCGTCGCCCGCCTTGCCGGGCACGGCAGCGCGCTGCTCGGGGTCGACTTCGCCATCGGCCTGCCGCGCCGCTACGCCGAGCGCGCCGGCGTCGCAAACTTCCTCTCCTTCCTCCATCACGCCGAGCGCGGCGACTGGCGCGACGTGCTCACCCTCGCCACGCGGCCGAGTGAAATTAGCCTGCGTCGCCCCTTCTACCCGCAGCGCCCCGGCGGCACTCACCACGCGCACCTCCTCGAGGCGCACGGCGCAGTGGCGCTGGACGACCTGCGTCGCCGCTGCGAACTCGCTCACCCCGAACGACGCGCCGCGGCGCCGCTGTTCTGGACCCTCGGCGGCCAGCAGGTCGGCCGCGCCGCCATCGCCGGCTGGCGCCAGATGCTCATCCCCGCCCTGCGCTGCCGCCCGATGGCCATCCAGCTCTGGCCGTTCATGGGTGGGCTGGCGGCGCTGCTGGCGCGCGGGGGCGTCACCATCGCCGAAACCTACCCCGCCGAGAGTTATCGTCACCTCGGGGTCGCCTTCCCGACGGCGCGCCGCGGCGAGCGCGGCGGCAAGCGCGTCCAGTCGGCGCGCCGCGCCAATGCCGCCGCCGTGCTGCAATGGGCGTCGCGCCACGGTGTCGGCGTCACCGACGCGCTGCGCGCCGAGATCGAAGACGGCTTCGGCCCGCGCGCCGACGGCGAGGACCGCTTCGACGCCGTCGTCGGCCTCTTCGGCATGCTCGCCGTCGTGTACGGCGCGGGCGACGCCGGCGAGTGCGACGAGGCTGTCGTCCGCAGCACCGAAGGTTGGATCCTCGGCCAGCCTGTTCCCGCCGACCTGCGCCCGTCTTCGACCGCAGCGTCGCTGCATTCCTACCTGCGCACCACCTACTGGGCCTTCACCGAAACCGATGCGCTCGCCATTCGCCCCGACCGCGCGCACCCACAGCTGGACGCTCTGCTCGCGCAGCATGGCGCGCAGCGCTGGGCCTACCTCACCGCCCACAACCCCGGCGCCAACGCCGCGACGCCGCGGGAGAACGACGCCGCCCAGCGGCAGCTCTGCGCGCAGCTCGGCGCCCACGACCGCACCACCTATCCCGGCTTCGGCGTCGGCGACGACGGGATCTGGCCGCCGGAGGAGAGCGTGCTTGTCGTCGACATCTCGTGCGACGACGCCGTCGCCCTCGGCCGCCGCTTCGCCCAGGACGCCGTCGTCGTCGGCACGCGCGACGCACCCGCGCTCGTCCTCGACATTCGCTCCGACCCGCCGCGCGCGTGGACTTCGGCCCCATCCGTCGCTGGCGTCGCCCTCACGCGCCCGTAGCGTAAGCGGACCAGAGCGGCTGGCTTCGACCGGTAAATCGGGGGCCACACGGCATGCCAGTTCACACTCCGCCCGGACGCACCTCCGCCTTCCCACTGGTCCCACGGAGCATCCCTCCCGCGCGTGGCGCGGCGCCCTGATCGACGACGACTGAGGCGGCCTCGCCTGCGGGGCGCCGCGCACTACGGCGAGCAGGCGTCCATCGACAGCGGAGTCCATCTGCGCTCAGCGTGACCGTCCAGGAGGAAGGTGATCGCTAGACCAGATCGAGGAACTCCAGCAGGGCGCGCCGTACCTCGTCTTGGACGGCCTCGGGCGCCGGCCCGAGGCCACGGCGGAAGAGGGTGTTGTCCCAGGCGAGGATCTGATCGACGAGGACGTCGCTGTCGCGCGCCAGTCCGCAGGTCCCGGCGGGAATCCGCACGCGCAGCGGAAAGGCATCCTGGCGAACGATCCTCGTCGTCAGCGGCAGGACGACGGTGCTCGGCAGTCCCGCTGCACTGAACTCCGTTGGCTGGATCGCAAGACACCGACGCTGCTTGCCCGGCTTGGTTCCCACGCGCGGGTCGAGCGTGACGACGTAGGCGTGCCAGCGCTGCGGGACGATCGGCATCAGTCGAGCCGGCGCAGACGGCTGTGCCGAGCGAAGTCGCGGAGCACTGCTCCGCTCTCGCAAGCGACGACTCCGGCCACCCGACGCCACTTCGCAACCCGCTCGGTGCGCTCGGCGGCGCGCTCGAGCAGATCGAGCGCCGAGCGTACCGCTTCGATCCTGGTGCGTGCGCCCAGCCGCTTCTTGAGCGACTCGATCCGCTCGCCGTCGGCTTCCTGCAGCATGAGCGGCTTTCCCATCGGCGTGCCCCCCTGAGTTGATCCATAGATGTACTTGCAGATTTATTCCGTCCGACGCCACGGAGCACAGCGCATCGAAGCTGGGAAGCCCGCGCTCGCCGTCTGCGCGGTCGGCAGTGGCCCCCAGTCTTGGCCCGCCTATCCCAGCTTGGGCGTCGGCGACGACGGCACCTGGCCGCCCGAAGAGAGCCTGCTCGTTGTCGACATCTCGCGCGACGACACCGTCGCCCTCGGCCGCCGCTTCGCCCACGACGCCGTCGTCGTCGGCACGCGAAGCGCCCCCGCGCGCGTCCTCGACATCCGCGCCGCCCCGCCGCGCGCGTGGACTTCGGCCCCGTCCCTCGCTACCGTCAGGCCGACGCGCCCGTAGCTCAGGTGGACTAGAGCGGCTGGCTTCGAACCAGTAGGTCGGGTGTTCGAATCACCCCGGGCGCGCTGTAAAATCAAGTACTTAGCGGCCTCCAATCGGAGGCCGCGGCCGTTTGTGTGCCAGTTGTGTGCCAAATTTCCGCCGTGCAATACGCGAGTCAGATGAAAACTCACCGCGTAGTCCCCTTCCCCGTGACGCCGAGAGCCGCGGCGACGACGATCGAGCATCGCGACGCGAGCGGTGCCGTCGCCGTCCCAACGCAACGCGAAACCGAGTCGCCCGAGACCCGTCGCTCCGGTCAACTCGTCCCACGCGGCAAGAACACCTTCCTCCTGCGCGTCTTCCTCGGCCGCGATCACACGACCGGCAGGCGCCGCTACCGCAATCACAACTTCCACGGCAACAAGACCGCGGCGCAGAAGGAGCTCAACAGCCTCCTGCGCGACGGCGACCACGGTCTCCTTGTCGAACCGTCGCGCACGACGGTCGGCGAGTACCTCGACCAGTGGATCGACGGCGCCGCGAAGGTCCGCGTCCGCCCGCGCACCCTCCAGGGCTACAACGAGCTCCTCGACCGCTACATCCGCCCCGAGCTCGGCAAGCAGCGCCTGAGCAAGCTCACCCCGCTCAATCCAGCGCGCGTATGCCCGCATGCTCGACCGCAGGCTCTCTCCGAAGACGGTGCGCCACGCCCACGGCGTGCTCCGCGCCTCTCTCAACCAGGCCGTGAAGTGGCGCCTGCTCGTCATCAACCCCGCCCTCGCCGTTGAGCTCCCCCGGCTGCGCAAGAAGGAAATGAAGGCGCTCTCACCCGAGCAGGCGACCAAGTTCCTCGAGCACGCCGCCGCCGACCGACTCAGCGCCCTCTTTGCCCTCGCGCTCACCGCCGGCATGCGACCCGGCGAGTACCTCGGCCTCCAGTGGAGCGACATCGACCTCGACAAGGGCATCGTCGTCGTCCGTCGCACCCTGGTGCCGAAGAAGGACGGCGGCTGGGAATTCGCCGAGCCGAAGACCGCGCAGAGCGCTCGAAGCATCCCACTCCCGAAGAGTGTCACCCGCGCCCTCGTCGAGCACCGCAAATCCCAAGCCGAGGAGAAGCTGAAGGCCGGCTCGCAATACGAGAACTATGACCTCGTGTTCACCGGGCCGAAAGGCCATGCCGTCCAGCTGCGCAACCTCGTCAACCGGCATTTCAAGCCGATCCTCAGGGCCGCGGGTCTCCCGCAGACATTCCGTCTCTACGACCTGCGCCACAGCTGCGCGACGCTGCTACTTGCACAGGGCGAACACCCGAAGGTGGTCAGCGAGTGGTTGGGGCACGCCAGCGTGACCTTGACGCTGGACACCTACTCCCACGTTCTGCCAACAATGCAGCAGCAGGCCGCCGAACGTCTCGAAACCGCACTGTTTGGACCCTCCGCCTTTTAAGCAGTTCCCATGGTTTCGCGAGGTTTCGATCGGCGAGTTGTGCAACGTGGAGTTGCCGCATCCCGGACATCTGCGCTGGCCGGATCGGGAATGTCCCAGCCGCTGCTAAAAATCGTCTGAGCGCCGGCCCCTGGTGACGAGTAGAATTACGCTGCTTTGTCTTCTCTGATTGTGGTCTCCGTGGCAATCGCACGATCGAGGG
>Ga0209591_10001042_pt1 | contig 35490 bp, 28 predicted proteins | sample MAT01_FD_187207 | JGI IMG/M metagenome (GOLD analysis project Ga0209591, IMG submission 187207) | Freshwater microbial communities from Lake Fryxell liftoff mats and glacier meltwater in Antarctica - MAT-01 (SPAdes) (version 2) | ecosystem: Environmental > Aquatic > Freshwater > Ice > Liftoff... | reverse complement strand
GTCCAATAAGGTGGAAACTGGTATTGCGTTCGTGGGCCTCGCCGAATGTTGGCGTCCGCGGATGACGTGGGATACTCCATGATCGCAAGTCGGAGCGCGATCCTCTGTCGCACCGTCACTGCCTGATGCCGAGTTTCCACAGGAAATTTATCCACGCGCTGCGACGGAGATAGCGCAGTAAAACAGGATCGTGTTCAATTTCCGTGGCTGGAACTTCGCGGGCGAAAGTGCGCGCGCGCAAGAAGTCGATTTCGCGTTGGCCGATCGTTTCCATCTGAGCCGAGGTTTTTTGCGCTGGGTGAACGCGGAAGCAGGCCAGAAAATAGGGCACGCGCACAATGCGCGCGCCGGCCGCTTGGAACCGCAGCAAAAGATCCCAGTCCATCGCAAACTTGAGCGAGGCGTCGAGCCCGCCGGCTTTGTTCCAGATCCGGCGGCGCCAGAACATCGTTTCTTGGGGAACGAAATCGTAGCGCTTCAGGACTTCGTCATCGTGCGGAGGAAGAAACCAGCGGCCAATTTCTTGGGAGCTTTCGTCGACGAGGATGCGGTGTCCGTAAATCACGTCCACGTCCGGATGCTGGGCGAAGTAATTCGCGACAAAAGCTAAAGCGCCCGGCAGATAAAAATCATCCGAGTTGATCCAAGCCATCAGGTCATTTGGGTTGCCCGAAGTCTTGGCGAAACCGCGCACGATGGCGTCGGCCTGGCCGGCATCCGGTTCGCTGGCCCACGCGGTGATTCTCCGAGTGGTGGGCGTGGGAGAAGAGGGCGTGTTTGTTGAACTCTCGACTGCCTTCCGGTGGGGCTCATCTTCCGCAGCAAAATTGCGAATGATCTCCACGCTATGATCGGAGGAACCACCATCCTGCACGATGTACTCGATCGTGATTGGCTGGTGATCAAGCACGCCGCGCAAAGTCTCGGTTAAAAAATGAGCCTGCTGAAGGGAAGGAGTGACGATGGATAATTTCGGCCGACGTGCCGGATCCAAGGCGATTGTCGGAAAGCGCTCCACGCTGAGCGATCGTGGCGGATGCTGCCTTTGACAGGAAAACTGGTGGAAGGTCAGCTCAACCCAGTTGCCGCCTCCGAGCCATAGCGGCAACCAACGGCGTTGAATCTTTACGGAGTGAGCGAAAATACGCTGCCAATTTCCATTGGAAATTTGAACTTCGATTTGGAGGTTGTGGCGACCTGATGACAGAACCCCTTTTATTTCGAAGCCAGTGAAATCATCCGGTGCGTCCCGAAGGGCTAATTTCACGTCCGGGCGGTGTTTTCCGATCTCACCATTAATGGATGCATCGTGCGTAAGCAGCCGGATGCCACGGATTGGACTGCGGTCATCAGCGTAACACCAGCCGCGGATCAGAAAGCATTGCGGCAAACTTTTCCAATCGGAAGGCAGGTCGAAATAATGATGAATTCCCCCCATGTTTTTAGCTACACTATGAGAGAGTGAAGGCGAGGCCCGGCTGCAACTGTGGATTCGTGGAATAAGCCGAGGCTGTTTGGCCCGAGGTAGCGATCATGGCACGGAGATCATGGCACGCGCGCATCTTGCTGTGGCTTTCAGCCGCATGGGTGCTCGGAGCAATTGAAGGTGCCGCGAGGGTGTACAAACGTAACAACATGGTTACCGAAAACGCCTTTCGACGGACACTGTTTTTCCCCAATCCAAGTGGAGTTATTCGGGTCCCCTTTCTTTCGCAGTCCATGATTCGCCTCCATTTTAGTAAATGATCAATCACGTCAGTGCGCGGTATGAGCATGATGGTAGAATTCGCGTGGGTTATATCGGGGAGCAAGTGCTCGGAGATGGCTGCGGATTCAAATTATCTGAGTTTGGACGATTCGAATGGCTGGAAACATGGGCGTTCCATGGCGTTTGCCGGGTCGAACAAATCGCCGCATTCGCCAAATCATATATCGCCAAATCACGAGGCTGGGTTGGGTCGCGCGGCGCTCATTTTTACGCGGCTCCCTTCCTGATTTTTAAGCAAAAAATCTCTCACGCTTGTTGGCCGAGCAATGGGGTTTGGTCGATCTATTGTGTCCCATTTCAGAGTGGGGGTTTTCCCCTCGATTGATTGTCTCTGTTTTGAAAAATCTGGTGAGAAATCGATTTTTCACTAAAAAGGCACCAGTTTTTTGTTTACAAGGAATGCGGGGAACAACGAGATAAGGTCTTAGTCTGTACGGCACTGTATCCCCTAATCGTCCTCCCAATTATTTTGGTAATCTACATCGAGAAAACCCTAAAGATGAACCGATTTAATCCGATTAATTTAAACCATATGTCATATGACCTGAGATGTATGGTTTCCCTGCTCGATAGGTTTTTTCCCTGTATTTCCGTCAATCATATGTGATGCATCCGTCAAGGATCTGTAATGATCTATACCCCTGAGAACCAAGTATTGAACCCCCGTGTCATCCAGCCGAACACATTATCCAGCCCAATAAATTTTCTACCGCCATGAATAATAATAAATCGTTTTCAGCCCCCTTCCTCCGGATCGCCGTTTTGTTTTTCGCCAGCCTATTTTCTTTCGTCGCCGCGTCGCACGCCGCGAGCGCAACAGTTGCGCCAGGCAAAAAAGTGACGCTTTCGGTTGCAGCCAACGGCACCTCCCCGTTTAACTATCAGTGGAAAAAGAACGGAGTGAATATCAATGGTGCAACCGCTAGCACGTACGCCATTGCCAGTGTGCAGACATCTGATTCTGGTAGTTATACAGTCGCGGTCTCCAATGCAGCTGGCTCAACCATTTCTGATGTTGGTACTCTTTCTGTAATTTCTGGTTCAGGTGACTTTAATGGAGATGGGAAGATGGACTTGTTGTGGACCAATGGCACAACGGGGGAACGTTATTTGTGGTTAATGAACGGGACGACTCAATCGAGTGTGGTGTCGCTAGGAGTGATCGCTACCGCATGGCAGGTGGCAGGCACTGGTGACTTCAATGGAGACGGGCAGACCGACATCGTGTGGCAGAATACGAGCACGGGAGAGCGGGGTGTGTGGTTGATGAGCGGTACGATTCTGGCTGGGTATAAGCCGATCGGGGTGGTAGATCCGGCTTGGACTATCGCAGGTATTGCGGACTTTAACGGAGACGGACAGCTCGATCTACTCTGGGAGAATACCCTGACGGGAGACCATGGGATCTGGCTGATGAACGGGACGGATCGGGCTGGTTATGCCCCGTTGGCCAGACTTGCCAGACAATGGAGCATTGTCGGCACAGGTGATTTCAACGGAGACAATAAACCGGATATTGTACTGCAGAATACTTTGACCGGGGAGAGGAAGGTATGGCTTATGAACGGTACAACAAAGGCCAGTGAAGTGTCTTTTGGGGTTGTGGCATTGGTTTGGAGCATTGCTGGTGTGGCGGACTATAACGGTGACGGGAAACCGGATATCGTCTGGCAGAATACTAGCACAGGGGATCACGGAATCTGGCTGATGAACGGGACGAATCTATCCGGCTATGTGACGCTGGCTCCGGACAGCACCAACAAGATACTTGGGCGCGTCCCCCTGCGGCCGGCTACTGTAGACTTTAACGGTGATGGGAAGGCCGACATCCTCTGGCAAAACACCACGACCGGCGACCGGAAGGTGTGGCTAATGAACGGGACGACCTTCGGATCAGAGGTGTCTCTCGGCGCATTGGGGACCGACTGGAAGATTGCCAGTACGGCGGATATGGACGGAGACGGGCGTTGCGATATCCTTTGGCAGAACACAACTACCGGGGAGAGAAAGGTGTGGCTGATGAACGGGCCGACCTTCGGATCGGAAGTCTCGCTGGGAGTGGTGGCCACGCAGTGGCAGATAGTGGGGACGGGAGACTTCAACGGCGACAATTCCTCGGAAGTTCTCTGGCAGAACACGAGTACTGGGGAGTGTGGGGTGTGGTTGATGAGTGGGACGAATGTGTCTGGCTACATTTCACTGGGGATTCAGTCACTGAACTGGCAGATCACTGGGACGGGTGACTTCAACGGGGACGATCAGCCGGACATTGTGTGGCAGAACACTGTGACCGGAGAGAGAAAAGTGTGGTTGATGAACGGGACAACCTTCGGCACGGAAATCTCTCTCGGAGTGGTGGCTCTCCAATGGCAGATCGTCGGTATATCCGACTACAATCTGGATGGTCAGGTTGATGTTCTTTGGCAGAACAGTGCTACAGGGGAACGTGGGGTATGGCTGATGAACGGAACCAGCCTCTCCGGCTACATTTCCCTCGGCATCCAACCCACCAATTGGTCGATCAGGAACTGAAATTCAGGAAGAAAAGAACCTCACTTGGAATGATCGCACGGCGGATTTTTTACGGAGCTATGCTTGGATGATGTGCTAGGCGTCGCGATGCTGGTGACGATCCATCGTGTCGTGAAAGTCCTTGAGAGTGAATTGGCCGCTTGTTTTTTCGGGTGGCGAGCCAGGCGTAATAAAAGCCCATGACGATCCGGCGCTGGTGGTGCCCGGCCTCATTCAAATTCGCATTCAAGACAGTATGTTTCGAATCCAAGGCCATGCAGTCAGTGAACTGACCGCAGAGGTTTCTGCGGCAAACTCCGCCAAGCCTTTGACCAACTGGTCACGCACGGCGGTCATGCTGTCATAGACCCGATTGGGGAAGTTCTTCTCGCGGATCTCGTCCCACACGTTTTCCTGGGGATTGAGTTGGGGGGAGTATCCCGGCAGCGCGATCAGTGCGATGTTCGACGGCACTTCCAACGCCTTGGCTTTATCCTAAAAGCGACAGTTGAGCGGGACAGTGAGACGTGGAGGTGACTAACTGGGTGCATGATGCACCCGATTATCGTCAGTCAAACTACTCACCCTGCGGGTGAGTCGAAAATTGCGTTGGCCACACCGCCGGAACCGGAGCTGGTGATCGACACGCCCGGCGGACGTTACCGCGCGAGTTTTGATGATCGCACGCCGGTCAGTGCGTTGGGACCGCTCGTGTTTTTCGCGCAGTATCTCCAGGCCTGCGGGCAGTTCGAGGCGTTGTGCCGGAACGCGCCGCTGGTCTATCGCAGTCCGAACGCGCCGGCCGCGCGCGATGTCGTGGGCACCGTGGTGCTGGGGATTTTGGCGGGGCATTGGAGCTACGCTCATCTCTCGGCGCTCCGCTTCGACGAAGTGGCTCCAGGCTTGTTGGGGCTGGGCGTGATCTGCAGCGAGGATAGCGTGCGCCGGGGTTTGCGCCGCGTCGATCCGATCGAGGGGGCGCAGTGGTTGCGCGGCCATTTGCGCCAGAGCTGGTGGGAGTTTTTATCGACGCCGTGGATCCTCGATGTCGATACCACGATCAAGCCCTTGTATGGCCGGCAAGAAGGCGCCGCCGTGGGCTACAATCCGCAGAAACCCGGGCGGCCCAGCCATGCGTTGCACACCTATTGGATCTCCGCGTTGCGGCTGTGTTTGGACGTGGAAACGCATCCGGGTAATCACTCGGCCGCCGGCTATGGCTTGGACGGCTTGTGGACGTTGATCGATGAGTTGCCCAAGGAGCGGCGACCGCATCTGGTGCGCGGCGACTGTGCGTATGGCCACGAGGCGTGCTTGCTCGCGGCGGAAAAAAGAGGTCAGGCGTATCTGTTTAAATTACGGCGCTCGAAGGGCGTCATCGGGTTGATCCGCCAGATGGAGCGCGCGCGGGAAACGCGTTGGCAGGACGCGGGGCAAGGCTGGGTTGGCACGGAGGGGAGTTTGCGTTTGCAGGGGTGGAGCCTCGCCCGGCGGGTGGTAATTTTGCGGCGGCGGCTGTCGCAGTCGCGCAGTCCGCGCGCGCGCCGCCAGACGGCCAAGCAGGCGGCCAATCTGTGGACGCACGCGGGGCTGGAGATCGCCGCCGGCGAAGTCATCGACTACGAGTATCAAGTGTTGGTGACCAATCTGAGGTATGGCGTGGAGAGCCTCGCGCCGTTGTATCGGGCCCGGGGTGACGCGGAAAACCCGTTCGACGAACTCAAAAACCAGTGGGGCTGGGGCGGGTTCACCACCCAGCGACTGGCCACCAGTCAACAGGCCGCGCGGTTGATCGCCTTGGTCTATAACTGGTGGACGCTGTATAATCGGCTGCTCACGCCGGGGCGGCATCACGAGGCGATCACCAGTCGCCCGCGGCTCCTCGGCGGAGTCGCCAAACAAAGCGACCATGCCGGGCAAAAGCGCCTCGCGGTGCGCTTGCTCCACGCCGATGCGCCCGAGCTGAAACCTCGGATCAGCCTAAAATCCGCAGTTGAAAAAAGGAGATAATGCGGAAGTAGCTGGAGCCTATGTCAATCATAGCTGCTGGAGGTGTGGCCGAGGTTCACCCGCTGGGTGAAGGTGTTTTTAGCTTTCCGACCGCAGGTGGGCGGGTGCGTTTGTCGGTGACCGATGACGCACTCACACCGTATGGCGGGCTGGTGCCGTGGGCGGCATTCACCAGACACCTCGGCATCGCGGAGAATCTCGCGGCGGATTGTCCGGTAACGCGGACTAGTCCAAATGCCTCGCCGGTGTCCGATGTGATTCAGTCGTTCATGCTGACGGCGTTGACGGATGGGCGGCGGTTTTCTCCTATCGAAAGATTGCGCGAGGACCCGACGATTCCGGAACTCTTCGGCATGGAATCAGTGGTCGGCGACGACGCGGTGCGCCGGTTCTTTGCCTCGATCGATCCGGTACTGGGTGCGGAGTGGATCGCCCGGCAGGTGCAGCCGTTGTGGCGGGCGTTGCCGAAACGGATCATCTTGGACTGGGATTCCACGGTGGTGACGAAGTACGGGCAATCAGCAGGGCGCGGAAGTGGGCTACAATCCCACGAAGCCCGGGCGGCGCAGTCATCATCCGTTGCTGGCGGTGGTGGCGGGCACGCGGCTTTGTCCGGTCTACCGGTTTCGCAGCGGCGACACGGTCAGTGCCTCGCAGTGGCGCGAGAGCATGGAAGACGCGCAGCGTTGGCTCGGCGAACAAAAGGTCTGGTTGAACCGGGGCGATCTGGGTTTCGGGCAGGATGCGGTGATGACCTGGCACGAGGCCGCGCCGGATCGACCACACTATTTGTTCAAATTGAAACTGAGCAACCGGGTGCGGGAGGGGTTGCATGCGGTGAAGGAGGACGCGTGGCAGGGGCCGTCAGTGCGGGGCGCGTGGCAATTGGCGGAGGGCGAGGTGCAGTTGACCAGTTGGAAGAAACCACGCCGCGTGGTGTTCGCGCGGAAGTGGCAAGGCTTAGTTCCGGCGGCCGAGAACGGGGAGTTTTGGGACTGCCACAAACACGAGTTTGCAGTCTATGTAACCGACCTGCCGGCGGAGTACACGTGCTGGCAGATTCAGCTGCTCTATCGCGAACGGGCGGATGTGGAAAACGTGTTCGACGAGCTGAAGAATCAGTGGGGCTTCACCGGATTCAGCGCGAAGTCCCGGGCCACGAGCGAACTGGCGGCGAGACTCCTCCTCGTGGTGTACAATCTTTGGGTGCTCTTCGTGCGCTTCATCGAACCGAAAAAACATACGGAGGCCAAACGTGGGCGGAGATGGTTTTTGCTGATTGCGGCGCGGCTGGTGCAATCTGGCCGGCAAAAGAGATGCAGATATCGATTCGCGGCGGTTGGGCGAAGAAAATGCGCATCGGTTTTACCCGCTTGCACGAGTGGATCAGCACAACTGCGCCGCAGTTGAAACCCGTCATCGCGCTCCCAGCCGAATCCTCAAAATCTAACGCGTAAAATCACCGAATCTTTACTCTCAACTGCGGAATTTAGGATCATCGCCTTGGTCGGTTGGTTGCAGGATCTGCTGACAAATGCGGAGCAGTTGGATGTCGCCACCCGCTGGCGACGGATCGTGGCACGAATTTTGGCGCAGAACTTTGGCGTCATGGGGCCGGCTCCACCAAAATTGCTCGCCCCGGCTTGATCGGGCCAGTGCACCGCCGCCTGGCCGCCCTCTCCCCGCTCTTTCCCGGCGCTCAGCCGCATCGGGCTAACTTCCAACTGCCGTTTTTAGGTTAATAGTGTGGACTGGGTATTCGGATGACTCAGGTTACCCCAACCGGTTGTGTTTTGCGGTCGCGCATCGGCCAGTCTTGGTTTGATCGACAATCATCCGATAGGTGCGGGGTTCGGCCAGCACCGCTTGCTGCACCAAGCGGTAGAAGAGCTTTCCCCGGCTGGCTGAAGTGCGCCGGTTGAATCGAAAGGTAAACTCGTCCAGATAGTAATCGAGATGCTTGTGGCCGACGGCACCTTGGTGGGTTCCAAGCAGCCAGCGTTTCAACAGCGAGATCACGCGGTGAGTGCGCGGCAACAATTCGTCGGCCGGTTTTCCTTTCACGACGGTGACCTCGTGCGTGTAGCCGAGCTTGTGGAGGCCGGCGTATCCGCTCCACCCATCGGTGTGAACCACGCTGCCTGGTGCAATACTTGAACGAATAAATCCTTCCAAACTTTGGGCCGAGGCGTCGGCGAGGCTTTGCAATCGGATTCGCCCGCTGCTCTGACCGTTTTCTTGCACGGCAACACCGATCAAAGCCTTGTTTTGCGTGCCCCGCCCTGGGGCGCCTTCTTCGAGGCCGCCGAGGTAGGCTTCGTCCACTTCGATTCTGCCGCTGAGCAAGTCTCTGCCCGGTCGCACCATCGCTCCGCTTAGTTTGTGCAGCCACGTCCAAGCCGTCTGATAATGTTTCAAACCCAGAATGCGCTGCAATCCCAGCGCACTCGCCCCATTTTTCTGCGTCGTAAGCCACCACATGGCGTTAAACCAAACGCGCAACGGCGTGCGGGTATCTTGAAAAATTGTCCCCGCAGTGACCGACACCTGCGTGCCGCATTGCGCGCATTGCCACAAGACGACCCGCACCGCCCACGCCTTCGTCCCTCCGCAATGCGGACACACAAAACCATCCGGCCATCGCACTCGCACGAGGTGTTTTCGGCAGGCTTCCTCGGTCGCAAATCGCGCATCAAACTTCTGCAAGTTCTTCGGGTAGTCTTCCATCCTGCCGCGACCACAACCCCTTGGGGTAACCTGAGTCAACCGAATACCCAGTTAGTGTGGTTTACGGAAAATCCGCATGATGCAATCCGGCTCAAAAAACGAAGTGACTTTAGTTAAAATCACGGCTCCTACATAGGTCACCATAGATTGAAGGAGAGTTGTCTTGGGGTTGGCTCTGATCCTTGCCCATAGTCCCGGAATCCGGACAGACTTGAGTCCAATCGTGGGTGTTGCGGCTTCAAAATCAGACCCGAGGCAAAGTAATTCGAGGCTCTGCGAAGAGAAATAATGTAGATGTGGGGTGAAAAACATTTTTTGCCACAGTCGATCCCAAGGCCCGTGAATCCCGATCCGATAAAGCAGAGAGGCGACTCGATAAAAAAGGCCACTGGAATTAGGCAGATTGAGTACGAGCAAGCCCCCGTTCTCCAAATGGCGCTTACATACATTGAGTATTCCTACGGCGTCGGGCAGGTGCTCGAATACATCATTAAAAACGATGGCTCCAAACCGCTCGTTTTCATCTAGGCAATTGGGGAAAAAGCCGATGCGTATGGTACGCCCCTGTTTGAGACCTCGTTGTGCCATTGCTTGGTAAGCTTCGATGCCAAGGGAACTAATGCCCGCAGCTTCGGCCTCAGCGAGGAATAGTCCCGCACCGCAGCCAACTTCGAGCAGCGACTTAGCGCCGGCGGGCATCAACTTCGAAATATGCTGGATACATGCGCGAAAATTTTCTGTTCGGAGCTCATCGAGAAAATCGATTGGATTGTCCTGACCTTCGCGCCGCGAGAGAAAGTCATCCTTTCCCAGTAACTGCGTGACCGGTTGTAGAGATGAGCCCCAATAATCGCAGTGGGGGCAGTAGTACGACCATGATGCCAGTTTGGCGCTCATCTTCTGTGAGCAAATCGGGCAGCGTGGCGAACTTGAGGTGTCTAGGGTTGAAGCGGGCATGAATCTAATGGAGAATAGTTGGTGAGAAAATCAACTTATCTTGTCCGAAATCAAGCGGCTAAGCGGCGTGGTCGGACGATCCATTACGTCAAGCAAGATTGCCTGAAGCAGCATCTGGAAACCGAGCAAGGTAGGTAGCAAAGCAATGGCCACAGTACCGGCGCTTTGGAACTGGTGTTCTGCCTGGCCTAGAAACCAACGATAAATGCCGAAAAAAATGCCAAATCCGGTGCCTATCGAACCGCTCACCAGCAGCACGGTGACAGCATTGATGTCATAGATCAAATAGCGCCAGAGCAGGCGGCGAAAGAAACCAGTGATCAAACGGGGTGGAAAACCAAAGAGGGAACGCCAGATGCTAAGCGAAGAGCGCTCGCTACCGTAGCGGGCTGGGATAGGAACGTCGTACGCGATTGCCCGGACGATATTGAGTTGTATAAGCATGCTCGTCTCAAAAAAATAACGCCGCGAGAGCTGGTCAAAATTGAGCATGCGTAGGGCGGCGGAGTGGATGGCGGTGAAGCCGTTGGTCGGATCGGCGACGTTCCAGTAGCCGCTGGCGGCCTTGGTGAGAAAGGTGAGGCCCAAGTTGCCGACGCGGCGTCCGACGGGCATCTGTTGCAGCGCGCCGAGATCATAAAATCTATTGCCCTTGGTGAAATCGGCATGCCCGGTAAGAATGGGGTGAAGCAGGCGTGGCAGGTACAGCGGATCCATCTGGTTGTCCCCATCCATCTTCACCACAACATCGCAGCCCGCAGCCAGGGCGGCTCGGTAACCCGTGATCAAGGCCCCGCCGACTCCTAGGTTGATCTCATGATAAATCACTTGCAGCCGGGGGTCGGTAATTTGCTGGCTCAGATACCGACCGGAATTTTGCGGGCAGGCATCGTCCACCACGATAATCGTGGTGATCTCCGGGGGAATGCCGCGAACAACCTCGATGATGTGCTCAAGCACGCGGTAACAGGGTATGACTACGGCAATGCTGTGCCGGAGAGAGTGCTTAGCGGAATTCATGAGACAAGGGGGGGGGCGTTGGGGTGCCGTGGCGGGAAACATATTCACGGTAAGTACTGCCTCCAGGACAAGCCTGCAATAGCCGGGCGATGCGATCTAGCAACGATGCCCGGCGGAGAAAGAGCAGCGAATTCATTATCCGGTTGCCCCGTACTCCGGCATGCATCGTCCAGGGTTGCCGGTGGTCGATGTCGTAGGGATGAAAATAACTGACAATGGGGTTTGGTGAGTCGGGCGGTGGCAGTTTGCTTTGCGCTAACCACCACGGGAGAACGCGGAAATAGGTTCCGGAAAAGATCGGCAGTCGACCCAGGCAAGGAATCGATGCCAAGGTGGCGGGAATTTCCCAGACGCCGTTTATCGGGCGCGGTGCTTGGCCGAATTCCGGCCAGCCATAGAGGGGATTGGCGGCGGGCAATACCGAACTCGAATAGGTGAAGCCCTCCTGTGCGAGGATGGAGTGGGCCCAGGGCGTGCGTTCGGTCAGCGAAAGGAGCGGCGCGCGGAAACCCTGCACCTTGATCTCGGCCGCAAATTCGACCGCCGCGCGATTGGCACGCAGGTCTGCGGCGAAGGTTTCCGGGGTGAATTGATCGAGGGTCAGATGCCGGTCGCCGTGACAGCCTAGCTCATGACCGGCGTCTGCAATGGAGCGCACCAGTGCCGGAAAACGGCGCGCCACTTCGCCCACGACAAAAAAAGTGGCCCGTGTTTTGTGCTGGTCCAAGAGGGTCAGATAGCGTTCGACGAGATCCGGCAACGGCGTCGAGCGCGTATTGTCGAGCGGATCCGCCCGATAGAATTCCTCCAGATCAATACTGAAGAGCAGAGAGGAATGAATGGATTGCGCCTTCATTTCTGTTTGCCAGGTTTGCGTCTGATGTAGCGCCAATACTTGGGATTGGCCGCCAAAAGCAACGGGCAAATGCCGCACGCCAAGCTGCCTCGCAGGTCGTTGCTGTCGTATTCCTCAGAATCGCGAATGGCTCCGCGGAGAAACGTGCGCAACGATTCCTTCGTGGGCGCTGTGTCACTCAGATAGCGGAGAATGTCCCCGGGGATCATCCACCGGCAGACCACTCCTGCCGGGTAGGCGGGTTCGGTTTCGGGCAGCGATCGATCTAGGGCGGCGTCCGCGTATAGTGTGGGAAAATCGACTCCGGCCCGGATCGCCAAAGCCAGGCTGCCCCAGAACCGCGGATTAATCTCCATCAGCATCGGGCGTCCGCTCACCGGGTGCATTTTCCATTCCACCATCGCGATGCCCCGCCATTCCAGTCCGGACAACAACCGCTGGCTGTGCTGATAGAGTTCGTTGTGGGCCATGCTCTCCCTTTGGGTGCTCGGCCCGCCACTGTTGGGATACTGACGCAGCCGGCGATGACTGAATGCGGCCCGTTGCCGGCCCGCCCGGTCATACAGCATACTCACGCCCCACGCTTCACCTTCCGCAGGAATCCTTTCTTGAAACAGAAGCGGGCCGTGTTCCGACCAATGTTCTTCAAGAGAAATCTGCCGGATCGCATCGCCATAAACAATCCCGCTGGAGCCCGAGCCAATCCTGGGTTTGATGACGAAATTTTCGATGGGATGGCTTGTGAGCAGATTCTTCAGTTCTGCAACCGAGGCCGGTGCTAGGGTCTGAGGGCAAGGGATTCCCATCTGCTGGGCGATTTCAAATGTGCGGCCTTTGTCCCGGGCCATTTCAAAATGATTGGCGTCGGGCAGGAGCCAGCGAACATGGGACGGAAGTGTCGATCCGAAGCGCAGCACCCATTCACAACTGGCATCCTCCATGGGGAACAGCGCAGCCGGACGACCACCGGTGGCGGCGATGGCTTGGTGCAACACTGCTCCGAAAGCTTCCGGGTCTTGCGCTGCGGTGGGACCCTTGAAGCTACGGCTCGTGTAGCGTGAATAGAATCCTGTCGTGAGTAAGCTGTCACTCAGGACAAACACGCGGTAGCCAGCCGAACCGAGGGCCCGGATGGCACTGACGCTTTTCCGCCAGAGGCCATCGGTGACGATGACAATGGGTGGATCGTCAGTCATGTGAAACGGCGGTAGAAAGCATGGTCGGCCACAGCCAGCAGTGCCTTGTCTCCCGTGCTGTCGCCATAAGCATGGAGTGTGTAGGTTGACCTGTTCGGATACAATGCCAGCAATCGTCGGACCTTTTCTGGACCGTGGCAGTTCGCTCCTTTCAGCCGGCCCGTGAGTCGACCGTTATCAATCTCGGCTTCGCTGCCGATTACTTGAATGATGCCTTGGCTTTCTGCCCACGGTGAAATCCAGTCGGTCAGCGATGCGGTGACGATCACCACCTTGTGACCCATGGTTTGATGATACTTGAGCCGGTGCATGGCCTCGGGTCGTATCAGACCAGAAATTTGGATCTGGGAGAATTCACGCGCACGTTGCTGGTATGCTTGCACCGACACGCCCGCAAACTGGCGCGAGAACATCGCCATCTTATGCGTTTCATTGCCGACGAGGCGTGCGGCATAAAGTATCAGTAGCGGCGACGTCATCACAAGATCAGCGGTCAGTTTGATCGGAGAACGTCGCCAGGCGAGGAAGCGGAAAAAACTGTCGTGCGCGGTCAAGGTGCCATCGAAATCGAAGGCGGCGACGGTCTCCCTTGGAGTCATAGTGGCCTTAGCGCTGGGCATCGGAAGGCTTGCGGTAGAGCCCGACAAGATTGGATCCGAGGGGTGCCGGTATCAGGTTGAGCACCTTGTAGATCACGGCGGACTCAAGGTGGAGGCCGAGCAGGTACGCGAAAACGTAGTTCACCTCGATGGTTTCCAGACCAAGCAGCTCACCCAGGATGTGAAAACTACGCGGAGTGAACGGGCGGACATGGGTGGGGTCATCCCAAAAATTGGAGCAAGGGGTCGGGGCGGACAAGAAAAGCAGCCCTCCCGGTGGCAGCAGCGCCACGAGTTTGGTCAGTTCGCCCGTGGCATTGGGAATATGCTCGATCACCGACTGGAGAAAAATGGCATCGAATTTTTCGCCGCGCAGTGCCGGCGAATCGGCGTCGCCGAGCAAAACGGAGAGACCGCGACTCTTGGCCAGTTCAACCGATCGAGGGGAGTTGTCGATGCCAACGGCGGCCAACCCGAGACTTTGGCAGAGCTGCAGCACATCCCCGGGACCGCAACCATAGTCCAGCATCTTGCGGCAGCCATGGGACTGCAGCTGGCGGACGACCTTGGTGAAATAGCGCTGCCGAATGCGATCGAAGGAGCCGGAATATTCCAGGTACATGTTAGGATTTGTTCAGAAAAGTGCGGGTGGTGGAGGCCAGCCTGAGCAGGTCCTCTTCGCCCATCAAGGGATGACAGGGCAACGTTAACAACTCCGAACAAATTCTGGCGGCACCCGGGTAAGCGGCTGCATCCACCTGCATGCCGTGCTCGACATACATGGGTGAAGCCTCGAAGCCTTGCTGCAACAAATGCCGGCACAGCGCATCGCGTCGGCCGTGGCCGACCAAAACCGGATAACGGATATAGTGGCAGCTATCCAATTTGGGATGACGCTGGACGAGGGTTAGGTTGGGCACGTCGCGCAGCGCGTGCTCGAGCACTGCGGCGTGCGCCTGGCGGATGGTCACATGATCTGCGATGCGCTTGAGGAGATTGCATCCGAGGGCACCTTGAAATCCGGAAATGCGCTCACCGAGGCGGGGAGCGGCGACGCTGTAATCGTATTCTCTCCGCGTTTCCCGGATGGTATCTTCCATCGAGAATTTTTTCTTGGCCACCCCGAGGCGGGCGATGGTGGCGGTGAACAAGCCGTAGCTCCAAGGCCGGATGAGCAGACTGTACGCGATGGCGCGCGCAAATGAAACGAACGAACTGGCCGCGGACTTGGAATGGAGGTGCGTGAAGGCGTTGGTTGCGCGGCTGAGAGCCATGCCACCGCCTATCGGGAGGGCCTTGCCCTCTTGAAAATTGAGAATCGAATAGTCGCCGAAACTGCCGAGGGGTTGATTGCCGAATTTACCTCCCAAAGAGTAATCGGCCCCTTCTAAAAGCAGCCAGTTCCGCTGGAGGCAAAGCGCAGCGATCGCCGTCATGTCTGCACTCAAGCCAAACAGATTGGGAATCAGGACGGCCCCGACGGAATCATCCGCAGCTCGCAGTAGATCCTCGCATCGCACTCCGAGTGTCTCCGCGTCGGTATCGCAGTAACGATGGGGCATGCCGGCGGCTTGAATGCCGTGAATGAAACTGGGACAGGAATAACGCGGCAGGATAATGGTCGCTCCCGGACGGCAGCGTCGCTTGGCGGCGTCGACTGCGGCGAAGGTGTTTCTCATGAGCGAGGACAAGGCCAGCCCATCTTGCATGCCCAGTGAGAGGGCCAGCGATTTTTCAAATTTTGCGAGCTCGTCTGATCGGACCGAGGCCCAGGCGGCACTGAAGATTTGGCCCAAGCTTAAGGGTGTGGCAGCGGAGGGCTGGAGGGTCATTTGACGCTTAAAGTGGTTGATGGGAGCGGAGCGTCGACGATCTGCATGGCGATGGCAATGAGAGAGAGCGGACCGCGCACGGTGATTTCCAGCCGGCTGGCCGAGTCGGGCGCAGTCTGAAAGAAGCTGGCCAGGCCGGCCGTATCGGTCTCGGCGATGGAATAGGTTTGGTACAGGACCAATCGACCGGCGGTATCACGCCACGCGGCCCAAATGACCGCTCCTTGCGCAGCGGTCGTGCCGGCGGGAAATTTTACTTCCAACTGGTAGAGCCGGTTAGGTTGAACCTGCAAGGGCTGATAAAGCGTGACTCCGGCTGGCAAAAACAGCGGCGCGTTTTTTGGAGCTGTGAGTGGCGCACTGGGTATCCAGTCGTCCGGTTTTGTGACGTCGGTCGAAAACTTGAACTCGGGATTGATGAAGAGATTTGTACCGGGAGCAACGCGAGGGCGGTCTCGCACCTCGGAATTGAGCGAGAGTAAGAGATAGCCGTAGTTGGCCGCCTCGATCGCGGTGGCGGTATGGAGAAATTTCCGGGAGTAGATCGCGCTATACGGGCGGTCCGGGGCAACCGGTGCCCATGGTGATTCAGGGGGCAACAACAGATGGGTAATACCGAGCTCGCGCAGGGTGGCATGAATTTGCCGGAAGTTCTCTCCCGAGGGCGTTAGGTCAAGCAGGGGCCGAAGTCGCAGGGCCAGGCGCTGATCGCAGTGGGGCAACGCGATGGCATGGCCCGCCAGATGGAGATGATCCCTCATCCACGGCAATTCCCAAATCACCGCCTTCGACCCCGCGGTGCGGTCCGCATGCCGGAGCAAAGGCACATGGCGCAATTGCGTCGTAAGATAGTCTTCCGCCGAAATGCGGCCCAACGCCACGGAAAGAGGCATGGCGGCGCCGTCACTGTTGAGGAAGAGCCAGAGATTGGGGCGCGCGATTTGGGCGTAAGACCCGGAGAAAAAAAGGATGGCGGCCAACCATGTCGTCAGCGTTTTCCCGGAGCCCGGACGGTCGGCGAGCCACCAATCGAGCCAGAGGGAAAGGCCGTAAACGATTGGGAAGACGGCGAAGAGCGAGTATCGGGTGTTCTGCTCGGTGACAAACCAAAGCAGCCCAGCCGCCAATCCGGTGACAATCCAATATCGGCTTCCGGAATAGAGCAGAGCCATGACGAGCAGCGGAAGAACAATGAGGAGCAACGGGTGATAGGTGCCAATTTCACCGAAATGGCTGGGCTCCATGATTACCCTCCAGGGAAATTGCACCAGCGAACCGATGCCTATGGGATCACCGTAGCGCGCAGCGATCAACGAGGCGGGAGCGAGTGGGCTGGCGAAAATTCCATTCGCGTACGGAAAAATCGGATTACCACTTAACAAGTAACTGCGCAAAAACCATGGGCCGAGGATCAGGGCAAAGCCGGTCGTGAGAAAAATGCCGTCTCGCGCCAGTTGGGGAAATGCGCGGGGTTCGCGGCAGCGTTTGGCAAAAACGATTGCCCCGAGGATCAGCGGGGCTCCGAGTCCATTCAGTTTCACCGCGGTTGCACCGGCCGCCAACAAGGCGGCGAGGAGCAGCATTCCCGACCGGGGCTGTCGCCACCAGAGCCAGCCGCAACCGAGGGCGCAAAAATAAAACAGTGATTGCACCAGATCTACAAAACCCCAGGCGAACTGCACCAAGACAATCGAGCTGGCCCCGAAGGCGAGCGGCAGCACCTTGGCTGCAACCGTGCGGTGCCGCACAAGACCGAGCAGAGCCGGCAGTGAGGCGAGCACGGCAATCCATTGGCCGATCTTTGCGGAATGCTGGCCCGCCAGAGGGAAAAGAGTCAGATAGAGCGTTTCACCTCCGGCTGCCATATAGGAAAGGATCATTTCGCGGTAACCGGCCAGCGCATGATCAGCGGCCCAGAGCCCAACGACCGCCTGTCGTCCACCCAAAGCATCCGGTCCGACCTCGGGGACAAGGGCGGCAACCCAACCGATCAGCAAAAGTGCCCAAGTCGCGCCTGAAATCCAATGTCCGGTACCAGTCTGGGCTGCTGGTGGCAAAAGTTGGTCGCGCCATGAGCGAATCTCCCGGACAATTTCGCGGCGAGTCAGGATGATCGTCAGGACCACGGCGGAAAAAATCACGGTGGGATAGGCGAGATGCAAAATCCCGAGGACGAAGCCCAGCATGCTTAGCGATAGCAGACCGAGTGCGAGACGGATCGAAACCAACAATCCGGTATCAGTCTGATCAATGCTCACGTCGGCGACGAACCGATCTTGAATTGTCCGGCCCAACCCGGTCGCTGCGACCAGTGTCATGACAACGCACAAAAACGATGCGCCGCGGTCGTTGAAGCATGACAACGCGGCAAAAGGAAAGACCAGGAGAGTGCCCAGTAGCCCACGATGAAATGAGGAACGCCGAAGCACCAGGGTGAAGCCGACCCCTCCGGCTGCGCCAAAAAACAATATTCCGGGAATGCGGACAAAGTCGGGCTGGGCGAGAACAGTATCAATAAACTTGAAGCACCCGATGGATAGTGCGGCGACTAGCGTACAAAATGCGGCGGAGGTTCGCACAAGGTGAAGCGGCTTCCGGCAGACCAGACCCGCCAAACCGCCGATCAGTCCGACCACGAGTCCGCCCAAACCGAAAAAATAAAACACTGGCCACGAGGGAAGGGTGAGCACCTGCCCATCAACGAGCCGGTAATGCCACATGACCCAAGCCGCCCATCCCGAAAGCAGGAGCACCGCAATAGCGACAACGAGTGGAGAGGAGCGGGTAGCTTTGACGCCAGTATTCATGACGCCTTTGGCCGCGAGCTCGGCCGGCAAGACGCGGTATAGGCCATGTCGGGGCATGGTCGGGGGTCTCCCGCAATAGGGCGCACCTTGATGGCGATCATCGCTGCCAGCAGATCATTTCCAATGCCGATTTCCTGGCGCAGAAAATTATCGTCGGGATTTTTGGCCGGAAGAGGGTTGTCGATTGGGAGGATATTAAGGGACATCAGAAAATTCTGTGTTATTCTTGGCCGGAGAAGCAAGTGCGTCAGGTGCTTGCTTTTTGCCCTGGATGGCCGGGGGCTTGGAGATATTGATCGCGTCCGGGGAGCTTGGCAATTCCAGATCAAGGAAACACCGGGCAATCAATACCACCCGGGAAGGCGGTAAGGAAAGCAGCCCCTACGGTGCGGGCGTAACCGCCTGCACCGAGATGCGGCTCAGGCTCAGGGGGCCGAAGACATCGATGTTGACCGATTGGGCTCGGGCGGGCGCGGTTTGATAAATGGTGGCGACGCCGGCCGTCATTTTGGCTTCAACCTTGAACCTAAAGTAACGCACGAGGTTCCCGCTGGAATCTCTCCAAGCCGTACCCACCAAGGCGCCCAGCGGCGCGGGCTTGCCAGGTGGCATCGTTATCTCCAAGCGATAGAGCTGGCCCGGTTGGATGCGGACTTGCTGTCCAATATAGAAGTTGGCTGGCAAGGTAAGGGGCATTTCGTATGGCCGATCCGCGACGGAACTCTGATACCAGTTGGTGGGTGGTTGACCGGGCTCCGATAACAGAAAATCCGGGTTGGTGAAAAGATTGGGTCCGAGCACGGGTGGCTGGGGTTCGCTGAACTTCGGGCGGAGTGAGAGCAAAAGATAACCGGCGTTGGCCCTCTCCAGTCGGGCGGCGCATTCTTGGAACGCGGTGGAAAAAATTGCACTGTATGGACGTTCGGGTGTCGTGGGTGCCCACGGGGAGTCCGCTGGAAGGATCAGATGCGTGATGCCGAGTTCGATGAGCGATTGATGAATCTGACGAAAATTTTGCGGCGAGGCCGGAAGATCGAGCAGCGCCTGCAGTTTCAAGGACAGACGATAGTCGAGCTGGGGCAGCGCAATGGCGTGGCCCGCCAGATGCAGGTGGTCGCGCAACACAGGAACTTCCCAAACCACCGCGCCGGCCCCGTGGGTTTCATCGACTTGTTTGAGCAGGGGAACATAGGGAAGGCTGGTCGCAAGGTAGTCGTCCTTGGACACTTTGCCCAGCACGACAGTCAGCGGCAGAGCGGCGGTATCGGTATCTCGGAACAACCAGGAGACCGGACGGGCGAGTTGGGCATACGTTCCCGCAAAGAATAATATTCCTCCGGCAGTCGCCGCCAGCAGGCGCGCCTTGGGTGGACGGGCGGTCAACCATTGATCAAGCCAGGCGGCGGTGCCGCCAACCAGCAGCCACCCTGCGAACAGCGAGTAGCGTGTGTTTTGCTCGGTGATGATCCAGAGGCCGGCAGCAGCAAGGCCGACCAAAATCCAAAACCGGCTTCTCGCAGCGCATGCCGCCGCTAGGACCAAGGGAATCGCGACCAGCAGCAGCGGGTGGTAAGCCCCCAGCTCGGCGTAATGTCCGGGCTCAAAAAACACCCGCCATGGCAGCCGAACTACGGTGGCGATGCTCAAGGGATCTCCAAAGCGGTGGGCAATCAGTTCGGCCGGCGCAAGCGGACTGGCAAAAAATCCGTTCGCATAGGGAAAAACCGGATTGCCGGTCCAGAGGAAACTGCGCAGCAGCCATGGTCCAAGAATAAGAACCGTCCCGACGCTTACGACCAAGGTGTCGATCACCAGATCCCGCCAGGCGCGCGGCTGGCGCAGGCGGGCGACGACCACGATTGCGGCCAGAATCAGCGTTGCGCCCAAACCGTTTAGTTTGACTGCGGTGGCACTGGCCGCGAGGAGACTCGCGATGAACAGCAGCCCGCGGTTTTGCTGCCGCCACCAGAGGCAACCTGCGCTCAGGGCCGCAATAAAATAGAGCGATTGGACGAGGTCGACAAAACCCCAGGCGAATTGCACGAAGACAAGTGAGCTGGCGCCGAACGCGAGCAACAGCAACCGGGAGGCGGCCGTCCGGTGAATGGTGAGAGCACATGCCGCAGGAATAATCGCGAGTACGGCAACAAATTGTCCAAGCTTGGCCGATTGATCTCCCGCCAGAGGATAAATAGCCAGATAGAATGTTTCTGCTCCGGCTGCCATGTAGGACAGGATGAGCTCGCGGTAAGTTGCGAGGGCGTGATCGCCGGCCCAAAGATTGACGATGGCCTGCCGGCCTCCCACCGCATCCGGACCGACTTCCGGCGCCAGGGCGGCAATCCATCCGATCAACAACAGGGCCCACGCGAGTCCCACGATCCAACCTCCGGCGCGGATGCACGGTGCCGGCGTGGCCAACCACTCCCTCAGCGGTTGTAATTCCCGGATGAATGCGACGCGGGTCGCAACTAGCACCACGCCCAACAAGGAGAGCAGCACAGCGGGGTAAGCCAGGTGAACCAATCCAAGAACAAAGGCCATCAACCCGAGCGCAACCATGCCCAGGGCGAGGCGCATCGTGACCAGCAGACCCGGTATCGGACCTTCGCAAGTCACCCCGGGTGCCAGTTTCTCCTGCAGAGCGCGACCGAGAGCGGCGATCGCGGCGAGCGTGACGGCGAGAGCCAGCAGGGTGATGCCGTGGTCGGCCACAACCGAAAGCAGGGCGAAGGGCAATAGCAGCAGGCCGGCGGCAACATCCCGGCGGAATGGAGCCCTATACAGGCCGAGCTCAAAGCCGGCACCGACGCCCGCCCCCGCGAGTAAGATTGCAAAAATTCGGACAAAATCGGGCTGGGACGAAAAAAAAATTCCGGTGTTGCGCCAAACTAAAAATCCCAGCGCAGGCAAAGCGACGATCGCGGCTGACATCAACACCGGTCGCCGGCGGTTTTGGCACAAGCATGCGGCCAATCCGCCCACGACAGCTGCAAGGACCGCCACTCCACCAAAAATCATCCCTTCAGTCCGCGTCGGAGCAGTGAGACCACCTCCGTCAATTTGACGGAATTGCCAAGCCACCCATCCGGCCCAACAGGAAAATAATACGGCAGCAAATCGGCGCAAAACGGAATCCATGGGTTTTCTTTGCCGTGCGAGTGGTGGTTGGAAAATTTCCGGGAGGGTGCCGGTCCAGAATTAAACAGAGGAAGAATTGGCCCGGCCACGTTTCACCGCGAGGACTAGGTGGTGTAGAGGCCGGCGTAGGCGATGGTCAGTGGTGGTATGAAGCGGCAGACGGCATCCGAATTGATTGCGCCGATCTCCATCACAACTTCGCCGGTTCCGGGCGGGATTTGCGCCAGGCACAGCCGGCTCTCGGCGAGATAAACGGGGACGACGGCGAGGCGATCCGCGCCGCGCAAAAGACGCAGTTCGTAGAAACCGTCGGGTCCGACGCCGCAATAGATCCGGAGGATCAAAAGCGAATCTTTCTGATTGGGGGCAATGATGATGGCCGCCCGTGTTTGGCGTGGCGACAGAATCACGATTCCCTGCTCATTGCGCGAGTAGTTCCACTGGTCGGTGGGGAAGGCTGGTGTCACTTTCTCGGGCGGATCATCCTGCAGGCTGGGCAAACGGGAACTTTGCCCGAGTACTTTCTGCCACTGGGGAGGAAATCCATTGAAGATCCCGTCGGATTCCATCGCATTTGCCCGGACGTGAATCGGAGCCGGCGCACCGGTCGCTGCGCCCGCGCGCCGGACGGTAAGCCGTAGCCCAGCTCCAAAAGCATCGGCGAGTCTGCAGCGAAACTCCGCTCCCACCGGATCACCCGACAGGGTGCAGAGCCGTTCGGCCGTGCGCGCCGCCACCGCTCCCACTTCTGTTTCGTCCGGCAAGGTGAATCCCAGGCCGGTTTCCACCGGACCTACCAGCGGTCGCGCAGCCAGGAGGGCGGTACGGATTTCACTTTCGATTCTCGTGGTCAGGTTGCCGACCCCTTCTGCCCGGGCGTCGAACCAGGCGCGCTCCCTTGGCCCCATGCAAATTTCCGGAGAGACCTCGATTTTTTCAGCAACCCCGGATTCGCAAAAAACCTCAAGCAGTCTGGCCAGCGGCATCTGCTGGTTTTCGATCATGCCAAACAGAGTCTCCGGCCGGCTGCCGATATAGGGTTCGGCAAAGGTGCGGAGCCAGCCTTCGGTCGCGAGATGTTTTTCCAGGGGGGTGAAATCGACTTCGCGATTGCAGCGGAATTGGTAGAAACAGGCTGCGCGCTTAACGGGCTCGTTTTCGATGAACAGGACGCCTCCCGGCCGGACCACGCGCATGAGCTCGCGCGCCACCTGCTCGAAATTCCAAGTGTGATGCAACGCCGAACAAATAAACACAAAGTCAAAGGAGGCATCGGGGAAGGGGAGCTGATGGAAATCACCGATCACCAACCGGGGCTGAACGGTCGCAGCGCCAGCCAGCGAGCGTCCAAGGCGCAAGGTTGCCGCCGAGAGCTCAAACAGGGTGACGTCACACTTCAGATCCTGGGCCAGATCATAACCGGTGGTATGCGCGTAACAGGCGACCTCCAATACATTCAGGTCCGCCAACGACCGGCCGGGAAAGGAGGACTCCATCACCTGACGGACCAGCTTGTAATGCTCCCGACTCATCTTGGCAATTCGTGGGTCGACGGTAATGGAGTGCCACGCGTATTCACCAACGAGGGGCAGGAGGCTTGGGTCGATTTTCATGGATTGATGGAAAGGATGATAGGGTTGACGCCGATCTATGCCGATTGGTCAGCGGTTGACCAGCATAACCATCTGATGGTGCGGAACGGGCTGGCAATCTTCATCGATCAACCATCCACGCCACACTTCGACTTGATTCAAATGGTTGGGGTTGTGGCAAGAATTTTCAGTTGGTTGGGACCGAGATGGCCTAGGTCCGGCGACCAATAGAAAACCGTGCGGGCATCGACGAAGCCTGCGGCACGGAGTTCATCCAAAATAGCCCAGCCGAAGACCTGATAGCAGAGGCAGCCGGAGTTGTCCACCGGATCACCGTGGTATTCCGGTGGGAGGTGATGAATGATGGTGCCGTCCGCGCCGATCAAAGCGCGGATTTCCGTGCCTGCTTTGCTGGTGTCGAAAGGAAAACTGGCCAGCATGGTGCCACCTGGGCGTAGCACTCTCGCCATTTCCCGGAGCGCGGCACGGTAATTTGGCACATGCTAAAGGACATCGAAACTCAATACGACATCGAAGGAGCTGCGGGCAAAAATCAGGGCGGTGACATCCTCGTGCCGGAGCCCGGTGGCATTGACACTGCCGCAGGGGGTGGCATCGCGGAGAAATTCCGATCCAACACTGAGCGGGTAGCGTTGCTTCAACTGGGCGTAAAGGGCCGTGACTTGTTCCGTGGCATAAATACGCGCGGTGGTCGGTTCGGGCAAAATGCCGGCAAGAAAATACAGCGAGGCGCGGATGCGGTTGTTCAATCCGCAGCTGCACTGCAACCGTTCCCGCCAGTTCGGGGTGATGCCGTTGCCCCAATTCAGGTCGGACTTTGAGTGGCATGATTTTTCCACATCCGCTGCAGTAGCCGGGGACGGTGAACTCTGGCCGCCCGGAAAAAAGTGTCTGCTCATAGGCTCGTTGGGCGGCCAGTTCGTTGCGATGATCCGCAGTGTACCGCTGGTACTCCGCAAAGAATCTGATTTCATGAAAAAAGGCCGGTTGCATAGAAGCGAAAGAGGAGGTGTTCAGGAGAATGTCACCTGCATGAACGCCACGGACAGGTGACGCATATCCGCGGATAGCCCGAGTTCATGTGGCACACAGGCATCAGGGAATCCCAGTTGGAGGGTGAGAATCTCGGAAAGCGATTCGGATGGCGGAAGTTGAACGACAAATTCATGTTTCTCCCTGCGGGTCATTTCCAACACTTGGGGATTGGTGCCAGCCGGCAGTTCGATGTTCACTCGCTGACGCTCAACCCGGCCCGGCACGAGGAGCGGGAACAGAACGAGGTGCGCGCGTGTCGGTTTTTGCTCTGAGCCGAAGCGCAGTCGCAGTCGGGCCTTGCGGCCAGTAGCCCAGCGAAAATCCTCGGCCGGTTCACTCCAACCGCCTTCGAGAAAGGGCTCGGCGGTGTTCTGCCGGCCAAAGTACAACACCTGGTTCAACTCGCAGCGTGCCACCTCACGATGGGGTAGAGCCCGGCGTGGAGCTAGAAGATCAGGCACTTGGTCAAGGAGTGAATCCATCAGCTTTTTCCGGACCGCGCTGAAGGAAAAGTGTTCTTCGATATTTTCGCGTCCGGCGGCGGCGATCCGGTTCCACAGGGCGACATCGGTATAAATTCGGTGCAGAGCATCGGCGAAAGCCGCCGGTGTATCGCCGACCAAGACGTTCCGGCCATCGACCAGGTGCATGCCGTCGGTTGCCATCGAGGTTGCGACGACCGGGACACCGTGAGCCATGCTTTGGTTGACCTTGCCTTTTACGCCAGCACCGAAACGCAGCGGTGCGATTGAGAGGCGAACCCGGTCGAGCAGGTCATCAAGGTTCGCCACGTAGCCGTGGACGATGACTTGTTGGCTGGCTCGTTTTTTCAGTCGTTCCGGTGTGTTGCTGCCGACAATATGGACCGGCAGGCCCGGCAGCCGGTCGCTCAGTCGCGGCAGGATCTCGTCCAGAAAATACTCGATGGCGTCGAGGTTGGGCGGATGCTGATAACCGCCCACAAACAGAATGCCTTCGCGTTCGGCGAACAGTGGACCGGCCGGCGCGGTGTCGTGGATCAAGGGAACGACGGCGATTTTATTGCGCGGGATGTCGGCGGCAAGAATCTCCGCCTCCTCCTGGCTCACGACGTAGGTGAGATCGGCGGTGGCGCAGAGTTCGAGTTCCGCTCGGCGACTGGCTTCCGCTTCCTGGCGAATCTTTTCTGATTTCTCCACCTCTGCCTGGCGGAAGAATCGCATGAACATCAGGTCCACGGTATCAAAGATGATCTTTGTTCGCGGGGCGTAGCGCCTGATGAGTTGGAGGAAGCGCTCCGCCACATATTTCCGGGAAAGGATGATGATGTCGAATTCATAGGCGTGCTTCTCCAGATACAGGTCGAGATCATAAATCGCGGGCACACCCAAATGCTCCACGCCCTCGTGCCTCAGTTGGGAGGAATAAGGCTCATGAAATTGCAGGTTCTCGGCTGCGAAGGAGACCTTGCAGCCCTGTCGCGCCAGGATATTGAGCAGATTGAACATGCGCACCGAACCGGCGTCCATGTCGGGCGTGAGCGCGCATGCGTCGATGACCAAAATACGACCGATCGCATGCCGGTCCCGCGCGAGGCTGGCCAGGCTGTGATCGGCACCGAGACCGGTGAGCTGTGCCGCCCATTTTTTTGCAAAGCGGGCCTGATTGATTACCTGGTGCTTCTTGGGGCCGGTGCGAATGTCGGTGCCGGAGCTGGCTCCTTCATGATGGATAATGACTGCCTCAGGTTGATAGTATACTTCTCGTCCGGCTGCACGGATTGCAAATGCTAGGTCGGTATCTTCGTAGTAAGCCGGACAGAAGAGCGTGTCGAATCCGCCCACATGGTGAAACAAGGCGCGGGGAACCATCAGGCAGGCGCCGGAACAATAATCGACCTGTCGAAGGTAGTTGTATTCCGGCCGATCGGCATCGTCCCGGTTGCCGAAATTGTGCCCGGATCCATCTTCCCAGATAATGGCCCCGGCTTCCTGTAAGCTTCCGTCGGGATAAATCAGCTTGGCTCCCACCGCTCCAGCCTGCGGGTGTTCGGCAAAAGTTCCAACGAGCGCCTCCAACCATCCGGCGCACACTTCGGTGTCGTTGTTCAGGAAAAGCAGGTAAACTCCTTTTGCTTCCATGGCCCCGCGATTGCAGTTCAGGACAAAACCCTGGTTGCTCTGGTTGGCGATCAGACGCAAATTGCGGACAAGCGATAGGGTTTCCCCAACCTGTGGCTCAGATTTGTCATCAATAATGATGACCTCAAAAGTGATTTTTCCGGCATGGCGCACGAGTGATTCCAAGCAAGCCAATGTGAGATCCAGTTGGTTGAAGATCGGAATGATGATCGAAACGACCGGGGCTGGGTGGGCGGCAAACCTGAGGCATTCGGCCCGGACGGCGCGGGCGGATTGCACCACCTTCTGCAGTTCACGGTTTGGAATATGCAGCTCGGGCAGCAAGCAGTGTTGCAGCCGAGAGCCGTTGCGCAGAAGGGCGGTCAGCATTACCGGGGCCTGGCCCGGTCCGAACTGAAGCTGTCCGGAGAAACCGCAATCCCGGGCGGTGCGGTACTGGGGAAAGCGTTCGCTCACATCCGTCCGGGGCAGGTCGTGCTTGAGCGGGCATTGATGCAGCCCAAATTGTACGGTTAGTGACTCGATTTCAGACTGCGGATGAAAACACCAACCGCGCACCTGCCAGCCCTCTCGCGATTCCTGTGCAGGGGCTTCGACTTCAAGTTGAGCGCAGAGCGGGCTGAGTTCCGAGAGGACACTGAGAGTATGGAAAGGAGTCCAATCAACGTAGCCGGGCCGTGAGTATTCAAGTGTGCCAATATGAAATCCGGCAGGGATGCACGTCGCCAATGTGAATCCGGAATCTTTTCCGCCGGCCAGCATCGGGTGCACCTCGACAACGTCAGAACGGGGGATTGCCGTTTGGCAGTCAAAAATCGCGTCCTGCCCGATTCGCAGCCTGACGAGTGATCCGCGCTCGGAAATTCCCGCGATCCAACCGCTGAGTTGAAGCAGCCCGTCGGGCGCTTGCAGTGATCCCGTATGATCAAGTCCGTAGGAGTAAGAAAGTTTCTGCACTGGGGAAGTGGTCATGGCTCCGATGAAGGATTTGGCTGGGAACTCGAAAACCGGGCGGCGAGCCGGCTGATCCAATTGTTGTCATAGCGATTCAGTGCCAACCGGGTGGTTCGGAGCTGCGCGATGGCCGCCGACAATTCATGTTTACTCTGTCGTAGGGTTTCTTCCGTCGCCAGTTTGTCGTGCGTGAGACCATTGGCTGTCAGCTGCAGATTGTTCACCTGTTCAAGCAGATGGTCCACATGAAGCTGGGCCTGAGCCAACGCGCCATTCAGCCGATTGTTTTCCGTTTCCGTTACATCCGCTCGCCGCTGGTTCCCAAGGGCGACGCTGGATGCAGCAATTGTATCGGCTTTCCGTTGCTCAATATCCCTTTGAAGATCGGCAATGGCTTTTCGGCATCGGTCCAGCACGATGGCTTCTCCGGAAGCAGCTTCGTGTGGGAGGAGAATGGATCGTTTCGTGCAGAATGCTTTCATTTCTGCCAATTGGTTCAACCGTTCCTGTCGTTCAGCTTCAAGCGCGAGTGCCCAAGCGGTGCGTTCGTCGGCGAGTTTGCTCTGATCAATGAAGGCGGTGCGAGCGTTCTGCAGTTCGGTTTGAAGCGATTGCGCCCAAGTGGTGCGCTCGCTTGCGAGGGTTGTTTGGTCGGCGAGCGCGGCGCGCAGCTTCTGCAGGTCGGCTTCCAGCGACCGGGCCCACTCGGTGCGTTCGTCCGTGAGCTTACTCTGATCAAGGAACGCGGTGCGAGCGTTCTGCTGTTCGGTTTGAAGCGACCGGGCCCACGCGGTGCGCTCGTCGGCGAGCTTGCATTGGTCATGGTAGGCGGCCCGGATGCTTTGGAGTTCTTGCTCCAAAGACCTGATCCAAGTTAGCCGCTCTTCAATCAACTGGTTTTGTTGCGTTGTGACGGCATTCGCCTGCCTCAATTCCTTTTCAAGCGATTGTGCCCAAGCCGTGCGCTCTTCCAGCATTGAACGGGTGGTGCTTTGTTGGGTGGCAAGACTGTGCAGCAGCAGCGAGGCGGGCTTCCCGGCAGGGGTGGTCTTGATGGCTTGGTTGACCGCAGCAAATAGGCGAACGATGGTGTCGGCGACGTGATGGTCGACCGTCTTGGACGGCTCGGCATTCCGCAGTTGGGCCAGTTGGTGCAGCCAGATCCAGATTTCGTGAGAAGGTTTTCGCGCCAAATCCAACTCAGGGATGGTGTTTTCATCCCATGCTGAAGGACGCACGGAGAAATGAAGCAGGCGCAGCCAATCAGCGGCGCCAAAATGGGTCGGGCCGGCGAACTCGTAGTCGATCAAACGCAGGCCACCTCCGTCATCGACCAGTAAATTGCGACCGATAAAATCACCATTGCTCCAGCGGGTCGTGAGCGGCTCGGACAATCTGCCGGCTACCAACACAGGTTGAATCAACTGGCGGAAAAGAATTTGGTCGAGGTCGGAAACACCTGGGAAAGCGAGGAGATCAGTGATCAGGTCCGCGATTTCTTGCTCGAGCCTGCTTGCGGTGGAAGTTCGCTGGGTCACTTCGAGCATCGCCTGGGCCCGTCGCGTCAGGGTGATCCATTGCTCAGCGGAGCAGTGGCCTTGCTCGACCAGATGGTCGAGTGAGGTGCCGACAAAGTGCTCGAGACAGAGATAACCCAGGCCATCGGCATCTTGCCAAAATTGCAGCGGACGGCAGACGAGTTCCGGGCAGGCGGCATAAAAATTTTCCGACCGAGTGTGAACGTCGCCAAGATCCAGGCCCACGATCAAATGACAGATCGCCTGATTCTGACTGCCGACCTGATAGTGCCAGCGGCGCGACCGGTCGCGCCGGGCAAAGGCCACCGGATAGGCGGTGAGTGTGGCAGCCTGACTGTCTTGGACGACGCCGTTTTTCGCCAACGCGATCCGCAGGCTCTTTTCGTCAAAGGGTTGGTTCAGGTCGGCCTTCATTGCAGGGAAAAAAAGTAACTGGGGCAGAAGAATTGTCCCAGGCCCATCCGTGCCAAACTGCGATAGTGAGAACAATATTCCTCCTGATTTGGCAGAGCGTGTCCGTCGACTCCGTCATGCTCGGGCGGAACGGGGCCGTCGAGGAGGGCTTGATTCATTTGCGTGGGATGATCGAAGGGCAGGATCAGTTCCGGCAATTTGTAATCGGGAAAGGCGCAATGGGTTTCCACGCGAGTGAATCCTGCGGCTTGGAAGAGATCCAAATATTCGGCATGGGAATAGGTGAACACCCGCAGTTCCTCCCCGGTGGCGGTCCGGTGCTTGGCGGACGCGAGAGCGGCATCAAACACACTGACATTGTGCTGGCTGGTATGATCGTCCCGGCCGCCCAAGAAATATTTCAGTCCCAGGCGGTTTTCGATGCCGACGCAACATTTGCCTCCTGGCCTCAAGGCGGACTTCATCCGGCGGAGGAAATCCAATTGCACCTGTCGGGGATTGCCGGCCTGAAACTTGGGGACCCACTCGAGCACGCCGATACAGCTGATCAGGTCGAAGGAAGGTTCGAACTCCACTTCCAGAAAATCAGCCTGAATAAAATGCATGCGCCCGGCCAATTGCTCTTGGGTGGCGGCCGCCCGGATGAAGGCGAGCCGCTCCGGTGTAGGCTCCAGCGCCGTCACCTCAACCCGGTTTTCCCGGGCCAACGCCAGAGCCATCTGCCCCCAGCCTGCGCCGAGGTCCAGCACCTTGCTGTCAGTGGTCGGGGGAAATTGCCGGAAAAAAAGTGACCGGGCCGGGCTGGTGACAATGCGATACAACCATGGGTTGCTCTGGGCGTAACGGCTTTCGACCGCGTTTCGCCACGGCGTGCCTTGTTCCACTTCACGGATGATCGCCCAAAGGGTTTCGGCTTTTGTGTCGCGATACTGGCACGCCTCGCTGGCCGTGCCCCAATGTTCACCAGCGCCGAGCTGGATTCGCGTTTGGCCGTGGCGAAAGCTGATCATTTGACTGCTCCTTTCATGGGTTGCGCAGTGCCCTGGGGATCACGCGTGCTGATGCTTGCCTGAAGATTGGCGATGCCGAAGACGCGATCCTTGCCATGGATTTCGAATTTAATCGTATCATAGCGGCGATGCACCACGACGAGTTCGTTGCCCACGAAATAGGTGAATCCGAGCGAAATGAAATAATGCCCGGGCATAAGATTGAGGTCGAAACAGAAGTCGACCTCCCGTTGGGTGCCGGCCTTGACGGCGGGTGCCGGCTGCTTGCTGTAGAGTGTATTCGTTCCGTAGATCTCCACGCCGGAGGCATTCTTGATGGTGAGCGCGAAAATCGGTTCCGGGACGTCCTCAGCCGCCGATACCAACATGCGTACCGTGACCGGTTCGCAGCTGGAAAACCAACTGCGGGGCTGGGCGTTGGCATCGAGCATGACCGCGCTGTGGATCTGGCCCTGCTCTCCGCAATAGGAAAATTCATCGCCGCTCAGTTGGACGTTTTCCCGTTCATTTTTGAGCAACTCCTCCAATTGCTGACTCATGATGGCATTATCGGGATGGTTGCTGAGGACGACTTCCAGTGCCTTGATTCTAAGCCGAAGCGCAGCGACTCCGTCGGATTGCTTTTGTTCGTCCGGTTCTGACACCGAATCCATTGCCGTGGGGCGGGTGGACGAGAGCGGCGGGAGGGGGACGGGTTCGAAGGATGATTTGGTTTTCCTCAGCGCTGCAATGTCGGATTGCAGATCAGTGAGCGTGCCGCCTTCGGCTAACAATTTGGAATACAGGTTTACCACATCGTTGGGATTCCCGCTGTAGACCTGTTCGCCGCACTCGAGCAGAACGGCGCGTTTGCACAGCCGCTTGACCATCGAGACATCGTGCGAAACAAAAAGTAACGTGCGGCCCTCGGAGATAAAGCGATCGATTGTCCGGGCGCATTTGAGTTGAAAACGAGCGTCGCCGACGCCGAGTGCCTCATCGATGATCAGAATTTCGGCATCGACGTGGGCGCATACGGCGAACGCCAGGCGCACCACCATGCCGCTGGAATAGATTTTGACGGGCTGATCGATGAAATCGCCGATGTCCGCAAAGCTCGCGATGCTTTCATAGCGGGCATCGATTTCGTTTCTGGAGAGGCCGAGCACCATGCCGTTGAGATAGACGTTTTCGCGTCCGGTGAATTCCGGATTAAAACCGCTGCCGAGTTCGAGCAGGGCGGCGACGCGACCGTTGACGCGTACGCCGCCGGCCGAGGGTTGCAAGGTGCCGGCAATCAGCTGCAGGAGGGTCGACTTGCCGGAGCCATTGCGACCGATGATGGCCATGCTCTCGCCCTTGGGGACCTGGAACGAGATGTTCTTGAGCGCCCAGAAATCCCGATACTGGCGCTGGCCCCGGGTCCGAAGGCTATTCGGCAGCCCGGCGATATTCGGAACCACCCGGGCTGCCAGATCGAACAATGGCGCGGTCAGCCGCGAGGCAGGATTGTCCCACAGCCGGTAGGCCTTGCTGGCTTGGTCCACTGAAATGGCGATTTCTTTACTCATTCGTTGGCTGAATGACATCTGGCAGACATGGGCGATAGTTTAAACAGGAAAGGGTTGTTCTGGAATACCGAGAATACGGCGGCGGACTCGCAGCTGATCCGCCTCGGCAGGAGGATCGGCTACTTCACTAGGCGAAAGAGAGCGAAGGGAAAACAGCCAGCAAAAATCTGCGAGCTTTATTCCTGCCTGCCGAAGAGTGATGGCAAGTCGGTGTTCGTTGAGTATAGCGATGGTCTTGCGTTGGAAGCGGGTGTTTTCCTCCAACCCGTGGCGAACGGGAGAGTGCCAACTGTGGCCGCCCATTTCCTGGCCCTCCAGCCAGGCCGTGATGTGGGCTTGATAGGCGGGGCTGAGCGGGGCGTCAGGGCGAAACTCGCGTGATTCTGGACTGAGAAAAAATCGGCTTGGGTCCCGGTACGTGGTCCACTGGGAGCGCTTGGGCAGGGCCGTCCGAGGGAGGAAAAAGAAGCAGGTGCGCACCCAGGATTGGGACAGCGATTCTTCCAGTTGCATGGGCGATGGATAGCTATCGATATGACCGAGACAGATATTTCGCGTCGCGGTGTAATTCAGCATCTCCGGGTGAAAATGATTCAGGTATTCCGTGTACAGGGTGTTGAAAGCGGAAGTGACCAAGTGGACGATATCGAACGGAGTTTTTTCCTTTTCGGTCTCTCTGAGGGCACGTTCCCACGCGGAAAATTCCCAGGCCGCGTTGTTGCCCGGGCGAATCGTTGCTCCAGCCGTCGTTTCCTCGGGATGGCGCGCTTCAGTCCAGGCATTATCGATGATCCACAGGGTGCGTTGCTCCAGCAAACCATGGCGTCGATACCATTCGTCCAGTACGGTGAGGGCCTCAGGATACCGTTCCGTCCCGTGGCGTACAAATAGGCAAAGGATTTTCACGTCGAGGGTAGTGAGCGGATCGTCCGGCTGCGATGGTTTTTCAATCCGAATTGGTTATGAAAAATGCTGGTCATGGACGGATTGATAGACGGCGCGGGTCTGGTCGGCGAGCCTGCGGCGATTGAATCGGCGCAAGTTTTCGTGACCGCATTTTCTCAGTCTGGCTCGGAGCGCAGCATCACGGGTTATGGTCAGAATTGCTTCAGCCAGGGCTTCGGGCTGGGCGACGTCGGCGTAGAGGGCGGCCTCGCCACAAACTTCCGGCAGGGAGGTGTGCCGGCCGCACACGATGGGGCAGCTCTGTTGCATGGCTTCAATCAGCGGCATGCCGAAACCCTCGAAGAGGGAGGGGAAAATGAGTGCTTCCGCCGAGCCAAAGAGCGCCGCAATCTCCAGCGGCGAACGATAGCCCAAGTGTACGACCCGGCGGCGAATCGCGGGTTCAAGCAGCAGGGCTGCGGCCGGATGATCCGCAGGAAAAGGTTGGCCGGTCAGGACCAGTTTATAGTCCGCTGGCAACGACTGGTCGGCAATTTGCATGGCTTTCAGCAGGCCATGGTGGTTCTTGTGCAGCCAAGGGTGAGCAGGGAAGAAGAGAAAAGGAGTTTTGATCCCCATCGCGTTCAGTCGTCGACGTTTCGTGGAGTCAGCGATTGGTGCTCCGGTGAGGCGGGGCGGGAGATTCCAAATTGTTGTCATCTTCGCCAATGGGATACCGTAGCGTTCATGCACGTCTTGTCGGGTGAACTCCGAGATGCAGATGACGTGACTGGCGAGTTGGCAGGATTCGCGATACTCTTTTTCTCTGATGGCAATGTCGGTGGGACTGAAGAAATTTGGGTAGTGAAGATGCTGCAGATCATGCATCGTGACGACAGAAGGGAACCGGCGTAAATCTTGATGCACGTGACAAGGCAGACCGTGAACAATGGTGAAATCGAGCCGGGTATACCATTCCAGCGCCCGCAGCTCAGCGTTCATGAGCTGAGGCAGTCTTAATTCAGCGGCGAGCTCGGCGGTGGCCACATCCCGCCAATGCAGCCAGCGCGCTTGTTGGCCGTCCGTGCAAATCACTTTGTGCCTGAAACCGCTGGAGAACCGCCAGTCGCGAAAGACCCGTTGCGATCCGTGGAAACGATAGTCAAAGGTGCGATCATAGCTGGCGAGTTCGTCGACCAGTTCACGTGTCGCCTGTTCGACGCCGCCTGATTTGCCGGGCTCCAGCCAGCGTAGGTCGTAAAGGATTCGCGGAGGAGCGGCACGCTTTCGGTTCACCGCGACAGCGAGTTGGGCCGCGAAGGCGGGGCAGGATGCTTCTGCGGAATGCTGTTTTTCCACCAAGGCACGGGCTGCTTGCAGCACCGACCTCGGTGCAGGTTCGCTCAGCAACTCGATCACCTGCGCGGCGAAATTTTCCGGTTCATCCCGTAACCAGCAATTGGCGCCGTCCTCGGCGGCAATCCCTTCTGCTCCCATAGTCGTGGTGATAACGGGCAGGCCGATCGCCCAAGATTCCAAGATTTTTTGGCGGACTCCACCGCCGTACCGCATGGGAACGACATAGACGCGGGAACGCCGGAAGTAGGGGCGGATATCAGGTACGTTGGGGTGGAGCTCGACGCGCTGCGCTTTCGCGATGGCATCGGTGATCGCTTGAGCCGGGTGCAGCCCAACCACCTTGAATGTCGCGGCGGGCAAGGCAGAGGCAATCTGCGGCCAGATCGCTTCGAGGAAATGCACCACAGCGTCGACGTTGGGCGGGTGTGAAAGATGGCCGGTGAACAAAACGACCGGCTCGGCATCGGTTGGTGGCGGCTCGAAGGCGAAATAATCGAGATCGATGCAAATGGGCGCGACGGCGATTGGGCTGGTGGGCCGGAGCAGATCGTTGGCTCTCCTCTGGTCCAAAGAAGAAACCACGGTGATGGCATCGGTCTCGCGCGCGGCGGCGAGTTCCTCCTGTCGCACGCCGTGCAAGTTGCTGCGCGATGGACGTGTGATCGCCCGACGGAGATAATCCGAGCGGATGTCGTGGAAGTAAATGCAGCGAGCGAGGCTGGCCGGGAGGAAAGGCAGCCAGGCGGCCGACATGGATTGGGACAGAAGAACGATATTCCACTTCTCATCCCGCAGGGCCTCGAGAATTTTTGGGGCGAGATTGGCCAGAACACTACGCCACGCCAAGGCGTCACACGAAAGACGGTTCAAGCCGGTGAGTCGATTCCATAGGCGGCGTTGGAGTCCCTTCGGCAGGTGCTTTAGCCATTTCGTGGGTTGATTCCACAAGACCGGTGGAATGAGAAAATCACCCGGCACCGGATGTTCGGGCCACCAATAGGATCGATTGGCTGTATCCCGCATTCGCTGCAACGCGTCCTCCGGTTGGTGAGGGTAGCGGGGGCCGACAACACCGAGTAACTGGGTGGTCGAGAGATGCCTGACGTGGAGTGCCATCATCCCGCCTTGCCCGGGAAAATAGGGAAGTTCCGTCGTCAGATAAAGGATTCGAGGCATCAATAATTGTGGGGAATAGAGGACGTCAGATAGGCTGCATCACAGGTTCAAAGGCTCATGGACTTGCGTCGGTGAACGCCGCGATATTCACCAAAGATCGATGCGATGTTGCTCAGCGACTGTCAACGGGCAGATGTGGAAAGCCGAAGGAAAGCTCGGCCCAAATCACCGGGCTTTCGGTGGTGCCTAAGGGACAATCCAAGGATCGTCGATTCAGCGTTCCGTCGTTATCTCGTAGCTGCGGGCGGTCAGGATGGCGGTGGCGTTGCCATTGATTCCAGTGATGTAGTGTCCGGCGGGAAACTTCACGAATGAGAATTCCCCGAGTGAGCTGCGATTATTTTTGGAAAATTTCGGTCGCGAATCTTCCCGGCACGGGCAGTGCTTTCAGAGGAGAAACGCCCCTTCCACC